>Ga0073899_10005302_pt1 | contig 11220 bp, 9 predicted proteins | sample KloWWTmetaKNB5Ph_FD_88975 | JGI IMG/M metagenome (GOLD analysis project Ga0073899, IMG submission 88975) | Active sludge microbial communities from Klosterneuburg, Austria, studying microevolution and ecology of nitrifiers - Klosterneuburg... | ecosystem: Engineered > WWTP > Aerobic digester >...
GTGATTCGCACGGCGCGTATGGTGTTGCATCGCGTGCGAAACGGGCCGAGCCGCTGGCAGCGCATTGACGTCTTCCAGCACTATGGTTTCGCTATGCCGCAAGTCTTGCCGGTGCTGCCCGGCATGGGCGGAAAAAACAGCCTTCTATGGTTCATTCCGGACTTCAATATCGGTTCCGGGGGCCATCTCAATATATTTCGCACCATCTGGCACCTGGAGCAAATGGGCTACACGTCTACCATCGTGATAGGCAAACCTGTTTTGCACCACGACGCCGAGGCAGCCCGTGCCGCCATACGGCAGCACTTTTTTCCGCTGAACGCCCAGGTCATCGTCGGATTGCAGGCATTGCCGCCAGTAGAGTTTGCGGTGGCAACGGGCTGGGACACTGCCTACGACGTGCGTGCATTCCATGGCGCGCAGCACAAGCTGTATTTTGTGCAGGATTTCGAGCCCCATTTCTATCCGGTGGGCACGGAGTCTGTGCTTGCTGAAAACACCTACCGGATCGGATTTTTCGGCATCACTGCCGGACATTGGCTCGCAGAGAAGCTGGCGCTTGACTACGGCATGGCCACCCATCCGGTGGGTTTTGGGGTCGAACTGGAGCGGTACCAGCGTTTGCCGCGTCGTGAGCCTGAGATCCGGCGGGTATTTTTCTATGCACGTCCGCCAACGCCCCGCCGGGCCTTCGAGATCGGGTTGCTGGTACTGAATGCGGTGTGGGAGCGCCTGCCGAACACGCAATTCGTTCTGGCCGGGTGGGACACAGCGGGCTATCACATCCCGTTCTCGCACCTGGCGTGCGGGACCGTGGCTTTGGACGAGCTACCGGATCTGTACAGCCAATGCGATGTGGCGCTGGTTTTGTCACTGACCAACGCATCGCTGCTACCGCTGGAGCTGATGGCTTGCGGCTGTACGGTGGTTTCCAACCGGGGGCCGAATGTGGAGTGGTTGCTGAATGGTGATGTGGCAAATTTGGTGGAACCCACGCCCGAAGGGCTGACGGATTCCATTTGCGCTTTGCTGGAAGACGACCAGACCAGGCACGCCATGAGCGCACGGGCAGAGCGTTTTGCCCGGGGGCAGACCTGGGAAACGGTCGCCCAGGCGTTTGAGGCCGGCCTGCAGCGCGCGCGTCTCCAGCCTGCTGAAAAGGAGCGCAAATGCGTTGTGTGATGCTGGGCGGGGCGGGCTTTCTGGGGCGCCACATCGGGCGCGCCATGGCTGCGGTGGGCTACGACGTGTGGTCTGTGGACAAAAGTACCGTGGCTCCGCAAGGCAGTGCGCCCTGGCTGTCCGGAGAAGTCCTGGCCGACTGCTTCGATGTGTCTTCCTGGTGGGATCGCTGCGGCCCTGTAGACGTGATCGTGCACCTGGCTTCGTCGACCGTGCCGGCTACGGCCAGTGAGGATCCCATCCAGGATGCGCAGACGAATCTGGTCGGAACTCTGCGTTTGCTGCAAGGCTTGCGCGAGCGCAAGGCCCATCCCAGGGTGTTGTTTGCATCGTCGGGCGGTGCGGTGTACGGCCGACCCCAGTCGGTGCCCTTGGCCGAAACCCATCCCACCCTGCCCATGGGAGCCTATGGTGTCACCAAGCTGGCCATCGAGCACCACCTGCGCATTGAAGAGGCGGTGCAGGGTCTTCCATACCGCATTTTGCGATTGAGCAACCCCTTTGGCGAGTGGCAGCGGCCGCATGGTATCCAGGGGGTCATTTCGGTCTTCGCGCACCGTGCGCTACATGAACAGGCGGTGGACGTCTGGGGCGACGGTTCCGTGGTCAGGGACTTTGTCAACGCCGCCGACGTCGGACGCGCTTTCGTGGCGGCAGCCCACCACACGGGTGCATCACGCATATTCAACATTGGTGGCGGGACCGGGCACAGCGTCAACCATATCATCGACACCCTGGAGTTGCTGCTCGGGCGTGTGGTCGAGCGGCGGGTTTTTCCGGCGCGCCCCTTCGACCCGCCAGTGAACGTGCTCGATATCCAGCGTGCCCAGGATGAATTGCATTGGAAGCCGACCGTAGCGTTTGAAGAGGGCGTGGCCAAGGCCTTGGAATGGTTGCGAAGCGAACCATGACCCACACCGAAAAGAACGCGGTGGCCGAAGCGTCCGCCCAGTCTCGCCATCCGCGCCAGCTGTGGGTCTTGTGGCGTTACTGGATGGCGCGGGAATTTAAAACCCGTTACGCCGGCTCGGTGCTGGGTTTGGCGTGGGCCTTTGTGCAGCCGGTGGCAAGTCTGGCCATTTTTTACGTACTGTTCGGCAAGGTGCTGGCGGTCAGGGTGCCAGGCCTGGAGGTGGACAACGGGTATCTGTTGCACTTGCTGGCGGGATTGGCGATCTGGCTTCCATTCACCGACGCGATCGGACGGGGCGTGGGGTCCTTGGTGGCCTACGAGGATTTTTTGCGCAAGCAACCCATGCCCGCTGAGATTCTTCCGGCCGTGTCGGTGGGGGGCAGTTTGCTGGTGATGGTCATCGGCTATGCCTTGCTGCTGGTTCTGTCAGTTGCCCAGGGTGTGGGGCCGACCGCATCGTGGGGGTGGCTGCCGATTCTGGTTCTCGGGCAGGTCGCGCTGACCTACGGCCTGACGCTGTTTCTCAGCATGGCCCACTTTCTCTGGCGTGATGTGGGGTCTGCGGTCACGTTCGGCTTGCAACTGTGGTTTTACCTGACCCCTATCGTGTACCCCTTGTCCCAGGTGCCAGAGCGGTTCCATGCATGGTTTTTGTTCAATCCGCTGGCGGCACTGGTGTTGACGGTGCAGGGCTGTGTTCTGAACATGCCGGTTCCGGCCGGTGCGCCATGGGCCTTTGCTCTCTGGGTGCTGCTGCTGGGCGGCGGTGGCTGGTGGTTTTTCCGTTCCATGAAGCCCGCTCTGGGTGAGGCCCTGTGAACCATGAGTATCCGATTCGAGGGTATTGAGAAAACCTACATGGTTTACAACCGTCCGCAGGACAGGTTGTGGGAGTGGATGACGCAGCGCCAGCACCACCGGGTGCATGTGGCCTTGGCCGACATCGGTTTTGAGGTTCAGTCAGGTGAGACCTTTGGCCTGATCGGGGAGAACGGTGCGGGCAAGAGCACGTTGCTGAAGATCGCCGCAGGCACCATTCGGCCTACCCGGGGGCAGGTGGTGCGGCAAGGCCGCGTTGCCGCGTTGCTGGAACTTGGCGCGGGTTTCCATCCAGAAGAGTCCGGATACGACAACATCCGGTTCATGGCCGCATTGCACGGGCTCGAAGGCGAAGGCATGCAGGACTTCATGGTCCGTGCCACTGCTTTTTCAGAGTTGTCGGTGGAGACGCTGGAGCGCCCGGTCAAGACCTATTCCTCTGGAATGTTCATGCGCCTGGCCTTTGCCGCTGCCACGGCGATCGATCCTGAAGTGCTGATTGTCGATGAGGCCTTGTCGGTGGGCGACCTGCACTTCCAGAAAAAGAGCCTCAACCGCATACTGGAACTGCGTGAGCGTGGCGCGACCGTGCTTTTCTGCTCCCACAACCTCTACCAGGTGCGCAGTCTGTGCCAGCGCGCTGCCTGGATCCAGGATGGGCGGATCGCATCGATAGGCAAGACCGAAGATGTGGTTACTGCCTACGAATCGTATGAGCGCCGACGATACGTCCACCTGCGGGCCGAGTCCGCAGACAGCGCATCGCCGGATCCTGCGCGCAGTACCTCGGCCGCAACTTCGGCGACCGCCTTGGTCAAAATCATGAAGCTGACGGTTGAAACGGCCGATGGCATCAATCCGGCCCAGATCGATTCTTTTCAGGACATGGCGGTGGATATCGAAGTCGAGTCCTATGCCGATGCCCCATTTCATGTATTGTTTGCCATCGTCAGGCCCGACAAGGACAACGTGTTCGGCACCAGCACCCAATTCCGTCCCGAGGGCCAGCCCCTGCAAGGGATAGGAAGCCACAGGGTTCGCATGCGGTTTCCGCGTTTGTCATTGCTGTCCGGGGAGTACCTCTGGAGCGTTTACGTGCTGGACGATACCGGTATCCAGGTTCTCGATATGGCAGAGTTGATCCAGCCGTTCACGGTGCTGAATCAAAGGCATCGGGAGTTTGGCGTTACCTGGCTGGAGCACGACTGGGTCACGGTGGAATGAGCAGCGACAGGTCCCTGGACTGGCTGATTCCCGGCCTGGCACGCTGCCCCACGACGCTGCCGTGGCGGCTGGCTGGCCTGGTGGGCCGTGAGGCGCGTTCGCAGCGAAACCACCTGCTGCGGTGGCTCGAAGGGCGATTCGGGCAGATATTTCCCCGCGCAACGCCCGCCGAGCATGCGCACTGGGCGCGTGCGCACCTGGACATGCTGGCACAGGAGCGGGTGGACGCGATGGCCTTCGACCGCCTGGGGCAGCGTGGCGGGCCTGCCATTGACCTGCAGGGGCTGGAGCACGCCCAGGCGCTGGCCCGGCAAGGCAAGGGGTTTATTCTGGTATTGAACCACTACGATCGATTGCTCACCGCACCGGTCGCATTGGCGCGCGCGGGTATTCCCACCAACGTCCTGACCATGCCCGTGCTGGAGAACCCCGACCTTGGCGCGGCGCAGCGCCGGTTTTTGCTGCGCAAAATCAAAGGCTACACAGCGGTCACCCACGGGCGCTGGCATACCACGGGCGAAGGATTGCGGCCCGTCCACGAAAGCCTCAGGGCCGGTCAGGCGTGGGTGATTCTGGCGGACGCCTGGAGGCCGGAGTTCGGGCGTCTGCGCAGCCACCCCTTTCTTGAAGGCGCATTGAATCTGCCTACAGGCATTGAACGCTTGGCACAATCGACGGGTGCCACATTGCTGCATGCGGTGACCTGTTCACTGGGGCCTGACAAGCTCCGGGTCAACGTGGAGCCGCTTGCGCAGGAGCCCCGCCAGGCCATCGACCAGGTGATCCAGCGTCTGGACCAGGATGTGCGGGCACGGCCTTGGTCATGGTGGCACTGGGGTTTATGGGAGCAGATGTGGCAACCATCTTTGCAGGGGGATAGCTTTGACCAACATTGAGCGATACGACTACGCGTTTGATCCGGAGGGTGACGCCTGGGCAGCCCGCGTGATGCGTCGATTGCCACGCCATGGCTCCGTGCTCGAACTGGGCCCCGGACCCGGTGCCATGACACGGGTTCTGCTGGCGCGCGGCTATCGCGTTGTGGTGGTGGAAAACGACCCCGAGGCACTCGACGTCCTCCGGTCGCTGGACGTTGAAGTGGTCGCCGGTGACCTGGAGCAGAGCGATTGGCAGAAGGGCTTGGCGGGGCGGCGTTTTGATGCCATCCTGGCCTGCGATGTGCTGGAGCACCTCAGAGCGCCGGAGGCGGTTCTGCAATCGTTGGGCGACCTTCTTGAGCCGACAGGACGTTTGATCATTTCCGTCCCCAACATTGCCTATGCGGGAGTGGTGGCGGCCCTGAGGAACGGCATTTTTGACTATGCGGACAAGGGGCAGCTTGACCGGACACATGTCCGGTTTTTCACCAAGCGCAGTGCCGAAAAAATGTTGCTCGATTGCGGCTGGACGCCAAGGTCCTGGGAAGCCAATCGCGTGCCCCTCGAAAACAGCGAGTTCGCATGGTGCTGGAACGCCTTGACGGAAGCCCAGCGCCAGGCGTTGCAGGCCGACTGGCTGGACTTCGATGCTTACCAGTGGATGGTGATCGCAACGCCGGCCAGCGATGCGCTGACCTGGGAAACATCACAAATGGACAAGCTGCGCTCTGAATTTCAGGCGTTGACCCTGCTGCACCGGCAAGAGCACGCCTCGTTGCTGGAGCATCAGAAGGCCTTTTCCGAGGCCAAGGACGCCATTCAGCAGTTGCAGAGTGCGGTGCAGGCGTTGCGAACGGAAAAGACGGCAGTCGAGGCGGAGTTGCAGAAGCAGCGCGCGGAGTACCACAGAATGTTGCGTAAGCCCTGGTTCCTGCGCTGGCGTCGGATTTCGTGACCGTAGTGGTGACAAGCAACTATCGGATGGATTGACATGCTGCTGGGCGTCCCGGATTTCACGGCGGACTTTGCGGGCGTTGACCGCCTGGGAGCGGGCTGCAGAATCGACCCGACCGTCTCCATCATGCGTTTCGGTCAGCGCCCCGATGTGGTGACTCTGGCCGATGCGGTCAGCCTGTATGCAAACACGCGGCTCGTGCTGGGGGATGTGGTGGCCGATGGCTGCGTAGGGATCCGGATCGGCGCGCGGACGATTGTCAATGTGGGGTGCTATCTCTCGGGTGAAGGCGGCCTGGAGATTGGTGAGGACGTGCTGATCGGACCGCACGTCAAACTGCTGTCGGCAGGGCATGCCATCGACGAAGGCGACATGATCATTGCGCGCAATCGCATCACCCGGGGGCGGATCACCGTGGAGGACGGAGCCTGGATCGGTGCGGGTGCCATCGTGCTGGAGGGCGTGCGGATAGGGCGAGGGGCGGTGGTGGCAGCAGGTGCGTTGGTGCGCCAGGATGTCCCCGCTGGCATGGTGGCTGCGGGCATGCCGGCCAGGCTGCTGCGCGCCCGGCGCCTGGACGCCATACCACTGCAGGCGGTGCCAGCCACACCGTGGCGCAGCGCCAGGATGTGGCTAAGCGCACTTTTCAAGGGGCGTGCGCAATGAGACACCGCAATGCAGTTTGCGGGGGGTGGCAGGCGCACGCGCGCGCCCGAGGCATGGTCACGGGCACGCGCTGCCTGGTGTTGTGGCTGGTGGTGGGCACGGCCGCTTCGTTCGGCAGCGCCGCCGAAGTCTGGCAGTTTGTGGATGGCGACGGGGTGGTGCACATGGGCAATGCCACTGCACCGGCGGCGGCCAAGGGCGTCATTTGGCTGGGGCGTGTGACGGCTGCACCTCAGTCTGGGTCGCCCCAGCGCACGGGGTCTGCGCAGCAGTTTTCGGGGTACGAAGCGGCCAAGCCGCTGCTGGAGTCGGCCGCGCGCTCCCAGTCGATCGAACCGGCGCTGGTCATTGCCGTGGCGGCCGCGGAGTCTGCGTTCAATGCCGATGCGGTCTCGCACAAAGGGGCGCTCGGCCTCATGCAGGTGATGCCCGCGACGGCGGAGCGCTACGGCGTTGCAGCAAAAACGTTGCCGGACGGTAAGCCCGCTGCGATGGAGCCGAGGGTGAACGCCCAGATTGGCAGCCGTTACCTTGCCGATTTGCTGCGCATGTTCGATGGCGACAAGGAGCTGGCGCTGGCCGCCTACAACGCGGGCGAGGGGGCTGTCATCAAGCACGGCAGGCGCATTCCTCCCTATCCAGAAACGCAGCAGTACGTCGAGCGGGTCATGCGGTACTACCGCAACCTGTTGCGGTAGCCTCCATGGCGGCGGTCCAGGAACCATCGGTGGCTGCAAGGCATGGGCTTGCCCTGCCCGAAGCGGCGGCCTGGTGGCTCCAGCCGCACTGTCCTGCGCGGGTGGCGCGGCGCCTGCGAGCCCGTGCAGTTAACATTGGCGGCACATGATCTGGTTGTCTGTGGTGGCATTTGTCGTGGCGGCGCTGGCTGCGGGTTTTATCGTGCGGTGGATGCGCAGCCATGCCGCAGCGTATGGCAACGGCATGCCGCAGCGCTTTCATTTCGGGGACGTTCCCCGCCTGGGCGGGGTGGCGGTGTTGCTGGGGGTGGCGGTCAGCTGGCTGCTGGGGATGGTGCAGGTCTGGATGGGCGATTCCTCTTCGCTGCGGCTCGGCGGCCTGCCCGGAGCCTGGCTGCTGGTGCTGCTGCCATCGGCCCTGTGCGGGTTTGTCGAAGATCTGACACAGCGACTCTCGGTTCGTTACCGGCTGGCGTTCACCGCTGTGTCGGGGGTGCTGGCGATGCTGTTGCTGGGCCTGGAGGTGCCGCGCCTGGACCTGGCCTGGCTTGACCTGCTTTTGCAGGCGGCGCCGTGGCTGGGTGTTGCCATCGCGCTGCTGGCGGTTGCCGGGTTGCCGCATGCTTTCAACATCATCGACGGCTACAACGGCCTGGCGGGCATGGTCGCGCTGATCGTGTGCCTGGCACTGGCTCATGTGGCGCTGCAGGTGGGCGACCGGGCGCTGGCGGCCTTGCTGGTGTCCACGGCGGCAGCCACGGGCGGGTTTCTGCTGTGGAACTATCCACGCGGCATGCTGTTTGCGGGCGATGGCGGCGCTTACCTCTGGGGTGTGGTGGTTGCGCTGGGCAGCGTGGCGCTGGTGCAGCGCAACGTGCTGGTGTCGCCGTGGTTCCCGTTGCTGCTGTTGATCTACCCGGTGTGGGAGACGGTGTTTTCCATCTACCGCAAGTTGGCGCGCGGTGTGTCGCCGGGGGTGGCCGACGCGCTGCATTTCCACCAGCTCATCTACCGGCGCATTGTGCGCAGCGTGTTCCACGACGATGAATCGCGCCGCATGCTGATGCGCAACAACCGCACCTCGCCCTATCTGTGGGGCTTCACGCTGCTTACCGTGGTGCCCGCCGTGCTGTTCTGGAACAACACGCCGGTGCTGATGGTCTTTTGCGCCTTGTTCGTGGTCAGCTACGTGGCAGCCTACATGGCCATCGTGCGGTTCAAGGTGCCGCACTGGCTTCGGCGCTGAGACACCGGAGATCGAAATTTTGGGCTTTTTTAGGCTCAACCGCTTATCTGGTATAGATTTATTGCTATATTTACAATAGCTATTGCACCAGTGAAATCCAGGCTTGCGTGAGCCTGCGCGTCAGGTCTTGCGGCTGACGCACCAGGGCGTAACCGTTGCTGCCGAACAGCAGGGGCAGGTAGTCGTGGGCCTCGTGGTCTATGGTGACGCAGAACGGCGTGAGCCCTGCGTCGCGCGCTTCCTGGATGGCGTGGCGCGTGTCTTCCAGGCCGTAGCGGCCTTCGTAGATGTCGAGGTCGTTGGGTTTACCGTCGGTCAGCACCAGCAGCAGGCGCTGGCGCTTGGGCCGGGCGGCCAGGCGCCGGGTGGCGTCGCGCACAGCGGCGCCCATGCGGGTGTAGAAGCCTGGTTTCAGGGCGCCCACGCGGGCGCGCACCGGCTCGCCCCAGCGCTCCCCAAAGCCCTTGATGTGCTGGATGCGCACATGCTGGCGCCGCACGGAGCTGAAGCCCAGCATCTCGAACGCGTCGCCCGTGCCCGACAGCGCTTCGCCAAACACATAGAGCGCCTCGCGGATGACGTCGATCACGCGCGCGTCCGAGGTGGCGTAGGCATCGGTCGACAGCGACAGGTCGGCCAGCAGCAAGGTGGCCATGCTGCGCTCGCCGCGTTCGCGCCGGGTGTAGACGGGCGGGGCGTCGCTGTGCGGCACGTCCCCGCGTGCTTCGCTCTGAAAGCGCACCCAGGCGTCCAGGTCGAGTTCGTCGCCGCTTTGCTGTGCCTTGAGGCAACGGGGCGCGGCGCGCAGCACCTCCAGGCGCCGACGCACACGGCGGGCCGTGGCGCGCAGGTGGGGTGGCGGCACAAAGGGGGCCTGTGGCTGGGTGACGAGGCATTGCACGGCGCAGTGCTCGGGCAGGAGCGCCTGGCGCCGCCAGTCCCATTCGGGGGTTTTGCGGCCGGGGCCGAGCGGCTGGTCGTCGGCGCTGGCGCTGGGCAGGTCGAGGTCGAACTTGACCCGCGAGGCCGTGGTTTGCTGGCCGCGCGCCAGGGTGAGCGTGTCCATGTCGTCGGCGGCGGCGTGGGCGTTGGGATCGGGCTCGTCGTCGGTGCCGCGCGCCAGGCGCACAAATTCGCTCCAGGTGGTGACGGACTCGGTTTTGGGCGCCACCAGCAGGGTGTTGCGCTCGTCGCCGGTGTCGGCGCGCCGGGCGCGGCGCCGGCGGCGGCTGGCCTCGCTGGGCGTGCTGGGGTCGGCTTCGGTGTCGGGGTCCGGGCCGGTGCCCGGGCTGGCGGCATGGGCGGCGCTGCCGTCTGCCGCCACAGGGGCTTCGGGCGCATCGGCGGCCAGCCATAGCCATACGGGCGCGACCTGGCCCGGCTGCACAAACAGGGCGCCATGGTCCTGTCCCTGCAGCGCCGCCTTCACGGCGGCTTCGAAGGGCATGGCGGCGGCACGCAGGCTGGCCAGGGGGGGGCGCTGGGCCAGGTGGGCTTGCACCAGCGCCGCGTGGCGGCTGCGCAGCCCGGCAAAGCGTTGCAGCGCGCGGCTGCTGGCGGCGCGGTTGTCGGCAATCCAGTCGCCCGTGGGTTCGAACACCGAGGCCAGCGCCGCCAGCCAAAGGTATAGGTCGTGGTTGAGCTGGCGCTCGCCAAACACGGCAATCTCGGGGGGCAGTGCCAGCACTTCGGGGTCCAGGCGGCTTTGGGCGCTGCGCTGGTTGCTGCCGGCCACACGCTCGATCCAGCGGCGCGCGCCGCCGTGGCGCGAGGCTGCGGCTGGCGCCACACGCACCGCGGGGTCGCCGCCGCCGGCGCGGTAGAGCAGGGCGATGCTGCGCTGCACGTCAGTCAGCTGCACCCGCGCCGGGTTGGGCGCAGTGGCGGCCATGCGGGTGATGGCCTTGTGCCACCACTGTCCTACCCATTCTTCCATCAGTGATTTTCCTCGCGCTTGTGGCGCATGGTTTCGCGCACGGCGTCCAGGCCCACCTTCCATTCCAGGGTGGGAGTGCGGCCCTGGTGGGTTTGTGTGGCGTCGCAGGCGCTCAGGCACTGGCCGCACTGCACACAGGCGAACATCATTCGTTTGATGTTGCGCGGGGTCAGGCGCATGGGGCAGGCATGGTCGCAGGCGCTGCCGCTCGGGAGCGGTGGGCGCGCGGCGGCTGCTGCCTCGGGTGGCGCCATCGCCCCGGGGGAGCTGCGCAGGGTGCTGCGGGGCGGCATCACCTCGCAGGTTTTGCATTCGCGGGCGCGGCTGCGGTTGAACGACACCACCATGGCCTTGGGGTTGGCCATCCAGGCCAGGCTCTGGAACAGGCCCACAGCGCAGCCAAAGCGGCAGAACAGGTGCCGCGCCAGGGTGAATTCGAGTGTGAAGACCAGTGTGCCAATGCCCAGAAAGCGCGCCTGGTTGGGCGTCAGCGTGCCTTGTACCAGGTTGCCCCACACCATGGCGGGCGGCAGCAGGTAGGTCAGCAGGGTGATGGCCCACAGAAAGCCAAACACCAGGCAGGCGGTCAGAAAGACGGGCCACCAGCGTTTGTCGGCACTGCGGCCGGGGCGGGGGGTGACAGATTTGTCCCACACGCTGAGCTTGCCGGTGGCGCGGTGCAGCAGGTCGTTGAGCAGTTCGA
>Ga0073899_10005303_pt1 | contig 11218 bp, 4 predicted proteins | sample KloWWTmetaKNB5Ph_FD_88975 | JGI IMG/M metagenome (GOLD analysis project Ga0073899, IMG submission 88975) | Active sludge microbial communities from Klosterneuburg, Austria, studying microevolution and ecology of nitrifiers - Klosterneuburg... | ecosystem: Engineered > WWTP > Aerobic digester >...
GCCATCGGCGTGGGCAGGAAGGTCTGCACCTGGTCGAGGCGGAAGTCGTGCGCCTTGAGCCACAGCGCCAGGTTGAGCATGTCCTCGTCGGTGGTGCCCGGATGGGCGGCGATGAAGTACGGCACCAGGTGCTGCTTCTTGCCCGCGAGCTTCGAGTACTTCTCGAACATGCGCGCGAACTCCTCGTAGGCGCCGATGCCCGGCTTCATCATCTTGGAGAGCGTGTTCTCCTCGGTGTGCTCGGGCGCGATCTTGAGCAGGCCGCTGACGTGGTGGGTGACGAGCTCCTTCACGTATTCCGGCGAGCGCACCGCGAGGTCGTAGCGCAGGCCCGAGCCGATGGTGATGCGCTTGATCCCTGGCACCGCGCGCGCCTTGCGGTAGAGCTCGACGAGCGAGGAATGGTCGGTGTCGAGGTTCTCGCAGATGCCCGGATACACGCACGAGAGTCGCCGGCAGTTCTCCTCGATCGCCTTGCTCTTGCACGCCATGCGGTACATGTTGGCGGTGGGCCCGCCGAGGTCGGTGATGTGGCCCTTGAAGTCCGGCGACTTGTCGCGGATCTCCTCGATCTCGTGAATGATGGATTCGTGCGAACGGCTCTGGATGATGCGGCCCTCGTGCTCGGTGATCGAGCAGAAGGTGCAGCCGCCGAAGCAACCACGCATGATGTTGATCGAGAACTTGATCATGTCCCACGCCGGGATGCGCGCGCCGCCGTAGCTCGGGTGCGGCGCACGCGCGAACGGCCGGTCGTAGACGAAGTCCATCTCGGGCGTGGTGAGCGGCACCGGCGGCGGGTTGATCCACACGTCGCGCGCGCCCGGGCCCTCGCCATGGCACTGCACCAGCGCGCGCGCATTGCCCGGATTGGACTCGAGGTGGAACACGCGCGAGGCGTGGGCGTACAGCACCGGATCGTCCTTGACCTCCTCGTACGCGGGCAGGCGGATCACCGTGCGCGCGCGGTCGGCGCGGCGCGCCGCGACGCGCTCGGCCGCCGGCACGATGCGCACCGGCTGGGCGCCGTCGGCGGCGGGCCTGGGCGCGGCGGCGGCCGGCTCCATCGCGTAGGGGTCGGGGTGGGCGTCGATGCGGCCGGGCTTGTCGAGCGCGCGCGAATCGAGCTCGTGCCATTCGTCCGCCGGCCGCCAGCCCGGCTTGACCATGAAGGCGGTGCCGCGCAGATCGCGGATCGATTCGATCGGCTCGCCCGCGGCCAGCCGATGCGTCAGCGCCACCAGCGCACGCTCGGCGTTGCCGAACAGCAGGATGTCGGCCTTGGAGTCGGGCAGCACCGAGCGCCGCACCTTGTCCGACCAGTAGTCGTAGTGCGCGATGCGGCGCAGCGAGGCCTCGATGCTGCCGATCACGATCGGCGTGCCGGGGTACGCCTCGCGCGCGCGCTGGGCATACACGGTCACCGCGCGGTCCGGGCGCTTGCCGGCCTCGGCGCCGGGCGTGTAGGCGTCGTCGGAGCGGATCTTGCGGTCCGAGGTGTAGCGATTGACCAGCGAGTCCATGTTGCCCGCGGTGATGCCGAAATACAGCCGCGGCCGCCCCAGCGCGCGGAAAGGCTCGGCCGAGTGCCAGTCGGGCTGGCTGAGGATGCCGACGCGGAAACCGTGCGCCTCGAGCAGCCGTCCGACCAAGGCCATGCCGAAGCTCGGGTGGTCGATGTAGGCGTCGCCGGTGACGAGGATGACGTCGCATTCGTCCCAGCCCAGCGCGTCCATCTCGGCGCGCGACATGGGCAGGAAGGGGGCGGCGCGGCAGCCGGGAACGGCGCCGGCAAAGAGGCTGGTCGCGACCGGGTCGGCAACGGCCCGGGCGGTATCGGAGTCGGGATGTGAAGGCATGATGGGCGCCATTGTATCGGGCAGGAGGATCGACGACGTCTCCTTCGACTCCGATCGCGCGCCCGCATTCCCCGCGCCGAGATCCCCTGCTTCACGCCGGGAACTGCTCCAGCGCAACGCTCAGCTCCGCGCGCCCGATCTCCTCGAACGCGCCCGCCCCCTTGGCGCCTTGCGCCGGCCCGACACCGCTGTAGCCCGACCCGGCGACGACGAGGACACGGTTGGAGCACGCCGGCACCAAGGATGCGAGCAACTCGTCGAGCAGGGCCTTGCTTCCGCGCCCGGGCGTGCCGGCCCCCGGTCCGCACGCGACGCGCGGCGACACCGCGGTGCCGGCGAGGACGAGCCAGTGGAAGCGATCCATTGGGAGTCCCGTCTGCAGGATCTCGTCGTCGTGGATGGCGAGCACGAGGGCATCCACGCGTGGGTGGGTGAGCAACATCTGCCCCGAGGCGAACATGCCACCTCCCCGCACGAGCCATTCATCGTCGATCCCGGCTCCGCGCCGGTCGCACCAGCCCACTGCCCAACCCCGCTGGCGCAGTTGCATCACGAGGACCTCGCTCAACGGCGGCGATCCCGCGTCGCCCAGCACGACTACGATCGGGATGCGTCCATCGCCACCGAGCCGCCTGCGCAGGATTTCACCGTAAAGATGTGGCGCCGTGGTCGCACCGAGCTGGGGTTGCGCATTGATCTCGCAGATCGCCGCCCCGGTCTCGAGCCAGGAGCGCGCGATGTCCGGCATCAGCACATCCACCCCGGCGAGGTCGAGCCTCAAGGCCTCCACCGCACGCACCGCCAGCGCGGCATTGTCGGGATGCACCCGCTCGTTCACCGCCACCGGCCTGCCACCGCCGTTCACGTTGGCGATGCGGCGCAGCCGGACCTCCCGGCCGCGCGCAGGAACTGCGTCGGCAGCGAGGGTCTGCGCGGCAAGGACGCGCCTTGCCTCGTCATCGAGGCTCAGCCTTTTCAGTGCGGCGTGAGGGCCTTCCCCGCGGCGCGGATCCCGATTCTCGCGCGCGACGAGTTCCTCGACGGTGGAGACGCCGTCACCGGTCACCCCTGCGGGAATCCGTTCGATGGCCCACAGCAATCTCCCATCGAGCACCGTCAGCCGGTAGTCTCTTCCGAAGACGTGCTTCTCGATCAGCACCCGAGGGGAGACCGCGCTCGCACCGGCATAGGCGGCGCGAACCTCTTCCTCGGTCTCGAGACCGGTCGACACGCCCACGCCACCATCCCGGTCCACCGGCTTGACGACCACGGGGTAGCCGAGCCGCCGTGCGACACGCACGGCTTCGTCCGCGTCGAACACCGCCTGATGGACGGGCACCGGCAGGCCCGCCTGCCGCAGCCGTGCAGCGGCGGCAAGCTTGTCGCGCGCCAGGGCGACGGCAAGACCTGGCGTCTGCAGGGTCAAGGTACTCTCCAGCCACTGGGCACGCCTGCCGTGGCCGTATTGAAAGCCTTCGAAGGCGAGCGCCATCACCGGTATGCCGAGCTCGTGCGCGGCACGCAGGAAGCGTGGCGTGTCGCCGCCGCGCGGGGCCTGCTGCCCCAGCGACGCCAGGCCCGCGCGCAGGCGTTCCTCCATGCGCTCCAGCCGCATCGGGTCTGCGACCTCGACCGCGCCTTCGAAGAGCTCCAGCACCAGCGACCATGCCTGCCGGGTCGCATCCGCGCGTCCGGGCATCACGGGGAGCAACAGCGTGGTCCGCGCCGCCGGCCCCGTCTCCCGCCTCGGGAGCTGCAACACCTCCGCGGCTTCGAATACCGCCAGCCCTGCGCGCTGCAGCAGCGCGACCGCGCACGCACCCAGCAACGCCGCCCACACGCGCCAGGCCGCCGGTGTGGGCGGCTCGGTGCGCCACGGCAGATCCTCCCCCAGAGCCTTGCGCCAGGCCTGTCCGACGACCTGCCAGACAGGTCCCGGGTCGGCGCTATCCAGCGCCCCCATCGCATCGGCATCCGCCAGCACGCTGACCAGCATGCAGGGCTGGCGCCTGCCGCGAACATGACCGGGGACGAGGCGGCAAGGCCCGCTCCCGAACAGGCGGCGCTGCCGCTCCTGCCCGGTCATGTCCGCCGCGCCGAGATGGTCATCAAGGACCAGTGCATGGCTGCACCACCGTTGGCGAGCGTGCTCACCCCGAGCTGGTCCTCGATCGCAGCCTGCGTATCGGCCGGGGTGGATGAGCGCAGATCGAAGAGCTCGTGACAGAACATCGCCATTGCGGTTCGATCCGGAAAGAGCCAATGAAAATCGCGGATCGCGGCGTTCTCCACGGTCCAGCCCGCCTCGGCCAGTTCGCGGAGCGTGCGCTCGTCGAGGAAGATCCCCTCGTGCCCCGTGCTGTTGTGTCCTCCGACGTAGCCGTCGAGAAAGCGCGCCACGGCCGAGGCCGCCGCGACATCCGACACCACGAGGCGCCCCCCGGGCCGGACGACCCGATGCAGCTCGGAGAACAGCGGTCGCTTGTCGTCGAGGTGATGCACCCCCGCGAGGCTGATCGCCCGATCCACGGTCGCACGAGCCCAGGGCAAGGGCAGCAGCTGCGTGGGCTGCCCCGCCACGGCACCATGGTTCGTGAAGCTCGCGCAGGGTTCGTGACCCAGACAGGTGCAGCCGGACGGCAGATACGCCTGAAGATAGCCCCCGCCCGCCGGCACGTCGGCCACCACCATGCCCGGCGCCGGGGCTGCGGCCTCGATCGCCTGCTCGAACTCCTGCCTGCGGGCCTCCGGGTAACGCCTCATCGCGCGGTCGTAGGCCGAGCCGCGCTGGTCGAAAAGTTCCTGATAGGTCTTGCTCAAGATTTCGCCATCATCACTTGCAGCGGCGCCCCGTGTGCGGCGCATGGGATCCGTCACCCGCACGGCCCGCCGCCGATCGAAAAAAAAGCCACGGGCGTTGAACCCGTGGCTCGAGCTTAGGACAGCGCTTGTCGAATCAGAAGGCCTTGCGCGCCCTCAGCCACGCAGTGTGGTTGAGGAAGTCGCTGCGGCCCTCGACCTCGTAGCGGGCCGAGAACTCCCAGGACTCGATCGGCGTATTGACCAGACCCAGGCCCGCGCGCACCAGCCACGGGCTCGGATCGACACCGCGGGTCACGAAGGAAGCCCCCGGCGCGCCGGCGAGCGTGGAGGTGATCGAGGACTGCTCGTTCTCGAAGTCGTAACCCACCCCCGCATGACCGACGAAGGTCAGCGTGTCCGACAGCTCGTGCGTGATCTTGCCGTCGAGCGACAGGATCAGCTCGCTGACGGTGTTCTTGCCCACGCTGAGGTCGAGCGCGCCCGCGCCCTGCTCCTGATAGGCGTCATCCTTGATCCGGGCGTAGTCGAGGCGGACCGACGGCGTGAGCGTGGTCTTCTCGCTCATCGGGTAGGTACGCGCGATCCTGACCCCAGCCACGATGCTGCTGCTGTCGTAGCTGGAGGCGGCCACGCCGCCCGTCGTATGGCGCGTGCCGTCGGTGCTGTGACGACCGAAGCCGATCATGCCGTTGATGTCGGTGCGTTCATCCAGCGTGTGGCTGCCGTACAGCCCGAGCTGGTAGGTGTCGACATCGGCGGACTGCTTGGCCGCGCCGGTGCTGTCGACGTCGGTCTCGGAATACGCGAACAGCACGCCGACCCGGTTGGTATCGGTCACGATCGCATCCACACCGACTGCGAGGCCGGCGGTGTCCGCATCGTAGCCGGAAGCGCCGCTGCGCGCGTCCTGCTCCGCCCAGCTGCCGAAGCCCTTCAGCCACATGCGCTTGTCGCCGAGGAAGCCGTCGCCGGACGAACGCCCGAGGTTGCTGTCGACCCGCGCCTGCACCACGCGATTCGCCCCGTGCAGCGCACCGAGCGTCGCCGTGGTGACGCCACCGCTGGCGAGCGGAAGCAGCGTGGCGACCTTGTCCGCGACCTCGCGGGCATTGCCCGAACTGCCCACATCGAAGAGGAAGTCACCCAGGGCTCCCGGCTGCGAGTCGGCCGATCCGAGCAGGCCGTCGAGCACACCGGCGACTCCCGTGGCCGAACTCAAGCCGGCCGTATTCACCGCGTTGGAGATCGTGGTGAGGCCGGTGCCCACGACGGAGAGATCGAGGTCCTTGGGCGACCGGTCCGAGGTAACGGTGAAGTTCAGCGGCAAAACGTTGTCCGTGACCTTCACCGCGCCGCGAGTGATGTCGCCTTCGGCGAAGACCACATCATCGAGCTTGTCCCCGCTGGCGAGCGTGCTGGCCGGGTCGACCATGACGCGGACGCCGGTGCCATCGGCGAGTTGGGCCGTGCCACCGACATGTAGCGCGCCATAAGCGTTGTCAACGACAGCGCCCGCCTCGTCGCGGACCGGCACGACGTCGATCTTCAGCACACCGGTCGCACTCTGGGTGAAGTTGCCACCCACGTGGCTACCGCCGCGTTCCAGGGGCGATGCAGCCATCGCAGCCATTTCGACTTCGCCCTCGGCAGACTCCTCGGGACGATCACTCAGCAACCGACCGCTGTCGCGGATGTCGAGCGTTCCCGCGTTGTTCATGGCGACCTCGCCACCGAGGAACAAGCGGCCCGACATCACGCCGCCCTGCAGGTTATTGACCGTGCCGGTGCCACCCGAGGCGACGACGGAGAACACCCCCGCCGACTCGATGCCGCCACGACCTTCTGCGGTGATGGTTCCGGAGTTGTTCAAGGTGCCGTAGAAGCCATCCTCCGGGACGTCCTCGCCGTCCGTCACGGCCAGGGTGGGCTCGCTCATGATCTCGTCGGCGCCGATCATGACGCCTGCGACGACACTCATGCCCTTAGCGGCAACCTCGGCAACCGCGCTGATCGTGCCGCTGTTGTCGAGTACGCCGCTGGCGCCGACCCGACCGAGGACCGATACGCCTATCGCACCTGCATCTGCGGCCTCCCCGACGTTCTCGCCGTTGGCGGTGACCGTCGCGGAAGCGGATGCATGAATGGTGCCCGTGTTCGTGAAGCGACCGTCGAAGTGCTCGGCCTCGATGCCGACTGCGGATGCACCGTAGCCGGAACGGGCCTCGACTTCCGTGTCCGTGGCGACGGCCGAAAGGGAGGGGGCTTGCCTAATCGTGGGAACGGGAGTCGGAACGGGAGTCGGAACGGGAGCCGGTCCAACGGGAGGGGCCTCGGCTTCCGTACCCGTGGCGACGGCCGACAGGGTGGCTTCTGCCTGGATGGTTCCGGAGTTGGTGAAGTTGCCGGTGTAGACGCCCGGACCCGAAACCCATATCTCGACGCCAGCCGCCTCGGCGCCTCCGGCATATGCGCTGGCGCTCGCGCCGCCATTCGCCAGGGCCGTGACCGTCGCGCGCGAAACGATGCTGCCGCCGTTGTCGAAGTCCCCGCCGGCACCGCCGAAGCTGACACCCGAGGCCCGCGCTCGATCGGCCTTCGCCGTCGCGGCATCACCGGTTGCCGAGGCGGACACGATGGCGCTGGCCGACACCGACCCGGTGTTCGAGACCTTGCCATCGACCGCAGCGCTCACGATCCCGTACGCCGCAGCATACGAGCCCTCTGCGACGGCACTCCCCTCCGCTTGTGCCGTGGCCTCGGCCGTCGAGACGGCGCTGGCCTCGATGGTGCCGGAGTTCTCGAGACGACCACTGAAGGCGACGGGGGCTTCCGAGGCGACAAGAGACGCGTAGCGCCACTCGGGAGCGATAACGACGCCGGCAGCCCAAGCCTGCGATGCGGAGGCTTCGGCCTCGCTGCCCGACGCCGTCGCGGCGCTCTGGGCGGTCGCATTCAGCTGACCACCATTGGTGAGCGTGCCATCCACTCCCGCGTAGATCCCTACACCGATCGCATCGACGTAGCCGGCTTCCGCATAGGCGGAACCCGCCTCCGCCGCGGCCCGGGCCGAAGCGGTGGCGACGGCCTGAACGGAGCCGGAGTTGTCGAGTTTGCCGCCGAAGCTACCCTGATCTTCGTACTCCGAGGCAATCGCAACCCCGATCGCCTCGGCATCGTCCGCATCTGCATCCGCTTCGTCGACACCGTTCGCAACGGCCGTAGAGTTCGCGCTGGCGTTCAACGTGCCGCCGTTCTCGAAGCTGCCGCCTGCAGCGCCAAAGCCCACACCGAGGGCCCATGCTTCACCGCCATCGGCCTCGGCGAAGACTCCGTCCGCCGTCGCGGACGCCGCGGCGTCCGCCGTCACGGAACCGCTATTCGAGAGCGCGCCATCAAGCGGCCCCGTCCCGATCCCTACAGCATCGGCGTAGTTGGACTCGGCATAAGCGGAACGCCCCGCCTCGGCCACGGCCTCGGTGCGCGCCTCCGCGACCACCGCGCCGGTATTCTCGATCGCACCGGACCTGGAAACCGCTCCGGTGACGATGCCATACGCTTCGACGCCGCCGGCACGGACCGCCGCGTCTTCGCCGGGCTCGGAGTCTTCCTCAATCATTGCTTCCCGGACGCCCATCGCCCTCTCGCGCCCTTGCGAGATCGCGGTCGCGGTCACCGTGCCCGCGTTGCGCAAGGTGCCGGAGACCTTGCCGTAGCCGTAAGAGTCCTCGCCGTCGTAATCCTCACCCGTGCCGAAACCGACCCCCACCGCGTTCGCGTAACCATCCTGCGTGATCGAAGTGGCATCGATCGTGCCGTCGTTGCCGATCGTGCCGGTCAGATCGCCGTAGCGGATCGATACGCCACGCGAACGTGCGTTCGACGCCTCGGCGCGCGCCGAGATTTCACCGTTGTTCTGCAGCGTGCCGGAGACGTTGTAGCCGACGCCGACCCCGTAGGCACCGGCATAGCCATCCTTGCTCACGGCTTCGGCAACGATCTCGCCGTCGTTCTGGATCGTGCCGATCAGGTCGCCGTAATAGGTCGAGACACCATAGGCGTAGGCGTGCGCATAGCCCTCCTCGACCTCGCTGCGGGCGCCGATGATGCCGCTGTTGGCGAGCTTGCCGACCAGATCGCCGGTGACGACACCATAGGCCTTCGTGTAGGTCGAAGAGCCGCCTTCGCCCGCGGTCCGGACGGACTCTGCCCGGATCGTCCCGGCGTTGTCGATCGTCCCGCTCATCGATCCGTAGGCTCGCACCCCGTAGGCATTCGCGTAGCCGTACTGGTCGCCGCCACTGACCTCGGTGCGTGCCAGGATCTCGCCCGAGTTGAGCAGCTCTCCGGTCAGATCGTCGCTGACATGCACGCCTACCGCCCACATGTAATCCGAGTAGGAGGAATAGCCACCCTCGGACGAGCGCGTCGCCGTCGCATGAATCGTGCCCGTGTTCTCGAGCGAGCCGGTGAGATCCTCTCCGATGGAAACCCCGTAGGCGCGGACGTAGTCGTTGTAGTTGCTGCTGCCTTCAGCGCTCTGGGCATGGGCCTCGATGGCACCACTATTGGCGAGCGCCCCGTTGAGCGATCCACGGATGCGGACGCTCTCGGAGTCGGTGAAGGAATACGACGAACCCCCGGCACTATCCGCCATGGACTCGGCGCGGACATTACCCGAGTTGGTCAGCGTTCCATCCACATCGCCATCGATCGAGACGCCATAAGCCCCGGCGTACCGGTAGCCACTGCTCGTGACGTTCTGAGCGGACACCTCGACCGTGCCCGCGTTTGCGAGACTCCCGCCGAGATCCCCCCTGATCAGTACACCGTAGCCGTCGCCGTAGCCGTCTCCCTGGCCGGTGGCAGAAACGGAGACCGTGCCGGTCGACGCGTTGACGACACTACCGGAAACCCGGCCCTCGAACAGCACGCCATAAGCATAGGCGTTGTAGCCCTCGGCATCGGCCTCCAGCGTGCCCTGGTTCGCGAAGTTGCGCGCGTAAGGCGCCGCCTGCACCTGGACCCCGATCGCGGTCGTTCCAGTGGCCGCGACGCTCCCGCCGGCCGCGACGGTCACATCGACGTTCTCGTAGCATTGTGTCGAAGTCTGCGCGTCGGTGAGCGGATTTTGCCCCTCACAGGACTGGGCTGCGGCGAGGCCGGGCCCCATGAAAAGCGCTGCGATCGCGGTGGCCAGCGCCTTCCTGACCGACGAGGGCTTGCCCTTCGCCGAAGCATTCTCTCCAGCGACGATGTACGCGTTGCGCGCGTCGCTCCAGACGATACGATGACTCTTGTTCATGACGTCAAGCCTCCCTTAGAGAAGTCACGAGAAACACGTCCATCGACCCAGCCAGAGGGTCTCCGGATCAATCGTATGGCGCCAGTTTTCACGCTTGTTTCTCGCCCCCATCGCGAGCTTCAAGTCTTCTTCGGCACCAAGGTGTAGAAACGATCTCTTATCCAGAAACATACTGCAACAAGATCCGATTGCATACCCTGCATGGGCACAAACCTCACATGCAACGCATGAATGCAACACTCGCGAATCCTCTCCTTCCTCCGCCCGTGCGCATCGCACTCGCGCTCATGGCAGCCGGCGCCATGAGCGCGTGCGCGCCGTCCGGGCTCGAAGCGCGCCGGACCGAAGCGCGGAGCCTCGCCGCGCATGCAGGCTGGGAGCGTGTCGCGATCGACAGCGGACGCTTCGTGCTGATCGCTCACCGCCCCCATACCGTTCGGCGCGTGGACACGCTTAGCGTCTATATCGAGGGTGACGGGCTGGCCTGGCTGAGTCGCTCGGAGCCATCGCGCGACCCCACGCCGCTCGATCCGGTTGCCCTGGGCCTCGCGTTGCGTCAACCCTCGGGGGCCGCGGTACATCTGGCCCGACCCTGCCAATTCACCCTCGACCCCGAGCGCCGCAACTGCAGCAAGCAATACTGGACCTCCCATCGCTTTGCCGGCGAGGTCGTGGATTCGATGAGCCGCGCGATCGATCGCCTCAAGGCGGATCAGGGTGCGCAAGGGCTGGAACTGGTGGGGTATTCGGGCGGGGGGGCGATCGCGGCGCTGCTCGCCGCGCGCCGCGGCGATGTCGAACGTTTGATCACCGTCGCCGGCAACCTCGACCCTGCGGCCTGGACACGCCTGCACCGGATCACCCCGCTCGAAGGATCGCTGGATCCGGTCGATGTGGCGCCCGCACTCTCGAAGCTGGAGCAGATCCATCTCGCGGGGGCGAAGGATCGCGAACTGCCCGCTGAGCTCGCCGAAGGATGGCTGCGCCGCTTGCGCACCCCCAGCGCGGCCCGCCTGCAAGTGGTTCCCGACTTCGACCATCACTGCTGCTGGGTCGAGGCCTGGCCGACGCTCTACCCGGATCCGGCCCCCCGCCCCGACCCGGCGCGCTGAGCCTCGTTCGGTCGCGTGCGCACCGACTCGTCGGCGGCGAGCGCTCGACGGCCCTCGACGGCCAGGAACCGGAGTTCCCCGAGCAGGGTCTCTAGCATCGCCACCGCGGCCGGGTAGTCCCC
>Ga0073899_10005304_pt1 | contig 11217 bp, 9 predicted proteins | sample KloWWTmetaKNB5Ph_FD_88975 | JGI IMG/M metagenome (GOLD analysis project Ga0073899, IMG submission 88975) | Active sludge microbial communities from Klosterneuburg, Austria, studying microevolution and ecology of nitrifiers - Klosterneuburg... | ecosystem: Engineered > WWTP > Aerobic digester >...
AAAATAAATGGCTCGACTGCAAAGTCGGACTCAAGCCTCGTCCCCGCCATCAGGCCCCTTCCCATTCCATTCAGAGATTGAAAACCGTGACCAAGAAACAAGTCGTCTTCGCCGATCGCCTGACCAACGTGTCAGTGCACAACGGGCTCGTCAGGATCGACCTGGCGTCGTTCGCCAACGCCACCCAGGACAAAGAGGGCAAGCCCGCGATCCAGTTCGAAGTGACCCATCAACTGGTGATGCCGCTGGAAGGTTTTGCCGCCGCCGTGTCCGCGCAGGAAAACGTGCTGAAAGAACTGGCCGCGATGGAACAGCGCCGCCGTGATGCCGCCGCTGCGCCCAAGGCCGAAGCCACCAAAGCTGCAAACTGAGCCTGTCGCAGCGGGCCCCACGCCGGCCCGGCCGCCGATGCTGAAGAACCTGAGCCTTCGCTTCGACGCGCTGGAAGACCGCATCCTGCTGCGGCTGGTGTCCGACGAGGGTGAGCAGCAGCTGCAACTGACGCGCCGCGTGTGCGCGCGCTGGGGCCAGGACCTGCAGCAGCTGGTGGCCACCTCAGCTCAGGCGCCGGCGCGGCTGGACGCGGTAGCACAGACCAACCTGGCGGCGGCACACCATCAGGCCATGGCGGCGCAGGCCACCACCTACCGTGAGACCGCGCCCGAAACGCCACTGCCCGCGCTGTCGCCGCCGCAGCTGGTCACCGGCATTGCCTGTGGCCGCCGCCACAGCGACGGCCGCTGGCTGCTGCGCTTTACCGCGCAGCAAGGCCGTGACTGGACCGTGGTGCTGACCAGCGAAACCCTGCACGGCCTGGTGGACGTCTTTCGCGCGCAGGTGAACATCGCCCAATGGGCGCTGCCGCCGATGGCGCTTGAAGCCGTCGCAACGGTCCAGGCCGGCGCCTCGCCGTTGCACTGATCCAACAAGGCGCAAACTTCATATAGGACTGCATTACACTGCGCGTCCTATATGAACAGGACGCTGCGCATCGCGCTCAACACCAGCCCGCGCCAGCACCAGCAGTTGCGGCAGTTGCAGCAGGCCTTTGCTGCCGTCTGCAACGCCCTGGCGCCACTGGTGCGCGAAACCCGCTGCTGGAACCGCGTGGCCCTGCACCACATGGCCTACAAGCAACTGCGCGAGCGCTTTCCCGAGCTGGGCTCACAGATGGTCTGCAACGCCATCTACTCGGTCAGCCGGGCATCGCGCCATGTCTACCAGCACCCCGACAGCCTGTTCAACCTGGCGCGGCTGGGCGACCGGCCGCTGCCGCGCTTGCAGTTCGTGCCGACCGCGCCGGTGTACTTCGACCGCCACACGCTGAGCATCAAGGCCGGCCAGGTCTCGATGTACACGCTGGACGGGCGCATCCGCTTCGAACTGGGTCTGAACGATCACGACGAGCAGCGCTTTCGCAACGAGCGCCTGCGCGAGATCGTGCTCACCTCGTCCGACAAGGACTTCTTTCTGGCCTTCCACTTCGCCCAGGGCGCTGAAGCCAAAGATGCCGACGACAGCGCACAGTCCAACAGCACCACCAGCACCACCAGCGCCGCCAGCGCCGTCAGCGGCGACTTGCCCGAATACGTGCTTGCCATCGACGACGCCCAGATGCCCGGACCCACCGCACACCCGACGGCGCAGGCCGTCCAGCTGACATGAGCCTGCCCCTGCGATTGCCCCAATCGGCACCCAAGACCACGGTCCGGCAGGCGCTGATGCTGCAGCGGCCGCTGTTCATCCGCGCCGCCGCCTTCACCTTCGTCAGTGGCTTGCTGATGCTGATCCCGCAATGGTTCATGTTCGAGGTCTACGGCCGCGTGCTGAACAGCCGCAACGAAATCACGCTGGCGATGCTGCTGATCGTGGCCATCGGCGCCTACGTGATCATCGAACTGCTCGACCTGGTGCGCTCGCGCATGCTGTACCGGGCCGGCCAGGGCGTCGACCGTACGCTGCGCCAGCGTGTCTTCGACACCGCCTTCGAGGCCAACCTGCGCAAGCTGCCCGGCGGTTCGCCGCAGGCCTTCACCGACCTGAAGGCGGTGCGTGACGGCATTGCGTCGCCGGCGGTCGGGGCAGCGATGGACATTCCGGCGGCACTGGTGTTGCTGGTCATGATGTTTTTGCTGCACCCCTTGCTGGGGGTGATGACGCTGGTCGCCGCGGCGCTGCAGGCGACGATCGTGTGGGCCACCGAACGCCGCACCATGCCGCTGCTGACCCAGGCCTCACGTGCGGCCATCGGGGCGCAGGCTTATGCCGCCAGCATGCTGCGCAACGCGCAGGTGGTCAGCGCGATGGGCATGCTGGGCCCGGTGCGTCAGCGCTGGCAGGCCCGCCAGCGCCAGTTCCTGTCGCAGCAGGCGAAGGCCTCGGACCACGCGGGGCTCAATTCCACCGCCGCCAAGCTGATCCAGACGCTGCAAGGCTCGATGCTGCTCGGCGCGGCTTGCTGGCTGGTGCTGCACAACACGCTGTGGGGCGGTGGCGCGATGATGATCGTCGCCTCGATCGTCGGTGGCCGGGTGCTGGCCCCTACTGCGCAGCTGGTGACGCACTGGCGCAGCGTGGTGCAGGCGCGTGATGCGGCACGCCGGGTCGACCTGCTGCTGTCCCAGTTCGACGAAGCACCGCGGGCCATGCCGTTGCCGGCGCCCAAGGGTGTGCTGACGGTCGAAGCCGTGGTGGCTGCAGCGCCGGGCACCAACCTGCCGATCCTGCGCAACGTCAGCCTGATGGCCAAGCCCGGTGAGATGGTGCTGATCACCGGGCCGTCGGCCTCGGGCAAGACCTGCCTGGCGCGCCTGCTGGTCGGGGTCTGGCCCGCCGGCAGCGGCAAGGTACGTCTGGACGGTGTCGATGTGTTCGCCTGGGACAAGTCAGAGCTGGGTCCGCACGTGGGCTACCTGCCGCAGACGATCGAACTCTTCGATGGCACGGTGGCCGAGAACGTGGCCCGCTTCGGCTCGGTCGACCTCGACGCCGTGCGTGCGGCGGTCGAGCAGGTCGGCCTGCTGCCCACCATCGAAGCGCTGCCGCAGGGTTTCGAAACCCGCATCGGCGAAGACGGTGCCGTGCTGTCGGGTGGCCAGCGCCAGCGCCTGGCCCTGGCGCGCGCTGTACGGCCAACCCCAATTCCTGGTGCTGGACGAACCCAATGCCAGCCTGGACGAAGCGGGCGAGCAGCAACTGATCGCGGTGCTGCAGCTGCTGCGCGCGCGCGGTGCCACCGTGGTCGTCATTGCCCACCGCAGCAGCCTGCTGGCCGTCTGCGACAAGCTGATGGTGCTGAACGACGGCCAGACCGTGGCCTTCGGCGCGCGTGACGAGGTGCTGGCCGCCTTGAAGAAGGCCAACGAACAGGCGCGGGCCAAGATGCAGCCGCCGCCCGGCGCGTTGGCCACCGTGCCCGCCGGGGCAGTCAGCAGAGGTGCAGCATGAGCACGGTTCAAGGCGCGACCATCCCACCCGTCAGGGCCAATCCCACGACCACTACCGTGGCAAGCCCCGCGGGCACCACGGCAACACGCTCTGCGCCCAGCGGGGGCTTCTTCAGCCGCAGCGAACTGGGCCGCGTGCTGTGGCGCTTTCGCCGTGAGTTCGGCTGGGTCGCGCTGTTCAGCTTCTTCGCCAACGTGCTGATGCTGACGCCCACGCTGTACATGCTGCAGCTGTTCGACCGCGTGATGATCAGCGGCAGCGAGCTCACGCTGCTGGGCCTGACGCTGATCACGGTGGGCTTCTTCCTGGTGATGGGTTTTGCCGAATGGGTGCGTTCACGCTTGCTGGTGCGCAGCGGCGCCGCCTTCGACGAGGCGCTGAACCGACGCACCTTCGACGCCGCTTTCGCGCAGAACCTGCGCCAAGGCGGCCGCCTGTCGCTGCAGCCCTTCAACGACCTGACTGCGGTGCGCCAATTTCTGTCCGGCAGCGGCCCCTTTGCCTTCTTCGACCTGCCATGGACGGTGATCTACATCGCCGTGCTGTACGTCATGCACCCCTGGCTGGGCCATGCCTCGGTGTTCTTCTGCCTGCTGATGCTGGCGATGGCGCTGTGGAGCAACCATCTCGTCTCGCGGCAGCAGGAACCGGTGCAACAGGCGGGCCTGGAAACCAGCAGCTACCTGCAGTCCAAGATGCGCAACGCCGAGACGGTGGAAGCGCTGGGCATGCTGGGCAACCTGCGCCGCCTGTGGCAGCTGCTGCACGAGCGTGAATCCGCGCGCCAGGCCGATGCCTACGAGCTGAGCCAGCGCCTGCAGGCGCTGACCAAGTTTGTGCAGTACTCACAGCAGTCGCTGATGCTGGCGCTGGGTGGTCTGCTGGCCATCGACGGCCACATCGGGGTGGGCGCCATGGTGGCCGCCAACGCGCTGTCGGGCAATGCCGTGCGTCCGATCGGCACCCTGGTCTCAGTGTGGAAGCAGTTTGTCGATGCGCGCCTGGGCTACCGCAGGCTCGAGACCCTGCTCGACACCTTTCCCGAAGCAGGGCCGGAGGCCGACCACGACCCCATCCAGGGCCAGATCACGCTGCGCGGCCTGACGGCGACGGCGCGCGGGCGCAACAAGCCCATCCTGGACGGCTTGAACGCCGAGTTCAGGGCGGGCGAGGTGGTGGCCATCCTCGGGCCGTCGGGCGCCGGCAAGTCGACGCTGGCCCGCTGCCTGCTGGGCATCTGGCCCGACACCAGCGGCGAGGTGCTGCTCGACGGGCTGCCGCTGTCGGCCCGCTCGCGCGACGCGCTGGGGCCGCAGCTCGGCTACCTGCCGCAGGACATCGAACTGTTCGACGGCAGCATCGCCGAGAACATCGCGCGCTTCGGCGAGGTCGACGCCGAGCAGGTGATCGCAGCGGCCACGCGCACCGGCATCCACGACATGATCCTGCGCCTGTCCAAGGGCTACGACACCCCGATGGGCGATGCGGGTGGGCTGCTGTCAGGCGGCCAGCGCCAGCGCATCGGACTGGCCCGCGCCTTGTATGGCGACCCAGCGCTGGTGGTGCTGGACGAACCCAATGCCAGCCTCGACGAGGCCGGCGAAGCGGCCCTGGTGCGCGCGGTGCGCGACCTCAAGGCCAGTGGCAAGACCGTCTTCATGATCGTGCATGCACGCCATCTGCTGGTCGTCGCCGACCGCGTGCTGGTGCTCGACGACGGTCACATCAAGGCCCTGGGCGTGCTTCAGCCGCCCAACCCCCAGAACCCCCTTTCCCCGATCGAGGTCCGTGTATGAGCATCGCTCTTCTCAAGCCGCCTGGCAACGCGGGCAAGGACATCACCGATGTCGAACCGACAGCCTTGCCCGACACCGACACCCGCTCGACCATCCGGCTGGGCTTCTGGGTGCTGCTGGTGGGCTTCGGCCTGTTCCTGATCTGGGCCGCCTGGGCACCGCTGGACGAAGGCGTGGTGGCGCCGTCCACGGTGTCGATCGAGGCCCGCAAGAACACCATCCAGCACATGCAGGGTGGGGTGATCCGCAAGGTGCTGGTCAACGAAGGGCAGATGGTCAAGCGCGGTGACGTGCTGGCCGAACTGGATGACGGTGCCACGCGCGCCGGCTACGAGGCCATCCGGCAGAACTACCTGTCGCAGCGCGCGTCCGAGAGCCGGCTGCTGGCCGAAGTGACCGATGCGCCGAAGATCACCTTCCACCCTGATCTGCTGGTCAAGGACGACCCGGTGGCGGCGCAACACATGGCGGCGCAGCAGCAGCTGTTCGCGTCTCGGCGCGCGGCCCAGGCGGCCGAGCTCGGCGCTGCCAACCAGTCGATTGCCGGCCTGGAGAAGCAGATCGCCGGCATGGGCAGGATGCTGGAAAGCCGCCATGCCCAGGCCGCGTTGCAACTGCGACAGGCCAGCAACGTGCGCCAGCTGGCCGACGAAGGTTTCGCCCCGCGCAACCAGGCGCTGCAGCTCGAGCAGGGGTCGGCCGAGTTGCGCACCAACATGGCCGATCTCGAGACCAGCATCCAGCGCACTCAAAGTGCCATCGCCGAGACGCGGCTGCGCATCGCGCAACGCCGGCAGGAATACCTGAAGGAAGTGTCGGCGCAGCTGGCTGACGTTCGGCGCGAGGTGCAGGCCAACCAGGAGCGGCTGGTGGCGATCACCGGCGAGCTGGGCCGCACGCAGATCAAGGCACCGGTGGACGGACAGGTGGTCGGGTTGACGATGAGCAGCCTGGGCGGTGTGGTCAGCCCCGGCCAGCGGCTGATGGACATCGTGCCTGTGGGCCAGGCGCTGGTGCTCGACGCCAAGGTGCCACCGGCGGTGATCGACCGCATCAAGCAGGGTGACGCCACCGAGGTGCGTTTCAGCTCGTTTGCCAACACGCCGACGCTGGTGGTGGAAGGCAAGGTGATGTCGCTGTCGCACGACGTGATCAGCGAGCAGGTACCAGGCGGCGTGATCAGTTTCTACCTGGCGCGCGTGGAAATCACGCCCGCGGGCATGAAGGCGCTGGGCCCGCGTGCGCTGCAGCCCGGCATGCAGGCCGAGGTACTGATCAAGACCGGAGAACGCACGCTGCTGGCCTACCTGCTGCACCCGCTGACCAAGCGCATCGCCGCGGCGATGATCGAGGAATGACGATGCGACCGACCCTGCGCCGCACGGCGCTGGCGCTGGCCTGTGTGTGCCCGGCCCTGGCCCCGGCGATGACACTGAGCGAGGCCTTCGAGGCGGCCCGAAACCACGATGCCCAGTATCGCGCCAGCAGTTTCGAGCTCGAATCGACGCGTCAGAACGCGACCCTGGCGCGCTCGGCGTTGCGCCCCAGCGTTGTGCTGCAGGCGTCGACCAGCAACGTCAGCGGCACGCGCGAGTTTCCGAATTCACTCAACCAGAACGTGCGCCTGCCGGTCGACTACAACGCGCCGCAGATCACGTTGCAGGCCCGCGCCCCGCTGTACAACGGCGATGCGCTGGCCCGCGTGAAGCAGACCGACGCGCAGATCGAGGCCGCCGAAGCCACCTTCGACGCGCGCGCACAGGATCTCGCCGAACGGGTGACCACCGCCTACCTGCAGGCCCTGGTGGCGCAGGAGGCGGTGAGCCTGGCGCGTGCCGACATCACGTCGCTGCAATCGCAGCGCGCGCGGGCGCTGCAGCGCATGGAGCGTGGTGAAGGCACGCGCACCGAAATCGCGCAGACCCAGGCCAGCATGGACCAGGCTCAGGTGCGCCTGCTCGACGCACTGGACCAGGCCACGGTCGCGCAGCGCGCCCTGCGCCGACTGACCGGCGTCGAGACCCTGAAGCTGCAGCGCGTGGCCGACGGCTTCATGCCGCCGGCCCCACAGCCGGCCCGGCTGGCCGAGTGGATGGAGCGTGCCGAGCGTGACAATCCCAGCCTGCGCGCGCGCCGGCTCAATGTCGAGGCGGCGCGGCTGGGCATCGAACGTGCGCGCGCCGGCCATTTGCCGCGCGCCGACCTGGTGGCCAGCCTGGGCCGGTCGAGCAACGAGTCGATCAGCAACCTGAACCAGACGTCGACGCTGCGCTCGGTGGGCGTGCAGCTCAGCATTCCGCTGTACAGCGGTGGCGCCACCGAGGCTGGCATCAAGCAATCGATGTTCGACCGCGACCGTACGCAGGAAGAGTTGCGCAACGAGCGCGAGTCGGTGCAGCTCGAACTGCATCGCAATTTCTACACCGCCGACAACAGCCTGGCGCGCGTCGAGGCACAGGTGCGGGCGCTGGCGTCGAGCGAACTGGCGCAGCAGGGCATGACACGCGCACAGGCGGCGGGGCTGGCCACGCAGACCGACGTGCTCGACAGCATCGCCCGGCGTTATGCGGCGGCGCGCGACCTGGCGCAGGCGCGTTACGAATACCTGGCCTCGCGCCTGCGGCTGATGCTGCTGGCCGGCGTGCCGGCCATTGACACCATCCACGAACTGGACCGTGCGCTGCCGGTCGAAAGCCAGCTCGAAACGCGGGTGCAACCATGACCATCACGATGACAGTCCGTGCGTTGGCGGCCCTGGCCACGACCCTGCTGCTGGCGTCCTGCGGTGGTGGCGGTGGTGGCGATTCGTCGTCGGTCGTCTCGATGTCGGCCAGCAATGCGCGCTTCGGCAATACCACCGTCATCACGGTGAACGGCAAGTCCTTGCTGAGCTCACCGATCACGGTCACCATCGAAGGCCCTTGCGACAATCTAGCGCGCGCCGGCACCGGCTCTGAAGACACGCAGCAGTTCACGTGTTCGATGAACGGCATCGGTTCCCTGCGTGCGCAGGCGCTGCAGGACGGCGGCGGCGTGCTGGGCACGCTCAGCTTCGACGTGCCCACGCCGCAGGTCAGCATCACCACCGGCCAGGGCAGCTTTGTGCTCGAGCTCGATCCGGTGGCCGCGCCGATCACGGTGAAGAACTTCCTCGCCTACGTCAACGCCAGCTTCTACCGCAACGTGATCTTCCACCGCGTGATCGCCGGCCTGGTGATCCAGTCCGGGGCCTACAACGCCGGCCCGACGCTTAAGCCCGCCACGTTCCCGGCGATCAAGCTCGAATCCGCCAACGGCTTGAAGAACCTGCGCGGCACGATCACTGCCGCACGCGGCGATGCAGCCGATTCGGCGACCGCGGGCTTCTGGATCAACCTGGCCGACAACCCGCAATTCGACCGCGTCGACGACAGCAACCCGGGCTACGCCGTGTTCGGCCGCGTGATCAGCGGGATCGACAAGGTCGACGCCATCGGCGCCGTGCCGATTCGGCCCGACCTGCTGACCGGCCTCGGCGCTGTGCCGGTCACCGACGTCATCATCACCGCCATCTCGCAACAACGCTGATCACCCGGGGCCCCACGCCGTGCTGCCCGGTTTGCTGTCCATCGTTCGCCTGGCCTGGCCATTGGCCCGGCGCGACGTGATGGCACGCTACCGCGGCAGCGCGGCCGGGCTGGCCTGGGCCCTGGTGGCGCCGCTGGCCATGGTGGTGATCTACGCGCTGGTCTTCCAGGGCGTGTTCAAGGCGCGCTGGGGGGGTGCTGCGTCCGATGGTGCCGACTACGGTGTGCGGCTGTTCGCCGGCCTGATCTTCTTCACCGCCAGTGCCGAGGTGGCGTCGCGCGCGACGCGGCTGATGCTGGACAACGCCAACCTGGTCAAGCGCGTGGTGTTCCCGCTGCAGATCTTGTGCGTGGCGCTGGTGATCCAGGTGGGCCTGCACGCGCTGGCGCAATCGGCGGTGCTGGCCCTGTGGCTGCTGGCCACCGGTGTCGGGCCGCGGGTCAGCTGGCTGTGGTTGCCGCTGGCCTGGGTCTGGCTGCTGGTGCTGCAGTTCACGCTGGCGCTGGCCTTGTCGGCGTTGGGCACCTACCTGCGCGACCTGCAGCACCTGGTGCCGGTGCTGGTCTCGGGGTTGATGTTTCTGTCGCCGGTGTTCTATCCGGTTGCGGCCGCACCCACGGCGCTGCAGTGGCTGCTGGCGCTGAACCCCTTGACGGCACCGATCGAACTGGCCCGCATGGCCTGGTTCGGCGATGCGCCCGACCTGGCCCTGCTGTGGCCGCAGGCGCTGGCGCTGCCGCTGCTGGGCGCGGTCGCCTGGTTGCTCTTCAAACGCCTGCGACCAGGCTTTGCGGACCTGGTCTGATGACGATCGATTCGGCGACAGATGACGTGGCCATCGAGGTGGTCGATGTCAGCAAGGCCTATTCGCTCGAGCCCAGGCCTTGGCGCCGCCTGCTGCAGCAGCTGGGCCTTGGGGGCGCCGACCTGACCGTGCACCATGCCCTGCACCGCATCAACCTGACGGTGCGCCGCGGCGAGGTGATCGGTGTGCTGGGCCGCAACGGCGCCGGCAAAAGCACGTTGCTGCAGCTGATCTGCGGCGTGCTGCAACCGAGTTCGGGGCATTGCAGCGTGCGTGGCCGCGTGGCCGCGCTGCTGGAGCTGGGCGCCGGCTTCAGCCCCGAGCTCAGTGGCCGCGAGAACGTGCGCCTGAACGGCCCGCTGCTCGGCCTGACGGCGGCGCAGATCGAAAACCGGTTGCCCGAAATCATCGCCTTCGCCGGCATCGGTGACTTCATCGACCAGCCGGTGCGCACTTATTCCAGCGGCATGTTCGTGCGTCTGGCCTTTGCGATGTCGACCAGCATCGACCCCGACATCCTGGTCATCGACGAGGCGCTGTCGGTCGGTGACGGTGCCTTCGCGCGCAAGAGCTTCGAACGCATCATGGCGTTGAAGGACCGCGGTGCCACGATCCTGTTCTGTTCGCATTCCACCTACCACGTCGAGTCGATCTGCTCGCGCGCGATCTGGCTCGACCAGGGTCAGTTGCGCATGCTGGGCGACACCGCGCCGGTGGTGGCGGCGTACAACGATTTCATCGGCGCCGAAGCGCATGGCTTCGACGCCCCGGCAGCCATCGGCCCGGCCGAAACGGCACCGATGCTGGGCTCGGACGTGCTGGCAGCGAAGGACCAGCCGGCGTTCCGCCCAGGTCAGGGCCGGCTGCTGGCGCTGCACGCGCGCAGCGGCGAGCAGGCCGGTCGCCGATTGCGCCTGCATTCGCTGGCTGACGACCTGGCCCTGGACATCGACTTCCAGGTCGACCCGGCGCTGCCGGCACCCAGTGTCATCATGTCGCTGTTCTCGCGCTCAGGCATGCTCGTGGCCAGCGCCGGCTGCCACAACGACGGCGTGATGCTGCAGCGCGACGCGACCGGAGTCGGCCGCGCGTGCCTGACAATCCCCAGGCTGCCGCTGCTCAAGGGCGAGTACTTCATCAACATCTTCCTGGCCTGCGAGCGGGGCCTTCACTATTACGACAGCGCGCTGTACGCGGTCGAACTCGAGTTGACGCAGGACGGGCTCGAGCAAGGCGTGGTCACGCTGGCCCATCAATGGAGTTGAACGAGATGTCGGCAGTTGCCCCGGGCCCCACGAAGGCCATGATCGACGCTGATCCGGGTGTGGACCTGACGCCGGTCTGGCAGCGTTGCCATGCGCACTTGGTGCCTGACGAGAAGCACTTGAAGCTGCCGCGCTCGCAGTACCTGCCTTGCACGGCCTGTGGCGGCGATAAGGCCTTCGACATCGCGGCCCACCTGCGCTTCGGCCCTGACATCTGGGTCGAGCAGTCGCGCCTGCGCCATTGCCCCGACTGCCGGCGCTTCACGCTGCCGCCGTCACTGCGCCAGGATTGCGAGGCGCGCGTGCCTGCGGCGGTGGGCCTGCCGGTGACGGCGGT
>Ga0073899_10005306_pt1 | contig 11214 bp, 9 predicted proteins | sample KloWWTmetaKNB5Ph_FD_88975 | JGI IMG/M metagenome (GOLD analysis project Ga0073899, IMG submission 88975) | Active sludge microbial communities from Klosterneuburg, Austria, studying microevolution and ecology of nitrifiers - Klosterneuburg... | ecosystem: Engineered > WWTP > Aerobic digester >...
CGGCGATCGTCGGTTCGGACTTCGCCGACACCATCACTGGCGGTAATGGTGACGACACCATCACCGGCGGCCTGGGCAACGACACGGTCGTCGCTGGCCCTGGCAACGACACCTACAACATCGATGCGTCCACCGACGGCGCCGACAGCGTTGACATGGGCACGGGTTCCGACCGCGTATTGGTGGCAACCGCCCCGGCGACCGAGGTCCGCGTCACCTTCACCACCGGTGAGGTCGGTGACGGCAACCCGCTCGACCAGAACGACGACCTCCCTACCGGCATTCCGCCCCTGGCTTACGGCGGCGCCGAAGACGGCGGCCTGGCGGTTCGCCTGCAGATGGAAGACGCGGGCCTCGTGACCGGTGAACCTGGCTACGTCGGCACCAATGCGGTGTCCCGCTTCGACGACGAAGGCTCTGTGTTCGACAGTGCGGCTGCAACCACCGTCTTCGACGTGCGTGACCTGGGCACAGGCACGGCCTACGGCAGCTTCCGCTCGGTGGCCTTCGGCACCTCGGCCGCCGACAACCTCGACGCCAGCACCATGTCGGGCGACACCTTCGCCCACGGCGGTCTGGGCAACGACACCATCACCGGTGACGCCGCCGACGACTACTTCATGGGCGGCGACGGCAACGACAGCCTGACCGGCGCCGACGACACCGACACCCTGATCGGTGGCGAAGGCGACGACACGCTGAACGGCGGCGGAGCTGCGGACACCCTGAGCGGTGGCAACGGTATCGACACCGTCACATACGCTGGCGCCCCTGCCGGCGGTGTCTCGGTGAACCTGAACCTGGGCACGCAAGTCGGCGCCAACGACGAAAACGGCGACGTCATCACCGGCGTCGAGAACGTTATCGGCTCTACCGGTGGCGACATCATCACCGGCGACGCCGCCAACAACAAGTTGGAAGGCCTCGCGGGTAACGATTTCCTGACAGGTGCTCTGGGCGCCGACACGCTCGACGGCGGTGCCGACACCGACACGGCCTCGTATGCCAGCAGCCTGGGTGCGGTGCAGATCAACCTGGAAGCGGGCACCGCCGCAGGCGCCGACGCCGCGGGTGACGTGCTGATCAGCATCGAAAACCTGACTGGCTCCGACTACGCCGACACCCTGACCGGTGACGTCAACGCCAACGACCTCAACGGTGGCGCCGGCAACGACTTCCTCGTGGGTGGCCAAGGCAACGACACCCTGACCGGTGGCGCTGGGGTGGACACCTTCGGCTTCTCCGCCGCGGATGCCGTCGCCGAGATCGACAACATCAACGACTGGGCCACCGAAGACAAGTTCTCGGGCGCCATGGGTGCCGGTGACCGGTTGAACGTCACGATGACAGCGGTTCCCGAGCGTCAGGACGCCAGTCTCGGTACGCCGTCGTCCGATACGATGGTCTTTGCGAGCGTTGTGTCCGCGCCCACGCCAAGCACACTGCTGATCACCAGCCTGGTGCCCGGTGAACAGATCTCGGTCAGCATCGACGGATCACTGTCTATTGCTGGGCAGGATCCGGCGGTGTACAACGGCGTGGAAATCACCTACACCGTGGGCGGTGGCGGTCTGGTGGCTGAAACGAACGCCCTGTTCGTGCAGATCCAGAACTACCTGACCGCGAATGCCTTGGGTGCGCTCAGCCAGTTGGGTCAGACCTTCACCTTCGCCAACCCGACCATCGTCGCGGATATTGCGGCGGATAATCTGGCCAACTTATTCGTTCCGGCTGCGACACAGAATGGTGAAATCACTTTCAAGGCCAACTACCTTGTGGGTGAAAACATCACGGTGACGCTGAACAGCACGGTCTACTCGTACACCACGCTTGGCGCTGAAACGGGCAATATGGTGGCGAATACGTTCAAGGCCCTGATCGACGGTGCCCCGCCTGTGCCGGTTGATCTGGATATCGGTGCGCGGTCTGTCGTGGGCGACACCTTGACCATCGCCAACCTCAACGCGGGCAACGGCGCGTTCACGGTCAGCGCGACTAACATCAACGAAACCGGTAGCGAGCTGTACGCCAACACCATCGCCGCAACCAACGGTGTGCTGAACGTGGTTGGCAGCACCGGCAACGACATCATTCGCACCGGCTCTGGCGCCGACACCATCACCGGCGGCGCTGCCGACGATGTGATTCGTGGTGACCTGGGTGTGGACAACATCGACGGCGGTGCCGGCAACGACGATCTGGTCGTCGTGGGTTCCATCTCTCCGGCACAGGCTGCGGTATACCTTGGCGCGGGCAGCCTCGGTGCTCTCGGCGTGCCGACCGATGTTGCCGAGGTCGTGGACTATGGCTTGATCAGCGTGGTCAACAGCAACTCCGACTCCGGCGCCACCGGCGCGGGTGAGGTGTACAACGGTGGTGCGGACAACGACACCTTCCACCTGTTCGGCGCAGTCAACCTGACCGGTGCCACCATCACCAGCGTCGAAGCCACGGTGATCTATTCCACGGTGACCCTGCGTGTTGACCAGCTCAACAGCATGACGTCGGTGATCCTGTCCGGCGACGTCCCGCACACCATCATCCTGGTGGCGGCGGACGGCTCGCCACTGACTGATGCCGAGCAACTGGCCGCGTTCGAGGCCTGGATGCAAGCCAGCATGGGCCAACAACTGCAGTTCCAGAGCACGGGCGCTGGCACCAACGTCTCGCTGACGGTTGGCGGCACCACGTTTGCCGATCTGAATGAGATCGCCACCTGGCTGTTCCTGGGCAACGCCGCCAACGGCAATACGCCGTTCGACGGTGAGTTGATGGATGGCGGCTCGACCGCGCCGCTGCCAGCTCCGCTGTTCCTGACGGCTGAACCTGTGGCGGCTGTTGGGAACATGGACATTGATCCGCAGGCTCCGAGCATCACCTTCACGGCTAGCAGCCCGCTGCTTGCGGCTCCGACGATCACTTACTCCGGTACCTTTGGCGCTGGACCGGTGAACAACGGGACCCCGACCGCATTCTTGCCAACCGTACAGGGCGGGGTAACCTCTGGTCTGCTGACGATCACCAATGGCAGCGTGAGCCAGGATCTGGGCTACGTCTATCTCGGCACGGGCCTTGGTGACACCATTGCCGCAACGGCCCAGACGGTCCCTGTCTACATGTTCGGCTTCAACGGCAACGATTCGTTGACCGGTACTGCCGGCGACGACTTCATCAGCGGCGGCCACAACCTCAACACCTTGGTGGGTGGCGGTGGAAACGACACGTTGGTTGGCGGATGGGATGGCGATTCGATGGTTGGCGGCACAGGTGACGACTCCTTCCGCCCTGGCCTTGGCGCTGACACCATCATTGGAGGAGCAGACGCCGATACGGTGGACTACTCCTACAGCACGGCTGGTCTGGTGAGCGTCAACCTGGTTACGGGTGGTGTGTTTAACCACGCAGCGGGCGACACCTACTCCGGTATCGAGAACGTGACCGGCACAGCCTATGCCGACATCATCGTCGGCGACACTGGGAACAACGTGTTGACCGGTGGTGCAGGCGCCGATTCGCTGGTCGGTGGTGACGGCAACGACACCATCTTCGGCGGTGATCAGACGGACACGATCATTGGCGGCATTGGTGCCGACCTGATCAACATCACCGGTGCGCCACCATCGATCTTCGACGTGGTTGACTACAACGCCTTCAACGAGACCATGACGGGAACGTTCACCAACGGTGGCTCTGTCGCCGCCATGGACCAGATCGCCGGTATCAGCTTCCCGCTCGGCGCCTTCCCGGGTCTCAATCTCGCGTCGATCGCGTTTTTCTCGACCTTCACGGGAACCGTCACGCCGGGTTATCTGGCTGGCGCGGGTGTCGGACTGGTTCAGGGTAACTACGATGCGACCGGCGGGACGTTCAGCTCCGGCCTGGGCGATGACTACGTGTTCCAGTTCAGTGATGGCGTCGACCTCGGCTCCATCCTGCTGGTGGACACCGGTCTGCTCGGCTTGACGTTCGGCTTCACCAATGGCGTTCTGGTTCCAGCGAGCTTGGGCTCTACCGGTACCTACCTGAGCGGAACTCCGGGCCCCGATACCCTGACCGCGGGTGCGGGACCCAACCTCATCCTGGGGCTTGCAGGTAACGACACCCTCGCCGGCACTAGCGGCAACGACACGATCGTTGGCGGCCCGGGGGCGGACACGATGAGCAGCGGTACTGGTTCCAACGTCTTCCGGATCGGTGCCGGCGAGTCGTCGAACACAGCGCTGGACTTGATCACTGATTTCGTTTCGGCCTTCGACAACCTGGACCTGCCGCATGTGCCGGTCACCTTCGGCGGATTGGGTACCGCAGGTGCCGACTACAGCTGGACCGGCGTCGCCTCTACCGGGACGACCGCCGCATCTCTGGCGGCGGACATTGCAACCGCAGTAGCCAACGTTCAGGGCACGGGTGCCTTGTTGTGGGCGAACATTGGCGATACCCTCAGCTTCGAGTTGACGGGTGTCTCGGTTGCCGGAACGGGTGAGTTCATCCTGGTGCAGAACCTGGATGGCAACAGCACGTACGACGCCGGAACGGACCTGGTGATCGCCCTGGTCGGGGGGTCTACGAACCCCAATACCTGGACGCTCGCAGACTACGTCTAAGCACTCAGCCCCTCTCGTGCAAGCGCGGGGGGCGGTTTAAGCTAAATCGGTGTTAGTGCCTACCCCGTGCAATCGGGAGAAGCAGACCTCTGAAATAGCCCCGCTACTGAACCAGTAGCGGGGCTTTTTTTCGCAGTTACCTTTTTGAATTTGAAAGGAAGTTTCATGAGCCTGGCACAGAGTTACGCTTTCGGAGGAAGGAAAATGACGACGTTGACGGTTGGGTTGCCAGACGACACGACCCAGCGTTTGAATTCGCTGGCATGCAGCCGGGCGCGCGCTTTGGCGGCATGGGATACCGAAAACCACTTTCGGACGATTGTCGCGACGGGTTATGTGGCGCAGGCGCTGACGGTACTGGATCGCCTGGATGCGGATGAGCGCCAGGCGACGGGGTCGTGAAAAGTCTCCTGCACATCGGCTGCGGCGCCAACCGCAAGGACCGCACCACCGCCGCCTTCAACACTCCCGACTGGCACGAGATCCGCCCTCGACATCGACCCCGCCGTCGCGCCCGACGTCACGGGCACGATGACCGACAGGGCCCAGTGCATCCTCTGCATGCCGTACCGACGATGATTCAGGTTCGTAGGGCGAACAGTGCGGATTTGACCTAGATGATCACTTGACACTGATAATGCCTTACCATAAAGTAAGGAAAATGGAAGGGATTCAGCATGACAACGGCAACGCTTACGTCCAAGGGCCAGATCACCATACCGGCGCGGGTGCGCCATGATCTGAAGGTGAAGGCCGGCGATCGCGTCGAGTTTCTGGAGGTCGCGCCGGGTCGATATGAGTTCTTCGCCGCGACGCGCGAGGTGACGGAACTCAAGGGCATGTTCGGCCAGCCCGAAAAGGCCGTGTCAATAGAAGCCATGAATACCGCCATCGCCCGGCGCGGGGCCGCTGCACGATGATGGGCCTCGATACCAACGTCCTGGTCCGTTACATCATGCAGGACGACGCTGTGCAATCGCCCCGGGCGGCGCGGTTGATCGAGTCGCTGGATGTCGAGCGACCCGGATATGTCACTCTGGTTTCGGTGATCGAGTTGTACTGGGTGTTGACCTCCTGCTACGCTTTGACGGGCGAGCAGGTCGCGCAGGCACTGGACGCCATTCTTCGCGCCCGGCAACTGGTGGTGCAGCAGGCGGATCAGGTGCTGCGGGCCTTGCGGGTGTTTGCGGCCGGGAAGGCCGATTTCGCGGATTGCCTGATCGAGCGAACCGCCGCCCACGCGGGTTGCACCCAGACCATGACCTTCGATGGCGGCGCTGCCAGGCACGCCGGCATGAGCTTGATCGGGGTCTAGCAAAGCAAGGGGCGCAGGCGTTTGATCGTGAAGACGGCGGGACGACTTCAGCCAGTCGAACCCTATACTCAAGCTCATGAAAAGTCTCCTGCACATCGGCTGCGGCGCCAACCGCAAGGACCGCACCACCGCCGCCTTCAACACCCCCGACTGGCACGAGATCCGCCTCGACATTGACCCTTCGGTGGCGCCCGACGTCACCGGCACGATGACCGACATGGCCGCCGTGCCCGCCGCCTCGGTGGACGCGATCTATTCCAGCCACAACATCGAGCACCTGTACCCCCACGAGGTGCCGCTGGCGCTGGCCGAGTTCCTGCGGGTGCTCAAGCACGACGGCTTTGCCGTCATCACCTGCCCCGACCTGCAGTCGGTCTGCGCGCTGGTCGCGCAGGACAAGCTGATTGAGCCCGCCTACGTGTCGCCGGCCGGCCCGATCACCCCGCTCGACATCCTGTACGGCTTTCGCCCGTCGATGGCACGCGGCAATTTGTTCATGGCGCACCGCTGCGGCTTCACCGCCAGCTCGCTCACCGCCACCCTGCAGTCAGCCGGTTTTCGCACGCTGGCCACCCGGGTCCGCCCGGCCAAGTTCGACCTCTGGGCGCTGGCCAGCAAGTCCGCGCGCAGCGATGCCGAGATGCGCGCCATGGCGCAGGCGCACTTTCCCGCGCAGGGCAGGGCGGGCCGGAAATGAACCTCCTATAATCTGACCACAATTGTAGTAACTCCGTCAGAGATGTCGAAATGTCAGGCAGCACATCCATACGAATCGATCAGAAACTGTACGAACTGGCCAAGCAGGATGCCGCCGTAGAGCACCGCTCGATCGCGGGGCAGATCGAGTTCTGGGCCCGGGTAGGGCGGGCCGCGCTGGACAACCCGGACTTGCCGGTCGGTTTCGTCGCGGATTCCCTGGCCTCGATGGCTGAGCCGCGCGAGCAACTGTTGCCTTTCGTGCCCCGAAGCGCGGGCCAGTGATGTGGGCCGTCCAGCAAACCCGCCGATTTTCACGCCAGTACAAAAAGCTGCACGACAACGTCGCAGCGGATGTGGACGCGGCGGTCCTTGCGGTCGCCCGCAATCCGGAGTCCGGTGAGCGCAAGAAGGGTGATCTCGCGGCCTTGCGGGTCTGCAAGTTCCGCAGCGCCGGGCAGCTCTTTCTGCTGGGATACACGCTCGATGAGGGCGTCAGGCTGGTCTGCCTGGAAGCCGTCGGGCCGCATGAAAACTTCTACCGGGATTTGAAGCGATAGCCAGATTCAGTCACTAAATGAACATCCTCTTCATCCACCAGAACTTCCCCGGCCAGTTCAAGCACCTGGCGCCGGCGCTGGCGCAGGCGGGTCACCAGGTGCTGGCCATGACGCTGCAAAAGAACCCTCCCAAGACGTGGCAGGGCGTGCGCGTGCTGCCCTACGCCACCCCGCGTGGCAGCACTGCCGGGGTGCACCCCTGGGTGGCCGACTTCGAGACCAAGACGATCCGGGCTGAAGCCTGCTTTCGCGCGGCGCTACAGCTCAAAACCGAGGGCTTCACGCCCGACCTGATCATCGCCCACCCGGGCTGGGGCGAGAGCCTGTTTCTCAAGGATGTCTGGCCCCGGGTCAGGCTGGCCATCTACTGCGAGTTCTTCTACCGCTCGGATGGCGCCGATGTCGGCTTCGATCCGGAGTTCCCGGCGCGCGACGACGGCGAGGTCTGCCGCCTGCGCCTGAAGAACCTGAACAACCTGCTGCACTTCGAGGTGGCCGATGCGGGCATTTCGCCGACGCTCTGGCAGGCCAGCACCTTCCCGGAGCCGTTTCGCAGCAAGATCACCGTGGTGCACGACGGCATCGACACGGCGGCAGTGGCGCCCAATGCGCAGGCCAGCCTGGCGCTGAACACCTCGGCCGGCCAGCGCATCACGCTCACGCGCCAGGACGAGGTGGTCACCTTCGTCAACCGCAACCTGGAACCCTACCGGGGCTACCACAGCTTCATGCGCGCCCTGCCAGAGATGCTGCAACGCCGCCCGAACGCCCGCTTCCTGATCGTGGGGGGCACCGATGTGAGCTATGGCGCCCGGCCCGTGGCGGGCCACCCGGGGGGCAAGACCTGGAAGGACATCTACGTGAACGAGGTGCGCGGACGCATCAGCGATGCCGATTGGGCGCGTGTTCACTTTGTCGGCCATCTGCCCTACCCGAACTTCATCACGCTGCTGCAGTTGTCCACGGTCCACGTCTACCTGACCTACCCGTTCGTGCTGTCCTGGAGCCTGCTGGAGGCGATGAGTATCGGCTGCGCCATCGTGGCCAGCGACACCGCGCCGCTGCGCGAGGCCATCTGCCACGACGAGACCGGGCGGCTGGTGAACTTTTTTGACGGGGCTGCGCTGACCACCGAGGTCTGCGCGCTGCTGGACGACGCACCGGCCCGCGAGCGACTGGGCGCCGCCGCCCGCGTCTTTGCCGTCAACCACTACGACCTGAAGTCGGTTTGCCTGCCCCGCCAGATGGCGTGGGTGCAGGGCCTGCTGGCGTGAGCCCTGGCCACGGCGCCCACCGACACCTCATCCCAGCGCGGGCAGAGCCGTCATCGCCGCCCCGATCAAGCCGGGGAGCTTGATCGGGGGGGCTGAAAAGTGTTCCCAGCATGCAGCACGGCCATGGTCTCGCACGTCCCGCCCTCACCCCAACCCTCTCCCGCCAAGCGGGACAGGGAGCAAGAGGTGGGTCTGTGTACTACGTCGGTGTGGGCTGTACCTCACTCTTCCCTTGGAGGGAGCAAGAGGGCTGGCTCGAGCGCCGCGCCGGCACGGGCTATCACTCCCTCTACCCTTGGAGGGAACAAGAGGGCTGGCCTGTATGCCGCGCTGGATTAGGCTATCACTCCCTCTCCCGCTTTTGCGGGAGAGGGTTGGGGTGAGGGTCTTTGGGCTGGCACAATCGTTCGAATCGCACCTGACCTGAGTCGTTACTGTTTTTTTTGATGCCCCCGGCCTTGTGCGAATCGTTCGCGCGATGCGCGCCGCAATGGACATGGAATCGTATGTCGCAGAAAGATGCCGGTGACGAACAGAAGATAGAGAATCAGGACAATTGAAGTCTCTCCCCATTCATCAAGATCCACATATTCATGAACAACGCCCTCATCCCCTTGAGTCCCACCGTGCATCGCCAGCAGGGCTGGATGCGTCCGGCGGATTGCCGCTTTGCCGCCGCGGACACGGTGGCGCCCCTGCTGCTGGCCGAACTGCCCCTGGCCGTGGCGGTTTTCCCGGTGGCGTTTGTCAGGACGCCGGACGGCAAGGCCCAGTTGGTGGCCGTGATGGGACTGCAGTCTGGCCGGAACCTGCTGGTCGACGCGTCAGGGCGGTGGCTGGGCGCCTACATGCCAGCCTGTTACCGCGGCTTTCCGTTTTCCCTGCAGCGCGCCCCCGGCGAAGAGCAGCGCATGGTGCTGTGCTTCAACCCGCGCACCAGCCTGCTGCGCGAGGCGCCCGATCCCGCGCGGGGCGAGGCCCGTTTCTTCGACGATGAGGGCAAGCCCACGCCGCCGCTGCAGAAGACCCTGGAATTCCTGCAGACCTGCGTGGCCAACGCGCACTTGACGCAGGGCGCCGTTGCGGCCCTCGAGGCGGCCGGCCTGCTGCAGGCCTGGCCCGAGTTCACGGGTCTGTACCGCATTGACGAGCCGGCTCTGACCCAATTGAACGCTGACCAGTTGCTGGCCTTGCGCGACGCCCACGCCTTGCCCCTGGCCTACGCGCAGCTGCTCTCCCTGCCCCGCATGGTGGCGCTGCAGCGGCTGCTGGCGCAAGGTCAGGCGTAGCAAAAGGCCGCCACCACCGTGAATGTGCCTGACCTGAGCCTGGCTGAAAAGCTGTTCGATTCAGGCCAGTCGGACACGTTGAAGTTCAACTGGTAGGCCAGCCGATGCCTGCGCCGTCCGCGCCCGCGCGCAAGCCCCGCCTGCTATGGGCCAGCGTGTATTGCCTGCTCGACACCTCCAGCGGCGCCTCGATGGCGGTGCGCGAGATGCTGCTGCAGCTGGTGGGCCAGGGCTATGAGGTGCATATCCTGGGCGCCTCGGTGTTTGACCACGAGCGCGGCACCGCCGGCCTGCGCGGGCAGTGGCCCACGGTGCAGGCGCGCCGGGGCCGCCTGGTGACGCTGGGCGACGGCACGCTGGAGCACAAACTGCTGGTCACGGCCGGCACATCGCGCGGAGCGATGACGTGCGCCGAAGAGCGCACCTGGTTTTTCCTGTACCGCGAGGCGCTGGACCTGCACCGGCCCGACGTGGTTTTCTACTATGGCGGGCAGCCGCTGGACTTCCTGATTGCCGCGGAGGCCCGCGCCCGCGGAATTCCGGTGGCCTTCTACCTGGCCAACGGCACCTACAGCCAGACACGCTGGTGCCGCGATGTCGACCTGGTCCTGACCGACTCGCAGGCCACGGTGAACCTGTACCAGCATCGCCTGGGCGTGACGGCGGTGGCGGTGGGCGCGTTCATCGACCCGGCGCGGGTGGTGGCGCCGCAGCGCGAGCCGCGGCGCATCCTGTTCGTCAACCCCAGCCTGGAAAAGGGCGTGGTGGTGGTGGTCCGCCTGGCCCTGCTGCTGGAGCGGCGCCGCCCCGATATCGTCTTCGAGGTGGTCGAGTCGCGTGGCAGCTGGGGCAAGCTGCTGCAGGCCCTGTCTGCCGCCATGGGCGAGCCGCGCGAGGCGTTGGAAAATGTAATAGTGACTGCTCACACCGCTGATATGCGACCGGTTTACGGGCGGGCGCGCCTGTTGCTCGCGCCCAGCCTGTGGTGGGAAAGCTCGGGCCGGGTGCTGGTGGAGGCGATGCTCAACGGCATTCCGGCCATCGTCACCGATTGCGGCGGCATGCCCGAGATGGTGCAGGACGGCGGCATCCTCCTCAAGCTGGACGACCGCTTCCACGAAAAGCCCTATTCGCGCTGCCCCCCGGACGACGCGCTGGAACCGCTGCTGCGGCGCATCGAGGCGCTATATGACGACGAAGCCGGCTACGCCCGGCTGGCCGCGGCCGCCCGGCGCGTGGGCCAGACGCACCACCGCGATGCCAGCACCCGGCGCCTGCTGCAGGCGCTGACGCCCCTGGTGGCGCGCCAGGCGGGCGACCTCGATGCCGGCGCCGCCCTGCGCCAGCTGCACCGGCACGCGCTGGACGACCGCGCCCTGCCGCCGGCAGCCCCGCAGGCATTGGCCGCGACGCCCCCCCAGGACGACGACAGCCCATGACCGACCCGAAGATTTCCGTGATTTTTCCCGTCGGCGA
>Ga0073899_10005308_pt1 | contig 11212 bp, 5 predicted proteins | sample KloWWTmetaKNB5Ph_FD_88975 | JGI IMG/M metagenome (GOLD analysis project Ga0073899, IMG submission 88975) | Active sludge microbial communities from Klosterneuburg, Austria, studying microevolution and ecology of nitrifiers - Klosterneuburg... | ecosystem: Engineered > WWTP > Aerobic digester >...
CTCACCGGTTTGTCTGTGCTGACGACCGCTCAGGATTTGAACCTCTTTCAAAAAAAGCAATTTATTAGTGGTAATGATACGCTGCCGTATCGTTTATTACTGCCAGAGAATTATGATGTCTCTAAAAAATATCCATTGGTATTTTTTCTCCACGGCGCCGGTGAAAGAGGAAATGACAATGAAAAACAACTGTTACATGGAGCTAAGCTTTTCCTGAAAGAGGAAGTGAGAAAAAAATATCCCGCTATTGTGATTTTTCCGCAATGTCCCCAAAATAGCTTCTGGAGTAATGTTGATTTTAAAATGGAAAATGGTAAAAGAGTATTTGCATTTAAAGCAGAAGGCGAACCAACAATTGCGATGAAGCTGGCACAGGAGTTATTGTTTACAATTTTAAAGGACTATCGGGTAAGTAAGAGAAAGGTCTATGTTGGTGGATTATCCATGGGTGGTATGGGGACTTTTGAGATAGTAGGACGTAATCCTAGGCTTTTCGCAGCGGCCTTTCCTATATGTGGCGGCGGCGAACCTTCAACAGCTTCACAACTTAAGAAAACCAAATGGTGGATATTTCATGGGGGTAAGGACGATGTTGTGCCACCGGAATTATCCCAAAAAATGACAGCAGCTTTAAAAGCTGTAAAAGCATCAGTAAAATTTACGTTGTATCCAACTGCTAACCATAATAGCTGGGACCCTGCCTTTGCTGAACCAGGCTTGTTTCCCTGGTTGTTTGCACAGAAAAAGTGATTATTTTATTTCCTCGAACTCAATATAATCTCCCGCCTTTTTTTTAGGAGGAGGTTCTGAGGGGGAAGTTTGGGATGAAAAGCCCTGCTGCTCCTGCATCTGTTCCTGCATACGGCTATGCATTTCACGGAATCCTTTTTTTATTTTGCGGCTGGCCAGGTACACAGGAATGACCAGTTTAAAAATGAACTGGTATAATATATAAGCCAGGATGGCGAATAAAATGTACTTCATTATAACGTAAAGATAAGACGGCCCTTTTTTTCATTGCCGGGAATTTGCCGTTGTTTACCGAATTATTAACCTTCTGTTTTTCAGATTTTCAATTTGGCTCATACCATTCATTTCCCTTACATTTGCATCGGAAAAAGACGATAGAAGGGAACGAGGCCGTTCCCTTCTTCTTTTATACCCCATGAACATAGAATCTCAAATACAAGCAATTGAGCAAAGGGTGAAAGCCCTGATCAGCGCTGAACCGGAATTGTTTTTGGTTGAAATTAGAATTAAACCTACCAACAACATTAAGGTGTATATCGATGGTAATCATGGGGTTAGTGTTGATAGACTGGTTCAATATAACCGTAAATTATACAAGCAGCTGGAAGAAGAGGGAATGTTTCCGGAGGGAGATTTTTCCCTTGAATTGTCTTCACCGGGTTTGGATGAGCCGTTGAAACTACACCGGCAGTATCTGAAAAATATTGGCCGTTATGTCGAAGTAACAGGAAAAGAGGGTAAAAGGGTTGAAGGAAAGCTGATCAGTGCAACAGATACCGAAATTGTGGTGGAAGAAGTTAAAGGAAAAGGAAAAAAAATGGAAACAGTGCAACACACTATTTCTTTTGATGATATAAAAACAACAAAAATTCAAATTAAATTTTAATCAACCGGGATTTCAAAACTTTGTGTTATGTCAAGTATTAACCTGATCGACGCATTCCAGGATTTTAAAGATGCGGAAAATATTGACCGCCCTACCATGATGAAAGTGGTGGAAGATGTATTTAAAACCCTATTGCGTAAAAAGTATAGTAGTGATGAGAATTTTGATGTGATTGTAAACGCTGAAAAAGGGGACCTTGAAATTATCCGTCGCAGGATGATTGTGGAAGATGGGCAAGTGGAAGATCCGCTGGCGCAGGTTGCCTATTCTGACGCTGTGAAGATAGAGCCAGACTTTGAAGTTGGTGAAGAGTTGTACGAAGAGATTGACCTGCTTGATTTTGGCCGCCGGGCTATCCTTGCAGCCAAACAAACACTGGCCAGCCGCATCAGTGACCTGAAGAAAAATGTACTGGCCAAAAAATATGGTGACAGAATCGGAGAGATCATCAGTGCTGAGGTGTACCAGGTGTGGAAGAAAGAGATACTATTGTTGGACGAGGAAGGTAATGAACTGATATTGCCCAAAAGTGAGCAGATACCACAGGATTATTTTAAAAAAGGCGAGAATATCCGTGCTGTTGTTAGAAAAGTGGATATGAAGAATAACAACCCTGTTATCATTCTTTCCCGTACCTCACCCGACTTCCTTGCGAAATTGCTGGAAATTGAAGTGCCAGAAATTTTTGATGGCTTGATTGTTATCAAAAAAATTGTTCGTGATCCGGGAGAAAGAGCTAAAGTTGCTGTTGAATCGTATGATGATCGTATTGATCCCGTCGGTGCCTGCGTAGGTATGAAAGGAAGCCGGATACATGGTATCGTTCGTGAGTTAAAAAATGAAAATATTGATGTGATCAACTGGACCAGTAACATCCAGTTGCTGATACAACGTTCACTGACACCTGCCAAGATCACTAGTATGGAGTTGGATAATGAGAATAAACATGCAAATGTTTACCTTAAACCAGACCAGGTTTCGCTGGCGATCGGCCGAAGGGGTGTAAATATTAAACTGGCCTCTGAATTGACCGGTTATGAGCTGGATGTATATCGTGACAACGAAGGTGAAGTGGAAGAGTTTGATATTGATCTTGAGGAGTTCAGTGATGAAATTGAAACCTGGATCATTGATGAGCTGAAACGGGTAGGATGTGATACAGCCAGGAGTGTGTTGGCCCTTACTCCCGAGGAATTGGAAAGAAGAACTGATCTGGAGAAAGAAACGATTGATGAATTAAGAAAAGTGCTGAAAGAAGAATTTGAAAAAGAATAAATGAAGTCAGCTATGTCATTGTAGTAAAATAAGTCATTGGGAATTTCCTGCTTATTTGCTATGTACTATTATGACAGCATTTGACTTAACGACAATTAAATAAACTGAATGGCAGAATTAAAACTTCCAAGATTATTAGCTGCGGCCAAAGAATTTAACATTGGCCAGGACACTCTTATTGCCTTTTTGATAGGGAAAGGATTCGCTAAAGATGATCTTAAGCCTACGTCTAAGTTGACTGAGGATATGTACCGGGCTTTGCAACAGGAATTTCAAAGTGATAAGGCCGCAAAGATGAAAAGCGACCAGCTTGAATTACCCAAAGGAGCTCAGGGAGAAGCAAAAAAGAAAAAAGAGGATGAAGAGATTAGTTTCAAAAAAGAAGAAAAGCCGGCTCCAAAAGCACCCAAAAAGGAGGAAGAGCCAAAGCCAGTAGAAGAAAAGCCGGTTCAGACTGTTAAAGAAGAAGAAAAGAAAGAAGAAGAAGTGGTAAAATTGGAGGTTCCTGAAATAGAAGGACCTAAAGTGGTGAAAAAGATAGACCTCTCTGCTATAGATTCTTCAACCCGTCCTAAAAAGATTACCAAAGTTAAAAAGGAAGAAGAGCCAAAACCTGCAGAAGAAAAAACTGCAAAGAGTAAAGCAAAAAAGAAAAAGGAAGACGAAGAAGTAGCAGAAGAAATAAAGCCTGTTGAAGAAGTAGTTGCAAAAGAAGAACCGGTACCTGAAGAACAGCATTCAGTTATTGAAAATATCGAGGTGGAGAAATTGACGGGTCCGAAAATTCTTGGTAAGATTGAATTACCCGTTGATAGCGATACAAGGCCTGTAAAAGATGAAAAGAAAAAAAGGAAACGTATCCCGATAGAGAAAAAAGATACCAAACGGGAAATTTTCATTAATAAAGAAGAAGATAAAAGGCCGGGTGGCGGTGGTGGTTTCAACCGTGGAAGGGGTGGACCCGGTGCCGGTGGCAATCGCCGCGATAGCCGCGGTGCAGTTGGGGGCGGTCGTCGCGAAGAAAAATTGATTGACGAAAAAGAGATCCAGCGAAAAATACAGGAAACACAGGCAAAATTGTCTGGTGGTGGTGGAAAAGGTAAAAACCTGAAAGCCAAATTACGCCGTGAGAAAAGACAGGAAATGGCCGATGCAATGGGTGAAGCCACAGAAGATAACAAACTGCAGGTTACTGAATTTATCAGTGTAAGCGAATTGGCTAATTTGATGGATGTAAGCTTTGCAGATGTTATCAGTAAATGTATGGGTCTTGGTATCATGGTGTCCATCAATCAGCGTCTGGATGCAGAAGTAATTGAATTGGTCGCCAGTGAATTTGGTTTCGATGTTGAATTTATTGACATGGAGAAACACATGGAAATGGAAGAAGAAATGGAAGAAGATGATGAAGAGGATCTTCAGCCCCGTTCTCCGATTGTTACTATCATGGGCCACGTTGACCATGGAAAGACATCATTGCTTGACTATATACGCAGTGCAAATGTGGTAGCAGGTGAAGCCGGCGGTATTACGCAGCACATCGGTGCTTACCAGGTGGAATTAGCTAATGGAAAAGAAATTACGTTCTTAGATACACCCGGTCACGAAGCTTTTACAGCGATGAGGGCAAGGGGTGCCAAGGTTACCGATATTGCAGTAATTGTTATTGCAGCGGATGATGCAGTGATGCCGCAAACCCGTGAAGCTATCAGCCATGCCCAGGCAGCAGGTGTACCGATGATTTTTGCCATCAATAAAATTGATAAAGACGGGGCTAATCCTCAGAAGATATACGAGCAATTATCACAAATGAATTTACTCGTGGAAGAGTGGGGTGGTAAGTTCCAGAACCAGGAAATAGCCGCCAAAAAAGGATTGAATATTGACAAGCTCCTGGAAAAAATTCTGCTTGAGGCTGAAATACTTGACCTGAAAGCTAATCCTGATCGGGAAGCAACAGGTACCATTATTGAAGCTTCACTGGATAAGGGCCGTGGCTATGTAGCAACATTATTGGTGGAGAACGGAACATTGAAACCCGGGGATCTGATTGTCAGTGGCCAGTATTTTGGCCGTGTGAAGGCCATGTTCAATGAAAGAAATAAAAAAGAAGATAAAGCAGGACCTTCTGCACCAGCTGTAATATTGGGGTTAAACGGGGCACCACAGGCAGGTGAAAAATTTAAGGTCTACGAGGATGAAGCAGAGGCAAAGGAAATTGCATATCGCCGTGCACAGATACTGCGTGAGCAGGGTATCAGAACCAAGAAACATATTACACTGGATGAAATAGGCCGTCGTCTTGCATTGGGTAGTTTTAAAGAACTGAAAGTTATTATCAAGGGTGATGTGGACGGTTCAGTAGAAGCGTTGAGCGACTCTTTGCAAAAACTATCTACACAGGAGATACTGGTAAGTGTTATACATAAAGGGGTTGGTCAGATCAATGAAAGTGATATCGTACTGGCTGAAGCATCTGATGCTATCGTTATTGCCTTTAACGTTCGTCCTTCCCTGCAGGCCTCAAGATTGGCAGATAATGCAGGTATTGAGATAAAGATGTATTCTATTATCTACAATGCGATTGAAGAAGTGAAGAGTGCCATGGAAGGTATGCTGGAACCGAAAGTGCAGGAGAAAATTGTTGCTAATGTGGAAATAAGGGAAGTGTTTAAGTTCGATAAAGCAACAGTTGCCGGATGTATTGTACTGGATGGTAAGATTAAGAGAGATTCCAAGATTCGCCTGATACGTGATGGTATCGTTATTTATCCGACCGGGGAAGGTGTCAATGCGGAACTGGCCTCCCTGAAGCGATTCAAAGACGATGCAAAAGAAGTGGTATCTGGTATGGAATGCGGATTGACTATCAAGAATTTCAGTGATATAAAAGTCGGCGATGTGGTTGAAGCTTATGAAATTGAAGAAGTAAAGCGAACATTATAATATCAAGGTATAAGCTACAGCCTGGAAAGCTTGTATCTTGTTTTCAGGCTGTAGCCGTCACTTAGAAACTTTTGTTAAATACCTTCCGGGTTATATTTAAGTTTTGCCCGGCAAAGTACTTTTGAACTTATGCTTATTACAAAGAAAATTTTTACTGCCTGTTTGTTGCTGTTGTTTGTTGTTGCATCTGCCCAGGGTCAACCTAAGAAAGTAATAGCAGATAAAATTGCCGGTATTGTCGGCGATAAGATCATTCTTCAATCAGATATTAAAAACTCGCTGGCAGATATTGCCCGCCAGGGAGGCACTGTTCCGGAAAATGGTGAATGTTTACTGATGGAGCAGGCTATAATCTCAAAGGTGTTGATGCTGCAGGCTCAAAAAGATTCTTTGCCGGTAACGGATGAAGAAGTAGAGGCAGATCTGGACAACAGGATTCGGACATATATTAACCAATTAGGTAGCCAGGAAGCCCTGGAAGAAATTGCAGGAAAAACTATTTACCAGATCAAGGATGATGCAAGAGAATCTGTAAAAGAACAAAAGCTGGCACAGGCCATGCAGCGAAAAATTGTAGAAAATGTAAGGATCACTCCTATTGAAGTAAAAGCCTATTTTGAAAAAATACCCAAAGACAGCCTTCCTTTTTACGAATCTGAGCTGGAGATAGGCCAGATTATCAGTTATCCCAAAGCTTCCAGGGAACTGGAGCAGTATATTGCCGGGGAGATGAACAATTATAAGAAGCAGATTGAAATGAAGGTGACAACTTTTGAGCAATTGGCTAAAAAAGTTTCAGAAGATCCGGGTAGCAGGGATAGGGGTGGTCAGTACCAGATAAACCGGGCGGAAAAAACATGGGACCCCGTTTTTATGTCAACTGCTTTCCGTTTGAAAGAAGGTGAAATATCGTCTCCTGTTAAATCAAAATTCGGTTTTCATATCATTCAGATGGTGCAAAGGAATGGTGATGATGCCATTGTTCGTCATATACTCCGTATCCCTCCTGTTACTGAAGAAGAAATAAGCCAGGCAAGAAGAAAATTAGATACCGTTCGTTCAAAAATAATTGCAGGTACTTTAGGATTCAATGAAGCTGCATCAAAGTATAGTGATGATGAAGCTGCGAAGTACACAGGTCCTTTTATCACAGACAGAGAGGGCTCAACGTTTGTTACCATCGATATGCTGGATAAAGAGATGGTTGGAATGCTGGGAAAAATGAAAGTGGGAGAGTTTTCCCAACCTACTCCTTTTGAGAGTGAGCAAGGTAAAAAAGGTGTACGTGTGGTTTACCTGAAGTCCCGCTCACAACCACACCGGATGAACCTGCAGGATGATTACAGCAAAATTTCCAACTTTGCATTGGAAGAAAAGAAAAGTAAGACGATGGAAAAATGGCTTAAATCAAAACTTCCTTCTTATTATGTTATGATAGATCCGGGAACTGCTGAAGATTGCCCGCAATTACAGAAATTTTCTACCGATACAAAAGGATTTTAAATCAATTTACATACATAAGTAGAAGCCGTTACAACTGTAGCGGCTTTTCTCTTAATACGGGTAAAATAATTTTAGGACTCAGTAAATTAACTGCATTAGCCAATTATTAATATAGTTATTTTTAACCGGTTGATTACATTGGCAAAGGTAAAACGTAACAATCCTTACCACATCATACAAAATGAATAATCTGGCTGAATATTTTCATCGCTCCGGGCAATTCTATTATATCCTTTTTGATCTGAAAGGAAATTGTAAGTATGTGAATCCTCTTTTTCATAAGGAATTCAGTCACATCTGTCCTGATTTTTGTGATCACAAATTTGCAGATTGCATTGCGGAAGGCGAGGTTGAAAAATTTAAAACTGTTGTTGAGGAAAGCCTCCGGAATCCGGATGAAGTCTTTCGTACAGATGTAAAAATGAAAACTTCTCCAGGTATTTCTATTTGCTGGGAGATATCCGCCTGTAAAGAAGAAATCGGGATTCCCAATTGTGTACAAGCGATAGGTATTGTAAAAAATAATAAACAAGCTTTAGCTGGTCAGGCTGAATCACCTTTTGGAGAATTACCGGAACGATACAGGGCGTTTGAGAAAAGTGCTGAAGGCCTTTGGATGTTTGAATCAGCTGAGCCGGTGTCAGTAACTGATTCACCCGATACGATTATTGAGTACTGGAAAAAAAAATCATACCTCGTTGAATGTAATGATAACCTGGCACGGATGTATGGATTTAGCAAAGCGGAAGAATTGATAGGCGTTTCCCTGGACCAAATGATGGATTTTTCTGATTCGCAAAAAGTGGACAATCTAAAGCAATTTATCCGCAATGATTTTCAGACTACGACTGTTGAAACCAAAGAATTTGACAGGAATGGCAAAGCCAAATATTTTCTAAACCAAATGACTGGTATTGTTGAAAATGGAAAGGTGAAGAGAGTTTGGGGAACGCAGCAGGATATTACAGAACAGCGCCAGGCGGAGCAACAGTTATTGGAAAGCGAACTGTTTTATCGGAATCTTTTTGCGAATTCATTGGACGGAGTACTTATTACGGATGCAGATGGAGTTGTTACGTTTGCTTCTCCTTCAATTACCCCGATATTGGGCTATGGCACTGATGAAATTTTAGGAAAAAATACTTTTGAATATGTACACGACGATGACAGGCAGTTGGCGTATTCAGCATTTATAGAAGAACGGGCAGACCTTGCTACTCAAAAATTTATTTCGGTACGGCTGCTAAAGAATGATGGCAAATGGATATGGTGTATGATAAGAGGGCATAATCTTTTGCAAAATCCTTATGTTAAGGGGATGGTTGTATATTTTTATGATGACACCAGGCGGAAGCAAACGGAAGAAGCACTTATGGAAAGTGAAAAACGTTTCCGCAACCAGGCAATAATCCTCAACAATGTTACGGATGTAATTGTAACAACTGATCTGAACAGGGTTGTCACTTCGTGGAACTATATTATTGAAAAGCTCAGCGGTATTACATCGGAGGAAGCAGTAGGCAAACCATTCAGACAGGTAATCGAAACTGATTACTCTCCGTATACACATGACCAGGTGGCCGAAATTGTTTTTTCGCATGGAATATGGAGAGGTGAAGTATCATTTACCGGAAGTGACGGGGAGCGGAAACATTTATTGCATACTGTTTCTCTTTTGTATGATGATAATGGCAAGAGCATTGGCTTATTAGGGGTGGGAAGAGATGTAACTGAACGAAAGAAAGCAGAGGCAAAACTCCTGGAAAGTGAGCTTTTTTATCGTAATATGATTACTTATTCCCTGGATGGAATTGTAATGACAGATCCAAAAGGGGATATAAAATATTGCAGTCCTTCCATTGTAAAAATATCAGGATATGAACCGGCTGATCTCTTAGGCCATAATATTTTTGAATTTGTACATCCGGAAGAAATTCAAATAGCTATAGAAGCGTTTGCGCAGGAGTTTAAAAAAGAATCTGTGCTTAATTATCTTGCTCTGCGACTCCTGCATGCGGACGGAGAATGGGTTTGGTGTACGGTAAGGGGGCATAATTTACTGGATAATCCAACCTTTAATTCTATAGTCATTTATTTTACAAATGATTCAAAAAGAAAAAAAATTGAAGACAAACTCAGGGAAAGTGAAAGAAGATTCAGAAACCTGATTCACAATCTTAAACTGGGAATATTACTTCAGGATGAGCAGGGAAAAATGGTAGTTACCAACCAGGCAGCACTGGATATGCTTGGTTTAACAGAAGACCAGTTGCTTGGCGCTGCACTCATAGATCCGGGATGGAAAGTGGTACATGAGGATGGAAAGGATTTCCCTGGGGAAACTCATCCGGTACCTGTAGTTCTCAAAACAAAAAAACCAGTCCTGGATGTTGTAATGGGTATATACCGGCCGCATTCGAATGACAAGGTTTGGCTATTGGTGAATGCAGAGCCGGTTTTGGATATAGAGGGAAACATTATTAATGTAATATGTTCTTTTGCAGATATAACCGAACAAAAAAGACTTGCCAGTGAATTAATTGAACAAGAGATCCAAAAGCAAAAACAGATAACGCAGGCAACTATCGACGCACAGGAAAAAGAACGAAGAGAGATCGGTAAAGAATTACACGATAATATTAACCAGCACCTGAATACAACCCGCCTCTACCTGGAAGTGGCAAAAGAAAAGGCTTCCGGAGAAGTGCTGGAAATGATAAGCCTTTCTCATAAGAACCTGGCAGCGATCATTAATGAAATCAGGCAGATGTCACAATCACTGGTTCCTCCAACACTTGGAGATTTAGGGTTGATCGAATCTGTACAGGACCTGTGTGATTCATTGAGAAGGGCACATACATTCACAATAGAGTTTCTTTATCGTCATTTTAATGAAGAAAATCTTCCCGGCAATCTCAGGCTCATGTTGTTTCGCATTATCCAGGAGCAGGTAAGTAATATTATACGCCATGCTCAGGCTACAGTTATTCAGATTAAACTTCAATCTGATGCTGAATACATCAATCTTACTATCACAGATAATGGCAAAGGATTTATCCAGGGTACCGCTAAAAACGGGGGGTTAGGTTTTAGTAATATCAGCACAAGAGCAGCGCTTTTCAATGGGAAAGTGGAAATAACGGCAGGGCCCGGTAAGGGTTGTTCCCTTTCTGTATTGATCCCACAATTCAGGGGGTAAAGAGCCGGCTAATTAGGCATTTTAGTTACTATTTATCGCTTACCTTTGCGGCTTCCATGAGTGACCCGATCAAACACGAATGCGGACTGGCATTCATCCGGTTAAGAAAGCCTTTCTCTTATTACCAGCAGCAGTATGGTACCGTATTGTGGGGGCTCAACAAGCTGTACCTGCTTATGGAAAAGCAGCATAACCGGGGTCAGGATGGAGCCGGTGTGGCGGCTGTCAAACTGAATGTAGAACCCGGGTACCCCTTCATGAACCGCATCCGTAGTAATGCACCGCAGGCAATCGCCGATATCTTTCAGCAAATTGGAAAGGAAATTGAAGAATTGGAAAAGTATCACCCCAACATTAAGAACCATCCCGGCCTGATGAAAGGGCATGTGGGTTATCTTGGTGAGTTGCTCCTGGGTCATCTGCGCTATGGAACACAGGGTAAAAACAAGCTGGAATATTGCCATCCTTTCATCAATCGTGATACCATACCTTCCCGCAACCTTGCTTTAGCCGGAAACTTTAATATTGTCAACTCCGATGAATTATTTACCCTGATTGGTAAAGAGCCAAATGAGAATGTCCGCTTTAGTGACCTGGCTGCAATGATCGAACTGATGCATACTTTTCTGTGCAAAGAAGATGAAGTTTCACCC
>Ga0073899_10005309_pt1 | contig 11211 bp, 12 predicted proteins | sample KloWWTmetaKNB5Ph_FD_88975 | JGI IMG/M metagenome (GOLD analysis project Ga0073899, IMG submission 88975) | Active sludge microbial communities from Klosterneuburg, Austria, studying microevolution and ecology of nitrifiers - Klosterneuburg... | ecosystem: Engineered > WWTP > Aerobic digester >...
TGGTGACCATCTGGCTGATCGGGCTCGTGCTGGACCTGCTGGGCGGGCTGTCGCTGCGCTCGTTCAAGGTCGCCATGGCGACGCAGTTCCTGTTCTTCGGCATCGCGGCCACCGGTGCCTATGTGGAGCGGGCGCGCGCCCGTCGACTCGACGCCGTCCGCGGGGTCCGGCACACGTCGATGTCGTCGGTGCTCCGTCGCGAGGTGTCCGGTCTACGGCTGCAGTGGCGGCTGTTCCGGACGCCGGGAGTCGCCGACGGTCCGACCGCTCGGGTGGAACTGCCCGTCGGTGCCGGCCGCACCGTGGAGGTCACGGCGGTGGTGCCGGGAGTCGCCGGCAACCTCGTGGCGATCGACGTACCGCCACCCGATGCCGACGGCGACTGGTGGTCGGACCGGCTCGACGACTACCTCGACCTGACTGCCAGTCTGGAGGCGGAGGTGGGCTCGGTGGAGGTGCGGGTCCCTGATCAGACCGTGGCCGCGGCGGTGAGGACGACGCTCGCTCTCGAGCTGGACCGCCGGGGCGCCCACTTGGACTGGGAGGTCGTCGTCCGCTGACCACCGGCGGCTCGGGCGAACCGGACCCGGCCGTCGTTTGCGGACCCTGCGAACTGGACCTGCCCGTCAGGATCTGACCCGTGTACGGGTCAGATCCTGACGGGCAGGTCCAGTTCGGTGCGGACGGTGAGCTGCAGGACGGGGACGACAGGCGAGTGGCCCACCCCGCCGAGGCGGGATGGGCCACTCGTCACGGTTGTTCCGCTCAGTGGGCGTGACCCGCATGAGCGTCGTCGTCGTCGGCCGGCTTCTCGACCACCAGTGTCTCGGTGGTGAGCAGCAGCGCCGCGATCGACGCGGCGTTGGCCAGCGCGGAGCGCGTGACCTTGACCGGATCGATGACGCCGATCTTGACCAGGTCCTCGTACACACCGGTCGCGGCGTTGTAACCGCTGCCCGGCTCGAGTTGCTTCACCCGGTCGACGATCACGTAACCGGGCTCGCCGCCGTTCTCGGCGATCCAGCGCAGCGGCTCGACGACCGCCTTGGCCACGATCTGCACGCCCGTACGCTCGTCGCCGACGAGCCCGAGGCCGTCGGAGAGCACCCTGGCCGCATGGACGAGAGCAGAGCCGCCACCGGCGACGATGCCCTCTTCGATCGCGGCACGCGTCGCGGACACGGCGTCCTCGATGCGGTGCTTCTTCTCCTTGAGCTCCACCTCGGTGGCCGCGCCGACCTTGATGACGCAGACGCCGCCGGCGAGCTTGGCGACCCGCTCCTGCAGCTTCTCGCGATCCCAGTCGGAGTCGGTGCGCTCGATCTCGGCGCGCAGCTGAGCGACGCGAGCCTGCACCTCGTCGCTCGACCCCCCGCCGTCGACGATGGTCGTGTCGTCCTTGGTCACCACGATGCGCCGGGCGCGGCCCAGCACGTCGAGACCGACCTGGTCGAGCTTGAGCCCGACCTCGGGAGCCACGACCTGGCCACCGGTGAGGATGGCGATGTCTTCGAGCATGGCCTTGCGGCGGTCGCCGAAGGCCGGGGCCTTCACCGCGCACGAGTTGAAGGTGCCACGGATCTTGTTGACCACGAGCGTCGACAGCGCTTCGCCGTCGACGTCCTCGGCCACGATGAACAGCGTGCCCTTGGCCGCGATGACCTTCTCCAGCAACGGCAGCAGGTCGTTCATCGAGCTGATCTTGCCCGAGTTGATGAGGATGTAGGGATCGTCGAACACCGTCTCCATGCGGTCGGCGTCGGTGACGAAGTAGGGCGACAGGTAGCCCTTGTCGAACTGCATGCCCTCGGTGAACTCGAGTTCGGTACCGAAGGTCTGCGACTCGTCGACGGTGATCACGCCGTCCTTGCCGACCTTGTCGAACGCCTCGGCGATGAGATCGCCGATCTGCTCGTCACGGGCCGAGATCGTGGCCACGTCGGCCATCTCGGCCGTCGTCTCCACGTCACGTGCCAGCAGTCGCAGCTGGTCGACGACCGCCTGGGTCGCCTTCTCGATGCCACGCTTGAGGCCGATCGGGTTCGCCCCGGACGCCACCGCGCGCAGGCCCTCGTGCACCAGGGCCTGAGCCAGCACGGTGGCCGTGGTGGTGCCGTCACCGGCGACGTCGTTGGTCTTGGTCGCGACTTCCTTGGCCAGCTGGGCACCGAGGTTCTCGTAGGGGTCCGTGAGCTCGACCTCCTTGGCGACGGTCACGCCGTCGTTGGTGATCGTCGGGGCGCCCCACTTCTTGTCGAGGACGACGTAGCGTCCCTTCGGCCCGAGCGTGACCTTCACGGTGTTCGCGAGCACGTCGACGCCACGCTCCAAGGAGCGGCGGGCCGCCTCGTCGAACTGAAGGATCTTTGGCATTGACTACACGTCCTTACTTGGTGACGATCGCGAGCAGGTCGCGGGCGGCGAGCAGGAGGTATTCCTTGCCGTCGTACTTGACCTCGGTGCCGCCGTACTTGGAGAAGATGACGACGTCACCCTCGTTGACATCGAGCGGGATGCGCTTGCCGTTGTCGTCGGTGCGGCCGGGACCGGTCGCGACGACCTTGCCCTCCTGTGGCTTCTCCTTCGCCGTATCCGGGATGACCAGCCCGGAGGCGGTGGTCTGCTCGGCTTCGAGCGGCAGGACGAGGACGCGGTCCTCGAGCGGCTTGATCGTGGCTGCCACGTCAAGACCCCTTTCACTGTGCGTGTGGCCGTACGGCCACGTCTGTGTCGTCAGGTGTGCCATGACGTCGTCGCGGGAGCCGCCATGGCTGGCACACTCACCGGGTGAGTGCTAACCGTGAACCTACACCCCGTCTTAGCACTCGATCAAACGGAGTGCCAGAACTCGTCCGCCGTCGCGCCGTGGTCCGCCGAGTGCCACGATGGTCGGGACGAGACCGAGGAGGAACACATGCCCATGTCCTGGCACCGTGACACGATCTGGTGGCACGTCTTCCCGCTCGGTTTCACAGGAGCGGAGCTGTCCCGCGCCGAGGCCGGCGACGGGGTGCAGCATCGCCTGGGACACCTCACCGCCTGGCTCGATCATGCGGTCTCGCTCGGCGTGAACGGGCTGTTGCTGGGCCCGGTGTTCGCATCCGGCACGCATGGGTACGACACCGCCGACCACTACCGCATCGACCCGCGCCTGGGCGATCTCGGCGACTTCACCGACCTCGTCTCGCGCTGCGTCGAGCGGGGCATCCGGGTCATGCTCGACGGCGTCTTCAACCATGTGGGTCGGGAGCACGAGATCGTCGTGAAGGCCCTGGCCGAGGGGCCCGGCAGCGAGGCCGGCCACTGGATCCGCTGGGTCGACGGGTACCCCCGGTGCTTCGAGGGAAACGAGCCCCTGGTCGAGCTGGACCTCACCTACGCGCCCGTCCAGGACTACGTCGCCGACGTGATGATGTTCTGGCTCGACCGTGGAGCCGACGCGTGGCGACTCGACGCCGCCTACTCCCCCGGCGCCGGCGTCTGGGCGCCGATCCTCGAGCGGGTCCGGCGGCGGCGCGCCGACACCATGGTGCTCGCCGAGGTGATCCACGGCGACTACGCGGCCTTCGTGACGGAGTCCACGGTCGACACCGTCACCCAGTACGAGCTCTGGAAAGCGATCTGGAGCTCGCTCAACGACCTGAACCTGTGGGAGCTCGGCCACGCGCTCACCCGCCACCAGGCGATGCTGGGCACGTTCGTGCCGCTGACGTTCCTCGGCAATCACGACACCACCCGCATCGCGACCAAGCTCGTCGACGACCGTCACCTCGGTCACGCCATCGCCCTGCTCGCCCTGCTGCCGGGCATCCCGTGCATCTACTCGGGCGACGAGGAGGGCTTCACGGGCGAGAAGACCGACGGCGAACGCGGCGACGACGCGGTCCGCCCCCAGTTCCCGGCCACGCCCGACGACCTGCTGCCCTTCGGTGCACCCGACCGGGAGCTGTACCAGCGGTTGTTCGCCGTCAGGCGACGTCACCCCTGGTTGGTCGACGCCGCGGTGTCGACCGGCGAACTCGCCAACGAGTACGCCGAGATCGTGCTCACCGGGTCGGGCGGCACCGTCGTGCTGGCGCTCAACCTCGCCGATCAGGCTCACGGACGCCCCGCGGGCGACCTGCTCACCGCGTCCGATCCCTCGTCCGATCACGTGGCCGCTCACGGCTGGGCGGTGGTCAGCGTCTGAGCCCGACGGCCGCCGCGCCGGCGGCGGCCGGGAGCATTCAGGCCCGTCGCACGACGAGGGCGCGCGCGCCGGCGGCGGTCGGGGTGAGCACGAGGGTCGCCGCACCGGCACCCTCCGGCTTGAGTTGCCGACGCAGGGCAGCCGGGTCGACGTCCACCCCGCGCTTCTTGATCTCCAGCGTGCCCACCTCGCGCTCGCGTACCCACGCCCGAAGCCGGCGCACGTCGAAGGGCAGGACGTCGACGATCTCGAACGTCGTGCCGAACGGGGCCACGTCGGGACGCTCGGCACCGGTCAGGTAGGCCACGCCCTCGGCCAGGGGCCACAGGCCGTGGCGGTGCGCCAGCGTACCCGCGGCACCCGAGCGGATCACGGCCGGGTCGGGCTCCACCAGCCACCGCCCCACCGGCCCGGCCGGAGGGACAGCGGGGCCGGCCGCCAGCTCGTCCCCGGTCGGCAGCACAACCGCCGATCTCCGCCCGGCGGCCACCCCGGCGCCGGCCCACAAGGACGCCTCCACCGCGTCGCCCTCGTGGGAGACCCACGTCACCGCGGCCGCGGCCGGCAGCAGGCGGTGAGGGACGCCCGGGCCGAGCTTGACGCACGCCGTCCGCCGTCCGTCGAGCAGCCCGAGCACGAAGTCCCACGCGGGACTCAGGTCGGCCACGTCCCACGACCGGCCCCGGGCCGTGCGGCGTGCCGGGTCGCAGAACATGGCGCGGCCGGGCGTGAGCACCAGGGGCGTGAGCTGCTCGGCCTCGCCCACCACCACGTCGAGGCCGAGGTTCGCCGACGCCAGCACCGCGACGGACGGGTCACGTTCCACCGCCACGACGCCGAGTCCGGCAGCGAGCAGCGCGAGGGCGTCGAGGCCGAGCCCGCAGCCCAGATCGGCCACCTCCCTGGCTCCCGCGGCAACGAGGCGGTCCGCACGCCACCGTGCCACCGAGGGTCGGGTGGCCTGTTCCAGGCCGGGGCCGGTGAGGAAGCGGAGTCCGGGGGCCGTCGCTGCGGGGGTCACTCCTCGTCCGAGGGCCGCTGCGCGCCGCCAGAGCACGGCCTGGTCGAGGACGGCGGCCGCTCGCTCGGGCGCGAGGACGCGACGCAGCCTGGAGGCGGAGGCCAACGATCCCGGGTCGGCCTCGGCCCTGGCCCGCTCCAGCCAGGGAGCGGCCTCGGCGGAGGTGAGCCACCGTGCCACCGCGACATCCACGGCTCCACCCTAAGGGCGGGGCGCCGCACGGTCCGATCCTCGTCCGGACGGCTAGAGTGCGCCCCATGAAGGTGTTCGCGTGGCTGCTGGCGGTCGTCGGCCTCATCGGTACGGCCGCGGCCGGTGCCCTCCTCGTCAAGAACATGTGGGATCTGCGCATTCTCTACGAGGTCGCGATGGCCAACAAGAGCCAGGCCTCGGTGGTGAACCCCGCCACCATGGTGCTCATCGGTGCCGGGCTCGCGTTCGCGGGCGGCCTGCTGCTCGGCATCGGCCTCGGCATGCCGAAGAAGACCAGGGGCTCGGTACGCGAGGAGGCCGTCGAGGAGTACAAGCAGAATCTGCTCGGCGAAGCCACGAAGGGCCGGCCGGAGGCTCAGCCCACCCGTCGGGTCGAGCAGGCCTGACCCGCGGTCGGGTCCCTCGGCGGGCTCAGTCGAGCACCGTGACCTGCCAGTCCACCGGGCGTCCGTCGCGATAGGGCAGGACGCCGTGGAACTGGCCGACCGCCCTGTCGAACACGAGCGGCAGGAAGTGCCGGTCGCCCTCCCACAGGGGCAGGTCGAAGGCGAGCAGTCGCGCCAGGGGGACCCACGCCAGGTCGCCCTCGTCGCTGGACGCCGGCGGCGTGCCCTCGAACGACTCCACGAGGAACACGAAGCCGAACCAGTCCTCGCCGCCCTTGCCGAAGCCGGGCCATGACACCGTGCCGCGCAGGCGCATCGACAGGACCTCGATCCCGGCCTCCTCCCGGACCTCCCGGCGGACGGCGGCTGCGACGTCCTCGGACCTCTCGACCTTGCCCCCGAGTCCGTTGTACTTCCCCAGATGCGCGTCGTCCGGGCGGCCGACACGGTGGATCAGCAGCACCTGCTGCCCGTCGGGCGACAGGACGTAGGCCAGCACGCCGAGGATCGGCGCGTAGGGCGGTGTGGCCATCACACCACGACGGTCGACACGGGCAGCCCCGAGTCGGCGCCGATGTCGAGGCTCGACGGCCGTACCCCGGCGCGCACCGCCTCCGCCCCCACCACGGCGATCATCGCCCCGTTGTCGGTGCACAGCGCCGGCCTGGGCCGGCGGAGGGTGACGCCCACGGCAGCGGCGCGCTCCTCGAGCAAGGTCCGCAGGCGCGAGTTCGCGGCAACGCCTCCACCGAGCAGGAGAGTGTCGACCCCCTCGGCCAGGCACGCGTCGACCGCCTTCGCCGTGAGGACGTCGCACACCGCCTCCTGGAACGAGGCGGCGACGTCGGCCACGGGCACGGGCTCGCCGTCGCGCTGCCTCAGTTCGACCCACCGGGCGACGGCCGTCTTGAGACCGGAGAAGGAGAAGTCGAACCGGTGCCGCTCGAGGTCGCGCGGGGTGGTGAGTCCGCGCGGAAAGGCGATGGCGCGGGGATTCCCCTCACGGGCCAGCCGGTCGATCACCGGCCCGCCCGGATAGGCCAGACCGAGCAGCCGGGCGACCTTGTCGTAAGCCTCGCCGGCGGCGTCGTCGATGGTCGAGCCGAGCTCGGTGACACCGTCCACGAGTGAGTCGACCCGCAGCAGCGACGTGTGTCCGCCCGAGACCAGCAGCGCCACGGCCGGCAGGCGCAGCGGGCCGTGATCGAGCAGGTCGACCGCCACGTGACCGACGAGGTGGTTGACCCCGTACAGGGGTTTGTCGAGCGCGACCGCCAGCGCCTTGGCCGTCGCCAGCCCGACGACGAGCGCGCTCATCAACCCCGGTCCGGCCGTGACGGCGATCGCGTCGACCTCGGACAGGTCCACGTCGGCGGCGCCGCAGGCACGTTCCAGGGCCGGGATCATCGCCTCCAGGTGGGCGCGGGAGGCAACCTCGGGCACGACTCCCCCGAAGCGCACGTGCAGGTCGACCGAACTGGCCACCTCGTTGCTCAGCAGTTCGTGCCCCCGCACGATGCCGACACCCGTCTCGTCGCAGCTCGACTCGATTCCCAGCACCAGCGGCTCAGACACCCGCGACCTCCGACTCGATCTCCACCGGGGACGGCGGCGACAGGGGCTCCAGCTCGAGTTCGCAGACGATGGCGTGCCGCCCCGCGCCGTAGTAGTCGTCGCGACGCGCGATGGGCCGGAAGCCGGCCCGGTCGTACAGCCGCCTCGCGGCGTCGTTGGTCTCTTCCACCTCGAGCAGCAGGCGCGTGGCGCCGAACGCCTGGGCCCACTGGATCCCGGCGCCGACGAGTTGTCTCGCCAGGCCCTTGCCGCGCTGCTCGGGAGCCACCACGACTCGCAGCAGGTCGGCGGTGTCGGCGACCGCGCTGAACGTGGCGACGGCCACCACCTGGTCGTCGGCCCCCCGGTCGACCAGCACGTAGCGGTCGTCGGCCTCGATCTCGGCGAGCCAGGCGGTGCGCGACCAGCGGGACCGGTCGAAGCCGGACTCCTCCAGGCTGCAGATGGCGTCGAGGTCGTCTCCTGTGGCGCGAGCGACGATCATGCCGACCTCCCGGGTCTCGGTGGGGGCAGGGCTGACTTGCGGGCACCGGGCACGGTGGCGTCGGCCTGGCGCAGGTAGAGCGGCTCCGTGCCCGCGTCGGGCAGCTCGCGGTGGTGGGCGGCCATCAGGCCCGCGTCGAGCAGGCGAGGGCCGTCGGGCGCCGGGCGGCCACGATGGACCAGCGGATACCGGTCGGCCCCCGGCCCGTGGACGGGCAGGTCGGGCAGCTGGTCGGGGGACGTCACGAAGGGGCCGCTCGTGCGTCGCCCCGACTCGTAGACGGCCCAGTACAGCTCCTTGCGGCGAGCGTCCGAACAGGCGACGTAGGGCCCGTGGAGGTGTCGGAGAGCCAGTCCCACCACATCGAGGGAACAGACCCCCTTGAGTGGCACGTCCAGCACGTGCGCGAGCGTCTGGGCGGTGACGATGCCCACGCGGAGGCCGGTGAACGGCCCCGGGCCCAGCCCCACCACGATGCCGGCGAGGTGGTCGAGCGGGTGCCCGGCCTCGTCGAGGCAGGCCCTGACCTCGGGCATCAGGCGTTCGGCGTGCACGTGCGGCAGGTCGACCGTGCGGGACGCCAGCACGGTACGCCCGCGCGCCACGCCGACCGAGACGCCGGTGGACGTGTCGATGCCGAGGTGGAGGTCGGTGCCGACGAGCAGTCCGTCACTCATCGTCGGCCTCCGGGGTGACGTCGAGGCGGAGGTCGACGCCCGCCCAGCGGTCGCCGACGCCCGTGAGCGTGACGGTGCGGGTGTCGTCGGCGGGGTCGGCGGAGCGGTCGATGCGCACGTCGAGGCGGTGCTCGGCGAGCTGTTCGGCCTTGCCCTCGCCCCATTCGACCACCGTGACGTGGTCGTCGAGCGAGGCGTCGAGGTCGAGGTCGTCCACCTCGGCGAGGTCGGCGAGCCGGTAGGCGTCCACGTGGACGAGTCCCGGCCGGTCACCGAGCGGACGGTGCACCCGTGAGATCACGAAGGTCGGCGAGATCACCGGTCCGGCCACGTGCAGGCCCGCGCCGACGCCCTGGGCGAGCGCGGTCTTGCCGGCGCCGAGACTGCCACGGGCGAGCACGAGGTCGCCGGGACGGAGGACCTCCGCCAGGGCGCGTCCCAGCGCGTGCATGTGGGCGGCCGTCGGGACGACGATCACGACGGGCCCGGTCGCCGCCGTCACGCGCGCGGCTCCACGAGGAGAGCCTGGTAGGCCGTCTCGGAGGAGTCCCGCAGGAACTGGGCGCACCGCTGCTGCTCGTCGGCCTCGCCGAGCCGGCCGGCGGCCACGGACAGCGCGGCCAGGGCCCGCAGCCAGCCACGGTTCGGCTCGTGTTCCCACGGCACGTGGCCCGACCCGCGCCAGCCGCTCTTGCGCAAGGCGTCGAGTCCCCGGTGGTAGCCCGTGCGGGCAAAGGCGTACGCCGACACGTCGCCGGCCTGATCGCCCCGGTCGAGTGCCTCCTCGGCCAGGACGGCCCACGCGAGGAGCGAGGCGGGGTGGGCGGCCGCCGTCCGGGACGCCGACTCGGACGTGCGCAGGTGCGACACCGCGGGATCGTCGGGCAACCGCGTGTCGCCCGTGGCGAGCAGGTTGTGATGAGTCATGGCGACACCTTATGTGAGGCTGTCCGTCCGCCGGCACCCGTCCGGGACGGGGTCAGCGGCGGTCGCCGCCGCGGAACTTCCGGAACGGAGTGCGCGGACGCCGGGGCGCGGTCTGCTTCGGGGCGACGAGCGCGGCGAAGTCCTCGTCGGCGATGGGGGCCCGGTCGGACCACTCCCCGGCGACCTCGACCACTGCCTCGGCACTCGGGTCGACCTGCACGAGCTGTGGCTTGGCGCCCGCCTGCCCGGCCAGTCGCAGCACGGTCCGGCGCTGGTGCGGCAGCACGAGGCTCACCACGGTGCCGCTCTCGCCGGCGCGCGCGGTACGGCCCGACCTGTGCAGGTAGTCCTTGCTCGTCATCGGCGGATCGAGCTGGAGCACGACCGACACGTCGTCGACGTGGATCCCCCTGGCCGCCACGTCGGTGGCCACGAGGACGGGCAGCGTGCCCTCCTTGAATGCCGCCAGGATGCGCGACCGCGCCCCCTGGCTCAGCCCGCCGTGCAGCGCGCCGGCGAGCACCCCGGCCGCGCGCAGCTGCGTCGCGACCCGGTCGGCACCCAGCTGGGTGCGGACGAACACCAGGGTGCGTCCGCCGCGGCCGGCCACGCGAGCCGTCAACTCGTTCTTGTGATGGGGGGCGATCACCCAGAAGGTGTGGGTCATGGTGCCCACCGACGCCGTCTCGGGATCGACCTCGTGGGTCACCGGGTCGGTCAGGTAGCGCTTCACGAGGGCGTCGATCGCCTCGTCGAGCGTGGCCGAGAACAGCAGCCGCTGCCCATCGCGGGGGGTGGCGTCGACGATCGTCGTGACGGCGGGCCAGAAGCCCAGATCCGCCATGTGGTCGGCTTCGTCGAGCACCGTGACGGCGACCTGCGACAGGTCGGCGGCACCTTGTTCCATCAGGTCGATCAGCCGGCCGGGAGTCGCCACCACCACGTCGACGCCCCGCTCGAACGCACGCAGCTGGGGACCGTAGGCCATGCCGCCTGCCACCAGCGCGCACGACAGGCCGAGCGACTGGGCCAGCGGGGCGAGCACGTCGGCCACCTGCAGCGCGAGCTCGCGGGTCGGCACCAGGACGAGACCCCGGACGCCGAGGCCGCCGGGCTCGTCGGCCAGACGGGCCAGCATCGGCAGACCGAACCCGAGGGTCTTGCCGGAGCCGGTCTTGGCCCGGCCCAGCACGTCGCGGCCCGCCAGGGCGTCGGCGATGGTGGCCGCCTGGATCGGGAACGGCTCGGTGATGCCGTCGGTGGCGAGCGCGGTGACGAGCGGCTCGGGCAGCCCGAGGTCGCTGAACCCGGTGCGCACCTCCGCTGCCGCTTTCTCGTGGCGCCGCGCCGTCCACTCCATGTGGTCGGGCTCGGGCCTCGCATGCTGGTCGGGACGGCGTCCGGGGCGGTCACCGGGCCGGGCGGCCTGGTGCGACCGGCGGTCCGGTCCGTCCTGGTAGCGCCGGCGGTCGTCGGCCTCCACGTAGCGGCGGGGACGGTCGTCGCGGTCGCGCGGCGCCCGGTCGTCCCACCGGGGCCGGCCGGGCTCGGACTCGGCGTGGCGCGGGGCCCGGCGGTCGAACTCGCCCTCAGGACGAGACGTGCGGTCCCCCCAGGCCGGACGCTCCGTACGGGCCGGACGATCCCCCCACGCCGGACGCTCCGAACGAGCCGGACGATCCCCCCACGCCGGACGCTCCGAACGAGCCGGACGATCCCCCCACGCCGGACGCTCCGAA
>Ga0073899_10005310_pt1 | contig 11209 bp, 10 predicted proteins | sample KloWWTmetaKNB5Ph_FD_88975 | JGI IMG/M metagenome (GOLD analysis project Ga0073899, IMG submission 88975) | Active sludge microbial communities from Klosterneuburg, Austria, studying microevolution and ecology of nitrifiers - Klosterneuburg... | ecosystem: Engineered > WWTP > Aerobic digester >...
GCGCTCGGATGGTGGCTGAGAGTCAACGGTAATGCCATCTACGGCTGCCGTGGCGCCGGCTCGGGCACCACTACAGACGGTCGCGCGGTGAGGTACACGGTGAACGGCGACACTTCTTACGCGTTGGTGAAGGGGGCGCCGTGCAACACGGTGGCGTTCCCCATGGGTCGTCCCGCGGAGGGTTCCGAGGTGAGGATGCTGGGCAACTCACGGGCCTTGCCCCACACCTGGCGCGACGATGTACTGACCATCCGTCTGCCCGACCACCTTCCCGCTTCGCCGGCGACTGTGTTCGCGATGGTCGGCTGGTGAGGGCAGGTCCGATGACGTTCGCCCCTTGTCGCCACACGGCGCCGGCGGCAGAGTGCAGTTGTGAACATCGTTACTGAGCGGCCTCTGGCGCGCCTCCTCGACCCCAGGGGCGGCCTCGACTCACTGGTGCGACTCCTCGTTTCTGAGGGACACAGAGTGCTCGGTCCGGTCGTGCGCGAGGGAGGTATCGACTACGCCGAAGTGAGCTGTGGCGACGACCTGCCCACCGGTCTTACCGTAGAGCAGGGCCCGGGACGCTGGAGACAGCACACCTCGAACGAGGGGTCGAGGTTCGGCTGGACGCCCGGAGCGGCGTCGTGGAAGCAACACGTCTTCCCGCCTGTGCAGGAAGTGCTCCGCGTCCGCAGGACCGACGGCTCGTTCGCAGTTACCGATCCCCCTGCCCAATCGCGGCCCCTGGCCCTCATCGCGGCCCGCGACTGCGAACTGCGCGCCCTCGGAATCCTCGACCGGGTGTTCGCCGATGCGACCCATCCTGACCCCCGCTACACCGCTCGCCGCGAAGGCACCTTCGTGGTAGCTGTCACCTGTGGGGTGCCGTCGGCAACCTGCTGGTGCACCTCGATGGGTGGCAGCCCCTAACCCCAGAGCGGCTACGACATCCGTCTCACCGAACTCGACGGCGGGGAATCACACTGGTTGCTGGCCGAGGCGGGCACCACGCGGGGAGCCGAGGTCCTCGAAAGCCTGCCTGGTCTCGACGCTTCTGAGGCCGACAGGTCCTCCGCCGACCGGGTGGTCGAGGCTGCCGTCGCTGCCATGGACATACGCCTGCCCGGTGAACAGCTCCCCGTTCTCCTAGCGGGCACCGATACCAGTCCCCATTGGGACCGGATCGCGGAGAGGTGCCTGTCCTGCGGCAACTGCACGATGGTGTGCCCGACCTGCTTCTGCTCGACCTACGTCGACACCACATCTCTCGACACCACACCGGTCGATAGCGCCGAGTTGGTGCGCGAACAGCACTGGGTGTCCTGCTTCCAACTCGATCACTCATACCTCACAGGTGGCGCGGTGAGGGCCACTATTGCCGACCGCTACCGCCAATGGCTGCTGCACAAGTTGCAGACCTGGCCCGCCCAGTTCTCCACTGTGGGCTGCGTCGGCTGCGGGCGTTGCACCACCTGGTGTCCAGCCGGGATCGACCTCGTCGCCGAAGCTGTCGCACTCATCGATGGTGCAGCCGCAGGGGATCCGGTAGGAGGTGCGGCATGAACGGGTCATGCGCCTGTCACCAGCCGGCCGATCCGATGGCGCCGGTACCTCACCAGGTCGTGGCGGTTCGTCACCAGACCGACGACGTCGTCACCCTCGATCTGACGCCCGTGGGCGCTGCGCTGAGCGCCCTGTCTCCCGGCCAGTTCGTCATGGCCTGGGCGCCGGGGGTGGGCGAGATCCCCATCTCGGTCAGCGGTCGTGGCGAAGGGGGCGCGATCGAGCTCACGGTCAGGTCGGTCGGTCAGGTCAGCGCTGCCATCACCGGCTGCGGCGAGGGCGACGTCGTCGGGCTGCGTGGACCGTACGGAACCGCTTGGCCGGTGGCCACGGCGGGGGGGCGCCACACAGTCGTGGTGGCCGGAGGGTTGGGCCTTGCACCCCTGCGGATGGCGATCGATCAACTCGTCGACGCCCTGGGCGCGGGAGGCGCTGGGGCGCCCTCTCGTCTCACGGTCGTCATCGGGGCGCGAGACCCCAGCCAACTCACATTCCTCGCCGACGTCGAGCGCTGGCAATCCAGCGGCGCCCACGTGCACACGACTGTCGACCGACCCGACGACACCTGGACCGCCAGCGTCGGCAACACCACGATGGCGCTCGAGCAGTCGGGTGAAGCCCACGGACTGGCCCTGGTGTGCGGCCCGGAGAGGATGATGACATCCGCCGCACGCACCCTCGTGGGTCTCGGGACCCCGCCCGACAGGGTCCACCTGTCGCTCGAACGCAACATGCACTGTGGTATCGCCCACTGCGGACGCTGCCAGCTCGGCCCCCTGCTGCTGTGCCGCGACGGTGCGGTGGTCGGATGGAACCAGGTTGCCCACCTGTTGGAGGTGTACGGACGATGACCCGGCCGACTGTTGCCGTGTGGAAGTTCGCATCCTGCGACGGCTGCCAGCTCACCATCCTCGACTGTGAGGACGAGTTGCTCGCCATCGCCGACGCACTCGACTTGAGGATGTTCCTCGAAGCGGGCCCCGACGAGTTGCTCGACCACTACGACCTCTCCCTGGTCGAGGGTTCGGTCACCACGGCCCATGATGCCGAGCGGATCCGCGATATCCGTGCTCGTTCAGGGATGCTGATCACGATCGGTGCCTGCGCTACCGCGGGCGGCATCCAGGCTCTGCGCAACGGCGCCGACATCGACGAGTTCACCTCCATCGTCTACGCCCGGCCCGACTGGATCGAGACCCTAGCCACCAGCACCCCCATCGCCGACCATGTTCAGGTGGACCACGAACTGCGCGGTTGCCCCATCGCCAAGAGCGAGCTGCTGGCCACGATCACAGCCCTGCTGGCGCGTCGCCGCCCCCCGATCACCACCCACAGTGTCTGCGTCGAGTGCAAGCAGGCCGGGCACACGTGCCTCCTCGTCGCCGACGGCACAACCTGCCTCGGTCCGGTCACCCACGCCGGCTGCGGGGCGCTGTGCCCCGGCATTCACCGTGGCTGCTTCGGTTGCTTCGGCCCGTCGGAGTCGGCCAACCTCGCTGGCTTCCTCAGGGCCATCGCCACCGTGGGCGCCGACGAGGCCCTCGCGGTCAGGTCGATGAGCACGTTCAACGTCGCCGCACCCGTATTCCGAGACGCCAAGGAGCAGGCATGACCCACGAGCACCGCGCCCGTCGATTCGGCGTCGAGGCCCTCACTCGCGTGGAAGGCGAAGGCGGGCTGATCATCGAGGTACACGACGGTGAACTGGCCGACGTGAAGTTGCGCATCTTCGAGCCGCCTCGCTTCTTCGAGGCGTTCCTACGTGGCCGCGCCCACACCGAACCCCCCGACATCACCGCCCGCATCTGCGGCATCTGCCCGGTCGCCTACCAGATGAGCGCCTGCCAGGCGATCGAGTCGGCTCTCGGGGTGGAGATCGACCCGGCACTGCGCGATCTGCGCCATCTCCTCTACTGCGGTGAATGGATCGAGAGCCATGTGCTCCACATCCACCTCCTCCACGCCCCCGACTTCCTCGGCTACCCGAGCGGCATCGCCATGGCCGTCGACCATCGCGATGAGGTGCAGCGCGGTCTCCAGTTGAAGAAGATCGGCAATCGCATCGTCGAGGTCATCGGCGGGCGGGCCGTGCACCCGGTGAACATTCGCATCGGCGGCTTCTACCGCGTGCCCAGCGCGGCGGAGATGGCTGATCTGGCAACCGAACTGAACCGGGCGCTCAACGCCTCGCTCGAGGTCGCCCGCTGGGTCGCCGGGTTCGCGTTCCCCGACCACACCCTGCCCGACGGGACCGCCCTCGTCGCCCTGCGTCACCCCACCGAGTACCCGATGCTGGGCAACCGGCTGGTGTCGACCGACGGCCTCGACATCACCCCCGAGCAGTTCCTCGACCACTTCGACGAAGAACACGTCGAGCACTCGACTGCCCTCCATGGCCGTCGCCTCGCCGGTGGCGACTACATGCTCGGGCCACTGGCGCGTTTCGCCCTCAACCACGATCATCTCGCCCCTCAGGCTGCCGCGGTGGCCGCCGAGGTCGGGCTCGGACCCAGCGAACGCAACCCGTTCCGCAGCATCCTGGTGAGGGCGATCGAGACGGTTCACGCCTGCGAGACGGCCCTGTCGATCGCCCTCACCTATCGCCCACCCGAGCGTTCGTTCGTGCCCAGTGAAGCACGTGCGTCCGTGGGCTGTGGCTGGACCGAGGCGCCGCGCGGCCTCCTGTTCCACCGTTACGAGATCGACGACGCAGGCGTCATCGGCGACGCCCGCATCGTTCCTCCGACGTCACAGAACCAGCCCGTGATCGAGCACGACCTGATGCACCTGATCGAACATTCGCTGCACCTCGACGATGCCGCTCTCGAAGCCCTGTGCGAGCAGGCCGTGCGCAACTACGACCCGTGCATCAGCTGCGCCACCCACTTCCTCGACATGAGGGTGCACCGCACATGACCCCACCGGTGACCGTGGTCGCCATCGGCAACCCTTACCGCAGCGACGATGGTGCTGGAGCCGCGGTACTGGCCCGGTTGGCTGCTCTGCTGGGAGAGGAGCCGCGGGTGAGGCTGGTCGAGCTCGACGGTGAGCCCGTGCGCATGGTGCAGTCGTGGGAGGGTTCGACCGCGGTGTGGATCATCGATTGTGTTCGCTCCGGCCGGCCACCGGGGTCCATCCACGAGGTCGATGCCGCGCGGCTGGGAGAGCTCGACGATCAGGGGGCGCGACTTGGCGGCGGCCACCTGCTCGGCCTCGCCGACGCGGTCGAACTGGCTCGGGTGATCGGTGCCCTGCCGCCCGAGCTGAGGGTTGTGGGTATCGAGGGCGAGTGCTTCGACTTCGGGGTCGGCCTGACCGAGGTGGTCGACCAGGCATGCTCGCAGGCGGCGTCGAATCTGGCCGCCTCCATCCGCGCCCATCCGACTCTGGCGACAGTCAACAAATGCGGGGGAGGAGCTCACCGAGGGGCATGTCGATGATGCGCGTGCCGCCGACCAAGGTGAGGCCGACGACCATTCCGTGATGGTCGTCGACAACCCGGCCGATCACCACGGCCTGCTCTCCCCCCGGAGTGAGGCGCAGGGCGTCGAGTGCCGCCTCGGCCGATCCGCCCGGCACGACGGCCACCAGCCGACCCTCGTTGGCGACCTGCATTGGATCGAGCCCCATGAGCGCGCAGGCGCTACGCACGGCGTCGGCCACCGGCACCGCGAGCTCGTCGACCTCGATGCCCACACGGGCAGCGGCAGCAATCTCGTTGAGGGTGGCTGCCAGCCCGCCGCGAGTGGGGTCGCGTAGGGTGTGGACGTCTATGCCGGCATCGAACAGGGCGGCCACGAGAGCGTGGATCGGCGCCGAATCGCTGACCACCGGCGAACCGAACTCGAGCCCTTCGCGCACGCTCATCACCGCCACTCCGTGCTGGCCTATGGGCCCCGACAACAGCACGGCGTCGCCGGTGGTGGCGCGCTCGGGCCGAACGTCGGCACCCGGCCTCACCACCCCCACCCCGGCAGTGGTGATGTAGACGCCGTCGCCGCGACCGCGCTCGACGACCTTCGTATCGCCGGCCACGATGGCCACGCCCGCAGCCTGCGCAGCGGCACCCATCGAGTGGGCGATCCGGGCGAGCAGTTCGACCGGTGTGCCTTCCTCGATCACGAAGGCCGCCGTGAGGTGAAGAGGCACCGCACCGGAGCAGGCCAGATCGTTGACCGTGCCGTGAACCGCGAGTGACCCGATGTCGCCGCCGGGGAAGAACAGGGGGGAGACGACGAAGGCGTCGGTGCTGAGGGCGAGCCGGCCACCGGCGGGGACGGGAAACACCGTGGAATCGGCCAACTGGTCGAGCAGGGGGTTGGCGAGGGCGGGCAGAAACACCCCTTCGAGCAGTTCGGCGGTGAGCCGTCCACCGCCCCCGTGGCCGAGCACGACGAGGGCGCGGTCGGCGAGCGGCGCGGGGCACGACCAGTTGGAGGGGTCGACGGGCTCAGCCAATGCCTGCCCCCGCGCGGCGGTGGGTGTAGTAGGCGGCGCATGCCCCTTCGTCGGACACCATGGTGGCCCCGAGCGGGTTGCGTGGAGTGCACTCGCGACCGAACGCCGGGCACTGGTCGGGGGTGATGAGCCCCTGCAAGACCTCGCCGCTGTGACACAAAGGCGACTCGACGGCGGTGATGTCGGCGACGTCGAAGCGTGCCTCGGCGTCGAAGGCACGGAAGGCGGGGCGCAGGCGCCAGCCGCTGGCATGGATGACGCCGATGCCGCGCCAGGTGCGGTCGCACACCTCGAACACCTCGGCAAGCAGCTCCTTGGCCACCTGGTTGCCGTTCTCGGCCACCACGCGCGGGTAGGCGTTCTCCACCTCGGCGCGTCCGGCTTCGAGTTGCAGCACAGCGCGGCGCACCCCATCGAGCAGATCGACCGGCTCGAACCCGGTGACCACGATGGGCACCCCGTAGCGGGATGCGAGAACCTGGTACTCGGCGTAGCCCATCACCGTGCATACGTGTCCGGCGGCGAGGAAACCCTGAACCCGACAGCCCGGCGCGTCGAGGATGGCCCGGATCGCCGGGGGTACGAGCACGTGGGAGACGAGAACCGAGAAGTTGGTGACCCCGAGCCGACGAGCCTGGTGGACCGCCAGGGCGTTGGCAGGGGCTGTGGTCTCGAAGCCGATGGCGAAGAAGACGACCTCGCGGTCGGGATTGTCGATGGCAACCTGCACCGCGTCGAGTGGTGAGTAGACGGTACGCACGTCGCCGCCGCGGCTGCGTACGCCGAACAGGTCGCGCTCACTTCCGGGCACACGCAGCATGTCGCCGAACGAGCAGAAGATGACCTCGGGCCGCGAGGCGATGGCAATGGCCCGGTCGATGGATTCGAGTGGTGTGACGCAGACGGGGCAACCGGGACCGTGGAGCAGCTCGATGCCCTCGGGCAGGACCTGGTCGATGCCATGGCGGATGATCGAGTTGGTCTGACCTCCGCAGACCTCCATCAGGGTCCACGGACGGGTGGTGCTGCGACGGATCTCGTCGAGCAGGCGCCTGGCGCGCGCCGGATCCTGGTACTCGTCGACGTGCTTCATCGGCCTGGCCCCCCGAGCTCGTCGAGCATCGCCAGTGTGGTGGCCGCCGCGTCCTCGTCGAGCACCTGGATGGCAACCCCGGCGTGGGCGATCACGTACTGGCCGGGTCGGGCGTCGGGCAAGAAGGTGAGGGCAGCCTCGCGGACGGTGCCGGCGAAGTCGACAAGGGCGACAGGCTCGCCATGGCGTTCGACGATGCTCATGATCAAGCCGGGTACGGCAAGGCACATCTCAGACCCCGTCCCTCTTGGCCTTCATTGCCTTCATCGTCGAGGCGGCGACCGCGGCCTGCCCGAGAGCGAGCCCGCCGTCGTTGGTCGGCACGTCGCGGTGCCACAGCACCTCGAACCCGTCGGATTCGAGGTGCTCGATGCACCCCTCGAGCAGTAGCGCGTTCTGGAACACTCCACCTGACAATGCCACGGTTTGCAGACCTTGCGTGACACGGAGCCGATCGGCGAGCTGGACGACGAGGTTGACGACGGCGCGATGGAAGCGCATCGACACGACCCCGGCAGGTACTCCGCGGAGAACATCGGCGGCGACGGACGCCACCACAGGGGCAGCATCGACCGCCCCACTGGCGCCAAGGGGGCCGAAGCTGTAGCTGCCCAGCGCAGTCGGGTCGGCGGCAGCCTGCAACTCGATGGCTGCCTGGGCCTCGAAGTCCACCCTGTGGCGCAGGCCGGTCAGCGAGGCAACGGCATCGAACAGGCGGCCCATGCTCGAAGTTGGCACGGTCTGCACCGACCTCACGAACTGGGTGAGCAGGACCGTCCTGTCGGCATCGCCCACCGCAGCCACAGACGGTAGGCGTTCGTTCCACTCCACCCCTGCTGCCCACAGATGGGCAAGGGCAGTGCGGGCGGGGTGCTCGATGGCAGCATCGCCGCCGGGCAGGGGTACGGGGCTCAGGTGGGCGGCCCTCTCGAACGACGATGTCGTCGCCACCAGGATTTCCCCACCCCAGATGGTTCTGTCGGTGCCGTAACCGGTGCCGTCGAACACCACCCCGATCACAGGTGGAAGCCCTGGCGCGGCACGCCCGTTCTCGGCCAGTACCGAGGCGACATGGGCATGGTGATGCTGCACCCGAACTAGCTCACTTCCCCACGAGGTCGCGAGTTCCGCGCCCAGCCGTGACGAGAAGTACCCGGGGTGGGCGTCGACCGCCACCACAGCGGGGGTGATCCTGGTGAGCGACGTGAGGTGCTCAACCGCCCGGCGAGCCCCGCGGTAGGTGGCGAGCTCACCGTGGTCGCCGAGATGCTGCGACATCCATGCCTCGCCGCCGACGGCGACACAGACCGCCCCCTTCAGGTCGGCACCCATCGCCAACAGAGGGGGAGAGTCGCCGCCGGTGTGGACCGGTAAAGGGGTGTATCCGCGCGCCCTGCGTACGGGCACGGGTCGGCCGCGAACCGAACGCACCACACTGTCGTCGCACGGTGTATGGATGGGACGATCATGCATCAGCCAAGCGTCGGCCAGCCCTGCCAGCCGATCGAGAGCCTCGCCGTCCTCGTAAACGATCGGCTCGTCGGCGACATTGCCCGACGTGCACACCAACACCCTGGTGGTGAGTCCGTCGAGGAGGAGATGCTGCAGAGGTGTGCACGGCAGCATCACTCCCGCCTCGGCCGCGCCAGGGGCCACGTGCTCCACCCAGTCGGGGGCACCCACACGGCGGCGAGTGAGCACGATCGGACATCGTGGCGACTGGAGAGAGGCGGCCTCTGCCGGCGACAGATGGGCCGCCGGATCCACGTCGGCGACAGTCGACACCAGCACGGCGAAGGGCTTGGCGCCGCGCTGTTTGCGTCTGCGCAACTCGCCGACCGCCTCAGGGTTCGTCGCGTCGCACATCAAGTGGTAGCCGCCGAGCCCCTTCACGGCGACCACGGCACCCTGTTGGAGAAGGCGCTGACCGGCCCGCCTGGCGTCATCGCCGCGGTGGGACACTCTTCCTTTCTGGTCGGCGAGGAGGAGCTGTGGCCCACAGGTCGGGCAGGCGAGGGGCTGGGCGTGGTAGCGGCGGTCGGCAGGGTCCTCGTACTCGGCGAGGCAGGCGGCGCAAAGGGGGAAGCCGGCCATCGTGGTGTTCGGTCGGTCGTAGGGCAGAGAAGTGGTGATCGTGAAGCGCGGACCGCACTCGGTGCAGGTCACGAACGGGTAGAGATGGCGGCGGTCGGTGGGATCGTTCATTTCTGCCAGGCACTGATTGCAGACGGCCGTGTCGGGAGGCAGGGAGGTGATGTGCTCGGCATCGCCTTCGGCCGAGGCAATGATGCGAAAGCCGCTCGGCGTCGGGCCTGGCGGGCCGGGCCGCTCGCGGGTGATCGATTCCACCTCCGCCAGAGGCGGAGTCCGCTCGACGAGGCCGCGCTCGAACTCGTCGAGATCCGCAGGCAGGCCGCTGACTTCGATGATCACCCCGTCGCTGTCGTTGCCGACGGTCCCGTCGAGGCTGAGCGATGTGGCCAGCCGGTGCACGAAGGGCCGAAACCCGACACCTTGCACGACACCGCGCACCCTCAGGACGCGGTGGTCGGGCGGGTTGACCCCGTCAGGCATCAGAGTTGGGTGTTCGGCGGGCCGAACGCGGCGAGCCGCCGGGCGAGCTCGGCGCGGTAGGTGCTAGCACGCTCGAGCTTGAGGTTCTCGTAACCGCGTACTTGGTCGGGCAGGGAGGCAATGGCGACGGCTTGGGCCAGATTTGTCGCGTCAATGTGGGGCAACATTGCGCGTACGGACGCGACATATTCGGGGACCATCGCCCTTTCCACGCGGCGCACCCTGGCCCAGCCGAAGATGTCGAGAGGGGTGCCCCGCAGACGGCGCATCGATCTCAAGGCCCAGAACACCGGCTTCGACCAGCGCCCGAACTTCAGCTTGGTCGTCATCCCCATCGCCCTCAGGGCGGGTGGGTGGAGATGCCAGACGACTCTCGCCCTCTTCCCGCCGATCTCCCGTGCCTGGGCTCGCGACTCGGGAAGGAGGAGGAGGCGGGCGACTTCGTACTCGTCCTTGTAAGCCATCAGCTTGTGGAGGTTGCGCATCACCGCTTCGGTGAGTTCGGGGTGACCCTTGGCGGCGACCTCGTGGATCACGGCCTCGAAGCGGGCCGCATACTTGCTCGACTGGTAGCCGGTGAGGTCGGCAACGAGGCGGGAGCGCAGTGGGATGTCGGCAGCGGCACGCCCTCCTTCGGTGGAGGGCGGAGTCGCCGCGGCTTCTACGGCCGCCTCGTCGGCCACCCACGCCCGACCCCAGCGGAACGCGGCGAGGTTCTTGGCAACGGCCACTCCGTTGAGCTCGATGGCCCGCTCGAGATGATCGGCCGAGACGGGCACATGGCCTGCCTGAACGGCGACGCCGAGCAAGAACACGTTGGCGGTGCTGTCGTCGCCCAGGAGACGACGCACCAGGCGACGGGCTGCGACCCTCACATGATCGCGAGAGCTGGCGTCGAGGCGGTCGGTTACGGCATCCACCGGATAGGGCCGTTCGGGATGGAGGACCATCGAGCCGGTGGGCACGGTGGCTGTGTCGGCGACCACCACCGTGCGCGTTGGGTCCATGGTGTGCAGGTTGGCGTCGCTGCTCGCGCCGAGCTGGTCGAAGGCGATCATCACATCGACGGCGCCGGCCGTCGCCATGTTCGATGCGCATGGTGTGTCGAGCGACAGACGCACGTCGCTGACCACGGGCCCTGCCTTCTGCGACAGACCGGTCTGGTCCAGGCCACGCACGTGGTAACCCTGGAGCATCGCCGCGGTGCCGAGGATCTGGCTGACGGTGACCACCCCGGTACCACCAATTCCCGACAGGCGGACGGTGCACTCCCTCATCGGCGCGGTGATCATAGGGAGGGGGTGGTCCGGGGACACGGTCCCCCGACGAGGAAACGGTGATCCTGTTCCCCCACCCGTGAAGACGGTCATGAACGCCGGGCAATCACCCTCGATGCACGACATGTCGAAGTTGCACGAGTCCTGGTCTATACGGGTCTTGCGACCGTACGGGGTTTGCGTGGGCTGCACCGACAGGCAGCCGCTCTTGTCGCCACAATCGCCGCAGCCCTCGCAGATCCTCTCGTTGATCACCACC
>Ga0073899_10005312_pt1 | contig 11202 bp, 8 predicted proteins | sample KloWWTmetaKNB5Ph_FD_88975 | JGI IMG/M metagenome (GOLD analysis project Ga0073899, IMG submission 88975) | Active sludge microbial communities from Klosterneuburg, Austria, studying microevolution and ecology of nitrifiers - Klosterneuburg... | ecosystem: Engineered > WWTP > Aerobic digester >...
GCACACGGTCTGCACGCCCGCGCAGGCGCCGAGGAGGCCGACGATCATGAAGAAGATCACGACCATCCCCTGCCCGAGGCCGCCGCCCCCAGCGCCCCCAGCTGTGTCGCCACACGAGCGTGATGGGCGTCGAGAAGGTGCTCTCGCGGGCATCCGCACGGCCGGACCGAGCGTGCAGCGGCGCCGCACCGATATCGCGAGCTGCCTGCAACGCGGTCGCCAGCGCTGCGAATGCCACGGCCGCGGCGAGGGCGCATGCCAGTGGCCAGAGCAGGTTGTCGGAGAAGGGCCGGGAATGCTCGATCCAACCGAAGGGCGAGAGCCAGGCGAGCCACGAGCTTGTGATCCGCTGCAGGTCGCCGCTGGGCGTGCCGAGCGCGTTGCCGATCCCGGCGAGGAGGAAGGTGACCAGGAGCACCCACACCGCGATCGCGTTCGCGGCGCGCGAGGTATGCACCAGCTGCGCCGCGGCGAGGCCGACGCCGAGGAAGCACAGCCCGGCGGCACCGGAGGCAAGGCCGGAGACGAGGGATCCGAACGGGTCGTACCCTGCGCCGGCGAACGCGACGAACACGAGCGCCGCCAGCACGAGGTTTGCGAGCGCGCCGTGGATCATGGTGGCGAACAGCGGCGTGAGCCGGCCCGCGGGGGTGGCGACGATCAGCTCGGCTCGGCCGTGCTCCTCTTCGGTGCGCGTGTGGCGCACGGCGAGCAAGCTACTCATGAACGCGGCCATCATCGCCAGGAACGGCAGGATCAGAAACAGCGTGAAGGCCTCGAGCTGGGCGCCGGAGGGCAGGCCGCGAAAGAGCATGATCACGGGATTGGTCATCACCGCGGCGAGCACCGCGACCCGGTCGCTCTCGCCGCCATACGCCGAGGAAACACCGCCCACCGACGCCGCAGCCAGCGCCGCGGTGCCGAGCAGCCACAGCAGCAGCTGCACCCAGTCGCGGCGCAGTCGCTGTGCGAGGAGGGCGCGCATCATGCTCGCACGCCCTCCTCGCGCGCGTCGGCCTCGGTCTCGCCGTGCGCGGGGTCGCCATAGTGCCGCAGGAACAGCTCCTCGAGCGAGGGCGGCGCGATCCGCAGCCCCCGCACCGGGTGCGCGGCGAGCAGCGGCAGCACGGAGGGTGCGGCGTCGCTGTCGACCGTGAACCGTGCGCGCCCGCTCGAGTGTGTGGCATCGTGCGCGGCCGGGATGCTCGCCACGAGCGAGAGGTCATCCGCCTCGAACGAGATCTCGGTGCGTGTGAGGTGTCGCAGCTGATCGAGGGTGCCCGACTCTGCGATGCGCCCGGCGCGAATGATCGACACTCGATCGCACAGCACCTCCACCTCGGAGAGGATGTGACTCGAGAGCAGCACGGTCGCGCCGCGCTCGCGCAGGCGGGCGATCTCGTCGCGGAACACGACCTCCATCAGCGCATCGAGCCCGCTGGTCGGTTCGTCGAAGACATACAGCTCGGCGGGCACCGAGAGGGCTGCGATCAGCGCCACCTTCTGCCGATTGCCCTTCGAATACGCCCGGCCCCGGGTGTGCGGGTCGAGGGCGAAGGCATCCTGCAGCCGCGCCCGCTCCGCGCGATACTCGGGATGGCGCGTGTGTGCGCCGCGCAGGCGCGCGAGGTAGTCGATCGCCTCACCGCCGGTGAGGTTGGGCCAGAGGCTCACATCGCCCGGCACGGCGGCGATACGCCGGTGCAGGGTTGCCGCATCCCGCCACGGGTTCGCATCGAAGACTCGCACGATGCCGCTGCCGGCGCGGGCGAGGCCGAGCAGGATGCGGATGGTGGTGGATTTTCCGGCGCCGTTGGGGCCGAGAAAGCCGTGCACCTCGCCGGGCGCGACATCCAGGTCGAGGCCGTCAAGGGCGTGGACGCGACCGTAGCGCTTGCGCAGGCCGCGGGTGTGGATGACGCTGCTCATGGCACAGACGGTACGCCCGTCGCCCGGGCGCGGGAAGTCCTGGTCGGGCAGGGTTCCCGCGGCTGCCCGCGGCTGCCGCGGTCGGTGCGTGAGACGCGTCGTGCCCGGCCGGATGTTCCCGACCGGGCACGAGGGCACGTGCGAGTGCGGTGGCCGCTACCGCGCGCCCCGTGCGCCTCCGGAACGCAGGGTCGCGATCGTCTGCGACCACACGTCGGCATCGCCGACGAGCGGCGGGATCGAGATGCGGTCGGCGTAATCGCCGTGGCGGGCGACCAGCGCGGTGCCGACGTCTTTCGGCTCAGCCGTCACCGCGAACAGGTCGAGGACCTCGTCGCTGATCAGCCCGGTCATCCGCTGCCAGCGGTCGGGGCTCTTCTCGACCGACAGCGCGTGCAGCCGGTCGCCCAGCTCACCCATGTCGTGCGCTTCCCACACACCGCGGTAGCTCGGGGTGCTGCCGTAGAACGCGACCTGGTAGCGGATGCGCTCGCGGTTGGCCGCAAGCTCCTCCTCGGTGGCGCCGGTGATCAGGAAGCCCCCCGCGGTGATCGCGAGATCGTCCCGGCTGCGGCCGCCCTTCTCGAGCCCACGGTCGATCGCCGGCATCATGACCTTGTCCATGTACTCGCGGGTCCAGAACCCGTGCAGCACGATGCCATCGGCCACCTCGGCGGCGGCCTCCGTCAGGCGCGGGCCGACCGAGGCGAGCCATACGGCCGGCGGCGCCTGCGTGTGGGTCTCCGGCACGAAGTACTCGGTCATCAGCGAGTGCTCGTAGAACTCGCCGCTGAACGCGAGCGGCTCACCGGTGCGCCACGACTCCCAGATCTCCTTCATCGCCACCACGAACTCGCGCATGCGCGCGGTGGGCTGCGACCAGGGCATGGAGAAGCGGCGCGTGACGTGCGCGCGCACCTGGGTGCCGAGGCCGAGGTGGAAGCGGCCACCGCTGAGCTCATTCAGCCCGTGCGCCGCGTACGCCGTCGTCATCGGCGTGCGCGCGAACGCGACGGCGATCTTGGTGCCGAGGTCCATGCCCGGCGCGTGCTGGCTCGCCACGGCCGACGCGACGAACGGGTCGAATTTGACCTCCGCCGCGAAGATGCCGTCGAAGCCGAGCTCTTTGGCGAGTGCGGACGCGCCCTTGATCTCGCTGAGGTTCCCCGGCAGGCCGGTGTCGACGATCACGGCTACTTCGCCAGCTGACCCGAGAACGGCGACGCCGGCAGACCCTCGGCCAGCGGGCGGAAGTCCTCCTCCATCGCTCCGGCGAGGTCATCGAACTCCCACGGCTGCTCGTTCTGCACGCTCGTGATCTCTTCGGGCACGTTGTAGAGACCGACCTTGTAGCCGCCGGCCGAGACCACGCGGCTCGTGAGCCACGAGGAGCGCTCGCTGGCGAGGTAAGCGGCCAGTGGGGCGATGTTGTCGGGAGACATGCGAGGGTCGACCGCGGCCTCGGTGCTGCCGGCGTTGCCGACACGCTTCGAGTCGGGGATGGTCGCGGTCAGGCGGGTCGCCGCGCTCGGGGCGATCGCGTTCGCGGTCACACCGTAGCGGGCCATGCCCTGTGCCAGCGAGTACGTCAGGCCGACGATGCCCATCTTGGCCGCCGCGTAGTTGGGCTGGCCGGGCGAGCCGTGCAGGCCCGAGACCGAGGTGAAGTTGATGATGCGGTAGTTGCCCTCGGGGTTGCGCTGCTCGCGCCAGTACGCGGTCGCGGGGCGGAGGGTGCTGTAGTGACCCTTCAGGTGCACGCGGATGACCGCGTCCCAGTCCTTCTCTTCGAGGTTGAACATCATGCGGTCGCGCAGGATCCCCGCGACGTTGACGACGATGTCGAGGCCGCCATAGGTGTCGATGGCCGTGCGGACGAGGCGCTCGCCGGTGGCCACGTCGGCGATGTCGCCGCCGTCACTGACGGCGTGGCCGCCCGCGGCGACGATCTCGTCTGCCACCTTCTGGGCGGGACCGGTGTCGCCGCCCGTGCCGTCGGGATTCGCACCGAGGTCGTTGATGACCAGGCGCGCGCCCTCGCGTGCGAAGTACCGCGAGATCGCAGCGCCGATCCCGTTGCCGCCGCCGGTGATGATGGCGATTCTGCCCTCAAGAGCTCCCATGACTACTCACTTCCTTGTGATTGCGTACAGCCGTGATTGTGTACAGACACTTTCCCTCGGGCGCCCGTAACGCAGGCGGGGGAGGCCGGTCACGGTCACACTAACATTGCGGTCTCGCGTTTGTATACATTAGGGTCGACTTGTGCTGGGCAATTGAGGCGACGCCACCTGCTACCTCTTTGGAACCGGCACCTCGCACGTGAACGGCGAGGCGGTGTGCGCCCGGAGAACCACTCCGCGGCGGGCTCCGGCACAGCAGTTCAGCCCAAGGAAATCAGTACACAGAGAAGTGTTGATGCCTGTGCGGCGCGCAGACGAGGAACGTCTGTTCGCGAGCGCAGGCATCTGCTCGGAGGGAGCACGCATGTCAGCAGGACCTGTCCCAAAGCCCATTCCCGAGACGAAGGAGTTCTGGGAAGGGACGTTGCGCGGAGAGCTGCGCATCCCGCGCTGCAGCGCGTGTGACCGTCTCTTCTTCTACCCGCGCGCGTACTGCCCCTTCTGCTCCTCGGACGCCATCGTCTGGGAGACCGCATCGGGCGACGCGACCCTCACCTCCTACGTCATCAACCACCGGCCGTTCCCCGACTTCGAGTCGAGCGAGCCGCAGATCATCGCGCTCGTCACGCTCGCCGAGGGCGTTCGCATGATGACCAACCTGCGCGACGTCGAGCCCAACCCGGAAGCGCTGTCGCTCGGCATGCCCCTCACCGTTCGCTTTGAGCCTCGTGGTGACCAAGCACTGCCCATGTTCGTCCCGAAAGAGGTGAAGTAATGCTGAAGAGCATGCACGGTGGAAACATCGCAATCGTTGGCGCAGCAGAGACCGATGAGGTCGGCGTCCTTCCCAACACGTCCGTGTACGAGCTGCACGCCAACGCAGCGGTTCGCGCGCTCGCCGACGCCGGCCTGACGGTCGCCGACGTCGACGGCTTCGCCACGACCATGCCGAACGCCCTGGAGGTCGCCCACTACCTGGGCATCCGTCCCAGCTGGCTCGACGGCACGATGGTCGGCGGCTGCAGCTACATGCTGCACGTGCGGCACGCGGCGGCCGCAATCGCCACGGGCGCGGCATCCGTCGTACTGATCACCCACGGTGAGTCGGGTCGTTCGCGAGTGGGCATGCCCCCGATGGTGCGCAACCCTTCTTCGCCCGCGGGCCAGTTCGAGCAGCCCTTCGGTGCGCTCGCGCCGTACGCGTCGTTCACGACGCCCGTGATGTCGTTCCTCGAGAGCCGTGGCCTGACCCGCCGCGACATGGCCGAGGTCGTCGCCACCCAGCGCGAGTGGGCCATCCCGAACGAGCGTGCGTTCCGTCGCAAGCCGATCACCGTCGACCAGATCCTCGAGGACAAGCCGCTCTCGTACCCCTTCACGAAGGACATGATCTGCGTCGTCACCGACGGCGGTGGCGCACTGGTGCTCGTGAGCGCCGAGCGTGCGAAGGACATGAACCTGGCGAAGCCGGCCGTGTACCTGATGGGCTCGGGTGAGGCCACCGAGAGCCCGATCGTCTCGCAGATGGATGACCTGAACAGCTTCGGCGCGTTCCGTCGCTCGAGCAAGGACGCCTTCGAGAGCGCCGGCATGACGCCGGACGACATCGACCACGCCATGTTCTACGACGCGTTCGCGCACCTGCCGCTCTACATGCTCGAGGACCTCGGGTTCGTGGGCCGTGGCGAGTCGGGTGCGTTCTACGCCGAGGGCCACTCGCGCCCCGGCGGACGCCTGCCGATCAACACCACCGGTGGCGGCCTCTCGTACACCCACTCGGGCATGTACGGCATGTTCGCCATCCAGGAGTCGGTCCGCCAGCTCCGCGGCGACGCCGTCGTGCAGGTTCCGAACCTCAAGACGAGCTTCGTCCAGGGTGTCGGCATGATGTTCGCGGCGTCCGGAAGCCTGGTCCTCAGCAACCAGGCCGGCTAGTCAAAGGGAGGCGCGGATATGCACATGCGCGCGAGTGAAGTCGCATATCTGCGCCTCCGAGAAGAGATCATCCAGTGGCATCTCCGACCGGGGATGCCACTGGGTGAGATCGAAACCGCGCAGCGGATGGGTGTCTCACGAACGCCCATCCGTGAAGCGCTCTCGCGCCTGGCCGCCGAGGGCCTGGTGGCCAACGGCCCCGGGCGAACCATGGTCGTCGCCCCGCTCTCGCAGGAGACGATCCGGCACATCTACGCGTATCGCGAAGCGCTCGAGACCCAGGCGGCCCGCCTGGCAGCCCGCCGGCGAGACCGCGAGGTGTTCGAACAGCTCCGCGACGCGTTTCTCGCGGGGCCCACCCCGGGTGGCGTCGTCGACGACGAGACGCCCTACTTCCTCGCCGACCGGCTCGACCTCGCCATCGACGATGCGACCGGCAACCCGTACTTGGTCAACGCGCTGCGCGATCTGCGCGGGCACCTGGCCCGCGTGCGCCGCCACGCCAAGCTCGACCCCTCACGCCTGGTCGCCGCGACGGCGGAGCACCTCCTGATCGTCGAGGCGATCCTCGCGCAGGACGAGATGCTCGCGATGCGCGCCACCGGCGTGCACCTGTTCAACAGCATGAACAACATCCTCGCGACGGCGACCAACATCAGTGCCGCGAACGAGGCGGGCGCTGTGGCCGGTTCGGGCGAGGTGGATGCCGCAGCTCCGGGCGCGGAGGACGAGGCGGCGGAGCGCCCCTAGGAGTCTCCGGACGCGCCGCGCGGTTCGGCGGCGCGCGTCACGTGTCGGCGAGCTCGGCGGCGCAGACCCGGGTGTGCTCGCGCAGCACCCGTTCGGTGTCGGCGCCGCGTGCCGCAACGGCGCCCGGACGCGGGTCTGGATGGTTTGAGAAGCGCGGTGCGATCCCGGGCTGCACCCCACCGCTTGCGGTCGGGACGATCGCGCCCCGTGCACGCATGTGCTCGTGCGCCAAGGACTCTGCCACCGAGAGGATGGGCGCGACGCAGGCATCGCTCCCGTCGAACAGCGCCGTCCACTCCGCCCGGCTGCGCGAGCGGAACCGCTGCGCGAACGTCTCGCCGAGCGCGGGCCAGGTGCTCCGATCGTGCTGGCGCGCCGGATCGAAGTCGACCTCGAGCATGCGCAGCAGGAGCTGGAAGAACTGCGGCTCGATCGCGCCCACCGACATGAACTCGCCATCCGAGGTCTCGTAGACCCGGTAGAACGGGGCCCCGCCATCGAGCAGGCTCTGCTGGGGAACATCGCTTTGCATCCCCGAGTTGCGCATGCCCATGAAGTTTCCGAGCAGGTGGGCCGCGCCATCCACGATCGCCGAATCGACGACCTGGCCGCGCCCCGTGCGCTGCGCCTCCTGCAGCGCGGCGAGCACCCCCACGACGAGGTACAGGCTACCGCCGCCGTAGTCGCCGAGCAGATTCAACGGAAACTGCGGGGTCCCATCCGCCTGACCGCTCCCGCGAAGCGCGCCCGCGATCGAGATGTAGTTGATGTCGTGACCGGCGACCGCGCTGAGGGGCCCGCTCTGACCCCAACCCGTCATGCGGCCGTAGATGAGCCGCGGGTTGCGCGCGAAGCAGTCTGCGGGGCCAAGCCCCAGACGCTCGGTGACGCCGGGGCGGTTGCCCTCGAGCAGGATGTCGAACCCGTCGACCAATTGCAGCACGGCCTCCCGGGCCCGGGGATCCTTCAGATCGAGCGTGATGCTCTGCTTGCCGCGGCGGGTGACGTCGTGATCGTTCGCGATCTTCGGCGGCCCGGCCGCGGGCCGGTCCACGCGCACGACCTGCGCGCCGAGATCGGCCAGCAGCATGCCGGCGTGGGGGACGGGGCCGATGCCGGCCAACTCGATGACGCGCAGGCCCGCCAGTGGACCAGTCGGCGCAGTTTCAGTCATGCAATCGCTCCAGTGTGACGTCGTTGTCAGGGGTGAACCGCCGCGCGTTTCTCGGGAACGCCCGTCGTCATCTGTATACACCAGCGGGATGCGGAGCGCTCGCGCGTTCGCGCTCGCCGCCGTGTACGCGCGTTCGGTATACAAATGACCCGGGCGTGGTTAGGCTGGTCCGCACGGCATACATGACGCTGGGAGTCCCGCTTTGACGCGGGTGGGCAACGAGGCCACTCCCGCCGCGGGCAACGACGCTTCGGCGTGATGACCGCGGCACGGCATGACACTACAGAGAGGTAGGGGTGCATTGAGCACGGATACCAACTTCGTTGGAAACGCAACCGGGGCATTGGATGATCTGCGGGTCATCGATCTTGGTTCGGGAATGGCCCCTGCAATCGCCGGCATGTTCCTGGCCGATCACGGTGCGGACGTCTACAAGGTCGAAGAGCCCGAGGGCGATTGGGCGCGATCGATGGCGGGCTTCCAGGTCTGGAACCGCAACAAGCGCGGTGCGGTCGTCGACCCGGCATCGCCGAGCGACGTCGAGTGGCTTGCGACCAACGTGGGCCGCGCCGACGTGCTCATCCTCGGCACGCACGAGCTCGACGATCTCGGTCCGCGAGTCGCCGCCGCCGCGCGTGGCAACCACCGCCTGGTCATCGTGCGCATGCCCGCATACCTCGACGGCGTGACGCCGTGGACGGGCACGCCCGAGTCGAACGGCCTGCTCTCGGCCATGGGCGCGCAGGCCAGCCGCCAGTCGAGCTACGACGGCAACCCCGTCGAGTCGGTCTCGCCGTACATCCTGCACGCGCAGGGACTCCTCGCCGCGCTCGCGGCCATGTCGGCCCTGGTCGAGCGCTTTGAATCCGGCCTCGGCCAGACCGTGACGGTGACCGGCATGCAGGCGCTCATCCAGTTCCACGTGCTCGCGCTCACCTCGCTCGCCGACGCGCCGACCCCTGTCACCTCGATCGGCCCGACCGGAAAGCATCACACCTACCGTCACTTCGAGGCGAAGGGCGGCCGCTGGATCGCGGCCGGCGGCCTCGGCGGCAAGTTCGAGACCCGGCTCCTGCAGGAGCTCGGGCTGCAGGAGATCCTCGATCACCCCGATGTGAACGGCAACACGGCCATGCTCCTGCTGCCCGAGCAGCAGTGGGCGCGGACGCAGATCGAGGAGACCTTCGCGTCTCGCACGGTCGAGGACCTCATCACCCTGATGCGCGGCATCGGCATCCCGTGCGGCGAGGTCGCGGCCCGCGACGAGTGGCTCGACAACGAGCAGATCAAGGCCATCGGCATGCGCGTCGAGCTCACGAACGACGACGGCGAGACGATCATCATGCCGGGCGTACCGTTCCGCCTCACCAAGACCCCGGGCTGGGTGCGCACGGCGGCCCCGGTGCTTGCGAAGCGCCCGCTGCCCGAGCCGTGGCCCGACCGCGGCATCGCCCGTCCCGACGGCCACCCGAGGCTGACCCCCGGACCGTTGCACGGGTACACCGTGCTCAACACGGGTACCTTCGTGGCGACCCCCTACGCGGGGTTCATCCTCGCCGAGCTCGGCGCCAATGTGATCAAGGTCGAGCCCCTCACCGGCGATCCGTTCCGCACCTCCGCATACGCCTGCAACCGCGGGATGCGCAGCATCGCAATCGACCTGACCGCGGATGCGGGTCGCGACGCGTTCCACCGCATGGCCGCAGTGAGCCACGTGGTCATCGACGGCATGCGTCCCGGTGTGATGCACAAGCTCGGCATCGATTACGAGGCCCTGTCGCAGATCAACCCCGGGATCATCTCGCTCTCGCTCTCGGCGTACGGCGAGGGTGGGCCCGACTCGATGTTGCCGGGCGTCGACATGGTGCTCCAGGCGCAGTCCGGCATGATGTCCGGGCAGGGCGGCGACAGCGCGCCGGTGGCGAACACCATCGCGGTCAACGACGTCACCGCCGCGGCGCTCACCGCCCTTGCCGTGACCATCGCCCTCTACTCGCAGAAAATCACCGGCGAGGGGCAGCGGATCTGGAACTCGCTCGCGGCGACCGCGACGTTCCTCCAGGACAACGAGCTCGTCCGTTATGAGGGCCGTCCGGAGCCGCACGTCGGCGGTCGCGACTACAAGGGCGCGCACCCACTGCAGCAGTACTACGAGGCAGCCGACGGCTGGATCTATGTCGACACCGATCCGGCCGAGCCGCAGACGCTCGAGGGCCTGGCCCCCGCGCTGGACGCTGCTGGTCTGCTCTCGGCGAGCGAGGGCGAGCTCGCGGACCGCTTCGAGCAGGGCATCCGCGCACTCGGCCGCGAGCGCGCGGTCGAAGCGCTCAACGATGCCGGCCTGCGAGCCGCCGTGTCGCGCACCGTGCCCGAGGTGCTGCACGATGGCGAGTTCATCGACCACGACGTGTTCCACATCCGCATCGAGGATGAGACCGGCGCCCCGTTCCTCACCACCGGTCGTCACGCCGGTTTCACCCGCAACCAGCGCAGCGGCCCACTGCTGCCTCCCGGCATCGGTCAGCACACCCGCCCGGTGCTCGCCGCCGCGGGGTTCACGGAGGACGAGATCGCCGCGCTGATCGACGCCGACCACGTGCGCGTCGGCGGAGAGATGCTGCACCGCCTCGCCGTCGCCTACCGCTAAGCGACGGCGCCGCCGTCAGCGGCCGCGCGAGCGCCAGCACGCGGCCGCTGACGACGTTCTCCCGATGCAACCGGCACGTGCACCACGCTGCGCGGTCCGTCCCCACACCAGCTGCACCATCCGCAACGCAACAGTCCGCGGCCGAAGGCGACGACGGCCGCCCTCGCATGATCGCCGGCGCGCAACGCAGCGCGAGGCACGCTCGATGAAGAGGAGTCTCAGATGTCCGAAGTACCTACGCTTTCCGGGTCCGATGCCACGGCGGCCTCGCTCCGCGAGTTCGAAGCGCGCGCCCGCGCCTTCCTCGAGGAGCACGTGCCGCGCCGTGGTGACGTCGTGGTGACGGACACGATGAGCGCCGAGGTGGTTGCCGCCGAGCAGGAGCTGCAGAAGAAGATCTACGACGCCGGCTTCGCCGCCATCACCCAGCCCAAGGAGCACGGCGGGCAGGGCCTGGGCGAGGCGGAGAGCATGATCTGGGGCACGCTCTCGGCCGAGTACGCGGTGCCGAGGATGCTGATCGCGATCAGTCACGGCATGTGCGGGCCGATCATCAACCTGCTCGGCACCCCCGAGCAAAAGGCCAAGTACCTGCCGGATCTGTGGCGGGCCGACACGCTGTTCGCACAGATCTTCTCAGAGCC
>Ga0073899_10005313_pt1 | contig 11201 bp, 4 predicted proteins | sample KloWWTmetaKNB5Ph_FD_88975 | JGI IMG/M metagenome (GOLD analysis project Ga0073899, IMG submission 88975) | Active sludge microbial communities from Klosterneuburg, Austria, studying microevolution and ecology of nitrifiers - Klosterneuburg... | ecosystem: Engineered > WWTP > Aerobic digester >...
GGGCGTGGCCGACGCCGTGGTGCTCACCGGCTTCGTGCCCGATGACGACCTGCGCGCCCTGTACCGGAACGCGCTGGGCCTGCTGTTCGTCTCGCGCGCCGAAGGCTTCGGTTTCCCGGTGGTCGAAGGCATGGCGTGCGGCTGCCCGGTGATCACCAGCAATCGCTCGAGCATGGCCGAGCTGGCGGAAGGGGCCGCCCTGCTGGTGGATCCGGAGCGCCCGGCTGAGATCGCCCGCGCCATCGTGCGCCTGTGCGAGAGCAAGGCGCTGCGCCACGAGCTCAGCCAGGCCGGGCGGGCGCGCGCCGCCACCTTCGGCCTGGAGCGCCAGGCGGCAGGGACGCTAGCGGTGTACCAGGCCTTGATCGCCGGGCGAACGCCGTAGGCCGCGGCTATTTCTGCTGGCGAATGCTGGGCCAGTCCCAGCAGCGCCGCACGTAGCCAGTCATGAACGCCGAGAGCAGCGCCGCCTGGGGCAAGAGCGTGGGGGTGGTGCGGCGTGCGGCGTCGACGTCGAACACCGGCGAGGCCGGCTCGTTCGCGTCGATCACGCTGCCGGCCTTGGTCACGAAGAACAGCTGCGTCGCCGAGTCGATGCCCACCACCGCCGCTTCCGCCCGCGCCACGCGGAAGTGCGGGCTGAGGGCCTGACCGCCCAGGGTGTGCCAGCGCCAGCGTTCGGGCAGCGACGACACCCGAGGCGAGCGCGCGAGCAGCTGCACGATCAAGCGCGGCACGTCGTTCTGTGACGTGGGGTGCTCGGCGAAGAGCGCGTTCAGCTGGGACACCAGCTGGCGCACCCGCGCGGGGTTCGCGCACGAGCCGAGCAGGGCCTCGGGTAGCACGATCGCGAAGGGAATGTGGGCGAGCGCGCGCTGGCGCTCGTCGCTCGCCAGCTTGTCGCTGCCGCGCCACAGGAAGTAGTCCGAGGTCGAGTGGTCGCCCCCGACCACCAAGAGCGAGTCCGCGGCCGCCGGCGACGCCTCGAGGGCCGCGATCATCTCGCCCAGGGCGAAGTCGGCGTACGAAAGCGTCTCGAGGCGCTTCAGGTGATCGACGCCGACGTCCTGGCCGGACGCGGCCACCGCCGCCCGGACCCGCGCTTCGACCTCGGGTGGGAAGTCTTCGGGACGCGCGAAGGGGTGGTGATGGGTCAGCGACAAGAGCAGGTTGTATTGCGACTCGCCGGCGGGCCGCGCGGCAGACGCGGCCAGCGCCTGGCTCATCACGATGCGATCGGGCACGGCCCAGCCGCGATGCGGCACCGCCTCGACGTAGTCGCGCTCGGTCATCAGCCGATCGAAGCCGTGGTAGTGGAGGAAGCTCTGCTGGTTGTCGAAGCCGGGGTTCGACCCGTAGTAGAAGCTCAGGGCAAAGCCCGCGTCTTTCAGCACGTCGGGCAGACAGCGCAGGGGCGGCAGCCCCAGATCGCGCGCGGTGGAGAAGCCCCACGGCGTCGTGCCGCTGCCGCAGGTGAGCGCGGCGATGCCTTGCGAGGTGCGAACCCCGGCTTGGTACATCTGCCGCGCGACGATCACTCGCGGCGCGGAGGCCGCCGCGGACGCATACAGCCCGTCGAGCGCCGGGGTGAGGCCAGCGGGGGCCTTGGGGTTCAGCGCGGCGATGTCGTCGGCGCGCATGCTCTCGAGCGCCAGGTGCCACACGCGCAGCCGGGGCTTGTGGCCCAAGAGCTCCCGCGAGAGCTCGTCGATCACCGCGCCGGCGCGGGCCGCGAACTCGGCGTTGACGCCCTGCCCCTTGGGCTCGGTCAGAGGGTCGAGGGGCTGGGCCAGGGGATGCCGAGCGCAGTCGATGGCTGCGCTCGCCACCCGCTCGGCAGAGTCGGGCAGAAGCCCCAGCGCCGCCGCACCCGGCGCGCGCTCGGCGGCGGGCAAGTCGATGTGCTCGATCAGCGCGATGTAGCCGAAGCGCACGTTCTCGTGCTTGGTGCCCAGGCTGCGGGCGAAGACCGGAAACGGCGACTCGACGACGCGCCAGTTGGCGATCGACGCGAACAGATGCGGGCTGCCGCGGTGCAGCCCGAACCCCGCGAGCGCGAGCGCGCCCAGGGCGAGCAGCGCCGAGCTGACCTCGACCACCGGACGCCGCCCTGCCCCCCGACCCGCGGCGCGCACGAAGGCGACGCTGATCAGCGCGAACCCGACCAGCGCGGCGACCCAGCCCAGCAAGAAGCGCGACAGGAAGAAGGTCCCGAGGGCCGCCCGGACGTAGCCCGCGTCGGCGAGCCCCATGCCGAGATCGAACGACGTGGGGTAGAGGCCGCGCTCGATCTTGAACTCGGTGGCGCTGATCGAGCCCCAGAGCACGAAGACGAAGCCCAGCGTCGTGGCGATGACGCTGCTCACCGCGAGGGCGCGCACGCTGGGTCGGCGACGCGCGGCGAGCCAGGCCGCGAGGGCCCCGACCAGATTCGTGACCACTGAGATCAGCACCACGAAGGGGGCGTCGGCTGCCAGGCCGACCACCACCAGAACCCAAGCGCTGCCCGCGAACTGGGCCTGGTGGTGCGCAAGCGCCAGGCGCGCCGGAAGCAGCCCCAGGACCAGCGCCACGCCCAGATACGCCGCCCACGTGAGCCCAAGGCCCGGGGCGCGGGGCGAAGGGGCGCGGCGCTCGCTCACCGCCGCGACGTGCACGACCCCAGAGCGGGTGTCAAGGCGACGAGCCTCTGGCAAGATGGCGCGACCATGCCGGTCCGCTGCCGAGGGACGAGTGACTGACGCGGCTCGCCCGCGGCGCAGCCGGCTGGTGCGTGCGCTGCGCGGCGTCGGCCTGCTGCTCGCTGGGCTCTCGTGCTTGCTGGCCGCGTTGCTCGCCTTCTTGCACAGCGAGCGGGGGCAAGAGCTGCTGCGGGCGCGGGTGGAGCAGCGGCTGAACGAGCGCGTGAATGGCAGCGTGAAGATCGGCCGGCTGAGAGTGGCACTGTTCGGCTCGATCGAGCTCGGCGGTCTGACGATCGCCGATGCCGCGGGCAAGCCGGTGATCGAGCTCGACGCGCTGAGCGTGACGCCCTCGTGGCGCGAGCTGTCGGGCGGGCACATCGTGGTCAGCCAGGTCTCGCTCTCGGGGTTGCGGGTGACGATGGAGCAAGACGCCGACGGCGGCTCGAACTTGAAGCGCCTGTTCAAGCCCCGACCGCCGAGCCCGCCGGATCCGAACCCGAAGCGCCGGCGCATCGAGGTGCGCGCCATCGCCCTGTCGAAGATCGGCTTTTCGCTGAGCAAGGCCGACGGGAGCCGGCTCGAGATCACCGATCTGGGGCTGGACGCCCGCGTGGACGCGGTGCCGGTGGAGAAGACCGTCGAGCTGAAGGTCACGCGGCTGTCCCTGGGCCTGACGCGTTCGGCCGATCAGGGCCCGAAGCTGACGGTCTCGGAGCTCCGCACCGCGCTGGACGTCGGCCTGGTGCAGGGCAAGGGCAAGGTGGCGCTGGGTCCGATCGCGGCCGTGCTCGAGCTTCAGCGGCCGAACGCGGCGCCCTTCACCACGCCGATCGCGCTGGGCGCCATCGAGGTCGATCTGGAGGCAGAGCAGCTGGGCGCCACGCTGAAGAAGCTCGAAGCGGGGCTGGCGCTGATCGACAGCCTGGAGCTCCGGGGCAAGAAGGGGGCGGCGGGGCTCGAGGGCCCGCAGAAGGCGCTCTTGGCGGGGCTCAGCGTGGATGCCAAGCAGGTCAACGCACTGCTCGGCAAGGACCTCTTGGCCACCAACCTGAGCGTGAGCCTCGGGCTCGACGGTGAGCCCGCCGCGCTCGCGCTGGACACCCAGCTCACCTCGGGGGGCGGCAAGCTGGCGCTCACCGGCACGCTGGACGCCTCGAAGCTTGACCAACCGGGCTACGATCTGACCCTGGTCGCCACCACGCTCGCCACGCGGAAGCTGCTGCTCGGCGACAAGGCGCCGGACGTCGAGGCCGAGAAGCTGACACTGAAGCTGAAGGGCCGGGGTGTGAAGAAAGAGGGGGTCGACGCCGAAGTTCGACTCGACTCGGGCCCGATCCGCGTGGGCAAGATCCGCATCGACGACGTCACGCTGCGCGGCAAGCTGGCGGGCGGCGTGGTGACGGTGCACGAGCTCACCCTCCACGCCTTGAACCAGACCGTGAAGGCCAGCGGCACCTTCGTGCTGGCCGACAAGAGCGTCGATCTGAAGGTGGAGCTGGCGGGGGACATCGGGGTGGCGCTGGCCGCGGCCAAGCGGGCCGGCGTGGCGGTGAAGTCCAACCTCCCAGCCGGCGCCATTGCGCTCCAGAAGGGCGAGTTCGAGCTTCGGGTGAAGGGCAAGCTGGACGAGGGCCTGACCGTGAGCCTGCCCGAGGCGCGGCTCAGAGTCGCCGGCGGCAGCGTCGCGCTGGACGGCAACGTGACCCTGGTGCGTGGCGAGCCCGACGCCGACGGCAAGCGCGCCCTGGGGCTGGATGAGCTGCACACCGACGTCACCCTGCGCAACGTGCGGCTGTCGGCGCTGGCCGCGCTACGCGGCAAGAAGCTGCCCGGCCTCGATGGAACGGTGAGCGGCGAGATCGCGCTTCGCGGCACCAAGCGCGAGCCCCGCGCAGACGTGGACCTGGCGATCCGCGCGCGGCGCACCGACGACGCCGCGGCGCCCGCCCTGGTGGTGAGCGTGAAAGCCCAGGGCGGCAAGCGCGATCTGGACGCCAGCGTGCGCATCGACGCGGTCGGCGACCAGACACGTCGCATCATGACGCTCGACGCGCGGCTGCCGATCACGGTGGCGGGCCGGCGCGGCCTCGACCCCAGCCGGCGCCTCGCGGTGAAGCTCGACCTTCAGCGCCAGACCCTGGGCGATCTCTTGGCGCTCTTGCCGCCGGCCGTCGCCGCCAAGGTGAAGGCGCCCCGCGACACCCAGCTCGAGGCTCACCTCGATCTCGGCGGCACCGCCGCCGCGCCGCGCGGTGCGCTGAAGGTCGACGCCACCACGCGCCTGCCCCTTGCGCCGGCTCGGCAGCGCGTGAGCCTCGAAGCGCAGGTCACGCCCGAGGGCCGCGGCAGCCACGTTGCCGCCCAGGTGCGGGCGTTCTTGGACGACGCCGCGCCCGCGGCGCTCAGCCTGGACGCCGACGCACGCCTGGGGGGCTCGCCGCTCTTGCCCCGGGGCGCCGAGCAGATCGAATGGAAGCTCTCGGGGGGGCTGGCGCCGCAAGCGCTGAGCGGGCTGCCGCTGCCCGAAGACAAGCGGCGCGAGCTGTCCGGAACCGCGGGGCTCGCGCTCGATCTGCGCGGGACGCGCCAAGATGCCAGCGGCCACGTCGAGCTCACGCTGTCGCAGGTGAAGAAGGGCGAGACGGGGCCCCTCGACGGAAAGCTGGCGGTCGATCTGGAAGCCGAGCGCACGCGGCTCGCCCTCGATCTGAAGGCCGCGGGCCTCGACGCGCTGCGCACTCGGGGAACGATTGGCCTGGCGGGTCGCGGCCTGTTTCGGACCCTGCGCGAGAAGAAGGCCGGCGACAGCAGCCTCGACGTGAACGTCGAACTGCCGCGCCACCGCCTGGCAGAGTGGGCGGCGCTGCGCCCGAAGCTCGAGCGCTTCCTGGGCAGCGTGGGCGGCGCCATCCACCTGGGCGGCACGCTGAAGGCGCCGACGGCCCAGGGCGAGATCGCCCTCGACGACTTCACCACCGCCTCGGGCGAGCCGGGGCGAGCGCTGTTGGATCTGAACGCGGGCAGCGAGCGGCTCGAGGTCGGCGTGAAGCTGGGACCGAAGAGCGACGAAAGCCCCCTCGCTATCCGCGTGCACGCCGATCGCACGGCCCTCTTGGAGCTCTTGCGCAAGAAGGAGGGCGACGCGAGCGCCGCGGTGACGGTGGAAGCGCGAGCCCAGCGAAAGCCCCTGGGGTCCCTGGTGCCCAAGCTGACCCGAGATTTCCCCGAGACCGGCGCCCGGGGCACCCTCGACTGGGACATGAAGGCCGACCTTACCCTGGCTTCCAGCGACGGCGTTCGTCGCATGGCCGAGGCGACGCTGCTGGGTGAGCTCTCGATCACCCAGGCCAGCGTGCCGCTCCCCAAGAGCAAGCGCCGCTACGACGGCGTCGAGCTGGCGATCCGCGCCACGCGTGAGGCACTGCGCATCGACAAGCTCGAGCTGCACGAGTCCGATCGCGAGAAGAAGGATCGACGGCTCACGATCAAGGGGCACCTGCCCTGGAACAACCTGCGCCCCGAGCGCGTCGAGCTCAGCGTCGACGCGGTGGATTTCTTGCTCTTCGGCTCGGACACGCTGGGCATGCCGGACGCACCCCGGGGCGCGCTCACGGCGAAGATCGACGTGAGCGGGGACCTGTCGCGCCCGCGCCGTCGCGTGGACGCCACCGTGCACTCCTTGAACCTGTCGATGCCCGATCGGCTCGACAAGGCCCACTGGCCCGAGAAGCCGCACCTGGGCGACGTGCTGTTCATTGGCGACGAAGGCGTCGAGATCGGCAAGCTGCCCCGGCCCGCGCCCACCGCTGCCGCACCCCCGCCGGCCTCCGCGGCGCCGCCGCCGGACGCGCCGGGCGGGGCGGGCACCGACGTGTTCCTGCACATCCCGAAGCCGATCAAGGTGCAGAAGATGCCCTTCGAGCTGGTGGCCCAGGGCGAGCTCGAGGTGAAGCTGCGCCCGGGGCAGAAGCCGGCCATCCGCGGCGAGCTCGCGGTGGTCGACGGCTACATGTCGCTGGGCGGGCGCAACCACGGCATGGACCGGCGCCACCGGAGCCGCATCTTCTTCGATGCCGAACACCCGAGCGGGGAGCTCGATCTGTGGGTGCGGCGCGTCCCCCACCCGGTGGTGCTGCAAGACGTGTCCCTGGTGTCGAGCGGCGGGGACGACGTGCGACTGCACCTGACCGGTCCCATCGGCAAGCCCTTCTCGACGGTCACCGGCGTGGGCAACGCCGACCTCTGGGATCTCTTGCCGGCCCACAACGCCGGGCGGGTGAAGTTCACGTCCCAGCCGGATCTGCCCGCCTCGGCCGCGGTGCAGGTGCCCCGCGAGTACGACGTCGTGCTGCTGTCGTACATGGCGGCCAACCTGCCCCACAACCTGTTCCTGAGCCGGATCAACGCCTGGGCCGATCCGGACGACGGTCGCGCGGCCTATGGCCGCATCCAGCACCTGGAGGCCGATCGCTACTCGGAGAGCGGAAAAACCCGGATCCGCGCCGCCGCGCGCCCGCCCACGCTGGGCCAGAGCAACGCCGAGCTCGAGGTGGGGCATCTGTTCGTGAACGGCGCCCACACCAAGGCCGGCGCCGCCCTGGTGGCCGGCAGCCGGCTGGGCGGCGGCCCGGCGCTGTTCTTCGAGTGGGCAAGCGACGACTGAAATCCCCTGCCGACGCTCGACGGCTGGCCTGCCCGTCCGATATACGAGAAGTGCACGGCCCGGGCGGGGAGATGGACGACGACGGCGACGACGATCTGAAGGCGCAGCTGGAGGCAGCCCGGGCCGAGAACCGTCTGCTCCGCGCGGCCATCCAGGCCAGCCCCGCCGGCATTCTCGTCGCCGGTGCGCCCGACGGCTTGATCCGCATCGCGAACCCCGCGGCGCTCGGGATCCGAGGGCGATCCGCGGAAGAGCTGGTCGAGATCCCGCTCGAGCTCCACCCCTCGCGCTGGCAGACGTTCAATCCGGACGGCTCGATGATGCCCCGGAAGAGCTGCCGCTGTCGCGCGCGCTCTTGAAAGGGGAGGTGATCGACGGGCAGGAGGTGATCATCCGGGATCACGAGGGCCGCGAGCGCTGGGTGCTCGGGCACTCGGCGCCGGTGCGCGACGCCGCGGGCCAGATCGTCGCCGCGGTGGTCGTGTTCCCCGACGTCACCGAGCGCAAGCACGCCGAGCAGAGGGCCGAGCGCTTCTTGCGCATGGCCGAGCTGTCATCGGATCTGATCGGCCTCGCCGCACCCGACGGGCGCGCGCTCTACGTGAACCCGGCGGGCCTCGCGCTCTGCGGCTTCCCGGCCGACACCCAGGTCGAAGCGCTGAACGTGCGCGACTTCCACCCCGCCGAGGTCGGCGACATGCTCGGGGGCACGGCCTTCCCGGCCGCCGTGGTGCACGGCTCGTGGACCGGCGAGAGCACCCTGCTCGCGCGCAGCGGGGAGCAAATCCCCGTCTCGCAGTTGATCATCGCCCACCGCGACGCCAGCGGCGCCCCCAGCTACTTCTCCACCGTGATGCGCGACCTTCGCCCGCTGCGCTCGCTCGAGGCCCAGCTGGCCCAGAGCCAGCGCCTCGAGTCCATCGGGCGCCTCGCCGGTGGGATCGCGCACGACTTCAACAACCTGCTCACGGTGATCACCAACTACGTCGAGCTGGTGCGCGCCACGCAGCAGCCCGGCAGCCAAATCTTCGACGATCTGGGCGAGGTCCAGGCCGCTTCCGAGCGCGCCGCAGCCCTGTGCCGTGGCCTGCTCGGCTTCGCGCGGCGGCAACCCATCGCGCCCGAGGTCGTGGACCTCAATCACCTGATCGCCGACTTCAGCAAGCTGCTCTCGCGCCTGATCGGCGAGAGCATCGAGCTCGTCTTCAACCCCCAGGCCGACCTGTGGCGGGTCAAGATCGATCGCTCGCAGTTCGAGCAGATCTTGGTCAACCTGGCGGTCAACGCGCGCGACGCCATGCCGGCCGGCGGGAAGCTGACCATCCAGACGCTGAACGCGAGCTTTGATGCCGGCGGCATGAAGGCGCCCCCCGACATGACCCCCGGGGACTGGGTCGGGATGACCATCAGCGACACCGGCGTGGGGATGAGCGAGGCGGTGCAGAGCCGGGTGTTCGAGCCGTTCTTCTCGACCAAGCCGTCGGGCGCGGGCTTCGGCCTGGGCCTGGCCACGGTCCACGGCGCCATCCGCCAGAACGACGGACAGATCTTTCTCGAGAGCTCCCCCGGCAGCGGCACCCGGGTGACGGTGTGGTTGCCACGCACCCACGACGCGGTTGCCGTCCCCGAGAAGGACTCGCAACCCGCGCCGGCCCGCTCCGGGGGTCTGATCGTGCTGGTCGAGGATCGCGCCGACATCCGCGCACTGACCACGCGGATCCTCACCGCCGCCGGTTTCGAGGTGACGGCGGCCTCGTCTGGAGAAGAGGCCCTCACCCTCTGGCCGAGCGTGGCGGCGCGGGCCCGCTTGCTCCTCACCGACATCGTCATGCCGGGCATCAGCGGCCGCCAGCTGGCGGCGCGCATCCGCGACCTCGCCCCCGAGCTGCCCGTCTTGCTCATGTCGGGCTACTCCGAGCCCGACGCCGCGGGCGAGGCCTCCGTCGGCGGGCGGGTCGAGTTCCTGGCCAAACCGTTCACGCCCTCGGTGCTGCTCGCGAAAGTCGCGTCGTTGCTCGCCTGACGGGGCGCTCCGAGCTAGCCTGAAGCTCGATGTTGCGGGTCCTGATTCTCGCTTGCCTCGCAGCCTGCCTGGCTGGTTGCGCCAACGTCGCGCCGTGGGAGCGCGGCAAGCTGGCGCACCCCAGCATGGCCGAGCGCCACGAGAGCCCGGGCCGGGCTCACCTCTTGGGCGTGCAAGAGGGTGCCAGCGGCGGCGAGACCGCGCAGGCCAGCGGCTGCGGCTGCAACTGACGTCACGGGTTGTAGCCGCTGGGGGTCATGACGAGCTGCGGGCCGGCGGCGTCATCGATGGCGCGGAAGCGCGCTTCCAGGGCGCGGCTGGTCGCGTCCGCGCCCAAGCGCCGTGCCCGGCGCGACGTGTTCTCCATCATCAAGGAGTACGCGATCATCACCGTCATGTGCTGCGACGGCCGCGTCACGCGCTCCGGAGCGAGCGCGCAGCCCTCGCACTCGGTGCCGTCGGCCATGCCTGCCGCCACGCTCGCGAAGTGCGGCAGCGCGGCGGCGGCCGCGGCCTCGTCGACGTACGCGCGCGCCAGCAGCCGCTCGGGCAGGAACGCGAAGCGCCGCCCGAGCTCGGGGTCCCGCGACAGCAGCGCGGGTGCGACGAAGACGGGCCGGAGGAGCAACTCGCGCGCCACCAGCTCGTGCGTCCGCCCCAGGGCCATGCGCCCTTCGGGCAGCGCGATGGTCGGGTGACGCCGCTCGTGCTGCGCGCGCCGGAAGGGGCGGCCGAGCAGACCCGGCACCACGACGTCCACCCGCGAGCACTGCCCGAGAACCGCACACGCGTACTGCACCGCGCCGGAGTACAGGTCACCGCTGACCAAGACCAGTGAACCCTCCGGGACACCGCGCAAGACGTCCCGAGCAAACGCGCCACCGATCGTGTCTCGGGACATGTCGACCCGGCGACCGAACAGCAGCACGGGCAGCGCCGGGACGATCGCCAGGCACAGTGCGACGGCGCGCGGCAGCGGGAGCGACCCCGGCAGACGCCGCAGCACGGCCGCGACCCCTACCCCGCACGCCACCGCGATTGGCACCAGAGCCATGGTGGTGAGGCGCTCGAAGACGGCGTGGGGAACCTCGCCTTCGACGCTGCCGCTGAACGCCGCAGCGAGCAGCGGCCCCGGCACCGCGATCGCCATCGACAGGCCCAGGCACGCATCGCGGCGCTCGCGCAGCAGTGCGAGCACGCCCACGGCCGCCGAAACCAGCGCCACGGGGCCGAAGCTCGCGAACCACACCAGGGCCATGGCGCCGAGGCGCTCGCCCACCGGCTCGCCGGTCGCCGCCCGGGCCCAGCCGAAGAGCCCGCCCCACTCCGAGCGCAACAAGAGCTCGCGCCAGCCCGACCAGCTGCCCAGATCGCACCACGAAACACTCGGCGCCCGGCGGTAAGCCAGCCACAGCAGCAGTTGCGACACCGCGAACGGGAGCAGCGCAGCCAGCACCAGCTGCCCCGCGGCAGCGAGGCGATTGCGCAGCGCGCGCGCTGCCAGGATGCCGACGGCGGGCAAGGCCAAGAGCGCCAGCTCGTGGTGGGCGAGCGCCAGGCCCAGGGTGCCGGACAAGAGCAAGAGGTCGCGGCGCGTCTCGGCCCGAGTTGCCTGCCAGAGCAGGGCGGCGAACAGCGCGTCGTTCAGCGGGTAGATCTCGGCGTACAGCGAGCCGAAGAGGAAGCTGCTCGCCAGAGACAGGGACAACGCGGCGGCCACGCCCCCCGCCAGCGAGCGCGACAAGCGCTGGGCCGACAGGGCGACGAAGCCGATGGCGATGGCATGGAAGACCGCGCTGGTCAGGTTGACTCGAAAGGCCGGCGACCCCAC
>Ga0073899_10005314_pt1 | contig 11200 bp, 12 predicted proteins | sample KloWWTmetaKNB5Ph_FD_88975 | JGI IMG/M metagenome (GOLD analysis project Ga0073899, IMG submission 88975) | Active sludge microbial communities from Klosterneuburg, Austria, studying microevolution and ecology of nitrifiers - Klosterneuburg... | ecosystem: Engineered > WWTP > Aerobic digester >...
CTCTTCGGTCACGCTGTCGCTGAGCATTTCAATGCGCGCGACCTTGCCGGGCAGCACCTGGCCTGGCCGCGAGCGCAACACGATTTCAGCCGGGAGCCCCACTTGCAGCCCGGCCGAGCGATTTTGATCGAGACGCAGCTTGAGCCACAGACTGTCGGCGGCGACCAGGCGCACCACGGCCTGTCCGGCGACCACGGTCGAGCCCGGCTCGGCATCGCGCGCCGTGACCACGCCGTCGGCCGGCGCCAGCAGGCGCAGGTTGCCGCGCTGCTGTTGCGCGCCGGCGCGTTCGGCGTCGAGGCGGGCAAGGTCCTGGCGCGCGCCGGCCAGTGCGGCTTCGGCGGCGGCAAACTGGGCTTGCGCGGACTTGAGCTCCTGCGCCTTGCCTTCGGTCACGCTGGAACTGACGAAACCCTTTTGCCCCAGATCCTCATAGCGGCGCGCATTGGCGGTGGCCACTTCGCGTCGCGCGACGCTGTCGGCAAGTTGCGCCGCGGTCGTATCTACCGTGCTCCTGGCACGAGCGGCGGCGGCGGTCGTCGCGGCAAGGCGCTGATCGAGGTCGACCGGGTCCATCTCCGCCAGCAACTGGCCGGCCTTCACGACGTCGCCGACATCCACGGCGACGTGGCGCACGCGCCCGGCGACAGTGGGGCCGACCAGATAGCTGCGCCGCGCTTCGACGACGCCGATGCCGAACAGCAGCGGCGCCAGGTCGGCCCGCACGACCGGCGCGACGGTGACGCGCATCGACGCCAGCGGCCCGCTGCGCGCGACGAACAGCACCAGAATGGCCACCAGTGCGACGGCGGCGGTAATGAGGATGGTGCGACGGTCGAGGGAGAGTTTCATCGCGGGCTGCTCCCCGTGGCGGTCGCCTTCATGGCGCGCAGGGCGACCAGCGCCACCGCGATCCAGAACAGCGAGCGCAGCGACAGGGCGCCGACAGTGCGCGCTTCAAACGCGCCGCCGGCAAGAATATGCGCCGCGAACGCGAGGAACACCAGTGCCGTCGACACGGCCAGAAATTCGGCCACCGGCGCGCCCCAGCGCCTGGCTTGCAGCAGCGCCACCCCGGCGAGGACATAGACAAAGCCGGCCAGGAAGTTGAACCAAAGCACGAAGGGCACAATGTTACCCAGCTCGGCGCGCGCCTCCATGCCGCCGAACAATGCGCGACCGCCGCTGAACACGGTGAGGACGCCGAAGGCGATGGCGGCGATGGCCAGCCATTTCAGTATGCGTTCGGATTTCATGTGATGCTCCTGATTCCACGACGGTAGATGGCGAAGGCGCCCGGCGCGTCGGCGCGCATTTGTCCTGCCTTGCCGCTCAGCAGCGATTGCATGACCAGACCCTGGATGCTGCCGATGAAGGCGACGACGGCGGCTGCGGTATCGACCTCCGACGCCACCTCGCCCCGGGCTTTCCCCGCATCGATCAGACCCGTCAGGCGTTCCCGGTAGCCGCCGATCAGGGTGCGCGCCATGCGCTTGGCGAGCGTGTCCTCGGCTCGTTGCAACTCGCCGAACAGCAGGCGCGGCACGCCGGGGTGCGCGACGACAAATTCGATGTGGGTCATGAACACCGCTTCCAGCGCCAGAAGCGGCGATGCCGCGCCTTGCATGGCCCGGTCCACCCGCTGCAACAAGCGCTTGGCCACCCACGCCATGACCGCCTGCCAGATCGCATCCTTGCTCGGGAAGTGGCGGAACAGCGCGCCCTGCGTCAGATTCATGCGCCTGGCAATTGCGGCGGTGGTGATGTCGCCGGGATTCTGCTCGGCCGTCAGTTCGACCACCGCTTCGACCGTCACCGCCCGACGCTGGTCTGCAGGCAGATTTCGTGGTTTGACTTTGGCGTCCATTGCTTCCCGATCCAATAGATAGTAATTGGTCACTATCTTATCGATAGCGTTCCGCCAGGTCAAGCAAAGCGTGCCGAGCCGCGAACTGCATGAGTGTCAGGGATGGGGTTGAAACAGCTTGCCGCTGGCGACACCGCCGATGGTCTTGATCAGCGTCAGCGTCCAGATGGCTGCGAGCAACACCCACGCCAGCCAGCCGAAGGCCAGCGGCGTGGTGAGTCCGGTGACATCGCTCAGGCGCTGGCTACCGAGCGTGAAGGCCCCCAGCGGAAAGGTGAAGGCCCACCAGGCCAGCGAGAACGGCAAGGGGGTGACCTTTCTGACCGACCAGGTGAACAGCATCGCCAGCACCAGCCAGAAGGCGCCGAATCCCCAGAGCAGGAAAACCGCCATCAGGTAGGCGCCTTTGTCGCCGGCAAACGGCGTGGCGGCGACCAGATTGAGCATGCTGACCACGATCACCCCCACCGGCGCGAGGTTGATCCAGAAGGTCGGCGCCATCATCGGCGGCAGGCGCTTATGCACGTAGAAGCGGTGGAAGGCCAGCGCCAGCAGGGCCGTGTACATGAAGATGCCGGCGCCCAGCCCGATGCCGTTGATGGTCAGCGCCAGATCGCGCAAAGCGTCCGGCTGCGCCGCAAGCAGCGGCCCGCCGGCCACCGGAATCACCACCAGGCCGACCGGCGGTATGAAAATGCCGGGCGTGATGTGGTCGAGATTGACGTGCTCGCCCTGAAAGATCGAAAGCAGCACCGCCAGCGTCAGGCTGAACATCAGCGCCACGCCGACCCACCAGGCGATCAGCGCCAGCGCTTCGTGGCTGCCGAAGGCGCGCAGTTGTCCGGCCAGAACCAGCAGGGCAATGGCATAGGATGGATAAAAGTTGGCCGCCACCGGATGCTTGAAGGTGTTGGCGACCGACTGCCAGGCCATGACCCAGCGCAACAGCCAGGGAACGCTGATCAGCGTGAACAGCACCAGGTTGAACCAGTGCAGCGCCCAGGCCAGCCCCGCCAGCATCGGCCACTGATGGGAGAAGTGCAGCGTCGCCAGCGCGAAGGCGCCGGTGCCCATGGCGGCCGCGGGCCAGCCGGGAGCAAAGGTCTTGACGATGAGTTGGAAGCTGACGGGGACGGGCGGAGTAGTTGAGTTCATGTCTTGAGACCATTGAGGGGATGGGCACAGCCGTGATCGAGTCCATCGAGTTCGATCTGGATCGTCGGATGCGTGATTTCGAAATGCTGATGCAACTCATGTGCAAGTTGCGCGAGAAATGCGTCACCGGGGTGTCCGCCGGGCATCACCACATGTGCCGACAGGGCAATGTCGGTGGTGCTCATGGCCCAGACATGCAGGTCGTGCACGTCCGCGACACCCGGCTGCGCGCGCAGCAGCGCATCCACCTCGGCGAGGATGACGCTTTCCGGGACGCCGTCGAACAGCAGGTGTAGTGACCCCCGGAACAGGCCCCAGGTAGCGGCGATGATCACCAGCGCAATCGCCATGCTGGTCACCGGATCGAGCCAGGCCCATCCGGTCCATAGATAGAGCGCGCCGGAGGCCACCACGCCGAGCGAGACGAGGGCATCGCCCGCCATGTGCAGGAAGGCGCCGCGGATATTCATGTCGGTCTTGCTGCCCGCCATGAACAGCGCAGCGGTTGCGCCATTGACGAGGACGCCGATCGCGGCCACGACCATGATCGTGATGCCGTCGGTCGGCGCCGGCGATTGCAGGCGATGCGCCGCCTCCCACAACAACGAACCCATCGCCACCAGGAGCAACACCGCATTGGCGAAGGCGGCAAGAATCGAGGCGCGCTGCCAGCCGTAGGTATGGCGATGATCCGGCTGCCGACCGGCGGCCAGCGCCGCGCCCCAGGCCAGTACCAGGCCGGCGACATCGGACAGGTTGTGTCCGGCATCGGCCAGCAGGGCCAGCGAACCGACGCGCCAGCCATAGACCGCCTCGACCACGACGAAGCCCAGGTTGAGCGCTATGCCGATGGCAAAGGCCCGGCTGAATGAGGCCGGGCCGTGATGGTGTGGGTGGCTGCTCATCGGGGTGAAGGTAAAGCCGGCCAGTTTCCGGCCGGACAGCGACCCGGAATTGGCCGGCTCATGCGATGGACATCGATTACTTGAAGAAGCCGCGAGCCTTCATGCGGTCGCAGCCGTTGTTGCGCGGCGTCGGAAGGGTCACGCCCTTTTCCTTGGCGCGAACTTCCATGGCCTTGTGATGCTCGTCCTGAACAGCCTTGCATTCATCGTAAGTCTTGGCGCCGCGCATCTTGTCGCGATGCGCCGTGCGCTCTTCGGCGCTCATCAGCTTCCAGCCGGGAGTGTTGTCCTTGTTGAAGTTGAAGCGCTTTGCCTTGGCGGCGCCCGGACCCATGCCTTGACCCGGACCCATGCCTGCGCCGGGGCCCATACCCTGGCCCATACCCTGACCCGGACCCATGCCCGAACCGGGACCCATGCCCTGCCCGCTGGCGGGCTGCGAGAAAACCGGCGTCGCAAGCGATGCGCCAAGGAATGCCAGCAGCGCAATGTGTGTAAGTTTCATTTTGATTTCCTTTCGGTTGAGTGAAGTCCCTCGATCAGTTTCTACTCGAAGGTAATATTAGCATAGGCTGATTTACCGGATATTCAACGCCTCGATTGTGAGGATTTGTGACAAGCCTCAAAACCAGCTGTCGACCTTGGCCCGCGCCGGCACGCCGCCGGCATGCACCACCTTGCCGTCGATCACCACGCCCGGGGTGCTCATCACCCCGAAACGCATGATCTGTTGCAGGTCCTCCACTTTTTCCAGCTTGACTTCGGCGCCTTTGGCCCGCGCGACTTCCTCGATCAGCAGCAGTGTGTTCTTGCAGTTGGCACAGCCGGTGCCAAGCACCTTGATATTTTTCATTGATAACTCCGGATGTCAGCAGCAGGCATTGCCCTTGGCGGTCGGCGTGCAACAGGAAGCCTTGGCGGATTCGGGGGAAAAACTCGGCGCTGATGGAACAACTGCGCTACAAGGCGGTCGAGCAAGAGACGCTCTCCTCGCCGTAGCGGATGGCGATACGGCAACGGCGAGCGTCGCTTCCCCGTTGAAGGCAGCGTCCTGCATCTGTCCGGCCTCGTCGCGGATGTGACGCGCGATGTCGACCACCATGTCGATCTGGTCTTCGGCAATGCCGAAGCCGCGCAGGCGCTCCAACTGGCACAGGCCGTTCTTCGGGTGATTGGCGGCGATGTTGGCGGCGAGCGAGACCATCGCCACGATGGAAGGATGCAAGGGGGAATCAGCCATGAAAAAACTCCTTACAGAACGGTGTTGAAGACAAGGCCGACAACCAGAATGCCGCAGGCGACGACACCGGCGAAGGTGGCGATCAGCGGGACCTTGAGCACTTTGCGCAGGATGATCATTTCCGGCAGCGACAGGGCAATCACGCTCATCATGAAGGCCAGCACGGTGCCCAGCGCGGCGCCCTTGCCGATCAGCGCCTCGACGATCGGGATGATGCCGGCGGCGTTGGTGTACATCGGCACGCCGATCGCTACGGCGGCCGGCAGCGACCACCAGGGGGCGTCCCTGCCCATGATCGAGGCCATGAAATCCTGCGGCACGTAGCCGTGGATGACGGCGCCCAGGCCGATGCCGGCGAGGATGTAAGGCCACACCTTGCCGACGATATCCTTGACATGACTGATGCCGGCATCGATGCGTTCGGCCCAGTGCATGGTTTCACCCGCATATTCCGCCGACTGGTTCGACTGCATCTCGCGCACCCAGTCCTCCAGATGCCGCTCCATGCCGAGCTTGCCGATCACCATGCCGGCCACGATCGCCACAGTGAGGCCCAGCGCCAGGTAAAGACCGGCGACTTTCCAGCCGAACATGGCGAACAGCAGCGCCAGCGCCACTTCATTCACCATCGGCGCTGAAATCAGGAACGAGAAGGTCACGCCGAGCGGCACGCCGGCCGAAAGAAAGCCGATGAACAGCGGCACCGCCGAGCAGGAGCAGAAGGGCGTGACGATGCCGAGGCTGGCCGCCATCACATTGCCGACGCCGAGCCGCCGGCCGGAGAGCATCGCCCGCGTGCGTTCGGGCGAGACGAAGGTATGCACCACGCCCATCAGGAAAACGATGCCGGTGAGCAGCAACAGCACCTTGGGCGTGTCGTAGAAAAAGAAATGCACGGCTTCACCCAAGTGTGTCTGGCGCGTCAGGCCCAGCGCGGCAATCGCGCTGTCGGCAAAGGGGATCAGGCTGGCATAGGCGGCGATCCACGCCGCAACGCCGAGCACCAGCCAGCCCCAGGGCGGGCGACGCGGCGTGGTGTTGCTGTCGGTCAGGGCGGTCATGACGGGCTCACGCGACGCAGCGCTCGGGGCGGCCGGCCATGGCTTTCAAGCGCTTGAGGTCGGCCTTGAGTTCCGCCACGGCACCGGCCGCCAGGGCATCGAGCAGAAACGCGGTCCATGCCGGCAGCGGCTCCGCCAGGCGATAGAACATCCATGTGCCTTCGCGGCGCGGCAGCACCATGCCGGCATCCTTGAGAACGCCGAGATGGCGTGAAATCTTCGGCTGGATGTCATCGAGCGCGGCGGTGAGTTCGCAGACGCACAGTTCGCCCTGATGCACCAGCAGGGCAAGAATGCGGCGGCGCGTGGCGTCGGCAAGGGCATCGAATACGGGTTGAGCATCCATGTGCAGAATATACGCCTTCGCGAATATATGCGTCAACGAATATTCCCCGGAGCGGGTGATGGACAGGCAAAATCGGGGCATGGTCAGTCGCCGACAATTCATGCGGGGGGATTTCAAGGCCCGCCTCGCACCGCAGCGCCCGCCCTGGGCGCTGGCCGAGGAAGCTTTCCTAACTGCCTGTTCACGCTGCGGCGACTGCGTTGCGGTCTGCCCGACGCGAATCATCGTCGTCGTGCGCGGTTATCCGGAGGTGGATTTCAAGCGCGGCGAATGCACCTTCTGCGGCGCCTGCGCCACCGCCTGCAAGGATGGTGCCTTGCGCCGTGACGCATGCCCGGACGGACCGTGGCCGATCAAGGCCCGGATCGCCGAAAATTGCCTGGCGAAAAAAGGCGTGGAGTGTCGGGTTTGCGGCGATCCCTGCCCGGTGGCTGCCATCCGCTTCAGTCCGCGCCTTGGCGGACCGCCGGTGGCCGAGGTTGATACCGGTTCATGCACGGGCTGCGGCGCCTGCGTGGCGCCCTGCCCGGCAGCAGCAATCAGTCTGGCGTGACGCCCGGCGCGGCAATCGCGTCGCCGGGCGAAGCCGCTTCCTACTTGATGTTGCCGATGAAACGGTTTTCGACCAGGGCCGGCGCATCGACCTGCGGCACATGGCAGCTGGTGCAGACATGGCGCGACGCATCGAACGCCTTGGTCGCGGCGACGAAATGGCTGTCGCCCATCTTCGGCGAGTTCTTCTTCACGTAATTGGCCGCACCATGGCAATCCAGGCACTGGTTTTCGGCGAGCGTCACCTCGTCGAAATTATCCGTCGCATGCGGGATCACCGGCGGCTGCTGGGCGTAGGTGCGTGCCACCGTCGGCTGTGTGCCGGGCCGCGCACCCAGGTATTTGGCCGGTGCGGGCGCCTTGTCGGGCGCGGCGACATCCGCGCCGCGCATCGAAACCAGCGGCTCGTAGCTGGCGCAACCAACAATGACGGTCAGCAACGATGCCAGAAGGATGGTGACGGTTTTCTTCATGATGGACTCCCCAGACGAGATGGACGGTTGATCATTTCGACGCCGCTTGCGGGGCGCCGGTTACGGTTACGACAGGCGTATTGAAACGGGTGCCGAAGGCAAAAACGTCCTTCGAGCAGACATCGATGCAGCGACCGCAATTGGTGCAGTTGGCTTCCAGAATCAGTGGCGGCGTACCGCCGATGGCCTTCAGTGCCGGCCGGATGACCTGTGGTTCGGGACAGACAGCAAAACAATCCATGCAGTCGTTGCAGGCGTCGCGCGCCGGCAGCTTGATGCGTGCCAGCGAGAACTTGCCGATCAGGCTGTAGAACGCTCCGACCGGACACAGATGGCCGCACCAGCCATGGCGCATGACGAACAGGTCGAAGAGGAACACGGCGAGCAACACCGCCCAGGCCAAACCGAGACCGAAGATCAATCCACGATGCATCATCGACACCGGATTGACCATTTCCCAGGCAATGCTGCCGGTGGCAAGGGCTATCACCAGCGTCATGCCCAACATCCAGTAGCGCGTCGGCCGGCCGATGTGCGCGCTGCCCTTGAGGCCGAGCCGCACGCGGAGCCAGTAGGCGAAATCCGTCAGGAGATTGACCGGACAGACCCAGGAACAATAGCTGCGGCCGCCGACCAGCAGGTACAACAGCAGCACGATGAGCACGCCGGTCAGCGCCAGCTTCTCCGGCACTTGCCGCGCCAGCAACGACTGGAGGATGACATAGGGATCGGTCAGCGGCAGGAAGTTGAGCGTGTAGCTGAAATTCAGATTGCCCTTGACGATCCAGATACCAAACCAGGGGCCGACCAGAAACAGCAGCAGGATGCCGATCTGGCTGCTGCGGCGCAGGATCAGCCACTTGTGCGCGGCCAGCCAACCCTTCGCGGCAATGGCTTCGGCGCCGGGACGCTGGAAGGGCGCGGCGCTCACAGCTTGCCTCCCTGAAAGGCCTTGGGCAGGCCGGACGTGCTGCCGGGCGCAGTGCCCGGCGGCGCATCGGGCGGAGTGCTTGGCGACAGTCCCTTGCCGCTCTCATACTTCATGCCCTCGGGCATGTTGTACTGATGTTCGACATCCGGTGCCACCAGGCTGCCACCGGCCTTTTCCTTTTCCACCCAGCCCAGGCGGTAGTGCGAACTCAGTTGGCCCTTGGCCATGTAGAGCGGGAACACCTTGATCGAGGCGACCTCGGTGGGACAGGCCTTTTCGCATTTGCCGCAACCGGTGCAGTGCTCCGAATGCACCACCGGAATGAACAACGTGTGCTTGCCGGTGCGCGCGTTGGTTTGCGGATCGAGCGTGATCGCCTTGTCGATCACCGGACAGACGCGGTAGCAGATGTCGCAGCGCAAGCCGAGGAAATTCAGACAGGTTTCGTGGTCGACCAGCACCGCCAGACCCATCTTCGACTTGTTGATGTCCTTCAGTGAATGATCCAGTGCTCCGGTGGGACAGGCCTTCACGCACGGAATGTCCTCGCACATCTCGCAGGGCAGCTGACGCGCGACGAAGTAAGGCGTGCCGGTGGACATCGGCTCTTCGGGTTTGGCCAGATGCAGGATGTTGTAGGGACAATCGCGCACGCACATCCCGCAGCGAATGCAGGCCGCGGAGAAGTCGGTTTCCGGCAAGGCGCCGGGCGGCCGGATCGCGGCCGGCGGCAGGGCCTTGGCATGTCGCGCATACAGCCCGACCCCAAGCCCCAGCAGGCCGACGCCGCAAGCCATGCGCGCGGTATCGGCGAGGAACTGGCGACGGGCCGCGGCACTCGGCGTGTTCTCGTTGTCCATGATCGCTGGACGGAGAGCGCAAGTTTCTCGCGCCCTCCGCGACTCCATGCATGTTCGATCAGGCCTTGACCACCTTGGCGGCGCACTTCTTGAAGTCCGTTTCCTTCGAAATCGGACAGGTGGCATCCAGGGTGAGCTTGTTGACCAGGCGATGCTCGTCGAAGAAAGGAATGAAGATCAGACCTTCCGGCGGTTTGTTGCGGCCTTTGGTGTCGACTCGCAGTTCGATTTCACCACGGCGCGTCGAGACCTTGACCACATCGTTGCGCTTCAAGCCGCGCTTCTCGGCGTCCTTCGGATGCATCCATACCACCGCATCGGGGAAGGCCTTGTAAAGCTCCGGCGCGCGGCGCGTCATCGAACCGGTGTGCCAGTGTTCCAGCACACGGCCGGTACACAGCCACAAGTCGAAATCCTTGTCCGGCATTTCGGCCGCGGGCTGGTAGGGCAGCGCAAATATCTTGGCCTTGCCGTCGGGATAGCCGTAGAACCTGACGCCCTCGCCCTTCTTCACATACGGGTCGTAGCCCTCGCGGAAGCGCCACAGGGTTTCCTTGCCATCCACCACCGGCCAGCGCATGCCGCGTACCTTGTGATAGGTATCGAACGGGGCCAGATCGTGGGCGTGACCACGACCGAAGGCGGCATATTCCTCGAACAGGCCCTTCTGCACGTAGTAGCCAAACGCCTCGGATTCGTCGTTGGTGTAGCCCGCCCAGGCGTGGGCATTGACCTTCGCCAACTCTTCCTTGGGAAACTTGTTGACCTGGCCATTGGCATACAGCACGTCGTACAGGGTCTTGCCCTTGAGATCGGGCGCCTTGGCCAGCAGGTCGGCCGGCCAGACTTCCTCGACCTTGAAGCGCTTGGAGAATTCCATGTACTGCCAGAGGTCGGAACGCGATTCGCCCGGCGCCTTGACCTGCTGGCGCCACATCTGGCCGCGGCGCTCGGCATTGCCGAACATGCCTTCCTTCTCCATCCACATCGCGCAGGGCAGGATCAGGTCGGCCGACATCGCCGACACCGTCGGATAGACATCGGAAACCACGACGAAGGCCTTCGGATTGCGCCAGCCCGGATAGATTTCGCCGTTGATGTTGGGGCCGGCCTGCATGTTGTTGGTGGTCGAGGTCCAGTAGAAGCCGATCTTGCCGTCCTTCAGCATCCGGCTTTGCGCCACCGCGTGATAGCCCATCTGCGCGGAAAGTGCGCCCGCCGGGAGTTTCCAGAGTTTCTCCGACAGTTCCCGATGCTTCGGGTTGAAGATCACCATGTCGGCGGGCAGACGATGAGCAAAGGTGCCGACCTCACGCGCCGTGCCGCAGGCGGAGGGCTGACCGGTCAGCGAGAAGGGGCTGTTGCCCGGTTCGGAAATCTTGCCCGTCAGCAGATGCACGTTGTAGATCATGTTATTGACCCAGGTGCCGCGCGTGTGCTGGTTGAAACCCATGGTCCAGTAGGAGGTGACCTTGACCTTCGGATCGGCATAGGCCTTGGCCAGGGCTTCGAGCTTGTCCTTGGGCACGCCGGAAATCTCGTGCGCCTTGTCCAGCGTGTATTCGGAGACGAACGTGGCGAAGTCGTCGAAGGTGATCGGCGCATGCTTGTTCGGATCACCCTTGGGCTTGCCGTCGGCGCCGGGGTAGCCGTTGTTATTGGCCACCTGCTCCAGCGGATGGTTGGGCCGCAGGCCGTAGCCGATGTCGGTGACGCCCTTGAAGAAACCGACGTTCTTCTTGACGAACTCCTGATTGACCGCCTTGTTCTGGATGATGTAGTTGCAGATGTAGTTGAGGATCGCCAGGTC
>Ga0073899_10005315_pt1 | contig 11200 bp, 10 predicted proteins | sample KloWWTmetaKNB5Ph_FD_88975 | JGI IMG/M metagenome (GOLD analysis project Ga0073899, IMG submission 88975) | Active sludge microbial communities from Klosterneuburg, Austria, studying microevolution and ecology of nitrifiers - Klosterneuburg... | ecosystem: Engineered > WWTP > Aerobic digester >...
ACACCGTCCCTGCGTTCCAGGACGCCCAGGGCCACCAGGGCGTCCAGAAAGTCCCGGCTGGCGCGGGGATGCAGGCCCAGGCGCTGCTCCAGATCAACGGCGCTGCCGGGCTGACGGGCCAGGGCAGTGAACACGTCCAGCTCCACGGCGCTGAGCAGGGTCTTGGCCGCACTGAAGCCCGTACCAATGCTGAGAATGTATTCGGGACTGATGAAGTCGTCAGTCATGAGCGGTCTCCGGAGTTGAACGAGCCAGGTGCAGCTGCGCACTCGACGAGGCCAGATGGGTCACGACCGGATCGGCCAGCGCGTCGAAAACGCCGCTGACCAGAGTCGGCGCCGGGCCGGGCTCGGGCAGCAGGCGCAGCCACAGGCTGCGGCCCGGTCCGTCCTCGTCCACCCAGCCGGCCAGCAGGCCCGCCGGCCCCGCTTCGACACAGGCCAATTGAAGCGCCAGGGCTGGCGCACGGCAGGAAAGGCAGCGGCCCTCTCCGTGCCAGTCCAGGTAGCGGGCCAGGGCCGGCAGCACCTGACCCGGCTGGCTGGTGAGAAAGCCGATGGGCAGGGGCAACCCGCTCCGGGCTTCAGCCAGGGCCGCCCGCAGGGCAATGTCCGGACCGTGCAGGGTGGACACGCTGAGCAGGGCCTCGTCGGGCAGCCGGGTTTCACCGGCACTGTCCAGGCACTTGAGGGCACCGTAGAGCGCCAGCTCGACCCACGCCCCTACCCGCCGCGGGCGCTCGCCCAGGCGGCTGGCGAGGCGCTGGCGCCAGTCGGCGGGAGGCGGGTCTTCGAAATAACGGCCGGCGATACGCCAGATCCTCATGTCGAGCTCCCGTTGCAGTCTTCGAGCACCAGGGCGGCATGGCCGCCGCCAAAGCCGAGGATCTGGGCGAGGATAAAGCGCAGCCGCGGCGGGAAACGGGGCGCGAGGGCCACCTCCAGGTCGGGATCGGGCAAACAGGCCGGCGGAGCGGGCCACAGCCCGGCGTCGATACAGGCCGTCAGCAGGGCCAGTTCAGCCGCGCCCGCGGCGCCCAGGGTGTGTCCGATGCTGGCCTTGAGGGTGCTCAGCGCAGGCAACGGGGAAAAAACGGTCTTGATCCCGGCAATCTCTTCCGCGTCGTTGTGGGGGCTACCGGCGGCCTGGAGCTTGATCAGATCCACATCGGCCGCGGCAATGCCGCTGTCGTACAAGGCCGCACGCACCATGCGCTCAACCGTTTGGCGGGAAGCTCCGGCCGGATTGCTGCCATCGACCCGATTCGCCCCACCGCGCAGCCGCCAGCGGGCCGCACCGCGCCCGAGGTAGACCGCCGCCACAGCCTCGCCAAGCACCAATCCAGAGCGATCTGCCGCCAGCGGGCGGGGCGCCACGGGATCGAGGAGCTGCAGCGCGCCAAAGCCGGCGCAGCTGAAGCGGTTGGTCAGCTCCAGCCCCAATACCAGGGCCGAATCGGCCTCCCCTGCGCCGATCAGGCGATGGGCGCTTAGGAGGGCCACGAGCGACGAGGTGCACGCGGTGGAGACCCAGAACACCGGCCCCCGCCAGTCCAGCCATTCCGCCACATCTTCGGCGAAGCGCTGGCAATCGGGCAGGAAGGGCGAGCCTTGTTCAAGCGCCCCGACATTGAGGGACGAGGAAGCAAGCAAGAGTGGCGCAGCACGGTCGACAACGCCACATTCCGCCACTGCGGCACCTACCAGGCGACGGGCGCGAGCGTGCCAGTCAGGATCCGCATCAGGGATTGTAAAGACCGGGAAGCAGGCATCTGGCGCAAGCTGCATGGGCGCGGGGCGCACACCACCGGCCGCCAGACAGGCCAGCGCACGGGGCAGATCCAGTCCCAGAGCGCACGCCAGCCCACGGCCCTGCAGGTAGCTGCCGGCAAAGCTCACGACAGACGTTCGCGCAAGTGAGCGGCAAGAGTGGAGAGGGACGCGAGGGCACGGCGGGTCTCCTTACTGTCCGGCATGCGCACGCCGTAACGCTTCTGGATGGCCATGGAGACCTGCAGGGCGTCGAGGGAGTCCAATTGCAGGCGGGAATCCGGACCGAAGAGGATCTCGTCGTCACCCAGGCCACCGGCAGGCTCGGTCTTGTCGGCAGCCTCCAGGATCAGCATCTTCAGGGCCTGAATGAAAGTGGGGTCTGGGGTGTTCATGGTGTGTTCAGGAGATGATTCTGCGGGAGAAGAGCCGGCTTGCCAGGGCCAGCCCCAGGATGCCGAAGATGGCAAGGCGCAGGGCCCAGGGCGCCGCCTCGGAAAGATCGCCGTGGCGTAACAGCACGGTGAGCAGACCCTCCAACCCCCAGTTCATGGGCGACAGGCGTGCCAGTTGCTGCATCAGCCCGGGCATGACGAAGGTAGGCACCATGATGCCGCCCAGGGCAGCCATCAGCAGGTTGCACAGGGGGCCGAGGGTATTGGCCTGGGCGTGGGTCCGGACAAGGCAGGCGAGCAGCAGGGCAAAGCCGATGGCGGCGAGACTGGTGGCCCCCAGCATCAGGATCAGTGCCGGCCAGTGTATGCCTGCCAGGGACAGAGCCTCGCCGCCCAGCAGCGGCATGAGGGCACATCCCACCGTCAGCATCAGCGCCGCCTGGATGGCATTGACGACGACATAAGGCAAGGCCTTCGCGAGGATCTGGATATGTTCGGGCACACCGAGCGCTGCCAGACGGGCCAGGGAGCCGTTGTGCTGCTCCTGCACGAAGAGGCTGCTGATGGCCGTGACCACGAAGAACATGCCGAAGACCAGCCACGCGGGCACGTTTTGCTGCACGGCGCTGACGGGACGAAGCGTACTGCCCAGTTGCTCGATAGACAGGAAAGGCAGGATGGACTGGCTGCCCCGGGGGCTCTCGCCGGTGAAGCTGGCCTGCAGCAGGGCCGCCCGCAGCTCACCCACGGCGCTGGCGAGTTCGGCCTGCAAGGTACGGAAAGCCCCCTGGTCGAGACCCGGTTCGACCCGCAGATGCACCACCGGGGCGCGGGGAGGATCGAGATCGCTCAGGGCATCGGCCAGGCCCGCATCAAGGGTCAGCACATAGGCCAGGCGCCCCTGGCGCAGCGCCTCTTCAACCTCGCCGGATGTGGCGGGGAGGGGCTGTGCCCTACCCTGGGTCATCGCCCAGGTGGCACTGATGCGCCGGGCTGCGGGGCTGTCCGTGGCGCTGTCGATGGCGTAAGGAAGCTGCCGCACAGGCGGTGCATACAGGTTCTGCAGCGCCAGGGACATGATCACGATGAAAGCCGCGGGCATCAGGAACAGGGCGGCAAGCGCGTGCGGATCACGAACCAGGGCGAGGAGCTCCTTGCGGATCAGGGCGAGGAGCATCAGTGATCCCTCAGCCGGGTATCGGTCAGGCTCAAGAACACGCGCTCAAGGCTGTGACGCCCGAAACGGGCATCGCGGATGCACCCGCCCCGGGCTTCGATGCACGCCAGCGCCGCCACCGGCGAAGCATCGGCCGCGAGCTCGAGTTTCAGGTGAACACCCGTCACCTTCAGCTGACCATCGATGTCACCCGCCAGGGCCGCCAGGGCATCGCCGTCGAGAGGCGCTTCAAGCTGTACTTCGACCTGCCCCCTGGCCTGGGCCAGGAGCTCCGCCAGAGGTCCCTCGCGAAGCACGCGACCGTGATCCACGATTACCACGCGATCCGCGATGGCTTCGATCTCTTCCATGTAGTGACTGGCGTAGATCACCGCCATGCCGGTGGCAGCCAAGCCACGAACAGTCTCGAGCAGAAACGCCCGGGACTGGGGATCGACACCCACCGTTGGCTCGTCAAGCACGATCATCTCGGGGGTGGGTAGCAGGGCGATCGCAAGGTTGAGGCGACGCTTGAGCCCACCGGAGAGGTATTCGGCGCGGGTACCGGCAAAGTCCTCCAGGCAAGTGGCGGCAAGGGCCCGGGCGATGGCCTGCCGGGCGGCGGCGCCGGAAAGGCGACTGGCGGCAGCGAAGCAGCGCAGGTTTTCGGCCACGCTCAGCATGGGATAGAAGGCGAAATCCTGGGGCGCAATAGCGATACAGGTCGGCGCGCGTCGGCGAAGCTGGGCGAGGGATTCACCATCAACCTCTATCTCCCCGCCATCGGCCTGGAGCAAGCCCGCCAGGTGGGCCACCAGGGTGGACTTGCCGGCCCCGTTGGGCCCGAGGAGGCCGAGAATTTCGCCACGCCGGGCCTCCAGGCTGAAATCGACGAGGGCCGGCGTCGCCGCCGCGGGATAGCGATAGTGGAGCCCGCTGACACACAGCATCAGGACACCGCAGCCTTGAGCGCGGTAAAGAAGCCCTTTTCGGCTGCAGCCAGGGCGAACAGATGCTCGGCCAGAGCGGGTGGATCAAACGGATCACGTACTTTCACCATACGCGCGGCAGCGAGCGCGAAGGCGCGCCAGGCATCACCGATGTCCATCAGGCGATCAGCGAACTCTGCAAGAGCCGGGCACTCCGCAGGCTGGGCCGCCTCCTGCAGGAAGGCTGCATAGAGAAAGCGGAAGCCGGCGCCGCCGGTGCCGATTTCCTCCTGCATCCGCACGATATGGCCCACCAGCCGCAGGTTGTCCGGTTTGGCAGGATCGGCCTTGCCCAGGCTGCGGGCCAGCCCGCGAATGCCGCCCGCGCCAAAAACGGGCAGCGGCGCCAGCATGCTCCAGGCAACCCGGTGGATGGCCTGGCGGATTGCCTTGGGCGGGATGTCGCGCCCGGGCACACCGGTGGGAAAGTACAGGGTGCCCTTGGGGGCCAGCATGCCCTTGGCGAAGCGGGCACGGTTGAGATCGTCCCGATGGCAGCGCACCGGGTGCTCGCCCACCGGATCACTGATCAGGTAGTCATCCCCTTCCCGACCATAAACCACCAGGTTGTGGGCATTGAAGTGAAAGCGCATGTCTTCGGGAAAATAGGGCAGCCAGTAAACCGAGGTTTGCAGGCCCACCACCTGCCCCTGGTCGAGCAGCGCATCCAGGCGCGCCTCACCTGCGGCCACGCTGGAAAAGCGTTCGATCCGGAAATGCACGCCCAGGGACTTGCGCACCCCCCGGATGATCGCCCGCGGCGGAACCCGGTAGGCGATCAGCGGCATCTCCTGGATGCGCACGAAGGGCAGGTAGGCGAAGCTCAGGCCGCCGCCGAGACCAAAAGCCATGGGTTCGCCAATGGGCAACCCGTGGTGATTGAGGAGATTGGCGACCGTGCCGCTTTCGCAGTGGGCGGCGTGGCGATGCTGGAACGCCGCGCTCATGGCAGAGTCCGCAGTGTTTCGGGCGCGATGCCCAGGGCGGCGGCGTAGCGCTTCAGCAGCTTCGGCGACAGTCTGGCAAACACGGCCGGGCGGAAATGACGACGGATGCGCCAGCGCCATACCCCGCAGCTCTGGGCGAAGGTGGCAATGTCCATGCGGCGGGCGTACATCCAGTACTCCAGGGGCGACGACAGGCCGGCCACAACCCGGGCCCGAGCCGCCTCGGCGTAGGCATCGAAGACATCCACGGCCTGGAGGGTGACGATCTCCTCGGCCTCCCAGCCGGCGGACTCCACAGCGACGATCGCCCCACCCGCCCCCCGCGCATAGACGGCCTTGCGATGGCCGCCGAGGGTGGCGTTGCCATCCTGGGGGACGTCCTGCGCATCCATCAGATCGCCTCCAGAAAGACGAAGCCGCTGGAGAAGCGCCCACTTTCCGGCACATAGAGCAGGATCTTCTGGCCCGGGCGGATGCGCCCGGAGCGCATCAGCTCATCAAGCATGATGTAGGGCGAAGCGGAGCCCGTGTTGCCCTTGTCCACCAGGTTGGTGAACCACCGGGACGTGGGGATGGGAAAGCCGATGTCCGCCAGGGTGCGTTCGAGGACGGGGGCGAAATACAGGGAAGAGATGTGGGGCAGAAACCAGTCCACGTCCTCGGGGCGAAGGCCATGGCGGGCCTGGAGGGCGTGGATGGGATCGGTGAGGGTGACCGGGGCGACGTGTTCGTTGAGGAGCCGGACATCCTGCTTGAGCGAGAAGATGGAGCGGGAGGCCCAGTCGGTCACCGGGAAGCGCACCCACCCGCGCAGACCGCCGTCGGACTCCTTCTCGGCGCCGGCGTACATGCAGGCGGGCAGACGGTGGGCGTTGGAGAACAGCTCGATCCAGCACACCCGGAGCGAAACCTGCCCCGGCCGGGGCGTCGGCTCCAGCAGCAGGGCCCCTGCCCCGTCGGACAGCATCCAGCGCAGGAACTCCTTGTCGAAGGCGATCTCGGGGCGCGCTTCCAGCTCCCGCGCCAGGTGTTCGCTCTCGGCCTCGAAATGGCTCGCCCGCATGACCGGCGAGACCAGCTCGGACCCCGTGGCGATGGCACGCCGGGCACTGCGCGAGGCCACGCTCATGGCCGCATACTTGAGGGCGGCGGTACCCGACAGGCAGATGCCAGCCAGGGACACCACCTCCAGCTGGGGCCAGCCCAGCTCGCCATGGACCATCACCCCGTGTCCGGGGAGGAGCTGGTCGGCATGGGAGGTGCCCGTGGCCAGGCAATCCACCGGGCCCACATCGCCAAGGGCGCGGATGGCCTCTGCAGTGAGCCGGGCGTGGGTCATCACCGGCTCGCGGGTGACGGGGTCGAGGGCGTAGTGGCGGGTCTTGATGCCGTTGTTGCGCAGCACGATGCGCCGCGCCCGGGAGGGCTTGCCGCCGACCATGCCGAGGATGGACTCGATACGTTCGTTGGGAACCGGCTCCAGGGGCAGGTAGGCGGCCGATCCGGTGATGAAGACGTCAGAAATCATAGTGGGCAAGGCGTTCAAGGCCGGAGCCCGAGGGCTGCTCGTAGGATGCCTTCACCGCGTCGAGACGGCGACGCAGGAAGGGGCGCAAAAAAGCCTGTAAGGCGAGGGAAACCGGTACCACCGTGAGGATGATGGTTACCAGGAAGACGAGGTAAAAGGCCAGCAAGGGCAGGCGCTGCCAGGTACCGGGCGGCCCCGCCCAGCACAGCAGCGTGCCCCACAGACGAAAACTGCGGCTGCCCGCCCGCTCGCTGACAAGCAGCTCTGGCTGGGCCTGGACAGCACCAAGCCCCGACAGCAGCGGTTCTGCGCCCTGCTCCCGGTCGTTCAGCAGTGCGTCGCGCAGTGCCCGGCCAAAGCGGATGCTGCGACGGATTTCGCCCTCAGCCACGCCGGCGGGCGGCAGGCCGGGCACCGGCTTGCGGCGTCCGGTGAGAAGCCACAGAGGTGTGGTGAGCAAGGTGGCAAGGGTGGGTGCGCGATCGGTGAGCACCACGTTGTCCAGGTGACGGGCGCCGATCTCCGCCAGGCGCGCGCGGACCCGATCATGGGCCATCATCCACATGTTGCGACACGCCACCACCGTCACCACCGGCTTGTTACGGAGCAGGCGCGTGCCCTCCTCGCTAAGGAGAAAGGCCGACACCGGCTGGCTGGGCGCAAGAAACCACACCTGATAGAACAGGATGACCAGGTCGTAGGACTCGTCGGCGGGAAGCGCCAGGGGCGCGATTTCCCCCGGCCGCATCAGGGCTGACTCGGGAAAGGCGTCCAGAAAGCGGAAAAAGGGCCACGGGAAGGGGAAATCCACCCGAGGGCGAATCTGCACCACCTCCAGACCAATGCCGGGCTCCTCCACCAAAGGTTCAATCAGGCGGTCTGCGATGGCGGACAGCTGGCCCGTCTGTGTGTAAACGACGACCAGCGCACGCTTCAGGGGCCCAGGTGCAGCGTGATGCAATTCGTTCGACACTGGAGAGATCTGATGGCACGTTTCAATAGCGGCATTCTATTGCTTGGGCATGTCACCCGGCAATGTTGCCACCACACTACCGACACAGCAGCGTGCAGCACGACCCCCCATATGCAAAGGCGCCGCCTCTGACAAGCAGAGCGGCGCCTTCTCTCCGACAGACGATCAGGCCTTCGAGAACACGATCTTCCCGTTCTCGCACTCGACCCGAATCGTATCCTTGGCCGCAAACTGCCCTTCCAGGATGCGCTTGGCGAGCGGGTTCTCGATGTGCTCCTGTATGGCGCGCTTGAGCGGGCGGGCGCCGAAGACCGGGTCGAAGCCGGCGCGGGCCAGCTCGGTCAGGGCGGCATCGCTGGCGTCCAGATGCATGTCGAGCTTGGCCAGGCGCTTCTCCAGGTAGCCGAGCTGGATGCGCGCAATGGAAGCGATGTTCTTCTCGTCGAGGGCATGGAAGACCACCACCTCGTCGATGCGGTTGATGAACTCGGGCCGGAAGTAGGTCTTCACCTCGCCCATCACCGCCAGCTTGATGATCTGGTAATCATCACCGGACATCTGCTGGATCATCTGGCTGCCCAGGTTGCTGGTCATCACGATCACGGTGTTCTTGAAGTCCACCGTGCGGCCCTGGCCATCGGTCATGCGGCCGTCGTCGAGCACCTGCAACAATACGTTGAAGACATCCGGGTGAGCCTTCTCCACCTCGTCGAAGAGGATCACCGAGTAGGGCTTGCGACGCACCTGTTCAGTCAGGTAGCCGCCCTCCTCGTAGCCCACATAGCCCGGGGGCGCACCGATCAGGCGGGCCACCGAGTGCTTCTCCATGAACTCGCTCATGTCGATGCGGATCAGGTGATCCTCGGCATCGAACATGAACTCGGCCAGGGTCTTGCACAGCTCGGTCTTGCCCACGCCCGTGGGGCCGAGGAACAGAAAGGAGCCATAGGGCCGGTTCTCGTCCGACAGGCCAGCGCGGGAGCGGCGGATGGCGTCCGACACCAGGCGCACGGCCTCGTCCTGGCCGATCACCCTGTTGTGCAGATAGGCCTCCATCTTGAGCAGCTTGTCGCGCTCGCCCTGCATCATCTTCGACACGGGGATGCCGGTGGCGCGGGACACCACCTCGGCGATCTCCTCGGCACCCACTTCAGTGCGCAGCAGCTTGTTGGCCGGCTTGGCCTCGCCGCTGGCTTCCGCCTTCTTGAGCTGGGCTTCGAGCTGGGGCAGCTGGCCGTACTGCAGCTCGGCCACCTTCTCGAGCTTGCCTTCCCGCTGGAGCTTGACGATCTCGGCCTTGAGGCGCTCGATCTCTTCCATGATGTGGGCGGAACCCTGCGCCGCTGACTTCTCGGCCTTCCAGACTTCCTCCAGGTCTGAGTACTCCTGCTTGATGCGGGCGATCTCCTCCTCAATCAGGCCGAGACGCTTGCGGGAGGCTTCGTCCTTCTCCTTCTGTACCGCCAGCTGTTCGATCTCCAGTTGGATCTTGCGGCGTTCGAGTTTGTCCATCACCTCCGGCTTGGAGTCCATCTCCATCTTGATGCGCGCCGCCGCCTCGTCAATCAGGTCGATGGCCTTGTCGGGCAGGAAACGGTCAGTGACATAGCGGTTGGACAGCTCGGCCGCGGCAACGATGGCCGGGTCAGTGATGACCACACCATGGTGGACCTCGTACTTTTCCTTCAGGCCGCGCAGGATGGCGATGGTGGACTCCACCGTCGGCTCATCCACCAGCACCTTCTGGAAGCGGCGCTCCAGGGCGGCGTCCTTCTCGATGTATTTGCGGTACTCGTCCAGGGTGGTGGCCCCGATGCAGTGCAGCTCGCCGCGGGCCAGGGCTGGCTTGAGCATGTTGCCGGCGTCGATGGCGCCCTCGGCCTTGCCGGCGCCCACCATGGTGTGGATCTCGTCGATGAACAGGATGATGCCGCCTTCATCCTTGGCAATGTCGTTGAGCACCGCCTTCAGACGCTCCTCGAACTCGCCCCGGTACTTGGCCCCGGCCAGCAGCCCGGCCATGTCGAGCACCAGCACCCGCTTGCCCTTCAGGGTCTCGGGCACTTCCTCATTGACGATGCGCTGGGCCAGGCCTTCGACGATGGCGGTCTTGCCCACGCCGGGCTCGCCGATCAGCACCGGGTTGTTCTTGGTACGGCGCTGCAGGATCTGGATGGCGCGGCGGATTTCGTCGTCGCGGCCGATCACCGGGTCGAGCTTGCCCTGGCGGGCCCGCTCGGTGAGATCCACGCAGAACTTCTTGAGGGCTTCACGCTGGCTCTCGGCGTCGGCGCTGCCCACGTTCTGACCACCGCGCACGGCGTCGATGGCCTGTTCCAGCGCCTTCTTGGTCAGGCCGTTTTCCTTCAGCAGGCGGCCGGTCTCGCCCTTGTCATCGGCCAGGGCCAGCAGGAACATCTCGCTGGCAATGAACTCGTCGCCGCGCTGCTGGGCGGCCTTGTCGGTGAGGTTGAGCAGATTGCCCAGATCCCGCCCGACGGACACATCACCGCCATGGCCCTGCACTTTGGGCAGACGCTCAAGGGCCTTGAGCAGCGCAGCCTTGAGGCCGCCCACATTGGCCCCGGCCCGCTGCAGCAGGGACGCGGTGCTGCCGTCATCCTGAGCAAGCAAGGCCAGCAGCAGGTGCTGGGGTTCGATGAACTGTTGATCATTGCCCACCGCGAGGCTCTGGGCTTCGCTGAGGGCTTGCTGGAACTTGGTGGTGAACTTGTCGTAGCGCATAAGGCCTCCGGATTCTGGTCTGAGGCCTAGATGGGGGGTGAAACGGGGCTTTCAAGCGGCAGCGCCAAGATGAAGGCCAGACGGTTTGAGCTGGATCAAGCGCCAGAGCGAATCATGCAATCAGAAACGAAAAACCGGCCGTCTGGCCGGTGATCAAGAACGGTAGCGACGGAGCCCCTGCAGCACGCCCGACCCGACGATCAATCCGCGAGCTTTACGCCCGTGCCATTCGCGTCAAGGTAACCCCAGGTCGTGAAACCAACGCCGCTTTGGTATCGGGAATTGACAACCGTGTCCGCACCGATTGCGCGTGCTTTCTCGGACAGGGCCGCATTCGCCTGTTCCTTCGTCGGCTCCGCATGGAACACTGTGAGCTTCCTGACGCTCACTTCGATCGGCCCCACCTCCTTATATTCTCGTCCAGGCAACGCGTCCTCGGAATCAACCGCACCACCGCCCTACCCTACCCGAATCTTCTTCCCATACCCCGTCATTTCCAGATACCCACGCCCCACCTCGCGACCGCCTTCCAGCGCCCGCACAGCCCCCTCCCAGTAGATCGCGCCGGTGGAGCGTCGGCTGTCCAGTTCCTGGTCATCGATCAGCGGTTGCAGTTCGAAGTGACGCCCGCCCACCTGCACCCGCCAGGCCACCGGCCAGTCGATGCCCGAACGGGGGGAGTGCCATTGGCGCAGGGG
>Ga0073899_10005316_pt1 | contig 11200 bp, 13 predicted proteins | sample KloWWTmetaKNB5Ph_FD_88975 | JGI IMG/M metagenome (GOLD analysis project Ga0073899, IMG submission 88975) | Active sludge microbial communities from Klosterneuburg, Austria, studying microevolution and ecology of nitrifiers - Klosterneuburg... | ecosystem: Engineered > WWTP > Aerobic digester >...
AGCTGGTTTAGAGCGCATGCTTCACACGCATGAGGTCACTGGTTCGAATCCAGTACGTCCCACCAAGCCCCGTCCTTCGGGGCTTTTTCTTTTTACAGGTCTTCCTCCCCCCTTGTTCCATTCCGTTTCAGAATGTCCGGGCTCATCTCCGGGTGCCGAATGCAAGAGATACTGCCGATCAAGATCACTGAAGTCCGTTCTTGATATTTCCTAGCGACGATCGGGGGGCCTTTTGGCCTGAGGGTGCAGTTGGCAAAGTGCCGCGGCCACATCATGGAGCGATCCTCAATGCGCGATGCTCCTGATTTTCAACTAATTAACCGCAAGAGTAAATTTTGTTCACTTTTTATTCCAATATATTAGACAACCTGTCATATGTTTGTTCAATCATTACGCATATATCTTAAACATTCTGCTCATGTCCACCCTCGAGTTCCAGCAGCAACTGATCGGCCTGCGTCAACCTCTGTACTATTTCGCCTTGGGTCTTACCAAAGACCGGGACAACGCTTTGGACCTTCTTCAAGACTCCATGGTCCGTGCGCTCACGTTCCGTGACAAGTTCCAGGACAACACCAACTTCAAGGCCTGGTTGTATACGATCATGAAGAACACGTTCATCAATGGGCACCGTCGTAACAAGCGAACGAAGGCGCTCATGGACAGCGTGGATCGTGAACACGATCAGGTTAGGCTCGTTCAAATGCCGCACAGTCCGGAGGGCCGCGTTAGAATGGCGGAGATACAGCATAGCTTGGAGCGCTTGGATCCTACATTCCGTACTCCGTTCGAGATGCATCACCAAGGCTACAAGTACAACGAGGTCGCCGACCACTTGGGCATCCCGATCGGCACTGTGAAGAGCCGGATCCACCAAGCTCGGCATCGCCTCATGGAGATGTTGAGCGACAAGAACGTGCCGGTGTGAGCAAAAAGATCATCGTCATAGGTGCCGGTTTTGCCGGCTTGGCCGCCGCCGCATCGTTGGCGCAAAAGGGCCATGCCGTTACGGTGGTGGAGAAGAACAAAGAGCCGGGTGGCCGTGCGCGGGTTTGGAAACAAGATGGCTTCGTCTTCGACATGGGTCCGAGTTTCTACTGGATGCCCGATGTTTTCGAGCGCTTCTTCGCGCGTTTTGGCCAGAGAACATCGGATCATTATGACCTGGTTCGTCTCGACCCCTCCTACAAGGTGGTGTTCGGTGCAGGAGAAGAATGGGCGGTTCCAGCGGGACGCCAAGCCCTGCGAGATTTCTTCGAGAGCAAGGAAACCGGCGCTGCCGAGGCGTTGGAGCGATTCCTCGCCGAGGCGAAAGTGAAGTACGATCTGGGCATGGGTGAACTGGTGTACCGTCCCTCGCTGAACTGGATGGAATACGCACATCCGGGATTGATAGGGGGGCTGCTCAAGACCAAAGTATTCCGCTCCCTGCGCAAACATGTGCAGGCCCACTTCAAACACCCGCACTTGCGCTCTCTCATGGAGTTCCCGGTGCTCTTTCTCGGCGCAGCCCCCCAAAACACCCCGGCCTTGTACAGCCTGATGAACTACGCCGACCTTGAGCTGGGTACATGGTACCCCAAGGGTGGAATGGGCCGTGTTGTGGAGGCCATGGTCAAGGTGGCAACAGAACTTGGCGTACAATTCCGCATGGGCGAAGCGGTGGAGCGGATCGAGGTGGACCCGGAGCGCAAGATCACCGGCGTTCTTACAAGCTCTACCACCCTCCCAGCTGACCTGGTCGTAGCCGGTGCGGACTACCACCATGTGGAACAAGAGCTGCTTCCATTGGCCTCCCGCAATTACTCCGAAAACTATTGGCAGGAGCGCACCATGGCACCTTCCAGCCTCCTATTCTTCCTGGGGTTCGATCGCAAACTGGATCGATTGGCGCACCATACGTTGTTCTTCGATGAGCCCCTCGACCTGCATTCCAGCGAGATCTATGATAAACCGGAATGGCCGAGCCGCCCTCTGTTCTATACGAGCTGTGCCAGCAAAACCGATGACGGTGCCGCGCCGACAGGTCATGAGAACCTGGTCATCCTCATCCCCATCGCTCCGGGATTGGAAGACCGGGAGAACATCCGCGAGCAGTACTACAACATCGTGATGGAACGGCTCGGGCAACACGTCGGATTCGATCCGCGACCGCATGTAGTGCTCAAGCGCAGCTATTGCATCAACGACCTCAAGGCCGACTACAACGCGTTCCGTGGCAATGCATACGGCTTGGCGAACACGATCATGCAAACCGGACCGCTTCGTCCAAGCATGAAGAGCCGCAAGGTGAAGGGACTTTACTTCACCGGGCAACTCACCGTGCCTGGCCCAGGCGTGCCGCCTGCATTGATAAGCGGACAGGTGGTGGCGGATCTGATAGAGAAAGAGACCAGCGGACAACGAATGCGCGCATGAACACACTTGCACTCTTCGATGCGGTCTGCTTGAAAGCCAGCAGGCACACGACCTACTCCTACAGCACGTCGTTCTCCTTGGGGATCCGATCGTTGCACAAACGCTTTCATGACCCGATCCATGCCATCTACGGCTTCGTTCGCTTCGCGGACGAGATCGTGGACACCTTCCATGGCCACGACAAGGTCATGCTCCTCTCCCGCTTCACGGAGGACACGCATCGGGCGATCTCGGAAGGCATCAGCATCAATCCGATCCTCCACAGCTTCCAACTGGTGGTGAACAAGTACCGGATCGAGCGCGAACTGTACGACACGTTTCTAGCGAGCATGGTGATGGACCTCTCCGAGACGCGTCATGACCAACGGAGCTATGAGACCTACATCCTCGGCAGCGCGGAAGTGGTGGGACTCATGTGCCTGCGCGTCTTCTGCGAGGGTGACGAGGTGCTTTACCAGCGACTGAAGCCCGCTGCCATGAAACTTGGAGCAGCCTTCCAGAAGGTGAACTTCTTGCGCGACCTCAAGGATGACCACAGCAACCTTGGCCGCACGTATTTCCCGGACGTGGACGCAGAGCACCTTACGGCCAGTGACAAGACCCGTATCGAACACGACGTACAGGCCGACTTTGACGCTGCGTTGATGGGCATTCGCGAGTTGCCCAAAGGCGCTCGCTTCGGGGTGTACATCGCCTATGTGTACTACCTGAATCTGTTCCGAAAGATCAAGGCGCTTCCATGCGAGCGCATCCTCCATGAGCGCGTACGAGTGCGTAACCGGCGCAAGCTGGCCTTGCTCACCACCAGCTATTTGCGTCACAGTTTCGGCATGCTTTGAGGCCCGATCATCATGCAACAGGAGCGAGTGGTGTTGGTGAACGAAAAGGACGAGGTGCTCGGAAGCATGGAAAAGCTCGAGGCGCACCGCACGGGTTCCTTGCATCGCGCGTTCTCTGTTTTCCTCTTCGATGAAGACGGTCGCCTTCTTCTTCAGAAGCGCGCAATGAACAAGTACCACAGCGCTGGTCTCTGGACCAACACCTGTTGCAGCCACCCACGTCCTGGAGAGGAGCTTCCGGCTGCTGCTTCACGAAGGCTGAAAGAGGAAATGGGGATAGATGTTCCGCTGGATCGACGGTTCGCTTTCACCTACAAAGCAGATGTGGGAGGCGGCTTGATGGAGCACGAATACGACCATGTGTTCTTCGGGTCATGGTCCGGCGCAGCACTTCCGAACCCGGACGAGGTTTCGGAATGCAAGTTCATCGAACCCGAACTGCTGGAAGCCGACCTGGAGCGCAACCCCCAGCTTTACACAGTATGGTTGCGGGACTGTTGGCCGCTCGTGAGATCCGCTGTCGCGGAGACCATGAGCAGCGACCGCACCTGAGCGAGCGAAGAATGACCAAACCGCGCATCAGCATCCACTGGTTCCGGCGGGACTTGCGACTTCACGACAATCACGGACTGAGCCGGGCGCTCCAAGACCATGGGAACGTGTTGTCCCTGTTCATATTCGACACCAACATCCTCGACCGCCTTGAAGACAAGGTCGATCGGAGGGTGGACTTCATCCATCGAACGATCGGGGGTCTTCACGCGGACCTTGCTCGACAAGGTTCGACCATCCTTGTGGAAGAAGGAGAGCCCCTGGAAGTGTGGATGCGGATCCTCGAACGGTTCGATGTCATCGGGGTAACTGCGAACCACGACCATGAACCTTACGCCATTGCCCGCGACAAGGCGATAGGGGAATTCCTGATCTCGCGCGGTGTGCCCTTCCGAACCTTCAAGGACATCAGCATTTTCGAACGCGGTGAGGTGTTGAAGGATGACGGCGGACCTTACACGGTTTTCACTCCGTACGCGCGAAAATGGAAGAGCCATTTCAAGCTTGAAATGGCGAACTCGTTCCCGTCGGAAACTCATTTGGACGGACTGTGGAGAACGGAACCACTTCCAATACCGGGGCTTGTAACCATCGGCTTCCAGCCCACGGATCTTCTAACTCCATCTGAAGTGGTGCGGGACGAATTGCTTCTGAACTACGAGCGTACCCGGAACATACCCGGTATCCCCGGTACGAGCCGCATGAGCGTACACCTTCGCTTCGGCACGGTGAGCGTGCGAAAGCTGGTGCGCCAAAGCTTGGACTTGAGCCCCACCTACCTCAACGAGTTGATCTGGCGGGAGTTCTTCATGCAGATCCTCTGGCATTTCCCGCATACCGAGCGGGCCTTCAAACCCAACTACGACCACATCGAATGGCGCAAGGACGAGGGTGGGTTCCAGGCTTGGTGCGAGGGCCGTACCGGCTATCCGCTGGTGGACGCAGGTATGCGGGAACTCCTGGCAACCGGACACATGCACAATCGTGTGCGCATGGTGGTGGCGAGCTTCCTGTGCAAGCACTTGCTCATCGATTGGCGTTGGGGTGAAGCTTGGTTCGCATCCAAATTGCTCGACTTCGAACTGAGCAGCAACAATGGCGGGTGGCAGTGGGCATCTGGTTCCGGTTGTGACGCAGCGCCCTATTTCCGGGTGTTCAATCCCCGCTTGCAACTGGAGAAGTTCGACCCCCAGTTAAAATATGTGAAGCATTGGGTGCCGGAGTACGGCACGGCAAACTATGTGCAGCCCGTGGTCGTTCATGAATCAGCCCGCCAACGAGCTCTCGCCACTTACAAGGCCGGCTTGTCAGGCACGAAGGCCATGAACGACAGAAAAAACGAACTATTTGCATAGCCATGCCACGCAAAAAGAAAGTCTTGATCCTTACACAACCCGTGAAGGAAGGCCTCAAGGCCATTAAAGTCCGTTTGGACGCACGCACAGTGATCACATTGGCCAGCCAAAAGGCTCTGGAGTTCTGGAGGCAGCGGTATCCCAAGCTGGAAGTGATCGGCTGATCACCAGGTAGGACAAGATGCCACGGAAGAGACCGGTGTTGACCTCCAAGCGTCCGATCGAACCGGTTGTGCTAGAGATACCTGTCAGGCTGGACCCCAGGGCCGTGATCTCCATTAGCCGTGTGAAGGCCTTGGACGCTTGGAGCCAGCGTTGCGCAAAGCCATAAGTACGCGCCTGAGGTCACATGCAGCACTTACTGGAACGTGTCCAGGTTCTTCCCATCGACTTGGACGAGGCGTGGGCCTTCTTCAGCACACCTCGGAACCTTGTGTTGATAACACCACCTGAGCTCGGGTTGGTAATGCGCGAGCCATTCGACGGCAAACCGGCCCACGCAGGGCAGCTGATCAATTACACCGTTAAGCCCCTGTTCGGCATCCCGCTCAGATGGGTCACGTTGATCGAGGAGGTCGAGGCTTCGCGCATGTTCGTGGACACCCAAGTGAAAGGCCCATACCGACTTTGGCGACACCGGCATACGTTCACCAGCGTTCCCGGAGGCATTGAGATGCGGGACCGGATCGAATACGAACTACCCCTCGGCCCTTTGGGCGAAATAGCCCATGCCGTGCTCGTTCGAAAGCAACTTTCCCGCATCTTCGATCATCGGCGTTCAACACTGGAGCGGCTCTTTCAGTAGTACCAAGGAACCAAGTCGCCCAGTTCATTGTTCAGGAAGTCATGAATACGTGGTGGATCATCGGGATCGTCATAGGCACGGCTACCTTCATGGAGTTCGTTGCCTGGGCCACCCACAAGTACGTCATGCACGGATTCCTGTGGTCCTTGCATTCGGACCACCACCGAAAGGACCACTATGGCTTCCTGGAACGTAACGACGCCTTCTTCTTGATCTTCGCTATACCCTCAATGACCTGTTTCATCGTGGGTAGCTTGGTGGGCCTTCATACCCCTTGGCTATGGATCGGGCTGGGAATACTCATCTATGGTTTGCTGTACTTCATCGTGCACGAGGTCTTCATCCATCAACGGATCAAGTGGTTGCGCAGAACGAACAATCCCTATTTGCTCGCCATACGCAAAGCTCACAAAGTGCATCACAAGCGGTTGGGTAAGGAAGATGGTGAGTGCTTCGGCATGCTGCTGGTTCCGTTCAAGTACTATCGCGAAGCGAAGAAGGCCCTGATGCAGCAGCAGGGCGCTGCGGGCGGTGCCTGAACGGAAGATCGTTCTTAGTGGAACCGCCAGGCTGTTCCCGCCGAAGTCCAGGCCTACTTTTGGCACAACGATGGGCGAACAACTGCAGCGCATAGGGAGCTATCTGGGGCATTTGGTGAAAGCCCGCAACCGCCACGGTGTTCATAGCCCGTTCGTGTACGATCTGATAGAGAAGGTCCTTCGTCCGCAGGCGAGCCTTCCTGAGCATGGAGCGATCGAAGCATTGCGTGAAGATCTTCTGCGAAGCGACCAAACGATCCGCGTGAACGACCTTGGTGCGGGATCGCACGTGTTCGATCTGCCTGTCCGTCGTGTGTCCGATATCGCCCGGTCGGCGTTGAAACAGCAACGGCAAGCTGAACTGCTCTTCCGACTGTGCAGGTATTTCCGACCTGGCCATGTGGTTGAACTCGGCACCTCGTTCGGCATCAGCACGCTCTATATGGCGAAGGGTGCCGAGGAAGGCGTCGTTCACACCATCGAAGGTTGTCCACAGACCTTTCGGATCGCACAGCATCATTTCGAGCAGCTTCGGCAGCGGAACATCGTTCCCGTGCTCGGTAGTTTCCAACGCCGATTACCCGAAGTACTGGAACGCCTCGACCGCATCGATCTAGCGTTCCTCGATGGCCACCATGCTAAAGCGCCAACGCTCAACTATTTCAAGCAATGCCTTGCCAAGTCGCACAATGCAACGGTGCTCGTTTTCGACGATATCCACTGGAGCAGCGGAATGGAAGAAGCGTGGTCGGCGGTGAAGGCGCATCCGCGCGTCACGGTGACCATCGACCTTTACAATATGGGCCTGGTGTTCTTCCGCACCGAGCAGGCCAAGGAGCATTTCACCCTGCGGTACTAGCGACCCGCTCTCGACCACAAGGCTCCGTTGGTATCGGGGCTCTGAAGACTGTCCGTCTATGGATGTGCTCGCTACCTTGGACGGCGAAGACACCCCAGTGCCGCACGTTCGCCACATACTGGTCGCGGTTTCATTGTGCCATTTGTCCGGTGCTTTTGCCCAACTGGACAAATGGCTTGTTCGAACCATCACCGGTGAAGTGCGCACAATGGACGTATCGGGACCCGTTCCAAGCGTAGGACCGTTGATCAGCGGCTTCGGGCAAGGCGCAAGCGAGGATGTGAACGTGATGACGGATGCAACAGGCAATGCCTTGTTCTACACTGCGGCCGGCGGCGACAATCTGGTGCACGTGCGCACGGCGGCTTTGACACCTATGCAGAACGGCGATGGTCTTCTCGGCAACGAGAGTAGCCAAGCATCGGCCATCGTCCCCAGGCCATGTCATCCCGGCCAGTACTATATCGTACACCACGACGCGGTCTCCCACCAGCACCGGTATTCCATTGTGGACCTTAACCAGAACGGCGGGCTCGGTGCGGTGATCGAGAAGAACCTGCTCATTGAGGGAGCGTTCGGTGAAGGCATGGCCGTGGGGCATCAACTCATCACCGGTTGCAGGTGGTTGTTCACCTTCGGTATCGAGGAGAACAGCTACAACCTCAACCGCTCCCTCATCAGCGCGCTCGGTATCGGACCGCCGGAAACGATCGCAACCATCAACAGCCCGGACGGACCTTCATTGGCCAGCACATTGAAACTCTCTCCTTCCAACGACCACATTGCGCTGAGCATGCCGAACGCCATATCCCCATCGGCGGCGGATGTGGCCCTGTGGCCGTTGAACGTTGACAGCGGCACGGTTGGCCAGGTCGAACTACTTCCCGTCTCGGATGATCCGATCATCGGCATCGAATTCTCGCCTGGTGGCGGCTACTTGTACTTCGCGGGCAATTCCATCGACCCCTTCATGGATTTTGGCCGCGTCTCCGTCACCTCCCATCAAGTGGACATCATCGATCCAATGATCGGCACATCCATCCTGCACATGGAAACCGCCGGCAACGGTCGCCTCTACGTGGCAGCGAACTCGCTGCTCAGTTCGCTCGCGGAAGTGCGGTTCCCGGATGCCTCATCCGCTGATGATGTGGTCTACGACCGCTACGCCGTGCTTGTTTGGCTGGACGGTTGCATGCCTGGGCTGCCCAATTCGATCGAAGGCGAACCTCCTGGCACCACGCAAACACCATCCTACATCGATTTCGATGTGGAACTGCTGCCCGGATGCGAGGGACACCTGTTCAGGAGCAGCGCATGTCTCGCAACCAGCTGGGAATGGCACTTTGGCGATGGTACCACCAGCGTGGAGGAACGACCGGTTCATCAATACGACGTGGGGACCTTTGACGTCACCTTGAACATCCAGGCCTGTGGGAACCCGCTCACCCTTACGCAAGAAGATCTCGTAACAGTCACGGGGCTTCAACCTATTGCGGAGATGGATCATCCGGATACCGTTTGCCAACATGCATCGGTACCCTTCACGAATTCATCGGAACTGGCGAGCAACTATGTGTGGCACTTCGGTAATGGAGCTTCTTCCATTTCCGAAGTGCCGGGCTACGCCTATCCGTTTCCCGGCGAGTTCGATGTCTCGTTGGTGGCCATCGAGGGGTGCATCACCGATACCATCGGTGACCGGATCGTGGTACTCCCCGCGGCGATCGCTTCGTTCCACACCACGAGCGATCCGTGCGATGAACAAACACGGTTGGTCAATTCATCGCTGGATGGTGAAACCTGGTACTGGGACTTCGGCGATGGCGATAGCACCACCTTCAAGGACCCTGTACACACGTACACGACCATGGATGCTTTCACTGTGACACTGATCAGCGATCGCGGCACCATGTGCGCCGATACCGCACAACAGGTTCTTCATGCCGGGTACGGCATCATACCAGTTGCGTGGTTCATCCCGAACGCGTTCACCCCGAACGGCGATGGCGTCAATGATGAGTTGCGTATAAAGGGGCCGGAGGTGTGCGCATCGCCCATCATGAGCATCTTCAACAAATGGGGCCAACCTGTTTGGGAAGGTGATTCGACCACTGGTTGGGACGGAACGGCAGGCGGGTCACCAGCGCCCGAAGGGGTCTATGTGTACCTGTTGAAAGGAAAGATGTCCATGAACCACGGATATGTGTTCCTGATGCGGTGATCGTTCATTGGACAGGAGCACAACACGAGAAGAACGAATGAAGATCTACACACGCACGGGGGACAAGGGTGAGACAGGTTTGCTCGGCGGCAACCGTGTGCCGAAGGACGACCTGCGCATAGAAGCATACGGTACGGTGGACGAGCTCAACAGCCATGTCGGTTTGCTACGCGATATGGCCGGACAACACCACACCGAACTGCTCATGGGAATCCAGAACGCCCTCTTCGCCATCGGTTCGCGTCTTGCCTCACAAAGCGAGGAGGAGGCCCTCAAGTTCAAGGTGCCTCCGATCCGGGAGCACGACATCACCGCGTTCGAACATGCCATGGATCGCATGGATGCGGAACTGGAACCGATGCGCAATTTCATCCTGCCTGGAGGCCATATCACCAGTTCACAAGCACACATCTGCCGCACCGTATGTAGAAGGGCGGAGCGTCGCGTAGTGCAATTAGGACGCGAAACGACTGTTGACCCCATGGCCGTTCGATACCTCAACCGGCTCTCCGACCTGCTCTTTGTCATGGCCCGGCACTTGGCCAAATTGCACGGCGCGGTTGACACCCCATGGAAACCACGCGGCTAAACTGCCCGTCACGCCTGAGTTTCCCGTCCTTTCGAGGCCCTTTCACAACGGTTGAAAAGTCGGTGTCCGCCGGATCCCCATCCGTCTATATTTGCCGCCAATTTCACAGACCCTTAGAACTGGCTCATCGATGTACTGGACACTGGAACTCGCTTCGTACTTGGAGGATGCGCCCTGGCCCGCCACCAAGGAAGAGCTGATCGATTTCGCCATGCGTACCGGCGCACCGTTGGAAGTTGTGGAAAACCTCCAAGCGATCGAGGACGAAGAGGAAGTCTTCGAATCGATCGAGGAGATCTGGCCGGACTATCCCTCGAAAGAGGACTTTTTCTTCAACGAGGACGAATACTGAGCATCCGCTCAGAGCGCTGGAAGCCCCGCCACGAGCGGGGCTTCGACTTTCCTGCTGTCGCATTGACAGTGCATCCCCACCGGCAGGGTCTGTGCCATCCAAGGCGGCTACCTTTGGCACCCTTCAAAAAATGCCGCTAGCTGCCCGCGGCGATCAATCCCCACACCGACCATGATCGGCTCCTTGACCAAGGCCCTCAAGAAAGTATTCGGCGACAAACACCAGCGCGACCTCAAGGAGGTGATGCCCTTGGTGGAGGAGATCAAGGCGGCTCACGCCAAGCTGGAGAACAGTAGCAACAACGAACTACGAGATCGCTCGACAGCGTTGAAAGCGCGCATCGCGGATGCAACACGCGCCAACGATGAACGCGTGGCCCAATTGCGTGCGGAGATCGAAGCCGACGCGCAAATGGACATCCACGAGCGTGAAGGGCGGTACCAGGAGATCGATAAGCTCGAAGTACAGAGCATCGCACGTATCGAAGAAGTCCTGCTCGAGATACTGCCCGAGGCCTTCGCCATCGTGAAAGAGACGGCGAAACGGTTCAAGGACAATAGCGAAGTCCGTGTGACCGCGAACGACATGGACCGTGAGTTCGCCGCCAAACGTCCCGACGCGATCCGCATCGAGGGCGACCAGGCCTACTGGAAGAACACGTGGATCGCAGC
>Ga0073899_10005317_pt1 | contig 11200 bp, 10 predicted proteins | sample KloWWTmetaKNB5Ph_FD_88975 | JGI IMG/M metagenome (GOLD analysis project Ga0073899, IMG submission 88975) | Active sludge microbial communities from Klosterneuburg, Austria, studying microevolution and ecology of nitrifiers - Klosterneuburg... | ecosystem: Engineered > WWTP > Aerobic digester >...
CCCCGGTTCGATACTCGCCCCGGGCAAACGTAGGCTTGGGGGGTGTCCCCCCGTCGTCTGCGCCTGCTCGGTCCCGTCATCCTGCTCGTCTTCGCGCTCGTCGCGCTGGCGGCCGGGCTCGCGTTCGGCGGGGGTGCCAAGGAGCAGCTGCTGCTCGACGCGGGGCCGTTCGTGCGCTGGGGCCTGCCCGTTGCGCGGCTGTTCGTCAATATCGGCGCCGCCGGCATCATCGGCACGCTCGTGCTCGCGCTGTTCGCGTTGCGTCGCGGCGAGCGGGAGTTCGAGACGGCGCTGGATGTGGCATCCATCTCGGCGGCGGTCTTCACGGTCGCGAGCGCCTTCACCGCCTTCCTCACCTACCTGAACGCGTTTCCGACCCAGGTGCGCCCCGACGCCGAGTTCGGCGCGCAGCTTGCGGCGTTCATGCTCGACATCCCGATGGGCCGCGCCTGGCTGATGACGGTCATCGCCGGCGCCATCATCACCGTGCTGGCCTTCGCGGTGCGCAGCTGGCTCGGCACCGCGCTCCTGCTGGCGCTCTCGATCGCGGCACTGTACCCGATGGCCACGCAGGGTCACACCGCAGGCGCGGCGGGCCACAACATCGCCGTCACGGGGCTCTTCCTCCACCTCGTGGGCGCCGCGGTCTGGCTCGGCGGGCTCATCCTGCTCGTCGCGATCCGCCCCGTCATCGACCGCGAGCGGATGGGCCGCGTGCTGCTGCGCTACTCATCGCTCGCCCTCGCCGCGTTTCTCGTCGTGGCCTTCTCGGGCTACGCGAGCGCGGCCCTGCGCGTCGGCGAGTGGGATGCGCTGGGCACCCCGTACGGCATCCTCATCATCGTCAAGGTGGCCGCGCTGCTCGCGATCGGCGTGCTGGGCGCGATCTACCGGCGCTCGCTGATCGCGCGCATCGTCGGCCCCTCCAAGCGCGAGCTGGCGGCGATGCAACGGGTGGATGCCACGGCCGCGGCATCCACCCCCGCTCCGGGCGCCGGAGCCACCGTGCGCGGCGCACGCGGATCGAACGCATCCACGCGCGCGTCGAACGCCGCGGCGCGCGCGTCGCTCGCGCAGGCACGCGCCGCGGGCGACCGCCGTTTTTGGGGCCTGATCCTGCTCGAGCTGGCGTTCATGGGCATCGCCTCCGGGGTGGCCGTCGCCCTCGCCCGCACGGCCCCGCCGGTACCGCAGGAGCCCGCCGAGATCCCCACCCCGGCGCAGCGTTTGACCGACCGGCTGCTGCCGCCCGAGCTCGGCCCGCTGCAGTGGTTCACCGAGTGGTACGTCGACCTGCTCTGGATCGTCGCGTGCGGCTTCGGGCTGTTCTTCTACCTCGCCGCCGTGTGGCGCCTGCGCCGCCGCGGCGACTCGTGGCCGATCTACCGCACCATCTTGTGGGTCGTCGGCGTGCTGGCGCTGCTGTGGGTCACCAACGGCCCGATCAACGCCTACCAGGAATACCTGTTCAGCGTGCACATGATCGGGCATATGCTGCTCGCGATGGCGATCCCGATCCTGCTCGTGCTCGGCGCCCCCGTCACGCTCGCGCTGCGCACGATCCGCAAACGCGACGACGGCACCCGGGGCGGCCGCGAGTGGATCATGTGGGCGATCAACACCCCCTTCTCGAAGGTGATCACGAACCCGTTCGTCACCGCCGGGATCTTCGTGCTCTCGCTCTGGGTCTTCTACTACACGGGCATCTTCCGCTGGTCGATGGTCGATCACCTCGGCCACCAGTGGATGGTCGTGCACTTCCTGATCTCGGGTTACCTGTTCGCCCAGTCGCTGATCGGCATCGACCCGGTGCCCTACCGCCTGCCGTACCCCGGCCGCCTCGTGCTCCTGCTCGCGACCATGGCCGTGCACGCGTTCTTCGGCGTGGCGATCATGGCGCAGGAGGGCCTGTTCGTGGCCGAGTGGTTCGGCGCCATGGGTCGCACCTGGGGCCCGACCCCGATGGAGGACCAGCAGTCCGGGGGCGGCATCGCGTGGAGCGTCGGCGAGGTGCCGTCGCTGATCCTCGCGATCACCCTGGCGATCCAGTGGAGCCGCAGCGACACCAAGGAGCAGAAGCGCCTCGACCGGCACGCCGATCGCACGGGCGACGCCGAGCTGAACGAGTACAACGAGCAGCTGGCCCGCATCGCCGCGCGCGACGCGCAGCGCGAGGCGCAGGGGCGCCCCTAGCGCGTCCCGGGCGGGCGGGCGGGCAGGCCACCGCGCCCGTGGGGCGCGGCTAGTCGAGCCGGTGCTCGCCGCCGCCGACCCGGATGGAGACGCTGCCGTCGGGCAGCACCGAGATCGTGCCGTCGAGCATGAACTCCACGTCCTCATCGAGCTCGCGCACCGAGCCGTCGAAGAGGGACCTGACGTTGACATCGATGTGCGCGCTGCCGGGTGCGGGGGCGATCCGCCAGTTCGCGCCATCGGGCTCAAGCTGCACGCGCGGGTAGTCCGAGATCGACCATTCCGGCGGGGCGACGATCCGGTTCGCGACGATCCGGCCGAACGGACACCCGGTGGGTTGCAGCACCTGCTGGGTGGCGCACGCGTCGAGGAACCCGTCCACCTCCTGCTGGACGACGTCGATGAACTCCTGGGTCGGTTCGGCCTGGATGTCGATCGGGGTGTTGTGCAGGGGCGCGTCGGCGAGGACGAGCACGCCGTCGCTGTGCGCGATGGCGGTGTCGACCGTGACCGAGTAGATCCCCGGTGAGAACACGAGCATCGAGACGGGAGCCAAGGGATCGGCATCCATGCCCTCGGGCGCGACCTGGCGCTTGTCGATCTCGAAGCCGTTGACCGCAAAGCGCATCGAGCCGCGCACGGTGAGGCTCACGACGCCGAGCGGGCTCTGCGTGAAGCGCCAGGCCGGTACAACGCCGATCCAGCCGTCCTGGGCGATGCTGAACGTGGTCGTGCCGGGCGTGCCCTGCGCCGTGTACGCGATCGTGACGTGCGTCACACCCTGCTCGGTGCGCTCGCTCAGCGGCTCGATGTCGGTGAGCCGGCCCATCGCCGCCTGGCGAAGGAGGGCATCCGAGGCGCCCGCGGGGAGGGCGGCCGCGTCGAGCTCCACCGAGTCGATCCGCACACCGGGCATTTCGAGGGCGTCGGCGGCACGGTGCTCCTGCAGCAGCGAGAGGTAGCGCATGGCGTAGGCGGTGGGGCTGTAGAACTCGCGATACAGGATCACGCCGGTGGCGGCGAGGGCCGCGATCAGCAGCACGCCCACGAGCCCGAGGAGGCTCAGATCGACCGCGAGCGCGCGCTTTCGCGGCGGCGTCTCGTCGTGCTCGGCAGGCTCCACCTGGCCAGTCTACGAAACCGCCCCGGTAGAATTGCCGATGTGATGCCGTCGTGACCGCCTTTCAGCTCTCCGCCGAGCAGGAGGCCCTGTTCCGCCTCATCGAAGACACGAGCGAGCACATCTTCGTGACCGGTCGCGCCGGCACCGGCAAATCGACCGTGCTGAACCACCTGGCGTGGAATACCCGCAAGCAGATCGCCGTGTGCGCGCCCACCGGCGTCGCAGCCCTCAACGTCGACGGGCAGACGATCCACTCCCTCTTCCGCCTGCCGATCGGCCTGATCGCCGACCAGGACATCGAGCAGAACGACGCGACGCGCAAGATCCTGAACGCGATCGACACGCTCGTGATCGACGAGATCTCGATGGTGAACGCCGACCTGATGGACGCCATCGACCGCTCGCTGCGGCAGGCCCGCGCCCGCCGACGCGAGCCGTTCGGCGGGGTGCAGCTGGTCATGTTCGGCGACCCGTACCAGCTCGCGCCCGTGCCGCCGCGCGGCGACGAGCTCGCCTACGTGCGCGATCACTACCGCTCGTTCTGGTTCTTCGACGCGAAGGTCTGGGCGGGCACCTCCGGCGGCGAGGGCACCCTCGACCTTGGGGCGGTGGATGCCGCGCCCCTGCGCATCGTCGAGCTCGTCGACATCCACCGCCAGGCTGACGACGGCTTCAAGGCGATGCTGAACGCCGTGCGCCACGGGCAGGTCACGGCCGAGATTGCCGGCATCCTGAACGGCATGGGCGCACGCACGCCCCCGGCCCCCGGCAGTGGCCTCGAGCCGGGCGAGTCGATCATCACCCTCGCGTCGCGCAACGACATCGTCGCAAACATCAACCGGCGCCACCTCGAGGCCCTTCCCGGCCGCGCCCAGATGGCACGGGCCGAGGTGAACGGGGACTTCGGCCGCGAGTCGAACTATCCCGCCGACGCCGAGCTCAGCCTGAAGGAGGGCGCGCAGGTGATGTTCCTGCGCAACGACGTCGGCGGCGGCCCCGACGGGCAGCGCTGGGTGAACGGCACGATCGGCACGGTGACGCGGATCGGCGGGACCGTGCACGTCGACATCGACGGCACCGAGCACGAGGTCGACCCGGTCGCGTGGGAGAAATACCGCTACAGCTACCACGCGGCATCCAAAAAGCTCTCGCGCGAGGTGGTTGCCGAGTTCACGCAGTTTCCGCTGCGCCTCGCCTGGGCGGTCACGATCCACAAATCGCAGGGCAAGACGTACGACCGCGCGATCGTCGACCTCGGCTCTGGGGCGTTCAGCCCCGGGCAGACGTATGTGGCGCTCAGCCGGCTGACATCGCTCGAGGGCCTGTACCTCTCGCGGCCGCTGCGGCCGAGCGACATCAAGGTCGACCCCGACGTGCAGCGGTTCATGGCGCGGCGCTGAGCGCGCTGCCGCGCAGAACTGCCGCCGCGCAGTAGAAACGCCGCTGCGCGTGGTGCGCGAGCGGCGTTTCAGTGACCGATTCGGGGTGGCTAGACCAGCGCGCCGTTCTTCGCGGCCGCGAGCTCCTCGAACACGTCGGTGTTGAACTGGTAGGCCGCGAGGACCTCCTGGATGACGCGCTCGCGCTCTGCCTCGTCCCACGAGACGAGGTCGAGCTCGGCGCGGTACGCGTCCTTGAACACGGTGGGGTCGGCGATCTCGTCGAAGGTGTAGAAGGTCACGCCGCCATTTTCGAGACCGAAGCGACGCGCCATCACCTTGCCGATGAAGATGCCACCGGAGAGGTCGCCGAGGTAGCGGGTGTAGTGGTGGGCGATGAAGCCGCCAGCCCACGTCGGGCCGACCTCGTTGATGCGGTCGACGTAGCGCTGCGTCGCGGGGAGCGGGCTGATCTGCTCGCGCCAGCCCTCGCCGAGCAGCGCGCGGAGGTCGGCTTCGACGGCGGGCAGTCGCGTGAGCGCGTCGGTGATGAACTTCGCGGCAAGCGGATCCTGGCGCATCGCGTCTGCGGCGCCCTCGAGGGCGACATAGATGAAGTAGTGCTGGGCGACCAGGGCGATGTAGTCGTCGAGCGTGCCATCACCCTTCAGGAGATCGCTCATGAAACCGGCGTGCTCACTGCTCGAGTGGGCAGCCGAGCTGCGCTCGCGAACGGCAGTGGAGAAAGGGATGACCGAGGGCATACTCCGAGTGTAGCGAACTCGGTGCGGTGTTCCTTAGGTTCGCCTTAGCAATCGGCTTTGAACTGTCTGAATGCGCGGTGCGGGCGTCACGATCCGTGCCCGCGTCGCGCTATTCGTGCGGGCGCGGCTCGACGCCGAGCGCGGCGCAGGCGTCGTCATACAGGCGCACGATCTGCTGGCGCACCTCGATGCGCTCGCTGATGGCGCCGCCCGGCCACGGGATGCGCGCGGCGCGCACGGTGCCGTCGGCCAGCGTGATCGACCAGTCACCGCCGGCGCCGTCGAAGTCGACCATCGCGGCTGCGGTGACGTCGGCCTTGCCGCCGTCGGCGCCGCCGAAGGCCCGGGTGATGAGCAGGTTGTCGTCCTGGTGGTCGTCGTTCATGTGGTGCAGCACGGCGGCACGGACGTTGTCTTCGAAGATGTGAGGCACGAGCACCATGTTAGGCCAGCGGCATCCCGCATCGCCCGGAGGCGAGCGCGCCCGGCGATGCGCGTGCCCCGGGCTACAATCGCTTGAACAGCAACCGGGGGGATCCACATGCGGACAGGGCCGACGCATCGTCGAGTCGTCGGACTCACCGCGGCGATCGGGGCGCTGCTGCTCACGCTCAGCGCGTGCGCGGGAGGCCAGGCCATCTCGCTTGAGGTCCCCGAGCAGTCCGAGGCCCCCTTCGCGCCCGAGACGCAGATCGCGCTCGAGGAGGCGGTCTCCCATGCCATGGCGATGAGCGCTTCACCCGGCGCGCTCGTCGGCGTCTGGGCGCCGTGGAGTGGTTCATGGGTGGCGGGGCTCGGCACCACGACCGCGGGTGGCGAGAGCGCGGTGACGCCCGAGATGGCGTTCCGCGCGGGCAACGTGACCCGCCCCATGATCTGCGATGTGCTCTACAGCCTTGCCGCCGACGGGCGCGTCTCGCTCGATGACCCCGTGACCGACTACGCGGTGGGCGTCCCGACGCTCACCGACGTCACGCTCGTACAGCTGTGCAACGGCACCTCCGGCATCGGCTCGTACTCGAACGTGCTCACGCCCACGTGGGAGGGCAACCCGGCGCGGCACTGGAACCCGCGCGAGCTCGTCAGCTTCGGGCTCGGCGAGGCGCAGCGGTCGACGCCCGGCGAGGCGTACAAGGAGGCCGAGGCGGGCTATGTGCTGCTCGGGCTCGCGCTTGAGAATGCGACACGGACGCCCGCGGCACAGTTGCTCGACGAGTATGTCTTCGGCCCCCTTGCGCTGGGTGGCACCAAGCTTCCCGGCCCCGCCGCCGCGGCACCCGGCCCCGTGGCGCTGCCCGGGTTCCAGGCCGCGCGCGGGCCCGATGGCGGCTTCGACTGCGCCGCCACGCAAGAGATGACGGTGCGCTCCGCATCGATGGGATTCACCAACTCCGGTGTGGTCACGACCGTCACCGACCTCGGCCGGTACATGCGGGCGCTCGCTGCCGACTCCCTGCTCGCACACCGGGCCGGCGGCAACGAGGAGTCGGATGCGGCGAAGCTCGCCGCGTCGCGCTACGCGAATCCGCTCCCGGTTGCCGAGGGCGTGCCCGCCTGGTTCACCGCCACGGGCGGGGTGCTGCAGGCCGGCTCGCTGATCGGCCAGTATGGCGCGATGCCGGGCTACCTCACGGCGGCCTTCGCCGACCCGGCGACCGGCCTGGTGGTGGTCGCCGTGCTCAACAACTCGACCGCGAACCCGGCGCTCGTGCGCGATCTTGCGTGGCAGCTCGCCGCGATCGCGTCGAAGGCCGCACCGGCCGCCGAGCAGACCGCCCCCGAGTTCGGCCTGCCGTGGACCGCCGAGCAGTACGGCGAAGAGATCACCCAGCTCGCGGTCTGCCAGCCGGCACCGGAGGAAGCGCCCGCCGGCTAGCGAGCAGCCGAGCATATGCCGACAGCGGCATGGCCTGCCGGGGTTACGCGAGCAGCGTGTCGCCGACGAAGCCGCCCTTAGCGCACCCGGGCGGGATCGCGAAGACCGCGGAGCCGACGGGCGTCGTCCACGTGTTGAGCAGGTCGAGCTCGTCGAGTCGGCGTTGCATGGGGGTGAACTGCGTGTCGACGTCGGCCTGGAACGACACGAACACGAGCCCCGCGTCGGCGATCTCGGCACCCACGGGCGCATCGTCGTAGTTGTACGAACGCCGGAAGATCTGCTCGGCGGGGTTGTCGCTGCGGGCACGACGGATGTGCGAGAACTCGGGAATCACCGGGAATCCGATCGCCGTTTTGGCCTCGAAGTCGGGTTCGTCGTGTTCGTGCACACCGGTCAGCGGCGCGCCAGTGGCCAGCGTGCGACCCACCGACTGCTCGCGACCGGGTCGGTCGAGGTGGTCCCAGGTGTCGAGATTCATGTGGATGCGCCGCACCACCGCGCTCGTGCCCCCGGCCATCCACGCCCCGGCGGCGCCGGATGCGCTCTCCCAGACGACCGAGTCGAACTCGGGGGTGCCGGGCTGCACGTTGACCGTGCCGTCCACCTGCCCGAAGAGGTTGCGCATGGTGGTGCCGGCCGGCTCGCTGCCGACGGCGCGGCGGAACCCGCGCTGCACCCATCGCACGGTGGTGAAGGTGCGGGTGTCTTTGAGGAGCATCCGGGCGGTGTGCGAGACGGTGAGCGGATCGTCGGCCGCGATCTGCAGCAGCAGATCACCGTCGCTGAACTCGGGCTGCAGGCGGTCGATCGTGAACGGCGGCAGGGGCGCGAGCCACGACGGCGCGGGGCCGCCCGCGCGTGCGACGAAGCCGGGACCGAAGCCGAACGTCACCGTGAGCCGGGCCGGTGCGAGCGCGAGCTCGGGCTCGGAGTCGGCCAGGGCGGGCACGCCCTGGGTGAGCCGGGCGGCGTCGTCGCTGAGCAGGCGCATCATGCGAGTGAGCGCCGCGCGGTCGACGCCCTCGCGCAGATCGAGCGCGACGAAGGTGGCGTGCGCCTGCGGCACGGTCGCGATGCCGGCCTGGTGCACGCCGTAGAACGGCACGGTGTTGCCGCCGTGGAGGGCGGCGACCGGGCCTGCGCTGCTCGCGGTCGTACCCGCGGCGCCGTCCGCGCCGCCTCCCGCGGCCGGCTCATCCGAGCGACCCAGCATGGCGTCGAGCCCGATAGCCGCGGCCGCGCCGACGCCGGCGACAGCCCCTCCGAGGAGGAACTGTCGCCGCGTCGCTCCGGCCCGGCCCGCAGATGCCTTGCGCGTTCCGGGGTCGTTCATTACTTCTCCGACTCGTAGTTCTCGTTCGCGCCCGCGTAGTCCTTCACGGGGGCCTCGAACGTGAGCACCGTGCCGTCGTCGAAGGTCACGGTGACCTCGACGATCGCGCCGGCGAGCAGGGGCTCGGTGAGCCCCATGAACATGAGGTGATCGGCGCCGGGCTCGAGCACGTAGGTGCCGCCGGCCGGGATGGTGAAGCCGCCGGTGACCTCGCGCATCTCCATCTCGCCGCCGGCGTTCTCGGCCGTCTCGTGCAACTCGACCATGTGCGCCACCGGGCTGGAGGCCGACACGATCGTGATGGGCTGATCGCCCGCGTTGGTGAAGACGCCGAAGGCGCCCGACATGCCGCTCTCAGCCGCCTTGAACCAGGCATCCGAGATCGTGACGACGGTGGATGCCTCGGCATCCGCGTTCGCCGCGGTGTTGTGGCCGCCGTGCGTGTCGCCTGAGGCGCCGTGGCCGTCGTGCTCGCTGGTCGCGGGCGGGGTGGGGGCCGGCTCGGCCGCGGCTGCGCAGCCGGTGAGGGTGAGCGCGGCGGCGGCGATGACGGCCGAGATGCGGAGGGTGGTGAATGTGTTCATGGACATGCCTTTCACAGCGAGTGCTGCCCGGACGACGCGTCGTCGCGGGAATGTTGGGAATCGGCGGCAGTGCCGGCCGCGGCCGCCTCGGCGACGGGGTCGATGCCCGCCCCCGCTTCGGGCGCCGCGGGGGAGCCTGCCGCCTCGCCGGCGCGGGCGCGCCGGCGGATGAATGCAATGAGTGCGGCGATGGCGAGGGCGATGACCGCCCCGCCCGCCCCGAGCCAGACGACTCGGGGAATGCCGCCGGGCTCCGCGGAGCCCGCATCGGTGAGCTGACCGTGCGCATCGTCGTCGGCACTGTTCGCCGACGAATCGGAGCCGTTGGCGCTGTTGCCGTTGGCGCTGTTGCCGTTCGCGCTCGTGTCGCCGCTGCCGTCCGCGGGACGCACGACCAGCTCGCCGTCGCCGACGGTGAACGGGATGAGCCCCGAGATCGGGTGCCCGTCCGACGAGACCACACGCCAGCGCAGCTCATATCCCGCGTCGGGCATACCCGCCGCGAGCGGTGCCGTGACGGTGTCGCCGACGAGGACGACCTCGCCCGAAACCCAGTCGCGATCCGCGGCGTCCGAGACGATGACGGCGGCCCCGATGGGCAGCACCTCGGCGGTGAACCGCAGCGAGACCTCGGCGGGCGCGGTCTCGAGGCGCTGCTGCTCCTCGGGTGAGCTGCTGATCAGGGAGTCATGAGCGGATGCCGCGGGTGACGTCGCGAACATCGCGAGCGCCGCCGCCAGCACCCCCATCGCAATGATGCGAGGGCGAAACATGGCGAAACCTCTCTTCGGACGCCGGGTGGCGGCATCCAATGCGCAATCGATCGCCCGGAACACGCCGGGCGCGAAGCGGCGCCGCACGCCGGGAGGGCGCGGATGCCGCGGTCAGATCACGCGAGAACGGGTGGGCCGCGCCGCTGGAGCGACGAGAGGGTCGGGCCCGTGACGGGGAGCCGTGAGGTACGAGTGGCGCGCAGGCGCACGGGGCGCAGCGGCACGGGGATGGCACCGAGGCCGACGCCGAAGGTGCGTGCGGCCCAGGCGACGATATCGCGGGCGAGCGCCATGAGGCGGAGGACGCCGCGCTCGCCGCGATAGAGCGCGGCGATGGTGACGGCGGCGGCGATGGCGTGCGAGACCCACATCGCGGTGTCGCCGACGATGGCGTCGAGGGGGATCGTCGAGGCCGGGGCCAGGGTGAGCTGGCCGGGCGGCAGATGGTGGGCGTGCGCGCCCAGCGCCGCGGCAGCGGGGCCGGCGCCGGTGATGAACCCGAAGACGAAGAGGCAGTGGAACAGCGCCTGGCTTGCGGCGACCGCGAGCGAGAGGCGGATCAGCGAGAGCGCCCGCCCCGCGAGCAGCGTGCAGACCATGACCGAGAGCAGCCAGGGCAGGGCGATGCCGACCCAGCCGGGCATCGCGCCACCGGCGGCGACGTGCGAGAGCAGGGCCACGAACGTAGCAATCGAGGCTCCAATCAGCCCGCGCAGGGCGCGGGAGGCTCGGGAGCGACGCATGCCTGTCATTCTTGCAGGGTTGTGCGGCGAGTGCATCTTCGCCAATCCCGAGCGCCAGTAGCATTCCGACATGGATCTTCAACTCAAGGCACGAGTCATTCTCGTCGTCGGAGGGCACGGGCTTGTCGGCAGCGCCGTCGTCAAGCGCCTCCGCGCCGAGGGGGCAATCGCCATCCCCGCATCGCGCAGCGCCAACGAGGGCATTGTGATGGATGCCACGAGCGACGAGTCGGTCAACGCCGGCGTCGCGCGGGTGCTGGCCGAGCACGGGCGCATCGACGGACTGGTGATGACGGCGGCAACGGTGCCGACGATCACCGATCCGAAGCTGAACTCGGAGCCCAGCCGCGTGCTCGACGGCATCGACACGAAGGCGATGACGTTCATCCGCATCACGAACGCGGTGCTGCCGCACATGACCGCGGCCGG
>Ga0073899_10005319_pt1 | contig 11199 bp, 8 predicted proteins | sample KloWWTmetaKNB5Ph_FD_88975 | JGI IMG/M metagenome (GOLD analysis project Ga0073899, IMG submission 88975) | Active sludge microbial communities from Klosterneuburg, Austria, studying microevolution and ecology of nitrifiers - Klosterneuburg... | ecosystem: Engineered > WWTP > Aerobic digester >...
CGCAGAGCGGCATCGACCTCGACCTGGGCACCACCGCGGGCACGCGGCTGCCGATCGGCGACGAGCCCGGGCTGCTGGAGCACATCTCGGCGGTCGCCCCGCACCACGCGCTGTTCCCGGCCGGCATCTCGGACATCTTCCACGTCGAGGAGACCGTGGTGAACAACCCACGGGCGATGGTGGACGTGATCCGCGGGGCACTCGCCGTGGGCATGCGGGACTTCACGTTCAACCTCGACTCGAACGAGTTCATCCGGATCACCGGCTACCTCGTGCGCAAGTCCGACATCGTCGGCATTGCCGAGCACGGCGCCCGGCATTCCTCGGACTACCTCGCCGCCACCGCAGAGGTGAACCACACCGTCACCACCCGCGCGGTGAAGCGGGTGATGGCCGCCGAGCTGAACGCCGGACAGTGACGATGGCTGAGCTTGACGAAACGGTGGCTGAGCTTGACGAGACGATGGCTGAGCTTGACGAAGCCTCCGCGACCCGTAGAACTGCAGCCGGTGGCTGAACCGGACGAGCCCGTGCGACCCTTCGTCAAGCTCAGGGATCGTCTGGGGGCACTATGACCCTTCGTCAAGCTCAGGGGTCTTTGGGGGCTCAGGGGTCGTTGGGGGCTCAGGGATCGTTGGGTGCTCAGGGGTCGTTGGGTGCTCAGGGACCATTTGGTCTGGTGACCGACTTCATCGAGTTCTCGGCGGTGGACGGCCCAGGCAATCGGTTCGTCGTGTTCCTGCAGGGCTGCAACCTCGACTGCTTGGCGTGCCACAACCCGTACACGATCAACCCCTGCATCGACTGCGGGGACTGCGTGGTCTCGTGCCCGTCCGGCGCGCTGAGGCTGGACGCGGCTGGCAAGGTGCTCTGGGACGCCAGCTCCTGCACCGGTGGCGACACCTGCATTGACGTCTGCGAGTACGACTCCACCCCGAAGGCGCGGACGCTGGCCGTGACCGAAGTGCTGGCGCGGCTCCGTCCGGCGGCTCCGTTCCTGTCAGGGGTGACCGTCTCCGGCGGCGAGGCCACCGGACAGCCCGGCTTCGTCCGCGCCCTGTTCGCCGCGATCAAGGCCGATCCAGGGCTGGCCCGGTTGACCTGCTTCGTCGACAGCAATGGCGACACCGACCCGACGGTCTGGGACGACCTGGCCGACGTGATGGACGCGGCGATGATCGATCTGAAATGCCTTGACGACGGCATTCACCGTCGGATCACCGGTTCGGGCAACGCCCGGATTCTGGATTCGATCCGGCTACTCGCTGCCCGCGGTCAGCTGCATGAGGTGCGACTGCTGCTGCTGGCCGGCGTGAACGACGCCGAAGACCTGCTGGCCGAAACCGGACGCTGGCTGGCCTCGGTCGACCCCCGGATGCGAGTGAAGGTGATCGGCTACCGGGCGCACGGCGTCCGTCCGTCCCCGATCCCGCTGCGCGAGCCGACCGCCGAGCAGCGGGCGCACTACGCCGACGTGCTCGCCGCCCTGGGCGAGTTCGAAATCGCGGTCATCTAGCCGGGGTTGAACTCGCCCCACTCCTGATCGTTCTTCACTTCGGCTTCGAACAGCTCGCCCGGTGCCGACTTGGCCTTCGCCAACTCAGCTTCGAGCTGCGCGATGCGCTGCTTCAGTCCGTCCACTTCTTCTTGGGTTGGCATGCTGCACTTCCTCCGATCGAGGACCGGCGGTCCGTGTGCCCACGCTCGCAGCGTCCCCGGGCCGCGTCAATGGTGACAATCACGCACCCCGCTACCGAGGGCCTCCGTTTCGGTCATCCGCCCGTACGTGCGCAGGCTCTCGACCAAACCGGTGGCCCTCGATGACGAAGGGTGGCTCTCGGTGAGGGCGGGCGACTCAGCCGACGCTCGGGCCGCCGAAGCGGTGGGCCCAAAGGTGGGGTACGTCCTTGGCGAACGCGGCGAGGATCTCTGCCGACGCTTCGAGCGCGGAGAGGTCGCCGCTCTCGACCTCGGCCTCCAGGTTGGCCCGGATCGCAGAGACCGCCGGCGAGGTGCGCAGAGCATCGGTCAGTTCGCCCTGCACCAACGCCCATAACCATTCTCGTTGCTGCTTGGCACGGCGCGCCTCCAGCTGACCGGACGCCTCCAGCCGCGCCCGGTGGTCGACGATCGCCTTCCAGACCTCGTCCAAGCCCTTGCCGGTGAGCGCGGACGACGTGAGTACCGGCGGACGCACCGCCTTGGGGTCGGATGTGATCAGCTTCATCGCGATAGCCAGTTCACGCGCGGTCACCCGGGCCTCGCCCTCGTGTTCGCCGTCCGCCTTGTTCACGGTGATCACGTCGGCCATCTCGAGGATGCCGCGCTTGATGCCCTGCAACTGGTCGCCGGCACGGGCCAGCGCGATCAGCAGGAAGGTGTCGACCATGCCCGAGACCGCGACCTCGGACTGCCCCACCCCCACGGTCTCGATCAACACCACGTCGTAGCCGGCCGCCTCCAGCACGAGCATCAACTCGCGCGTGGTGCGGGCCACGCCACCCAGGTGGCTGCCCGCCGGCGAGGGTCGGATGAAGGCCTCCTCCGATTGGGCGAGTTCGCCCATCCGCGTCCGGTCACCGAGGATCGATCCCCCGGTCTTGGCGGAGGTCGGGTCGACGGCGAGGACGGCGATCCGGTGGCCCTGGGAGATCAGGCGCTGGCCGAGAGCGTCGATGAACGTGGACTTGCCGGCGCCCGGAACTCCGGTGATGCCGACCCGAACCGCCTTGCCCGAGTACGGACGCAGCAGCCGCAGCAGGTCGGCCGCGATCGCGTGGTGGGCCGGCTTGCTCGACTCCACCAGGGTGATCGCGCGCGCGATACCGCCACGGGAGCCGGCCAGCACCTGGTCAGCCAGGTGCTGCGGGTCCAGGCGCGGCCGCCGGACTTTCACCGGATCGGGCCGGGGGGCGGACGCGTCCCCGTACTGCCGGCCGGGAGCCGGGCTCGACTCGGCCCACAGCGGAACCCTCTCGTCACCCATTTCTCATCTCCTTGGAAGCCAACGATGGCTGAGCCTGACGAAGCCTCGTCAAGCTCAGGGACCGTTCCGCCGAACTCAGAGTAACGGTGGCTGAGCCTGACGAAGCCTCAGTCCCGCGACGGTGGCTGAGCCTGACGAAGCCTCATGCCCTCGCCCTTCGTGACGCGCTCGCTCGTTCCTCACGAGCGCTCCTCAGGGACCGTTAGGGAACTGGCCCTTCGTCAGGCTCAGGGCCCTTCGTCAGGCTCAGCCCTTCGTCAGGCTCAGGGAACGTTGGGTCAGGCGTCCAGGCGCTCGCGGAGCTTGGTGAGCAACTCGATCGCCGAATCGGGGATGACCGTGCCGGGCGGGTAGATCGCGTCCGCGCCCTTGGCGTACAGCTCGTCGAAGTCCTGCGGCGGAATGACGCCACCGACCACGATCATCATGTCCTCGCGGCCCAGCTTGTTGAGCTCCTCGCGCAGCGCGGGCACCAGGGTGAGGTGACCGGCGGCCAGCGACGAAACCCCGACCACGTGAACGTCCGATTCGACAGCCTGGCGGGCGGTCTCCTCCGGGGTCTGGAACAGCGGACCGACGTCGACGGTGAAGCCAAGGTCGGCGAAAGCCGTCGAGATCACCTTCTGGCCGCGGTCGTGGCCGTCCTGGCCCATCTTCGCCACCAGGATGCGCGGACGGCGTCCCTCGGCCTTCTCGAAGTCGTCGACCAGGCTGCGGGCCTTGGTGACCGCCTCGGTCGAGCCCGATTCGGAGTTGTACACACCCGAGATCGTACGGATGTTCGCGGTGTAGCGCCCGAAGACCTTCTCGAGTGCGTCCGAGATCTCGCCGACGGTCGCCTTGGCGCGAGCCGCGTCGATGGCCAGCTTGAGCAGGTTGCGCTCGGGATCGGTGGAATCCGCATTCTCCGCAGCCCAGGTCAGCTTCTCCAGCGCGGCCTGGGTGGCTGCCGGATCGCGCTCGGCACGCAGCCGGGCGAGCTTGTCGATCTGCTGCTGGCGGACGCTGTTGTTGTCGACCTTCAGCACCGCGGGCAGCACATCGTTCTCGACCTGGTACTTGTTCACACCGATCAGGGGCTGGCGACCCGAGTCGATCCGCGCCTGGGTACGGGCAGCGGCCTCCTCGATGCGCATCTTGGGGATGCCCGCCTCAATCGCCTTGGCCATACCGCCGGCGGCCTCGACCTCCTGGATCAGATCCCAGGCCTTCTCGGCCAGCTCGTAGGTGAGCCGCTCGACGAACGCGCTGCCCGCCCACGGGTCGACCGTCCGGCAGGTGCCCGATTCCTGCTGAATGAACAGCTGGGTGTTGCGGGCGATCCGGGCGGAGAAGTCGGTCGGCAGAGCGATCGCCTCGTCCAGGGCGTTAGTGTGCAGCGACTGGGTGTGGCCCTGGGTGGCGGCCATGGCCTCCAGGCAGGTGCGTCCCACGTTGTTGAACACGTCCTGAGCGGTCAGCGACCATCCGGAGGTCTGCGAATGCGTCCGCAGGCTCATCGACTTCGGGTTCTTCGGGTCGAACTGGCGCACCAGCCGAGCCCAGAGCAGCCGGGCCGCCCGGAACTTTGCCACCTCCATGAAGAAGTTCATGCCCACGGCCCAGAAGAACGACAGCCGCGGAGCGAACTGGTCGACCTTCAGCCCGACGGCCTCGCCGGCGCGGATGTACTCCACGCCGTCTGCCAGCGTGTAGGCCATCTCGATGTCGGCGGTCGCACCGGCCTCCTGCATGTGGTAGCCGGAAATCGAGATCGAGTTGAACTTCGGCATGTGAGCGGAGGTGAACGCGAAGATGTCGGCGATGATCCGCATCGACGGCGTCGGCGGATAGATGTAGGTGTTGCGAACCATGAACTCTTTGAGGATGTCGTTCTGGATCGTGCCCGCGAGCTGCTCCAGCTTCACCCCCTGCTCCTCGGCCGCCACCACGTACAGCGCCAGGATCGGCAGCACCGCACCGTTCATGGTCATCGACACCGACATCTGGTCGAGCGGGATGCCGTCGAACAGCTGCCGCATGTCCAGGATCGAGTCGACGGCCACACCGGCCATGCCGACGTCACCGGTCACCCTCGGATGGTCGGAGTCGTAGCCACGGTGGGTGGCCAGGTCGAAGGCGATGCTCAAGCCCTTCTGGCCGGCCGCCAGGTTGCGCCGGTAGAAGGCGTTCGACTCCTCAGCGGTCGAGAAGCCGGCGTACTGCCGGATCGTCCACGGCTGGTTGACGTACATCGTGGCGTACGGCCCGCGCAGGAACGGCGGGATACCAGGGTAGGTCTTCAGGAAGTCGAGGCCCTCGTAGGCGGAGTCGTCGAAGTTCGGCGGCACCAGGATGTGCTCGGGGGTCTGCCAGCCCTCGGAGTAGCTGATCGACTCCTCAAGTTGCGCCTGGAATTGGGCCGCCGAGTCCTCGGGGACGCTCGGGGCGCCCAGCTCGACGTCGGTGAAACTCGGGATCTGGCTCATTTCGCCACTCCAATCCGGTCCATGGCTTCGGTGAGGAAGGCGACCACGTCCATGCCGTCGAAGACTTCGCCGTCGATCACCTGATCGACGTCCTCGGCCGCGGTCTCGGTCTTGCGTCCGGCGATGTAGACCGTCGGTACGCCGGCTTCCTTCAGTGCCCTCGCCACCGGGACGGCCTGGGCCGCGTAGACCTTCGCGGACGAACACAGGATGACGACCTTGGCGCCGGCCTCGGTCACCTTCGCGACGATCTCCTCAGGCGTTCCGCCCTCGCTGGACGGGCGCTCGATGCCGCCGACCCCCAGCAGTGCGCCGGTGAACATCTCTCGTCCGCCGAAGTCACGACGGGCGCCCAGGCAGGCCAGGAACACCGCCGGACGGGTTTCCGCGGCATTCGCGCGGTCGCGCAACACCTCGAAGATCTCGGCATCGCGACGCGGAGCGAGCCCGTGGCGCTCCGGGGCGGCCGGACGCGGCTTGGCCGCCACCGGCTCCTCGTCGGGCTTGGGGAACATGCTGACGCCGGTGAGCGGCAGCTTCCGGGTGGCCAGGCGCTTGGCCCGCTCGCCGTTGGTGGCGCCGATCCGGTCGGCGATCAGCCCGGACGTGAGCGCGGAGGTCATGCCGCCGGCAGCCTCGATCGCCTGGAAGGCAGCCCAAGCCTTGATCGCGAGGTCGTCGGTGAGGTTCTCCACGTACCAGGAGCCGCCGGCCGGGTCACTGACCCGTCCGATGTTCGACTCCTCGGAGACCAGCGCCTGGGTGTTACGCGCCATCCGCCGGCTGAACTCGTCCGGCAGGCCCCAGGCGGTGTCGAAGGGCAGGCAGGTGATGATCTCCGCGCCGCCGATGGCGGCACCGAAGGTGGCGATCGTGCCACGCAGCAGGTTCACCCACGGGTCGTCCCGGGTGATCATCCGCCACGAGGTGACTGCGTGCTGGACCGCGCCACGAGCGCTCGCCGGGACGCCGCTGGCCTCGCCGACGCGAGCCCACAGCCGGCGCAGCGCGCGCAGCCGGGCGATCGTCATGAACTGATCTGTGTTCGCACTCACCCGGAAGGCGATCTGGCCGAAGGCCGCTCCCGGCGCGATGCCGGCGGTCTCCAGGTCGCGCAGGTAGGCCACACCGGTGGCGATCGCGAACGCCAACTGGTCGACATCGCTGGCGCCGGCGTCGTCGTAGGGCAGCACGTCGACGGTCAGCGCGCGGACCCCGGGAAGCTCGGCGATGGTCGCCGAGACCCACTGCGCCTGGGCGCTGAGATCGGGGGCGTCGCCGGTGCGGGCGGCCAGAGCGAGCGCGTCCAGGCCGAGGTTGCCACGCGCGTGCTTGGCGTCCGCGGACTTCCAGAAGGAGGCCAGCGCCTTGGCTGCGGCCACCTGGTCCTCGACGCTGCTGATCGAGATCGGAGCGAGGTTCGCATCAACGTCCGCCAGTACCGCGGCGAGGTCGTCGACGGCGATCGCGTCGCTGCCGGTGCGCAGCCAGACCGAACTGGCCCCGCGCTCCAGGTCGGCGAGCACCTCGCGGGCCGTGGTCGCGACATCGGGATCCTCGTGCAATTGCCGGATGTCCCAGCTGGTCATCGGGCTCGTCTTCACCATGGTGCCGCGGGTGAACGGCATCACCCCGGGGTGCCCCAGCGGGACGGGGGAATCGGTGTAGAGAGGCTCGATGGTCAGGTTGTCGACGGTTACCGTCCGCAAGCGTTTCATCGCCTGCTCAATGGATAGTTCCTTGCCTTCGGGACGTCGCCGATTGAGGACCTTGAGGACCTCTTTTTCCCAGTCTTCCCTGGTGGGAGTAGCGAAGTCACCGGCAAGCATCAAGGGCGTGTCGGTCATGGGTTCACCCTATCCCTCAGACCTGCTCGCGATTGCTGGCCAGACCAATTCGGGACGATCGCACAAGCCTGCGCCCGAATGCTGGACGGACGCGAATGATCCCTGACCCTGACGAACGATCCCCGAGCTTGACGAACGATCCCCGACCCAGACGAACGATCCCCGACCCAGACGAACGATCCCTGAGCTTGACGAACGATCCCTGAGCTTGACGAACGATCCCTGAGCCTGACGAAGGGTCGCCGAGCTTGACGAACGATCCCTGAGCTTGACGAAGGGTCGCCGACCCAGACGAACGATCCCTGAGCTTGACGAAGGGTCCCCGACCCAGGAACCGGTGACTGAGCCCCAGCTCAGCTCACCTGGCGCACGAGTGCCTCCGCCGAGCCGATCATCTTGGCGGTCTCACGCTCCCAGTCGGGCTCCTGGCCGCGGAACGGACCGGTGGCGAGCGAGATGATGACCGCCGCCGAGCGCAGCCTGAGTTCGGTCGGGTCGACCCGGGTGTCGAACACCGGCACCCACCGCCGGATCAGTTCATGCACCCGTCCCTCCTGGGCCGAACTCATCCGCTGGATGGTGGACAGATGCGCCACCATGCACGCCAGGTCGTCGGCGCGGCGCCCGGGACCGACGGTGTCGGTGTCGAGCAGCCCGCAGATGCGTCCGTCAGCCACGTGCACCTGGCCCTCGTGGAAGTCACCGTGGGTGGGCTCGTTGCCCGGCGGGATCGGCGCGAGTCCGGAGACGATGGTGTCGACCAGCCGGTCCAGCTTGGGTTCGAGCGCGGGCAGCGCGGCAGCGACCATGCGGGCGTAGTGGCCGACGGCGTCCGACCAGGGCGGACGCCGCTCGAGTCGCGCGACCGAGGCCGGCATCGCGTCCAGGAGTTGGATCAGGTCTTCGGCCGAACAGGGCGGGGTGGCGTCGAACACCGCGCGAGCCAGCGGCCTGCCGGGCAGCTCGCGCAGGATCAACAGGTGGTCGGACGTGGTCGCGGCCACCGCGGCGACCGGCAAGCCGGCACCAGCGAGCAGATTGTGCCGGTTTAGCACATCCTCGAAAAGACGTGCGCGTAGTACCTTGACGTACACCACCTCAGCCGGATCGCCGAAGGTGACCTTCACCACCGCCCTGCGTCGGGGCCGGTAGCCGATCATCTGCAGTTGCAGGTCCGCCGGAGTGACCGGCTGCGAGAACACGTGGTTGGCGTTGCAGACCTCGGCCATCGACTCGGCGTAGGCGGCCCGCGCAAGCCCGGGGAGGTCGGGATCCTGCGGATAGATCCAGACGGCGACCTCACGAACCCCGTCGGCGAAGATCTCCGCGGCCGAGTCGCTCTCGGTCGGCCCGGACGCCCGCGCGCTCACGCCGAGCAGTTCCTCGCGGCGTCCGTAGGGCCAGTCGATCAGGGCCGAATAGGTGGCGGTCGTGGAGTGCGCGGGGTTCGCGTCCACGTGGTCGAGCGCCCAGGTGACCAGTGTGCCGCCGGCGTGCTGGACGGCCGCGGCGAGCAGGGCACCGACCTCACTCGAGGTGAGCAGCGCGGAACCATCCGGATCGGACGCGGTCACGCACACCTCCTTGTCTGACCGGGGTGGCAGCAGACTAGTGCCGCGAGTCGAATTGCGCGCGATTCGGCCGCCGCTAGCCGATTGACCCACCGAGTTGTCAGAACTTCACGGCGCTATGGCGCCGTGAAGTTCTGACAACTCGGTGGGTCTCGCGACTACTCGGGAGGTTCGGCCGGGCCGAGGTTGGTGAGCCGCAACCGCGCGGCCCGGCGTCCATCCAGTTCGGTGACCTCCAACTGGACGCGGCTGCTCTGGTCGGGATCGTCCGCAGCGGCGAGGGTGACCTCGCAGCGGTCCCCCAGTTGCGGCAGGCTGCCCAGCTGCGCCATCACAAAGCCGGCGACGGTGTCGTACGGTCCTTCGGGCAGCACGAATCCCGCCTGCTGGGCGAAATCCTCGAGGGTGACCAGCCCGTCCAACTCGGTCGCGTCGCCGGTGCCCTTGGCTGGGGTCTGCTCCGGATCGAACTCGTCGGTGATGTCGCCGATCAGCTCTTCGATCAGGTCCTCGATCGTGACGATGCCGGCCGTGCCGCCGTACTCGTCGCGCACGATCACCAGATGTTGGTTGTTCTGGCGCATCTCCGACAGTGCCCGCAGGATCTTCACGCTCTGTGGCAGCGAGGCCACCGGGCGCACCAACTGCCTGACCGGGGCGTTGCGCTCGGCCGGGTCGAGCGCTGCCAGGTCACGGAAGTGGACGAAGCCGATCACGTCGTCGAGGTTCTCCCCGATCACCGGGTAGCGGCTGTGGGCGGCGGCCTCGACTTCGCGAATGGCCTTGTAGGCGGGCATCGAGCCATCCAGGAAATCCACCTCGGTGCGCGGGATCATCGCCTCGCGCAGGCTCACCTCGCCAGCCGCGAACACCTCGTCCACGATCTGTCGCTCTTCGTCCCCGAGGGTGGAAGAAGATCCGACCATCGCGCGTAGTTCTTCGTCCGACACCTCCTCGCGGGACGCGGTGGGTCGCCGCCGAGGACGCGGACTACCAGATCGGTCGACTTGCCGAGGAACCAGATCACCGGGGTAGCCAGCTTCGCGATCGCGTTGACCATGGGCGCTAGGGCCAGGGCAAAGGTCTCGGCCCGCTGCATCGCCAACCGCTTGGCGCTGAGTTCGCCGATCACGATCGAGAAGTAGGAGATCACCACGGTGATCAGAACGAGGGCGATCGGACCGGCCAGTCCGGTCGGCGTGCCCCAGGAGACCAGCACCGTGGACAGGCTGCTGGAAAGGGTCGCGCCGCCGTAGGCGGCGGACAGGAAGCCGGCCAGGGTCACGCCGATCTGCACCGCGGAGAGGAAACGGTTGGGATCGGCGGTGAGCTCGGCCACCCGCTGGCCACGCTTGCCGCGCGTGCTCAGCTGCTTGACCTGGGATTCACGAAGCGCCACCAGCGCCATCTCGGCAGCCGCGAACACCCCGCCGATGATGATGAAGGCCAGAATCAGCAGAATGTCGCCGACAATCGAGTTCATTGGGCTCCTGGTGACGGTTAGGTGCTGATCCTACCGGCCACCCCGTCGGCACCGAGGGCCACCGTTTCTGCCATCCGCCCGTACCGACGTACAGGCCTTCGACCGAAACCGCGGCCTTCGATCAGGAAGCGAGGCCCTCGAATCGGCGGTGCTAACCTCGCGGCCATGGCCGGCTCACCATTCGGATTCGCTCGGGGGAACCTGCGCAAGCTGGTCTCGCTCCCCCGTTACCTCACCGGCGCCCTGCACGCCCGCTCAGTAGAGCGCGACCCGAAGCTCTGGGTGGTGGGCAGCGCCTTCGGGCCGGCGGACGGGGCACTCGCCTTCTATCTCGCAGCGACCCAACTGCCGGACGCTCCGCGTGTGGTCTGGCTGAGCAAGTCGCCGTCCGAGACCCAACTCGCGCGGAAGTTGGGCATTCAGGAAGTGGCGGACGCGGACTCGTCCGAGGGCTACCGACTCACGTTGCGCGCCGGGCTGGCGACCGTCACCCACGGTTTCGGGGACGTGAACCGCTACGCCCTCTCGCGGGCGACCATCATCCAGCTGTGGCACGGCTCGCCGCTGAAGAAACTGCACGCGGACTCGCCTGCGGTGACCGCGTTGGGCGGACTGGAGCGGATTCCGGGCGTCTCCGCCCTGATGCGCTCGGCGTATCGGCGCGGCACGAGCCGCATCTCGCTGCTGCCGTGCTCGTCGAGCCTGTTCGTGCCTTTCTTCGCAAGCGCGTTCCACTTGGTGGAAGGGCAGGTGCAGGTGCTCGGCGAGCCCCGTACCGACGTGCTCTTCGCCGGCTCGACGACCGAACGCATCGCCGCGGCCAAGACCACCCTGGCGCCGTTCC
>Ga0073899_10005320_pt1 | contig 11197 bp, 7 predicted proteins | sample KloWWTmetaKNB5Ph_FD_88975 | JGI IMG/M metagenome (GOLD analysis project Ga0073899, IMG submission 88975) | Active sludge microbial communities from Klosterneuburg, Austria, studying microevolution and ecology of nitrifiers - Klosterneuburg... | ecosystem: Engineered > WWTP > Aerobic digester >...
CAAGTGCCGCAAGAACGGGATCCACAACGTCACGCCCTTCGCCGGGACGACGAACTATTTCCTCTACTGGGGCGCTTCCGGCGCGAACGTCGGCTTCCCGACCAAGGACTACTGGAACAAGACGCTCATCACCTCGTCGAACGCCCACTACTTCAACATCACGCCGCACGAGTACTGCAGCGACGCCTCCCTCGTGAACTGCGCCCTGGCCCTCGCCTCGGGCGCGGCGCCGGCCTCGCCCAACACGATCCCCGCGCCGCTTCGCTGGTGCCGGACGGCCGCCGATGCGGTCCTCACGACGGTCGTCTCCGGGAACTCCGGCGGCACCCCGCGCTGCCAGAAGAAATTCGTCATCGGCACCTACCGCTTTCCGCGCTACGGGCGGTTCCAGCGCGTGGACATCGTTTCCAGCACGGGCAGCTATCCCAAGGCCGCCACGTCCGTGCGCACCGACTGCGCTTCGGCCACGTCCTGCACGTACGCGGAGGAGATCCAGAACTACGCCAACTGGTGGACCTACTACAGCAACCGCATGTCGCTCATGAAGACCTCGACGGGCCGCGCCTTCCTGCCCATCGACGACCGCTTCCGCATCGGCTTCATCACCATCAACCCGAACAGCCCGGTCACGGCGACCAAGTACCAGGAGATCGCGAAGTTCGACTCCGTCCAGAAGCTCGCCTTCTACACGAAGCTCTACGCGCAGAGCACGAACGGCAGCACGCCCAACCGCACGGCGCTCGACCGGGTCGGCCGCCACTATTCGGGACAGACCAACGGCGTCAACTCCGGGATGCCGAACGACCCGATCCAGTACTCGTGCCAGCAGAATTTCACGCTCCTCACGACGGACGGCTACTGGAACGACAGCTTCACCGGCGTCGGCAACGAGGACAATTCCAACAGCGGCTACACCACGCGCGCCTATGGCGCCTACGACGGCGGGCTCACCGGCGCATCCAACACGCTGGGTGACGTGGCGGCCTACTACTACAAGACGGACCTGCGCACCTCCGGCCCGGTCTCCGACAACAATGTGCCGACCTCCGAGAAGGACCCGAACCCGGCCCAGCACATGGTGACCTTCACCCTGGGTCTCGGTCTCGAGGGCCTGATGGACTACCGGCCCGACTACGAGTCCGCGCTCACGGGCGACTTCGCCCAGATCAAGGCGGGCACGAACAACGCGTGCTCGTGGACCACGGGAACGTGCAACTGGCCGGTGCCCGCGAGCAACGCGCCGAGCACGCTGGACGACCTCTGGCACGCGGCGGTGAACGGGCGCGGCAAGTACTTCAGCGCGAACGACCCGAACTCGCTCACCCAGGGCCTGCAGAGCGCGCTGTCCGCCCTGAGGATCCAGACGGCCGCCGCCGCGGCCTCGGCCACCTCGAGCCCGAACATCACCGAGACCGACAACTTCATCTACAGCTCGACCTTCCGCACCGTGAAGTGGGACGGCGAGATCGTCGCCCAGCGGATCGACACCACGTCGGGCAACGTCCTGCCCGCCATCGCCTGGTCGGCGCAGGCGCTCCTCGACGGGCGCACCGCGGCCGGCAGCGACACCCGCGACATCTTCACGATCGACGAAAGCGCGGGCGGCAAGCGCAAGCCCTTCAACTACGCGAACCTCACCAACGCGGCGGTCGGCAGCATCGCCGCGGAGCGCGCCTACTTCGACAACAAGTGCACGGCGTTCTCCCAGTGCGCGCTGCTCACGGCCGCGCAGAAGGCCGTGGCGAACGACGGCTCCCGGCTGGTGAGCTACCTGCGCGGATGGCGCCAGGACGAGAGCTTCTCCCTTCCCGAGTCCAATCCGCCGTTCCGCGCCCGCGAGCACATCCTGGGCGACCCGATCAACGCGACCCCGGCCTTCATGAAGACGCCGCGGTTCGGCTTCGCCGACGCGGTGACCCCGACCTACGCCGACTTCAAGCTCGCCAACGCGGGACGCCAGGCCACGCTCTTCATCGCGGCCAACGACGGCATGCTGCACGCGCTGAACGGCGACACGGGTAGCGAGATGTGGGCGTACGTGCCGCGCATGGTCATGCCCAAGCTGCACAAGCTCGCGACCGAGAACTGGAGTGTGGTCCACGAGTTCAACGTCGACGGCTCGCCCCAGATGATGGACGCCTATTTCGCGGGCGGCTGGAAGACCGTGCTGGTCTCGGGCCTGAACAGCGGCGGCCGCGGCTACTACGCGCTCGACGTCACCGTGCCGGGCAGCCCCACGGTGCTCTGGGAGATCTGTTCCGACCCCACGCTTTGCGCGATCAGCGATCCCGACATCGGCTTCACGCACGCCAATCCGGTCGTCACCAAGCGCGCGAGCGACGGCAAGTGGGTGGTTCTCCTCACCTCGGGCCTGAACAACGTCCTGCCGGGAACCGGGCGCGGCTACCTCTACGTGGTGGACATCGCCACCGGCACGATCCTGCAGAAGATCGACACCGGGGCGGGGAACACGACGACGCCATCGGGCTTCAACCACCTGAGCGCCTACGCGGACAACTTCAACGTCGACAACACCGCGAAGTTCGTCTACGGCGGCGACCTCTACGGCAACGTCTGGAAGTTCGACCTGCAGACCGCCACGCCGACGAAAACGCTGCTTGCGACCCTCAAGGACGCGACCGGCAAGCCCCAGTCCATCACGTCGCGACCCGAGCTGGGCCTGATCGACGGCTTCCCGATCGTCTTCGTGGGCACCGGGCGATACCTGGGCACCGACGACCTCGTGGATCCGGCGACCCTCGTGCCGCCGAACCAGTGGGCCTACGAGCAGTCCTTCTACGCGATCAAGGACCAGGGCACCTCCTACGGCAACTTCCGCCTGGGCAACGTGGTGCAGAACCTGATCTCCGCAAGCGGACCGACCTCGCGCACGACGACCAACCTCCCCGTCACCTGGGGAACGCAGGACGGCTGGTTCATCGACTTCAACCCGGGCGGCGATTCTCCGGGCGAGCGCGTGAACCTCGACCCGCAACTGGTCCAGGGCACGATCATCATCGTGACCAACGTGCCGAACAACAGCGCCTGCGCGGTGGGCGGCGACAGCTGGATCTACCAGTTGAACTACAAGTCCGGCGCCTTCGTGCTGACTTCGCCGCTGGAACAGGCAGGCCAGAAGTTCACCGGCCAGATCACGGTGGGCCTGGTGGTCGTGCGGCTGCCGAGCGGCAAGATCATCGGCATCGCGACGGGCGCGACGGGAGCCAAGACGACGGTTCCGGTGCCTCCTCCCGTCGGTGGCGGCAACGCACGCCGCATCTCCTGGCGCGAACTGATGCAGCGATGAGGACCCGACAGCTCGCGGTTGCCTCGATCACGATCCTCGCGGCGGGCCTCGCGCCCGTCGCGCAGGCCCAGGGCCGGATGCCGGCCTACGAGCCGCAGCAACGCCAGCGGACGGCGCTCGACACCTGCGGCAAGAACGAGGTCATGCGCGAGGCGATGTGCGTGAGGAAGTGCGAGGCCGACTTCCGGATGGATTTCTCCGCGAAGACGCCGCGCTGCGTGGGCCTGAAGGCCGATGCGAAGTACACGCCGCCCGTGCCCAACTACCGGCCGCCGGCGGCGAACCCGAACGCGAAGCCGGTGCCGGGCGCCTAGGACGATTCCCGGGCCGCCGGGCGACTAGGGGCCCGCCGAGGATTTCGCGATGGAGCGGGGAAGCGGGAAGGTGACGCTTTCCGTGATGCCCTCGAGTTCGCGCACGCGCGCCGCGCCCATCCGCTGCAGGGTCGCGATGACGTCCCGGACGAGGACTTCCGGTGCCGAGGCGCCCGCGGTGACCCCGATCGTTCGCGCTTCGCCGATCCACTCCGGCCGGATTTCCTCGGCGCGATCGACGAGATAGGCGCGGCGCCCGAGGTTCTCGGCCACTTCGCGCAGGCGGTTCGAGTTCGAGCTGTTGGGCGAGCCCACCACGATGACCACGTCGCATCGCGGCGCCATGAACTTCACGGCATCCTGGCGGTTCTGCGTGGCGTAGCAGATGTCGTCCTTCTTCGGCCCCTGGATCCCGGGATAGCGCGCCCGCAGGGCGGCCACGATGCGCGCCGCGTCGTCCATGGACAGCGTGGTCTGCGTCACGTAGGCGAGGTTCGCGGGGTTCTTCACCGCGAGGCGCGAGACGTCCTCTTCGCTTTCGACGAGATACATTCCCGCATCGGACTGCCCCATGGTGCCTTCGGCTTCCGGGTGCCCCTCGTGGCCGATCATCACCACTTCGCGGCCCTGCTGGCGCATCCTCGCCACCTCGGCGTGCACCTTGGTCACGAGCGGGCAGGTGGCATCGAAGACGCGCAGGCCCCGTTGCTCGGCATCGGCGCGGACCGCGAGGGACACGCCGTGGGCCGAGAAGATGACCGTGCCCCCGGCGGGGACCTCGGCGAGTTCCTCGACGAACACCGCGCCCTTGCCGCGCAGGTCCTCGACGACGAACTTGTTGTGCACGATCTCGTGGCGAACATAGATGGGCGCGCCATGAACCTCGAGGGCGCGCTCGACGATGGCGATGGCCCGGTCGACCCCTGCGCAGAATCCGCGGGGTTTGGCCAGCACGACTTCGATCGGTTCGGGCATCGGGTTTGTCCGGTGCGGCGGCTAGCGGTTGCCGGGGCGCTCGCCCGCCCGCCGGCTCGCGCGCAGGTCTCGCAGGCCGTCGGCCAGGATGAGCACGACGCCCACGGAAATCGCGGAGTCGGCGATGTTGAACGCGGGCCAATAGTATCCCGCGGCGTGGAGCTGGATGAAATCGACCACGTGACCGAGGCTCACGCGATCCCAGAGGTTTCCCGCCGCGCCCCCCAGCACGAGGGCGAGCGCGGTGGCGAGCAGGCGGTTGCCGCCGCTTCGCCGGAGCATGACGAGCAGGGCGACCGACACCACGATCGACAGGCCGACGAACAGCCAGCGTTGCCAGCCGCCGGCGTCGGCGAGAAAGCTGAAGGCCGCGCCGGGGTTGTGCCAGAGCACGAGGTTCAGGAACGGGGCGACGACGTGCACGTCGCCGGGAGCGAAAGCGGCGCTCGCCCAGGCCTTGGTCGCGAGGTCTGCGGCGGCGACGGCCGCCGACAGCGCGAGCCACCGCATCCAGCGCGAGTCGCCGCGCTCAGGCATGGTGGCGGACCTCGCCGGGCCCCTCGATGTTGGCGATGCACCGTCCGCAGAGGCCGGGATGGCGCGAGTCGGCGCCCGTGTCCTCCCGGTAATGCCAGCAGCGCCCGCATTTGGCGTGGTCGCTGGGAGACACGCGCACGGCAAGGGCCTCGCCCGCCTCGACGGCCGCGGCGGAAGTGATCAAGACGAATCGCAGGTCGGTCCCCAGGCTTTCCAGCAGCGCCCGGTCGCCCACGGGAGCGGCGAGCACGACCTCGGCCTGCAGCGACGAGCCGATGCCGCCGGACTGGCGCAGCGATTCGAGGTTCTTCTGCACCAGGGCGCGAATCTCGCGAAGGCGCTTCCACTTGGCCAGCAACGGCGACTCGTCCGGCTGCTGCGGGAGCACGTCGTTCCAGGTGTGGAAGAAGACGCTGTCCTCGCCTTCCGGGTGGAGCACGGCCCAGGCCTCCTCCGCGGTGAAGGAGAGGATCGGCGCCATGAGGGGCAGGAGGATCCGGGTGATGTGGTGCAGGGCGGATTGCGCCGCGCGCCTCGCCGGGGAATCGCGGCCGCAGGTGTAGAGGCGGTCCTTCAGCACGTCGAGGTAGAAGCCGCCGAGATCCTCGGAGCAGAAGGTCTGCAGGCGCTGCGCGACGAGGTGGAACTCGAAGCGCGCGTAGTCGTCGCCCGCGCCCGCGGCCATCTCCCGGGTCATCGCGAGCGCGTAGCGATCGATCTCGGGCCAGCGCTCCGGCGGCAGGAGGTCCTTGCCCGCGTCGAAGTCGGCCGTGTTGGCGAGGAGGAACCGCAGCGTGTTTCGGACCCGCCGGTAGCTCTCCACCACGCGCTTGAGGATCTCGTCGGAAATGTAGAGCTCGCCCGAGTAGTCCGCCGAGGCGACCCACAGGCGGATGATCTCCGCGCCGAGCGTGTCCGAGATCTTCTGGGGGGCGATCACGTTGCCGAGCGACTTCGACATCTTGCGCCCCTGCCCGTCGACCGCGAACCCGTGGGTGAGGAGGGCGTCGTAGGGCGCCCGGCCGTTCATCGCGCAACCGGTGAGCAGGCTCGACTGGAACCAGCCGCGGTGCTGGTCGCTGCCCTCGAGGTAGAGGTCGGCGGGCCACTTGTGCCCGTGGAGCCCGCGCAGGACGGAGAAGTGCGTGGTGCCGGAATCGAACCACACGTCGACGGTGTCGGTGATCTTCCGGTACTTCGCGGGGTCGACGCCGAAATCCTCGCAAGTGGCGGCGAACCAGGCTTCGATTCCGCCGCCGGAAACGCGCGTGGCCGCCTCTTCCAGCAGCCGCCCGGTCTCCGGGTGCAGTTCGTCGGTCTCCCGATCGAGGAAGAAGGGCAGCGGCACGCCCCAGTAGCGCTGGCGCGAAAGCGTCCAGTCGGGGCGCTTGGCGACCATCGCCTCGATTCGGGATCGGCCCCAGGACGGGTAGAACGTCGTGTCGGCGACCGCCTGAAGGGCGGATTCGCGAAGGGTTCGGGCCGCGACGCCCGGATCGCCCGCGCCGGGCGCCGGGGGCCTGTCCATGCCGATGAACCATTGCGTGGTGGCCCGGAAGATGATCGGCGTCTTGTGGCGCCAGCAATGGGGATAGCTGTGGCGAAGCGGCTCGTTCTTCAGGAGCGCACCGTTCGAGGCCAGCAGCTCGAGTATCGATTTCTCCGCCTCGCGAACCCCGAGTCCGGCGAAATGGGGCACCGTGGACTTGAAGCGGCCCCGGTCGTCCACAGGCTGGTCGAGCGGCAGGCCGTACGCCACCCCCGCCTCGAAGTCCTCCGCGCCGTGCGCGGGCGCCGTGTGCACGAGCCCGGTCCCCGCTTCCAGCGTGACGTGCTCGCCGAGGATCAGGGGAACGTCGCGAGGCTCGAGCGGGTGGCAAAAGAGCAGCCCGGAGAGCGCGCTGCCGGGGGCACGGGCGAGAACGGACTTCGCCTCGAGGCCGTAGCGCTGGAGGCACGCCTCGCGAAGCTCGCCGGCCAGGATGAGCGCGCCGCGCTCGGTGGCCACCAGCTCGTATTCGTGGCCCGGGTGCGCGGCGATGGCCTGATTGCCGGGCAGTGTCCAGGGCGTCGTGGTCCAGATCACCGCGAACGCCGGCCCCGTCACCTGCCCGAGGCCGAAAGCCCTGGCGACGGCAACGGCGTCCTCCGCCGCGAAGGCCACGTCGATGGCGGCCGAGGTCTTGTCCTCGTACTCGACTTCAGCCTCCGCGAGCGCCGAACCGCAGTCGATGCACCAGTTCACCGGTTTCAAGCCCCGATAGAGCAGGCCCTTCTTCCAGATGACCGCCAGCGCCCGGATCTCGTCGCCTTCGGTGGCGAAGTTCATCGTCCGGTAGGGATGCTCCCAGTCTCCGATCACGCCGAGGCGGCGGAAGTCCTGCATCTGCCGCTCGATCTGCTCCGCGGCATAGGCGCGACAGAGCTCGCGCGCCTTGTTGCCCTCGAGGTGGCGGCCGTGCTTCTTCTCGATCATGTGCTCGATGGGCAGCCCGTGGCAGTCCCACCCGGGCGTGTAGGGCGCGTCGAAGCCGGCCACCGTCTTCGACTTCACGACGATGTCCTTCAGGATCTTGTTCACCGCGTGACCGATGTGGATGTCGCCGTTCGCGTAGGGCGGGCCGTCGTGCAGGACGTAGAGCGGGCGTCCCCGGCAGGCCTCGCGCAGCCTGCGGTAGAGCCCGCTTTCCTGCCAGGCCTTCACCCACCCGGGTTCGCGCCGCGCAAGGTCGCCGCGCATCGGGAACGGCGTGTCCGGGAGGTTCAGCGTGTGCTTGTAGTCGGTCTTCGAAACGTCTGCCATCAGGTCCCCGATTCGCGGAAGTAGGCCCGCGCGGCGTCGCAGTCCAGGCGGATCTGCGCAACCAGCGCGTCGATCGAGGCGTATTTCTCCTCGTCGCGCAGCTTCTTCAGGAACTCGATGGAAAGGCGACGTCCGTAGAGATCGCCCGAGAAGTCGAAGAGAAACGCTTCGAGCGTCGCCGGCCCGCCACTGGCGACGACCGGCTTGTATCCCAGGCTCGCCACTCCCTCGAGTCCGCGAGTTGCCGCACCGGCGCATCTTACCGCAAAGACCCCCGTCATCACGGGCCGGCCGGGGGGAAGCGCGATGTTGACCGTCGGGAAGCCCAGGCTGCGGCCGAGTTTCGCGCCGTGGGCGACGCGGCCGCAGATGGCGTAGGGCCGTCCGAGGAGCCGCGAGGCGAGCGCGAGGTCGCCCGCGGAAAGGGCCTCCCGGACACGCGTGCTCGATACCCGCTCGTCGCCGTCGGCGACCGTGGCGAGCGTCTCCACCTCGTAGCCCAGCCGGGCGCCCTCGGAAGCCAGGAGCGCGACGTCGCCCGCGCGCTTCGCGCCGAAGCGGAAATCCTTTCCCACCAGCACGCGGCGCGCGCCATGCCGCTGCCGCAAACCCAGGGCGAAGGCCTCGGGCGACTGGGCGGCGAATTCGCGCGTGAAGCGGCAGATGTAGGCGATCTCGATGCCGGCATCCGCGAAGGCATGCAGTTTCGCCGAGAGCGCCGACAGCCGCGGCGGCGCCCGGTCGGGGAAGAGCAGTTCGCGCGGGAGCGGCTCGAAGGTGAGCACCGCGGGTGCTGCGCCCAGCGCCGCCGCTTCGTCGACGACGCGGGCGAGAAGCGCGCGATGGCCGCGGTGCACGCCGTCGAAGCTGCCGATGGCGATCACGGCATCGGGCGCCCCGGGTTTCGGATCGCGGATGACGGAGAGGCTCATTCGTGCCGCGCGAACTGGTGGACGCGGATGCCCAGCGCCCAGAGGGTGGCGAAGTAGGCGCCCATCGCCCCGAGGATCACCGCCGCGAGCTTGAGGGCGCGCGTGCCGGCGGGAATGGCGAACCACGATTGCTCGGAGCCCATGCCGTACCAGATGACCCCGCCCATCAGGTAGAGCGCCACCATCACCTTCAGGAGGAACGCGCCCCAGTCGGGACCGGCCCGCCAGGCGCCGGAGCGCCGGATCAGCCACCAGAGCCAGGCGGCATTGAACGTGGCGCCCACGGAAATCGCCGCGGCCAGCCCCGCGTGCTTGAGCCACGGCACGAGCGCCAGGTTGGCGAGCTGGGTGACGGCCAGCGTCGCGAGCGCCACCTTCACCGGGGTCCGGATGTTCTGCCGGGCGTAGAAGCCGGGCGCGAGGATCTTCACCAGGACGATTCCCGCGAGGCCGAAGGCGTAGGCGATGAGCGCCGCCCGCGTCATGAGCACGTCCTGCCTCGTGAACTCCCCGTGCCAGAAGAGCGTGGCCACGAGGGGAACGGCAAGCAGCGCGAGCCCGACGGCGGCGGGCAGCGCGAGAACGAGCGTGAGCCTGAGGCCCCAGTCGAGGAGCCGAGAGTACGCGTCCGGGTCGTTGTTGCTGTGGTGGCGCACGAGCGATGGCAGCAGCACCGTGCCGAGCGCCACGCCCAGCAGCGCCGACGGGAATTCCATCAGCCGATCCGCGAAGTAGAGCCAGGACACCGGCCCGTCGCCGAGCCAGGACGCGATGTGGGTGTTGATGACGAGGCTCACCTGGGCCACGGAAACGCCCAGCGCCGCGGGGGCCATCAGCTTCAACACCCGGACCACGCCCTCGTCCTTCGGGTCCCACCGGGGCATCGGCAACATGCGGATGCTAAGCAGGAACGGCACCTGGAAGGCGAGCTGCAGCACGCCGCCCGCGAACACCGCCCAGGCAAGGGCCAGGATCGGGCGGTCGAAATAGGGCGTGGCGAGGAGGGCAAAACCGATGAACGAAAGGTTGAGCAGCACCGGCGTGAACGCCGGCACCTTGAAATGCCCCCAGGTGTTGAGGATTCCCGCGGCGAAGCTCGTGAGCGAGATGAAGAAGATGTACGGGAAGCAGATCCTCAGCATCGTCACCGTGAGGGCGAACTTGTCGGCGTCCTTCGCGAACCCCGCCGCACTGGCATAGACGAGGAGGGGGGCGGCGACCACCCCCACGACCGTCGCGAGGAGAAGAGCAGCGGACAGGGCGCCCAGGACCCGGGCCGACAACGTCCGCGTGGCCTCGTCCCCGCGCCTTGCCCGGTACTCGCCCAGGATGGGGACGAAGGCCTGCGAGAACGCGCCCTCGGCGAACAGGCGCCTCAGGAGGTTCGGGATGCGGAAGGCGACCACGAAAGCGTCCATCGCGAACCCCGCCCCGAAGATGATCGCGAGAAGCGCGTCGCGAACGAACCCCGTCACGCGCGAGACGAGCGTCATCGCGCTGACGGAGGCTGCCGTCTTCAGGAGGTTCATGGACTCGGGCCAACGGCGGGGGCCGCGGCGGGCGGTGAAAGCGGGGGGGAAGCTAGGGCTTTGTTTTGACAGGACAAGCGCTGTATAATATCAGGCTTCGTTTTCGAAACCCCCGACTCCAGGATCCAGACAACATGGCCAATTCCAAGCAGGCCGCGTAACGCGCCAAGCAAGCGGGCAAGCACCGCGTCGCCAACATGGGCCTTCGCACCACCTTCCGCACCGCCATCAAGAAGGTGAAGACCGCGATCGCCGCGGGCGACGCCAAGGCCGCCCAGGCCGCGTTCGACGCCAACGTTTCCACGATCGACCGCATCGCGGAGAAGAAGATCATCCACAAGAACAAGGCCGCGCGTCACAAGAGCCGCCTTGCCCAGCAGGTGAAGGCGCTCGCCGGCCGCGCCTAGGGTCTGCCCTGCGGGGCGCGATCGCGACGTCGCCGCGCCCTTGCCGGCGCGGTTGCGGCACCCCGCGAATATGCCGATAATCGGCCACAGACATCCACGGCGGCGCGAGGCCGCCGTGATCATTTCCGCGAGGCAATCATGACCGCCGCCCACCTCATGAGGACCTATTCGCCCCAGCCCGTGGCGTTCGTGCGCGGCGAGGGGGCGTGGCTGTGGGACGAGAAGGGCCGGCGCTACCTGGATGCGCTCGCGGGCATCGCCGTCAACGGCCTGGGCCATGGCCACCCCGTGCTGACCCGGGCGATCGCGGAGCAGGCGGCGAAACTCATCCACACCTCCAACCTCTTCGAGGTGCGGGAGCAGGAGCGTCTCGCGGAGCGGGTTTGCGCCATC
>Ga0073899_10005321_pt1 | contig 11193 bp, 12 predicted proteins | sample KloWWTmetaKNB5Ph_FD_88975 | JGI IMG/M metagenome (GOLD analysis project Ga0073899, IMG submission 88975) | Active sludge microbial communities from Klosterneuburg, Austria, studying microevolution and ecology of nitrifiers - Klosterneuburg... | ecosystem: Engineered > WWTP > Aerobic digester >...
CATGCGCGACGCCGCCGGGCGCGAGGAGGCCGTGGTGTTCCACACCGCCCGCGCCGACGACTTCGGCCACGATCGCCGCGCCGATCGCGCCGCGCAGATGCTGCTGGCGTTCGACACCTACGGGCTGGTGCCACGCCACGTGCCGGCGCTGGACGTCGGCGTGATCACCCACGGCGGGGAGCTGCGCTCGCTCGCCGACGCCGACGAGGCGTACCTGCTGACCGGCTGGCAACCCGGCGAGCTGTACGCGCAGGACCTGCGGCGGATCGCCACGGCGGGCGCTAGCGCGCGCGACCATCAGCGCCTCGACGCGCTGGCCGACTACCTCGCGCAGCTCCACCACCGCGACGGCGCCCGCACCGCGCTCTACACCCGCGCGGTCCGCGACCTGATCGGCAGCGGCGAGGGCATCTTCGGCATGGTCGACGGCTACCCGCGCGACGTGCCCGGCGCGTCGCCGGTGCGGCTGCGGCGGCTCGAGGAGCGCTGCGCCGCCTGGCGCTGGCGGCTGCGCGGACGCGAGCCCCGGGCCGCCCGCATCCACGGCGACTTCCACCCGTTCAACATCCTGTTCAACGGCGACGCCGAGCTGGCGCTGCTCGACGCCAGCCGCGGCGCGATCGGCGAGGCCGCCGACGACGTCACCGCGCTCGCGATCAACTTCGTGTTCTTCGCCCTCGACACGCCCGGCGCCTGGCACCGCGGGCTGGGCCCGCTGTGGCACCGGCTGTGGGCGCGCTACGCGCTCGCCACCAACGATCACGAGCTGCTGGAGGTCGCCGCACCGTGGCTGGCCTGGCGCGCGCTGGTCATCGCCAACCCGCGCTGGTACCCGAACCTGTCGACCGAGGGGCGCGACCGCCTGCTGACGTGGATCGAGCGCGCGCTCGACGCGCCGCGCCTCGACCCGCGATCGGCCGACGAGGTGGTGCGATGAGCGGACACCGCGACGGCGCGGTGGTGTGGCTCACCGGCTTGCCGGCGGCCGGCAAGTCGACGCTCGCGGCGCGCCTCGACGCCCGGCTGCGCGAGGCCCACGTCCCCGCGGTGGTGCTCGACAGCGACGATCTGCGCGAGGTGCTGGTGCCGCGCCCTGGCCACGAGCCCGAGGCGCGCGACGGCTTCTACCAGACGCTCGCCGGCCTGGCCGCGCTGCTGGCGCGACGCGGGCTGGTGGTCGTGGTCGCGGCCACCGCGCACCGCCGGGCCTGGCGCGATCGGGCCCGGGCGCTCGCGCCCCGCTACCTCGAGGTGTACGTCGCCACGCCGCTCGCCGAGTGCCGCGCCCGCGATCCCAAGGGCCTGTACGGCTCGCCGGCGGTGCTGGCGCAGCTGCCGGGCGGTGGCGTCGCCTACGAGCCGCCGCTGCACCCCGACGTGGTCGCGCCACACGGCGACGATCCGCAGGTTGTCGACGCGGTGCTGGCGCGCCTCGAGATCGGCGGCCTGGGCTGACCGGGGCGGCACGCGCTTCGCTATGTCGCAACGGATGCCCGCCCGTCGTCGGCGAATCCTCCAGCTCGTGTCGATTCTGGCCACGCTCGGCGCCGCGGGCTGTGGCGGATCTCCACCCGACGCGCCCGACGCGCTGGTCGGGCCGCCCGACGCCGGCGACGACGCCAGCCTCGACGCCGCGCCGCCGGCGATCGAGGCGCTGGGCGCCAGCACCTTCACCGAGGACGGCCGCACCTGGACCGAGACCCGCTACCGCCTGCGCCGGCCCGACGGGCGGGCCACCTACGTGCAGTGGATCCCGTCGGACAAGCCGGGGCCGCGGCCGGTGGTGGTGGTGACGATGCCGTATGCGGGCATCGCCTGGACCGGCGATCCCCTCGACGCGCGCTGGGCCGCCTACCCGCTCACCGCCGGCCAGCACCTCGACGTCGACGGCCCGGCCTTCGACGGCACCGGCCTGATCGTCTACGACCCGACGCCGCTGGCCGCGGTGATCGATCAGTCGCGCCTGCACCGCCTCAACGACTGCGCGACGCTGTTGATCTACGGCCGGTTCTACGCCGGCGGCGACGTGCGCGACGACGTCGCCGACATGGCCGCGGGCATGGCGTTCCTCGCCGAGCAGCCCGGCCTCGACCGCGCGCGGGTCGGCGTGTTCGGCGGATCGTGGGGCGGCTTCGAGGCGCTGTACGCCGCGGCCCACGCCGATCCGCGGCTGCCGGCCACGGTGGTGTCGGCGATGTACCCGCCGACCGACTTCGCCGGGATGTACGCCCACGCCACCACGCGCACCGGCGCCGCGCTCGCCTTCATGACGCCGTACATCCGCCGCATCGTCGCGGCCACCGGCGGGCCGCCCGGCATCGGCGACTACGGCGGGCTGCGCGCGACCGACCTGTGCGCCGGCCTGCCGCCGGCCACGCTCCTGCTCCACGACGAGCACGACAACCTGGTGCCGATCGCGCAGAGCCTGGCGGTCGCGTCGGGCTGCGGCGCGGCGCTCGTGACCTGGCCGCGGACCGGCGCGATCGATCCGGCGCTGGTCAGCCACGGCCCGCTGCTCACCGACGAGGCCAGCCCGCAGTCGGTCTACACCTACGCCACCGCGTTCCTGCACCTGCGCCTGGCCCCGCCCGATCAACAGGTCGTGATCGACGTCGTCCACGCGGCGTCGCTGCGCACCCACCTCGGCCTGGTGCGCGCCGCGCAGCGCGCCGGGCGCGACGTCGCGGCGGTGGCGCCGCGGCTGCGCGACCTCGCCGACCCGCGGCTGTACCTGCTCGACCTGGGCGCGGTGATGCCGAGCGTGCGTGCCGGCGCCGAGGTCACCGCCGAGGCGGTCAACGCGGTGTGGGGCACCAGCTATACCGCCGCGACCATCGACGCCGCGCTCGCCGTCGGCCTGCCGCCGCCGTGACTGCGGTACGCTGGCCGCGATGCTCGCCCCCGCGCCGCCGTGGCGGCTCGACCACGCCGACGGCTGCGGCCACCACGACCGGCTGGAGGCCGACGCCGAGGCGGTCGCGCTGCGCTACGCGCCGGTGACGCCGGCGACCAGCGCGACCGGCCGGTACGACGGCGGGCCGCCGCGCACGGCCACCGTCGCGCTCGACGACCCGCGCCTGGCCGCGCTGGCCACGAGCGTGGGACCGCCGCGATGAGCCTGCGCGCGCTGCTGCCGGCGAGCTGCGCGGTCGTCGAGCACGCCGGCGGCTGGCCCGTCGCGGCGCTGCACCCCGACGAGGCGCGCGCGCTAGGCCCGGTCGCCGAGGCCCGTCGCGCCGAGTTCGCCGCCGGCCGCGCGTGCGCGCGCGCCGCGCTCGCCGCGCTCGGACACGCGGGCGCGCCGGTCGGCCGCGGCGACGATCGCGGGCCGCGCTGGCCGGCCGGCGTCGTCGGCAGCATCACCCACTGCGCGGGCTACGTCGCGGCGGCGGTCGCGCCGGCGGCCGCGTGCCGCGCGCTCGGCGTCGACGCCGAGCCCAACCAGCCGCTCCCCGCCGACGTGCTCACGACCGTCGCGTCGGCGACCGAGCGTCGGTGGCTCGCCGCGACGCCGCCCGGCGCGATCTGCTGGGACCGCCTGCTGTTCTCGGCCAAGGAGAGCGTCTACAAGGCCTGGCGCCCGGTCGTCGGCACCTGGCTCGGCTTCGAGGACGTCGAGCTGACCGTCGATCCGACGGCGGCCACGTTCGCCGCCGCGATCGCCGCGCCCGGCCCGTTCCCCCACCTCGCCGGGCGCTTCGCGATCACGCCGACCATCGTGATCACCGCGATCTACGTCCCGGCCGCCTGACCGCCGCCGCCATCGCGCCGCAGCCGCGCCTTGGCCGCCCCGGAGCCGGCGCGGCGCGGTACGCTCAGGGCGCATGTCCGACGGCCCGCCCCCGCTCCCACGCCTGCTGGCGATCGATGACGAGCCGACGATGTGCCAGATCTTCAGCCGCGCGCTGCGCTCGATCGCCCGCGTCACCACCGCCGGCACCGTCGCCGAAGCCGAGGCGCTGCTCGACCGCGACGCGTTCGACGCCATCATCTGCGACGTCAACATGCCGGCCGGCGGCGGCCCGGCGGTCCGGGCGCACATCCAACGCCTGCAGCCGGCGCTGCTCGAGCGCACGCTGTACGTCACCGGCGGCGTCACCACCGACGACAAGATCGCGTTCGTCGAGACCATCCGCGATCGCCTGCTCGAGAAGCCGTTCACGATGCTCGAGCTGCAAGACGCGGTGCGCGCGCTGACCCGCCCACCGGCGGCGTGACCCGGGCGCACCGGGCGCCGTGACGCCGGCGATCGCGGCGCCGGCGCGACCGACGTGCGTCACTGCACCGCACCGCGCCGCGGTCGAACTACCCGTCGAATCACCCCGCAGCTGCGACGGCGACGGCGGCCTGGTGCGACCAACGGGCATGGATCACAACGACCGGACGCCGCGCCGGCAGGCCCCACCCTCCGGCGCGCCGCGCTGTCCGGTCTGTCAGAGCCCCGCCGGCACCCCCGACCAGGCGTGCGACGCCTGCTGCGCCTCGCTGGCGTCGCCGTGGGGCATGTGTCCGTCGCAGCTCCGCGGGGCAGCGCCCACCGAACCGACCGCAGCGGCGCTGATCGATCGCTGGGGTGGCGTGTGGCGGTTGCCGCGCCGCACGGTCATCGGCCGCGATCCGGCGCGGTGTCAACTCGCGCTCCTCCACGGGGACGTCTCACCGGTCCACGCGCTGCTGGAGCTCGGCGCTGCGGGCTGGTGGCTGTCCGATCTCGGCAGCCGCACCGGCACGTGGCTCGAGCGCCGCCGCGTCACCGCCGCCGCGCTGCCGCGGGTCGCGCGGGTGCGGGTCGGCGCGATGGAGCTGTTCTTCCTCGCCGACGCCCGCGCGCTGCGCGCCCCGGACGCCGCCGCCAGGCGCGAGGCCGACGAGATCACCGCGCCGTTCGCGGTCGACGAGCAACCCGTCGCCGCGACCAGCGCGCTGGTGCTGGTCGAGGCCAGCAGCGGCTGGGGCCGGCTGAGCCGCGGCGATCGCGGCGTGCCGGTGCCGCCATGCCAGCTGACGCTGCTGCAGGCGCTGGCGCAGCGCTGGCATGACGACCACGCCGTCGCCCCCGCCGATCGCGGCTTCGTCGCGATCGACGCCGTGCTCGCGGTGATCCCGTGGGAGGCGACCGCCGCGACGCGCACCAACCTCAAGCAGCTGGTGCGCCGGACCCGCCTGACCCTGGCGGCGCTCGACGTCGACGACCACCTCGAGGGGCGGCGCAGCGACGGCGGCGCCTACCGGATGCGCGGCGGCGTGCGGCTCGAGCCGTGACCGTCACGCGGCATCGCGCAGCCGGCGCAGCCGCAGGAACGCGTGGACCTCGACCCCGGGCGCCGACGTGCGCGCCAGCCACAGCGCCACCTGCACCCGCTGCGGGCCGGCGCCGACCAGCGCCAGCCGCTCGATCGGCGCCGCCGCGTCACGCACCGCCGCGCAGTCGGCGACCAGCTCGGGGAACGCCTCGCCGAGCGCGGTCTCGCACGCGGCGACGCCGACCAGCGCCGCCGGCTCGCGACCGAGCATCTTGGCGAACGCCGCGTTGACCACCACCAGCGCGCCGTCGCCGTCGAGCAGCGCCTGCGGCAGCGACACCAGGTCGAAGCCCTGGGCCAGCAGCCGCTCGCGCCCGCCGCGGTCGGTGGTGCGGCGCTGGCGCAGGCCGAGCATCGCCATCACGTTCTGCAGCTCGTAGCGGAAGTCGCCGATCGAGCGGTGGCGCTGGTCGGGCGCCTTGGCGATCGCGCGCGCCACCAGCGCGGCCAGCGCCTCGTCGACCGGCTCGCCGCCGGCGCTGGTCACCAGCGGCGCTGGGGGTTCGTGGACATGGCGGCGCAGCACGTCGGCCAGCTCGCCGACGAACGGCGGCGCGCCGGTGATCAACTCGTACGCGAGGATCCCCAGCGCGTAGACGTCGGCCGCCACCGAGGCCGGGCCGCCGGTGATCCGCTCGGGCGCGATGTAGCTCGGCGAGCCAGCCAGCGGCTCGTCGCCAGCGTGATCGATCCGGCGGGCCAGCCCGAAGTCGAGCAGCTTCACCATCGCCCGCTTGCGCCCGTGCTCGGCCTCGGACGCCACCAGGATGTTGTCGGGCTTGAGGTCGCCGTGCAGCACGCCGTGGCGGTGGATGTGATCGAGCGCGTCGGCGATCTGCCGCAGGTACTCGCAGACCCGGGCCAGCGACGGCGGCGCCGCCGCCGGATCGATCAGCGGCGCACCCTCGACCAGCTCCATCACCATGAACGCACCGAGCGCGGGATCGTCGCCGAAGTCGACCACCTCGACGATGTTGGGGTGCCGCATCTCGCTGGCCAGCCGCGCCTCCTGCGTGAACCGCGCCCGCGCGTCGTGGGCGTCGCGGAACGACGGCGCGATCACCTTGAGGGCGAAGCCGCGGCCGAGGTGGCGGTGCCGCACCCGGTGGACGCGCCCCATGCCGCCTTCGCCCAGCGGCCCCTCGAGGACGTAACGGCCGGCCACCGCGTAGCGCGTCAGCTCGACCGGCGGCGGCGGCAACGGCGTGGGCTCGACATCGAACATCCATCCATCGTAGCGACCAGCTCACCCCCGGCGGGTGAGGCGCGGGTTGGCGCAGGGTAGGCGCCGGCTAGCCAGCTACCCGGCGCGTCACCGCCGTGGTCACCGCGCGCGACGCTACAGCCCGGTGCTGCCGGGCGCGGGCATCACCCGCAGCCGATAGCCGAACCCGCGCCGCGACTCGATCAGATCGCCGAGGCGGGCCGCCTCGAGCGCCTTGCGGGTGCGGCGCACCAGCTGCTTGAGGTGCCCCTCGTCGGGATCGTGGGCGTCCCACGGCAGATCGGCGATCAGCTGGCCCGACGGCACGAACCCGCGCACCACCGGCGCCACCGCCGCCTCGGTGGCCATCCGCTGCGCCATCGTCAGCACCATCGCGAACTGGGTGTCGGTGAGCCGCACCTGGTTGCCGCCGGCGGCGAGGTACCCGCCGCCGCCGCTGGGCGCCTCGACGAACGCGAGCTCGATCGACGGCATGCCGGCGAAGGTCGGCTCGTCGGCCTCGAAGTCGTCGATCGGCCCCGCGACCGCGGGCTGCTGCGCGTCGGGGCGCACCGTGACCGCGGCGCCGGCCTCGACCTGATCGCGCAGCCGGCCGCGATCGATCACGAAGTACATGCCGACCGAGCCGAACGTCAGCCGCGCGCCGTGGGCCAGCGGCGCCTCGCCGTCGAGCCGCTGCGCGTCGACGAACGTGCCGTTGGCCGAGCCCAGATCGCGGACCCACCAAGCGCCGGCGTGGTCGCGGCGCAGCTCGGCGTGGCGCCGCGACACCACGCCGGTCAGGATCGACACCCCGGTGGCCTGCGGCACGCGCCCGACCAGCGTCGTCGCGGCCAGCCGGTGCGCGCGGCCCCAGCGATCCACCAGCGCCGCGTCGAGCGGCCGCACGCACGCCGACAGCAGCTGCTCGGGGATCATCGCCAGCGGCGCGTCGAGGTCGTCGGCGCACGCCGCACACAGGTTGCGCTCGGCCGCGGCGCCGCAGCGCGCGCAGGCCCCGGGTCCAACATCGATCCGGTCGGTCATCGTGCGCATGGTACGAGCGCCGCTGGCGCTTCCATGCAGCGTCGGTCGGGGACCGCATGGATAGCGGTCGGGTATCGCGGCCGATCCGCCCGCGACGGCGGTGTCGCGGCTGAGCCCCTGCGCACGGCGGGCGACCAGGCCACGCCCGATCGCGCCGGGCGGCCGTCCGCGCGCCGGGTCAGAACGAGCCGGCGAGCCCGAGCCCGCGCCCGCCGTGGGCCATGGCCACCGGCGTCAACCGCACGTCGTTACCGGCGACGGTGGTGCGGTGGACCTGGGTCGGGAACAGCAGCGCGTCGAGCACCAGCAGCACGCCGACCGCCTGGACCACGCCGTCGGCGACGATCAGCACCTTCTTGGTGGTCTCGTTGTCGCAGGCTTGGTTGCCCACGTCGCAGTCGCCGCGATCGGCGAGGTCGAGCCACGGGCCGACCAGCGGGACGTACAGCCGCTCATCGGCGCTGCGGTCGCTGACGCCGGCGGTGATGGCCGCGGCGCCGTACCCGACGCCGAACACCACGGCGCCGGTGAGGAACGTCCGGCTGTCCCAGCGGTTGTACTCCTCCACGGCCGCCGGCTGTTGCGTCGCGACGACGACGACCGGCTCGGGCTCGGCCACCTCGGCGGCCACGACGACGGTGGCCTGCACCGGGACCGCCGTCGCCCCCACCACCTCGTCGGCCACGGCCGGGGCCGCCGCCGCGATCAATCCGCCCACCACGACCGCGACGACTCGATTGGATGATTGCATGGCGACGGCTACTGCAAGCACGCGGCCACCGCGTCACGGCCCGATCGTGCGCTGGCGCCACGGCGCGGCGCCCCTCGCTCACGGACACGCGAGCGTGACGTCGGGCTCCTTGCGGTGCGGGTAGCCCAGGTGCACCCGGTAGTCGAAGTCGCCGTGGACGGTCAGGTCGATCGTGCCGTCGAGGGTGCCGCTGCTGCCGGGCTGGAACTGCATGCCCCAGCCGGTGACCTCGATCCGCTGCGTGCCCCGGGTCGCGTCGACCGACGCCAGCGTCATGCCCTGCGGCGCGTGCCCGAGCAGCTCACCGAACCGCTGCGGCGCGCTGGTCAGGTGGTAGCCGATGTGCGAGTCGCCCTGGCGATCGTCGACCGTGATCACGTTCGCCGTCTGGATCGCGCCGCCCAGCGACCGCGCCACCTCGTGGAAGTCGACCTTCACCCCCGACGCCGGGCTCGGGCCGAGCCCGAGCAGCTCGACGCCGGGGCCGACGCCCGCGAAGCTGACCGTCAGCTCCTGCCGGGTCTCGCCGCCGCCGGCCCCGATCGACACGCTCGCGCGCGCGGTCACCGTCGCCTCGGTGAAGTAGCTGTCCAGGCGCATCACGTCGAACGGGATCACGTCGCCGACCTTGCCCCACGACGTGTCGCGCCCCAGCACCAGCGTCATGGTCATCACATCGCCGACCTTGTACACGCCGTCGCCCTGGTACGTGATCGATCCGATCGACAGGTCCTTGCCCAGCGCCGCGCTCAACAGCACGCTGACGATGGCCACGCCGAACTGGTTGGTCAGCCCGCCGCACACGATCATCTCGTGGCAGCTGTCGATGAAGTCGCTGACGATCGCCACCTGCGCCGCCACGTCGCCGCGCGCGCACGCCGCCAGCTTCACCTCGGCCTGGCCGCGCTCGTCGATCGGCGTCGCCGTGCTCGCCGGCGGATCGGGGATGCTCACCGTCGCGCCGACCTGCACCGACGCGCTGCCCGACGCCGATCCGCCGACCAGCCCGCGCGGACAGCCGGCCACCAGCATCGGCGCGAGCGCCAGGGACACCGCGCGCAGCGAGGTTCGCATGGGCCGCAGTGTATCGCAGCGGCTCACGCCTCGGACGCCGCGAAGTAGGACGCGCCGTCCCACGCCGCCGCGGCGAGCTGGTCGAGGTCGACGCCGTCGCCGGCGAGCCGTTGCCGCTGATCCGGCGGCAGGCGCCGCAGGTCCGCCGGGATCACCCGATGCACGGCGACGTCGGGCGCCGCGCGCCGCAGCACCGCGGGGAGCGCGCGGCAGTACGTGACCTGCACGCCGGCGATCGCCACTAGCCGCGTCGTCGTCACCACCTGACCGCGCGGCACGTGGCGGACGATGTCCACCACCCGCGCGCGCCAGTCATCGTCGAGCGCTGGCATGGTCCGCCGTTCCACGACGCCGACCTGACCCGCCGCGAGCGCGCCGTCGTCGAGCACCCGCCCGAGCACGCCGCGCCGACCGGCGATCGCGCGGGCAAGGCCCGGCCGGACCCGCTCGAGGCGGTGGCACACCTCGCACGGCAAGGTCAACCGGATCCGCACGCCGCCGAAGCGCAGCACCGTCCCCGACGGCAGCGCGTCGACCTCGCCGGCCACCACCAGGTTCGCGCGCACGTCGCGAGCGGTCAGGTCGTGCTGGGCGAGCACCGCGCGGCTGGTCACCAGCACCTGCCGCGGGCTGTGGCGCGCTGCGCTGCGATCGCCGACCAGCCCGAGGCCCGCCGCCGCGGTCGCGCTGGCGACCGGCACCATCGCCGCGCCGTCGCGCGGACGGAGCAGCAGCTCGTCGAGGACCATGCGCCACCGTGCCACGGCGGCGCCGCCGCAGCACCCGTCCGCGCTTGCGTCGCGCCGCGGTCTACGGTCCGATCGCCGCGATGCCCATCTCGGCCCGCGATCCGAGCGCCCTGCCCTCGCCCGCGATCCTCAAGCGACGGTGCGCGGCGCTCGCGCGGCTCGATCGCGCGATCGATCCCGACGCCGACGTGCCGACCCACGACGTCGCCCGCGGCGGCGGCACCTTCTGGCTGCGCGAGTCCGAGGGCAACCACGTGCAGATCGCGTTCATGCGCGCCGGCGTGGTCATCCTCGGCTTCGATCACGAGAGCCCGATGAGCCCGACGAACAACGGCGAGCGCGTCTGGCCGGGCTTGGTCGACGCGCTGCCCCCGCCGCTGCGCCGCGCGCTGCGCGACTACGCCTTCGGCGACGACATCACGTTCTGCGTCTGGCGCCAGGCCCGCGATCGGCGCTGGCACAGCGGCCCGGTCCGCCGCCCGCGCGGCCGCGACGTCGACGGCTCGGCGCGCCTGCTGGCGATCCTCGACGGCGACCCGCGCCGCTACCGCCGCTTCGCCCGGGCGGTCCACGAGCGCGACGTCCCGCTCGCCGCGATCGCCCGCGCCTACGCCGGCCACCCGGTCGATCGCGCCGCCGTCGCGCCCGCCGCGCCGCCCGCTCCTGCGTCCGCGCCGCGCGCCGCCCGCGCCCGCCCGCGCTTCGCCATCGGCGATCGCGTGATCGATCCCTGGGGCTACCGCGGCAAGGTCACCGCCATCACCCACGGCCTCGCCGCCGCCGCCGCCGCCGGCGAGATCGGCGACGTCGATCGCTGGCTGCGCGGCCTCAGCGTCAAGCCCAAGACCCCGCGCCGCGGCATCTGGTACTCGGTCCGCCCCAGCAGCGGCGGCGAGATCCTCGTCGGCGAGCTCGACCTGCGCCGCGCGCCGGCCTGATGAACGACCGACGGCCGGTCGAGCGTCTCGCTCCAACCGGCCGTCAAGCACACGCGCAGCGTCGAGCGGGATAAGGGATTCGAACCCTACGTTCAGCTTGGGAAACGACCCGCGCCCGAGCTGACAC
>Ga0073899_10005322_pt1 | contig 11192 bp, 13 predicted proteins | sample KloWWTmetaKNB5Ph_FD_88975 | JGI IMG/M metagenome (GOLD analysis project Ga0073899, IMG submission 88975) | Active sludge microbial communities from Klosterneuburg, Austria, studying microevolution and ecology of nitrifiers - Klosterneuburg... | ecosystem: Engineered > WWTP > Aerobic digester >...
GCGATGCCGCCATCATCGGCACGCTGGGCGCCAAGGCGCTGCCCGACGCCGTCCCCGACCTGGTCGAACTGGCGCTGCGCCAGGGCGGCGCCAAGTCGGACAATGTGACGGTGCTGGCGCTGGAGTGGGAAGGCGAGGACGAGGCGGCGGCCGAGACCGAGGGCCTGTCGACGCGCAGCCTGCACGAGTCGGCATTCGCCACCACCATCCAGGCCGCCCTGCTCGAGCAGATGGAGCCCAAGGCGCAGCTCGACGAAGACGAGATCGAACGCGCGGTCGAAGAGATCAACGCCACCATCAAGCGCGTTGCGCAGAAGAAGGGCTGAACCATGAACGACACGACGCTGCGCGCCGACGGCCGGCGCGCCGACGACCTGCGTCCGGTGCGCATCGAGCGCCACTTCACCAAGCATGCCGAGGGCTCGGTGCTGGTGGCCTTCGGCGACACCCAGGTGCTGTGCACCGCCTCGGTGGAGGAGCGCGTGCCGCCGCATCGGCGCAGCAGCGGCGCGGGCTGGGTCACGGCCGAGTACGGCATGCTGCCGCGCGCCACCCACACGCGCGGCGACCGCGAGGCGGCCAAAGGCAAGCAAAGCGGGCGGACCCAGGAGATCCAGCGCCTGATCGGCCGTTCGATGCGCGCGGTGTTCGATTTGGGACGGCTCGGCGAGCGCAGCATCCAGATCGATTGCGACGTCCTGCAGGCCGATGGCGGTACGCGCACGGCCGCCATCACCGGCGCCTATGTGGCCGCCCACGACGCCTGCACCTGGCTCATGGAGCGCGGCCAGATCAGCCAGTGGCCCTTGCTGCACGGCGTGGCGGCTGTGTCGGTGGGCGTCGTGGACGGCCAGGCCCTGCTGGATCTGGCCTACAGCGAGGATTCGGCCTGCGACACCGACATGAACGTGGTGATGACGGACGCCGGTGGTTTCATCGAGGTGCAGGGAACGGCCGAGGGCGCACCGTTCTCGCGGCCCATGCTCGACCAATTGCTGGCGCTGGCCGACAAGGGCATTCGCGAACTGCACACTGCGCAGCGCGCTGCGCTGGGGCTGTGAGCGCGAAGCGCCTGCTGCTGGCGTCGAACAACGCCAAGAAGCTCACCGAGTTGCGCGCACTGCTGGTGCCGCTCGGCGTTGAATTGCTCGCGCAGGGCGACCTGGCGATTGCCGAAGCGGCCGAACCCTTCGACACTTTTCTGGAAAACGCCCTGGCCAAGGCGCGCCACGCCGCGCACGCCTCGGGGCTGCCCACCTTGGCCGATGACTCCGGTCTATGCGTTGATGCGCTGGGCGGCGAACCGGGCGTGCGATCGTCGCGTTTCGCCCTTGATGCGGGGCAAGGTGAGGGCGATGCGGACAACAACCGCTGGCTCTTGCAGCGACTGCACGGGCAGTCGCAGCGCGAGGCGGCCTTTGTCTGCGTGTTGGTCGCGCTGCGCCACGCCGCCGACCCCGAGCCGCTGGTGGCGACCGGCCGTTGGCCGTTGACCGTGCTGGACGCAGCGCAGGGCGGCGGGGGCTTCGGCTACGACCCCATCGTTCGACCGCGCGGCGCCAGAGCCGGCTCCGTGGCCACGTTGACCGAGGCGGAGAAGAACGCCCACAGCCATCGAGCGCTGGCCATGCGGCAGCTTGTGGCGCAGTTGCGCGAACGCTGGCTCTGGTGAGCACGCCGCTCCTTGCCACCCTGATGCGCGAGGGCACGCTTCAGTTGACGGCGCTGCCGCCCCTGGCGCTGTACGTGCACCTGCCCTGGTGCCTGCGCAAATGCCCGTATTGCGACTTCAACAGCCACGAGGCCGCGCAGGGGATCGACGCCCAGGGCTCGCAGGCCTATGTCGACGCGCTGCGCGCCGATCTGGAAGCCGCCTTGCCGCTGATCTGGGGGCGGCCGGTGGTGTCCGTGTTCATCGGTGGAGGTACGCCCAGCCTGTTCACGCCCGAAGCCATTGCGACCCTGCTCAGCGAGTTGCGGGCACGCCTGCCGCTGGAGCCGGGCTGCGAGATCACGCTCGAGGCCAATCCCGGCACCTTCGAGCGCGACCGCTTCCGCGGCTATCGCGCGGCGGGCGTCACCCGCCTGTCGGTGGGAGCGCAGAGTTTTTCCGACGCGGCGCTGCGGGCGCTCGGGCGGGTGCACGACGCCGATCAGGCGCAGGCCGCCGTCGAGGAGGCCCGCGCCGCCTTCGACACCTTCAATGTCGACCTGATGTACGCGTTGCCTGGTCAAACCCTGCAGGGGCTGGCGCAAGAACTCGATCGGCTGGAGGCGCTGGCGCCGCCGCATCTTTCGCTCTACCAACTGACGCTGGAGCCCAACACCGCGTTTGCGCGCCGGCCGCCCGAACTGCCGGACGTGGACCTGGCCAGCGAGATGCTCGACCTGCTCGGTGCACGCGCCGCCGCCGGCGGCTGGCAGCGCTACGAGGTGAGTGCCTATGCGCGAACCGGGCACCGTTGCCGCCACAACCTGAACTACTGGGAGTTTGGCGACTACCTTGGCATCGGTGCCGGAGCCCACAGCAAGCTGAGCTTCCCGCACCGGGTGCTGCGCCAGGTGCGCTGGCGCGAGCCGCGTCAATACCAGCAGCAGGCCATGGCAGGCAGCGCGGTCAGCAACCAGCATGAGGTGGCACGCGCTGACCTGCCTTTCGAGTTCGCCATGAACGCGCTGCGCCTGCGCGACGGGGTTGCGCTGGCCTTGTTCGGCGAGCGCACCGGTTTGCCGCTGTCGGCCTTGCAGCGCGGCCGCGAACAGGGGCTGGCCAAGGGTCTGCTGCGCGATGATGCGACGCGCCTGCAGGCCAGCGACAAGGGCTTTGATTTTCTCAACGACCTGCAGGCCTTGTTCCTGCCGGCGCGGAATTGAAACCATGGCTCTGGTGCGTGCCCTGCTGGTTTTCGCGTTGCTTTGGGCCGGGTTGGCGCTCGGCGTGTCGCTGTTGCTGCACCTGACGCGGCGGCAGCGCTGGGCGGCGGCGCGTCTGCTGATGGTCAGCGCCGTCGGTGCGCTGTTGGCAACGCTCCTCCTGTGGGGCGTGGTGGCGTTTTTCTAGGAGTGAGAGATGAAGAGACTGATCCGCGTGGGGCTGGTGCTGGGCGTGACGCTGCTGAGCGCCTGCGTGCGCATCGAGACCGGTGAAGTGGGCTTGCGGGTCGGCATCGACAAGCAGATCAGCGGTACCGAGCTGCTGCCCGGCAGCTTCAACCAGACCCTGGTGGGTGACGTGCTGACCTTTCCGGTGCGTGACATTGCGGTGCAGGTGGACAACAAGAATCCGCTGACGGCCGACAACAGCACCTTGAAGGATTTCGACCTGACCTTGGTCTATTCCATCAATCCGAGCAGCGTGTCCGACCTCTGGACCACCAAGAGCCGCAGTTTTCACAGCTTCGATGGCGTCGCCAAGGACTGGGTGCTGATGCACGGCTTCATGACCACGGTGGCCAACAACGCTGCCTACAAGGCCGTGCGGGGCTACAAGGCGCTCGAGGTGGCCGACAACCGCGCCCGCATCGAAGAGGAGATCAAGCGCGTCGTCGGTGAGACCCTGAAGGCCGAGAAACTCGATCAGGCCCTCAGCGTGACCCTGGTGCAGGTGCGCAACGTGATGCCCGCCGACGACATCATCGCCAGCGCCAATGCGGTGGTGACCGCTCAGAACGCGTTGCGCGCCAAGGAGATCGAGGTGGATACGGCCAAGCGCGAGGCCGAGCGCATCGCGGCGCTGAACGCCAACGCCAGGGCCATCGAATACATGAATGCGCAGGCCCAATTGAAGATTGCCGAAGGCGTGGCCAACGGCAAGGTGCACGCCGTTGTCGTGCCCTACGACTTCAAGGGCATCATCAACGTGGGTTCGCCGGGGCGCTGATCAGACGCGGGTCAGCGATCCGCCCGCCGAGCGCAGCTTTTCGATCAGGCGCGGGGCGATGTCCTTCAAAGACATCACCTCATGCGCAGCGCCGGCGGCAATGGCCTCGCGCGGCATGCCGAACACCACGCAACTGGCCTCGTCCTGGCAGATGTTGAAGCTGCCGGCGTCCTTCATGGCGCGCATGGCTTGGGCGCCATCCGCCCCCATGCCGGTCAGCATGATGCCCACGGCGTTGGGGCCGACGACCCGGGCGGCCGAATTGAACAGCACCTCGACCGAAGGCTTGTGGCGGTTCACCGGCTCGGTGTCGACGACGCGGGCGATGTAGTTGGCCCCTGAGCGCTCGACGCTGAACTGCCTTCCGCCCGGTGCGATGTAGCCATGCCCGGGCAGGATGCGCTCGCCGTCCTTGGCCTCGCTGACGCGGATCTTGCACAACCCGTCGAGGCGATTCGCGTAGCTGGTGGTGAAGCCCGCCGGCATGTGCTGCGTGATGCAGACCGCCGGACAGTCGGCCGGCAGGTTGATCAGCACATCCTTGGTGGCCTCGGTGCCGCCGGTGCTGGCACCGATGAAGATGATCTTCTCGGTCGACAGGCGGCCGATGCTGGCGACGGTCACGGGGGCCGGGGCCGCTGCGCCGGGTGCCGCTGCAGCCGGAGCGCGGCGGATGTGCGCCTTGGCAGCAATGCGTATCTTGTCGGTGATGTCGGCGGCCAGTTGGCGGATGCCGTCGGCCACACCGATCTTGGGCTTGGCGACGAAGTCCACCGCGCCGAGTTCCAGCGCCTTCATGGTGACTTCAGCGCCGCGTTCCGTCAGCGTCGACACCATCACCACCGGCATGGGGCGCAGGCGCATCAGACGCGACAGGAAGTCGATACCGTCCATACGCGGCATCTCGACGTCGAGCGTGATGACGTCGGGGTTGAGCGTGCGGATCATTTCGCGCGCGATCAAGGGGTCAGCGGCGGCGCCGATGCACTCCATGTCGGGCTGCTTGTTGATGATCTCGGTGAGGATGGAGCGCACCAGCGCCGAATCGTCCACCACCACCACACGGGTCTTCGCCATAGAGAGAGTTCTCAGAACAAATCAATCGATCCGCCGCTGCTGGCAACCGGCGCCACTTTCTGCACCGCGCTGCGGTCCTGCTGCAGCAGCGCGTCGCTGGCCGCCGCGAGGCGCTTGACCATCGCCTTGCCGCTGCGCGGCAGGTAGCAGACCTTGCGCGGGTAGACGTCCATCACATCCTTGCTGACGACCGGGATGCGTTCGGTCTTCAGGAAGTCGAGCACGAAGTTGGTGTTGCGTTCGCCCACGTTCAAGCTGCTCATGCCCGAGATCACCGCGCCGCCACCGAACACCTTGGCCTCCATGCGGGACTTGTTGGCGCCCTTCTTGAGCATCTCGTTGATCAGCAATTCCATCGCGAACAGGCCGTAGCGTCCCGACTCACCGTTGCCCTCGGGCAGCATGAAATGGTTGAGTCCACCGACGTTGGCGGCACGATCCCACAGGCAGGCGGCAATGCAGGAGCCCAGCGTGGTCTGGATCAGCACGTCCTCGGTGTCGACGAAATATTCGCCCGGCAGCACCTTCACCGCGGCGCTCTTGAAGTGCGAGTCGTAGAAAAAGAACGAGGCCTCGCCGCTCTTGCGCGGCGCGGCCTTCAGGCGACCCAGCCAGGCGGTGGCCGCGGCACCTCCGCCCAGTGACATGGACGCAGCAGCGGGTGAGGGCAGGTTCATTCAGACGCGCTCGTAAATGGTCTTGCCGCGCAAACGGAACAGATCCTTGGCTTCGGTGAAGTTCTCCGAATGGCCGACGAACAGCAGGCCCCGGGGCTGCATCACGCGGTGGATGCGCTCCAGCACCTTGCGCTGCGTGGCGGCGTCGAAGTAGATCATCACGTTGCGGCAGAACACCATATGGAAGGGTTCCCCGAGGTTCCATTGCGTGTGCATCAGGTTGACGACGCGGAAGTCGATCGGGCGCGCCAACTCGGGTTTGACGCGGATGCGCCCGGCATTGGCTCCCGTGCCGCGCAGGAAGAAGTTGCGCAGGCGCTCGGCGCTCAAGCCCCGCGAGTCGGTCGCGTAGACGCCGCGCCTTGCGGTGTTCAGCACATTGGTGTCGATGTCGGAGCACAGCAGATGCACCTGGGACAGGGACTTCAAGGCCTCCTGGCAGATCATGGCGATTGAGTACGGCTCCTCTCCGGTCGATGCGGCACAGCACCAGATGCGCACCGGCTTGCCCTGGTACGCCTTGAGTTCATCGGCCAGCGCGTGAAAGTGGTGCTCCTCGCGAAAGAAGGAGGTCAGATTGGTCGTCAGGCAGTTGACGAATTCCTGCCACTCGGGCGCATCGGCCTGCAACTGCTGCAGCGCATCCAGGTAGCTGTTGAAGGAGCGGTGCGGTGTCTCGCGCAGGCGGCGCGACAGGCGGGAATACACCATGGCCTTCTTGCCGTCGTTCAGGCTGATGCCCGCATGCCCGTAGATGAGCTTGCGCACGCGCTCGAAGTCGGCATGCGTGAAGGCGAATTCCTGGTCAACGACGTCGGCGGTCATGGCACCCGTTGGGAGAGGCTTACGTTCGATTGTGGGAGCCCTTTGCGGCGACTCGCCTTGGTATCGACACTTAGGCCAAGGGCTGTAGACCCCGCTGCTAGACTGGCTCGCACCCGCCAATGACGCCCGCCACCGCCCCTTTGCTGCCCGCCCTGCGAGAGCTCAAGCTCGACGATGCGCTGGCCCTGCTGGAGCAGGCCGGTGCCTTGCTGCCCGACGCCGAACCCTACAGCGTGCGCTGGCTGCAGGGCATCATCGATGCGCTGGCCGATCTCTCGGCGCGCGACCCCATGACGGGCCTGGTCAACCGACGCAGCTTCGAGATGGCGCTGGAGCGTGAGATCGACCGCGTGGCCCGGGCGGGCGACGTGGCCCTGTTGCTGCTGCTGGACATTGACCACTTCAAGCGCGTCAACGACAGCCACGGTCACGCCGCTGGCGATGGGGTCATCAAGGCCGTGGCCGAGGCCATCCAGCAGGCCGTGCGGCCGATGGACACCGTGGCGCGCACCGGCGGCGAGGAATTCGCCGTGGTGCTCCCCAACTGCCCGAGCAGCTTCGGCCCGACCGTGGCCGAGCGCATCCGCGCCAATGTGGCGGCCTTGTCGATTGCCGTCAGCCCGGGGGTCATCCTCGGGGTGACCGTCAGCCTGGGCGGCGCCTACGCGCCGCAATGGGTGCGCTCGTCGCCGCTGCTGTGGATGGAGCGCGCGGATCGCCAGCTCTACCGCGCCAAGGCCGAGGGCCGCAACCGCGCCTGCTTCGAGCCGCAGGTGGAGTCGCTGGTCAGCGCCGACGAGAAGAGCCTGCTGTTTGCCCAACCTATGGACGAGGATTCCCCATGACCGCACGGACCCTGGCGGTCACCAGTGGCAAGGGTGGGGTTGGCAAGACCTTCATCACCGCCAACCTGGCCTGCGCCCTTGCGGCGCGCGGCCAGAAGGTGCTGGTGCTGGACGCCGACCTCGGTCTGGCCAACCTGGATGTGGTGCTGAACCTGCATCCCAAGCTGACCCTGCACGATGTCTTCACCGAAAAATGCACGCTCGAGCAGGCCATCGTGCCGGCCCCCGGGGGCTTCTTCGTGCTGCTGGCGGGTTCTGGCATGGTCGAATACTCGAGGCTCACGCCCGAGGTGCGCGAAAACCTGCTGCGCATCATCGAACAGGTCAAGCCGCGTTACGACTGGGTGCTGATCGACACCGGCGCGGGCATCTCCGATGTGGTGCTGTACTCGGTTTCACTGGCGCAGGACGTGCTGGTGGTGGCCACGCCGGAGCCCACCTCACTGACCGATGCCTACGCCACCATCAAGGTGCTGGCGATGCAGCAGGAGCGGCGCCAAGTGGGGCTGGTGCTCAACCAGGCGAGCCGGACCGGAGAGGGGCGCGGCATCTGCACGCAGTTGGGCAATGTGCTGGCGCGCTTCGTCAGCGCGCGCCCGGGTGGCCAGAACTTCCGGCTCGAGCTGTGGGGCGAGGTGGCCGCCGACGCCACGGTGCGCCAGGCGGTGCTGAAGCGCCAGCTGTTGATGGAGCAGTTCCCCGGCTGTGAGGCGGCCCAGGGTCTGAAAGCGCTGGCCGGCAAGCTGTTGGCCTGAGGAAGCGAAGGCGGGCCAGGGCCTCAGGCAAACACCTGCAGCGCGTGGATGCCCAGACCGCGGGCCACCGAGGCCAACGCGTCGCCACGCACGCGTTCGGCGCCCGGGAAGCTGGCCGCGATGGCGTCAACCAGCGCGCCCAGGCGGCTGGAGCCGCCGGTGAAGTACAAAGCATCCACCCGCTCGGGCGCCACGCCGGCGCGCCGCACCGTTTCGTGAGCCGCTGCGGCGATGCGCGCCAGGTCGGCGAACAAGGCTTCGCGCAGCGCCTCGCGCCCATAGGGCCAGTGCAGACCCGACTCCATCAATCCGAGGTCGAAATCGTGGCTCTCGGCGCCGTTGCTGAGCGCGATCTTGCCGGCCTCAGCCTGATTCAAGAGTTCGTGGCCGAGATGTTGCTGCAGCAACGTCATCAGGCGCTGGTGCAGCCGCGGGTCGGCGTAGTCGACCTTGCGGCTGCGCATCTCGGCCAGCACAGCCGGCGTGTAACAGCCGTTGATCAAATGCCAGCGCGCCAGATCGTGGTAGATCCCGGAAGGCACTTCGCGCGGCGGGCCTTGCTGGGACAGGCTGCGTTGCGGTCCGAGGGCGCCATGGCCGAGCGCGCGCAGCGGGCCGTCCAGTGCGATGCGGCGGTCGAAATCGGTGCCGGCGATGTGGATGCCGTGGTGCGCAAGAACGTCGTCACGCCGCTCGGCCCGGGTGCGCCGTGCGGGGCCGATGCGGACCAGTGAGAAATCGCAAGTGCCTCCGCCGAGGTCGGCCACCAGCAGCAGCTGCTCGCGCTCGGCGCGCTGCTCATGGTCGAAAGCGGCGGCGATCGGTTCGAACTGGAAGGCGAGCTCCGCAAAACCTGCCGCCCTTGCGGCGTCGGCCAGCTGCGATTCGGCCAGCCGGTCACGGTCCGGGTCGTCGTCGACGAAATAAACCGGGCGTCCGAGCACCGCGCGTTCCAGCGGCCCGCCCAACCGCGCCTCGGCCTGACGCCTGAGCCGCTTCAGGTAGCCGGCCAGCACGTCGGCGTAGGCCAGCTGGCGGCCCGCACCGATCTCGGTCTGACGACCGATCAAGTCCGAACCGAGCAAGGACTTCATCGAGCGCATCAATCGCCCGTCGTGCCCGTCCACATAGGCCTGCAAGGCCGCGCGACCGAAGGCGCGCGGCGGGCCGTCGGCATCGTGCGGCCCCTGCGCAAAGTAAAAAACTGCGGTCGGCATGGTCGGCTCGTCGCCCTCGAGCGGCAACAAGCTCATGCCGCCGGCGTCGGGCAGCGCGATCGCGGAATTGGAGGTGCCGAAATCGATGGCACAAAAAGGCGCTCGGGCCAGGGGTCGGCTCACGGGATCGGGGCGGAAATCGGCGGCGCCGGATTCTGCCCGCCCTTGGGGCGCTTCAGCCGCGCAGCAACACCACCAGAGCGCCGGCGCCGCCATCGATGGGACGCGCCTGCACGAAGGCCATCACCTCCTCACGCTGCACCAGCCAGCGCCGCACCTTGACGCGCAGCACGCCTTCGCGTCCTGGCGAGCCGTGCCCCTTGCCGTGCACCACGCGCACGCAGCGCAAGCCACGCAGGCTGCACTGCTGCAGGAAATGACCGAGCGCCTCGCGCGCCTCGTCGCGTCGCAGGCCGTGCAGGTCAATCTGCGTCTGCAGCGCCCATTCGCCACGGCGCAGGCGCTGCAGCACCGAGCCCGGCAGCTCCGGGCGTCGGTAGCTCAGCTCCGCGTCGGTCTCGAGCAAGGACTCGACGTCGAACTCGTCCGACATGGTCTGACTCAACGCCGCGCGCTCGTCGTCCTCGCGCTGGCGCGCCAGCGGCAAGGGGCGGGGTCGCAGCAGCTCGGCGCGACCGTTGCGCGGCAAGGGGGTGACCGGGCCGACGCTCAGCTCGAACTGGCGCCGCTCGCGCTCCAGCCGCATGGCCTGCTCGCGGGCCTCGTGGGCCAGGCGTTCGGCCTCGGCCTGGCGTCTCGCCAGCTCGGCTCGCACCTGCTGCCACTGGGCCGGCTTCACAGCAACCCCCGCGCCGCCATCGAGCAGCTGCCGGCGCCGCCGACGACGAAGTGGTCGAACACCCTGACATCCACCAGGGCCAGTGCCGCTTGCAGGCGCTCGGTCAGTCGCAGGTCCTCGCGCGAGGGCTCGGCCACTCCGCTGGGATGGTTGTGCGCCAGGATCACGGCAGCGGCACCGAGCGCCAAAGCGCGCTGCACCACTTCGCGCGGGTAGACGGCCGTCTGGGTCAGGCTGCCGCGGAACAGCTCCTCCATGGCGATCAGCCGTCCCTGGGCATCGAGAAACAGCACGGCGAAGCACTCGTAGGGCAGGGGGCCGAGGTGCAGGCGCAGGTAGTCGCTGACCTGGTCGATCTGCTGCATGGCCGGCCGTTCGGCCAGTTGTTGCGCCAGCGCGCGACGCGTCAACTCGCGCACCGCCAGCAACTCGCAGCGCTTGGCAGGCCCCAGGCCCTTGACGGTCTTGAGGGTCGCTTCGTCCGCGTGCAGCAGGCCGGCGACGCCGCCGAGCCGATCCAAAAGGTCCTGTGCCATTTGCAGCACCGAGCGCCCGGCCAGCCCGGTCCGCAGCAGCAGTGCGAGCAGCTCGGCGTCGCTCAAGGAGGCGGCGCCCTGGGCCAGCAGCTTCTCCCTGGGGCGACTGCTCTTGGGAAGATCGGCGAGCGGCATGGGGCGAATTCTAGAATTCACCCCCCTGAAACCAGAACTTGCGGGCCTTCATGAGCGCACGCCTTGTCGCCGCTGGCGACTTCCTGACCCTCCACTACCGCCTCATCGGTCCCGATGGAGCCGATGTCGTCAATACCTTTTCCCAGCAGCCAGCCACCCTGACCCTTGGCTCGGGAGAACTGGCGCCTGCCCTGGAGCAGCGCCTGATCGGCCTGCCGGAGGGCAGCCACCAGCGCTTCGAGTTGGCCGCCGGCGAGGTGTTCGGGCAACACAACCCGGAACTGCTGCAGCGCGTCAGCCGCCGCCTGCTGGACCGCCATGGTGACGCCGAGGCCGATTACCAGATCGGTGATGCGGTGAGCTTCCCGACGCCCGATGGCCAGGCCCAGTACGCCGGTCGCGTGGCGGAGCTGGGCGACGAATGGGTGCTGTTTGATTTCAACCAC
>Ga0073899_10005323_pt1 | contig 11191 bp, 9 predicted proteins | sample KloWWTmetaKNB5Ph_FD_88975 | JGI IMG/M metagenome (GOLD analysis project Ga0073899, IMG submission 88975) | Active sludge microbial communities from Klosterneuburg, Austria, studying microevolution and ecology of nitrifiers - Klosterneuburg... | ecosystem: Engineered > WWTP > Aerobic digester >...
CATGCCGCCGCCCATCGCCGCCACACCGCTGAGAACAAAGGGCGCGGCGGCGGCAAAGTCGATGCGCGTGCGGGCGATGGCGTAAAACAGCAGGGCCGGGAACAGCACGAAGTAGATCAGCTTTTCCAGGCCGCTCCAGAAGTGGTCGCCCAGGTGCATCACCCTGCGCAGGCCGAAGCCGAGCAGGATGAGGGCGAAATCGGGTAGCAGGACAAGGGCTGAGGACAAAATGCCGCCGGCGCCGCAAGGTGGTCAGGAGTTCAGATTATGCCTCGTTGGCGCAGATGATCGATGGCATCCGCGTCGAAACCGGCCTCGCGCAGGATGTCCTCGCTGTGCTGGCCCGGGGCGGGGGCGTTGCGTTCAATCGAGAATTCGTAGTCGGAGAGCTTGTAAGGCGGCGCGAACTGGGGAATGCCGTCGGCCTCGACGACCATGCCGCGCGCCTGCAGCTGTTCGTTGTCGAGCGCCTCGTTGATGGTCAGCACCGGCGTCACGCAACAATCGATATCGGCGAACCTGGCGACCCAGTGGCTTTGCGGCTGACTGGCGAAAACGGCAGACAACTCCGCCCTGGTCTTTTCCCCCTTCGCGCCGAAAGCGAGATGGAAAGGCTTGAGATCGGCCCGTCCGAGCGTGTCGCAGAGCAGCTCCCAGAATTTCTTCTCCAGCGCGCCGACCGCCATGTAACGGCCGTCGGCTGTCGCATAGACGCCGTAGCAGGGCACGCCGCCCGAGAGGAGGTCGGCGCCACGCGGCGGCGGCGCCAGGCGCGCCAGCAGGCCGGCCAGCGGAAAGACGGCATGGGCGAACACCGCATCGGTCATGGCGACATCGACGTGGCGGCCGCGTCCCGTGGCACGCGCATCGAGCACGGCGGCCAGCAGGCCCACCAGCGGCATCAGCGCGCCGCCGAGCAGGTCTCCGATCTGGAAGTTGGGCACCGCCGGCGCCCGCCCGGCTTCGCCGATCTGGTCGAGCACACCGGCGTAGCCGATGTAGTTGATGTCGTGCCCGGCGCGCTGCGCGTAGGGACCGCTTTGGCCGTAGCCGCTGATGGAACAGAAGACGAGTCGCGGATTGATTTCGGCGAGCGCCGCGTAGCCGATGCCGAGCTTGTCCATCACGCCGGGGCGGAAGCCCTCGATGACGACGTCCGCCAACAAAGTCAGTCTGCGGAACACGGCGACGCCTTCCGGCTGCTTGAGGTCCAGGCGCAGCGCGCGCTTGTTGCGGTTGACGAGCTTGAAGAAGGCGCTGGTCTCGCCCGCGCTTTTTACACTGGGTGCGCCCATGCTGCGGGCGTAGTCGCCCTCGCCGGTATCCTCGATCTTGACGACGTCGGCGCCGAGGTCGGCGAGGTGCTGGGTGGCAACAGGGCCGGGCAGCAGCCGGGTGAGGTCGAGCACGCGCAGGCCGGCGAGCGGCTTGCTGCGGGACTCAGTCATATTTCCTGGCGTCGTCGATGACCTTGCCGTCGTTGGGCAGCTCACCCGGGCGGCAGAGCGCGACTTCGCCGCGCAGCTTGGTGATGTCGCGGATGCTGGCGGCGAGCGCATCGGAGAGACCATCCGGCGTGGCGGCCACTTCGCAGCGCAGGGTCATGCGGTCCTGGCCGGTCTCGTTGTCAACCACCAGCCGGGCCTTGGCCACCTGCGGGTGGCGCTTGATGACCTCGGCCACCTGGCTGGGATGCACGAACATACCCTTCACCTTGGCGGTCTGGTCGGCGCGACCCATCCAGCCCTTGATGCGCACATTGGTCCGCCCGCAGGGGCTGATGCCCGGCAGCACGGCGGATAGATCTCCTGTGCCGAAGCGGATCAGCGGATAGTCCGGGTTGAAGCTGGTGATCACCACCTCGCCGACTTCGCCGGGCGCCACCGGATCGCCGGTACCGGGGCGGACGATCTCGAGGATCAGCGACTCTTCCAGAATCAAGCCTTCGCGCGCCTCAGTCTCGTAGGCGACGAGGCCAAGGTCGGCCGTGCCGTAAGCCTGCAGCGCATCGATGCCGCGCTCGGCACACAGGGTCTTCTGGTTCGGAAAGAAGGCCTCGCCGGAGACCACCGCCTTCTTCAGGCTGGAGACGTCGGCCTTCAGCTCGTCGGCCTTCTCGAGGATGATTTTCAGGAAGGACGGCGTGCCGATGTAGCCGGCCGGCTTCAACTCGGCGATGGCCTGCACCTGCATTTCCGTCTGGCCGACGCCGGCGGGGAACACCGCGCAGCCGATCCTGCGCGCTGCGCCGTCGGTCATGAAGCCGGCCGGCGTGAAGTGATAGGAGAAGGTGTTGTGCACCAGATCGCCGGCGCGGAAGCCCGCCGCGTGGAGGGAGCGGGCAAAGCGCCACCAGTCCTCGCCGGTGCCTTCGGGATCGTAGATCGGGCCGGGCGAACTGAAGACGCGGCCGAGCTTGCCCACCGGCCTGGCGTTCAGTCCGCCGAAGGGCGGCAGGGCCTTCTGCCGCTCGATCAGCTCGTGCTTGCGGATGACCGGCAACCTAGCCAACGCGGCGCGACTGTTCACGGCAGCGACATCAATAGCGCCGTACAGCTCAGCGAAGGCCGGTGCATTCGCCTTGGCGTACGCCAGCTGTTTCGGCAACGCGGCGAACAGATCCCGTTCGCGCTGCCCGGGGTCGCGGTTTTCGAGGGCGTCGAAGAATTTCATCAGGGAGTTCGGCGTTCAGGCAAGCCAGCGTTTTCTGCGGCGATAGTGCTTGACGTCGCGGAAGCTCTTGCGCCCGGCAGACGACAGGCCGAGATAGAACTCCTTGACGTCCTCGTTGGTGGCCAACTCCTTGGCGGCGCCTTCCATGACGACGCGGCCGTTCTCGAGGATGTAGCCGAAGTCGGCAAAGCGCAGCGCCACCATGGTGTTCTGCTCGGCCAGCAGGAAGCTCACTTTCTCGCGCTGGTTCAGGTCGCGCACGATCTCGAAAATTTCCTCGACAATCTGCGGCGCCAGGCCCATCGAGGGCTCGTCGAGCAGGATCATGGTCGGCTTGGCCATCAGGGCGCGGCCGATGGCGGTCATCTGCTGCTCGCCGCCCGAGGTGTAGCCGGACTGCGATCCGCGCCGCTGCTTGAGCCGCGGAAAATAGGTGTACACCATTTCCAGGTCGCGCTTGATGTCGGCGCGCGAAGCCTTGCGCGTGTACGCGCCGGTGAGCAGGTTTTCCTCGACGGAAAGATGCTGGAAGCAATGGCGGCCTTCCATCACCTGGATGACGCCGCGCTTGACCAGGTCGGACGGCGTCATCTGGTCGACGCGCACGCCCTGGAACTCGATGCTGCCCTTGGTCACGTCGCCGCGCTCGGCGCGCAGCAGGTTGGAAATGGCCTTCAGCGTGGTGGTCTTGCCGGCGCCGTTGGCGCCGAGCAGGGCGACGATCTTGCCCTGCTCGACCTGCAGCGAGACGCCCTTCAGCACCAGAATCACGTGATCGTAGATGACCTCGATGTTGTTGATGTTGAGGTAGGGTGTGCCGGCGGCGGGTGCGGTCTGTGCTTGTTGCATGGCGAATCCGTTCGTTTGCCTGGAGTGTTGTAAGCCTTTGACGGGCTGGTGTGAAGGCACCCAAGTGCCTTCACACCAGCCCTCTCCCCACAGGACTAGCGGAAGAGGGTGGCTTCTACATCAGCTTTCCTTGCTGCAGTCGCGCGGAGTGATGTTCTTCTCCTTGGCGTACTTAGCGGCGGACTCCTCGATCATGCCGCGCACCAGCTTCTGGTCGGACTCGATCCAGTCGGTGATGACCTTCCACTGCTTACCGTCCCACTGCTGGAACTTCACCAGGCCGGAACCCTCGTGGTTGGCGCAGCTCATCTTCAGCGCCGGCATGAAGCCCTCGGCGCCCAGCTTCTTCAGCATGGCGGCGTCGATGTTCAGGTTCTCGATGCCCCAGCGCATCTGCTCGCCGGTGATCGACTTGCCCTTGCCGTACTTCTCCTGCGCCTTGCGGATGGCCTCGACGGTGATGATGCCGTGCACCACGCCGCGGTTGTAATACACGCTGCCGATGCGCGACTTGTCCTCCATGTTGGTCTTGCCCTTGGCCACCACGTATTTCTGGATGTCCTTGATCACCGGGTAGTTGGTGCCGGAAACGTTGAAGCCCGCGGAAATGTAGCCCTTGGCGGCGGCGCCGGCCGGGATGGTGTCCTCTTCCGCGCCGGACCACCACACGCCGACGATCTTCTCTCGCGGGAAGCCGATCTTGGCGGCGGCCTTCAGCGCCGTCGGGTTCATCACGCCCCAGCCGCGCAGGATGACCCAGTCGGGCTTCTCCTGGCGCACCTGCAGCCACTGCGACTGCTGCTCGTTGCCGGGGTGGGCGACGGGGACATGCTTCACAGTGAAGCCATACATCTTCGCCTGCGCGTCAAGCACCGGAATGGTTTCCTTGCCGTAGGCCGAATCGTGATAAATGTTCACGATCTTCTTGCCCTTCAGCTTGTCCATGCCGCCTTCCTTCATGCCGATGAACTTGATCTTGGCAGTGTTCTGCGACCAGTAGTTGGTCAGCAGCGGGAAGACATAGGGGAAGACGCGGCCGTCGGAAGCATCCGTACGGCCGTAACCCAGGGAAATCACCGGGATCTTGTCGGCGGGGGCCTTCTCGATCACCGAGTAGGTGATGCCGGTCGACAGCGGATGGAAAACGGTGTTGCCGGTCGGCCCACCCTTCTTCATGCGCTCCCAGCACTCGACGCCGCGGGCGTTGTTGTACTCGGTCTCGCACTCCTCCCAGGTCAGCTTGACGCCGTTGATACCGCCGTCGCGCTCGTTGACCAACTGGAAATAGTCGATCATGCCGCCGAAAATGCCGGTGCCGCCGGCAGCGTAGGGGCCGACGCGGTAGCTGGGCAGGCCGATGTATTGATCCGCCGCCTGCACGGCGGACGCCCCGAGTGCCGCGGCAACCGCGAAACCGATCAGGGCCGATTTTTTCATTTTCATGCTTTGTCTCCTCTTTGTTAGCGCTACGTAAAACGATGCCGACAGGGTTTACAACAAACCTATTCTAGTGCGGGAATGGCCACAAACGCAGCTTTTCCTTGCCGATCTGCCACAGGCGCGCGAGCCCATGCGGCTCGACGATCAGGAAGAAGATGATCAGCCCGCCGAAGACGATCAGCTCCAGGTTGGAGCTGATGCCCTGCGGCACCCAGCTGCCGAGGGCATGCATGGAGACGTTCAGAAAGATCGGCAACAGAACGATGAAGGCGGCGCCCAGAAAGGAGCCCATGATGCTGCCGACGCCGCCGATGATCACCATAAACAGAATCCTGAAGGACAGGTCCAGGTTGAAGCCTTCCGGCTCGACCGTGCCCAGGTAGGTATAGGCGTACAGCGCGCCGGCCACGCCGCAGTAGAAGGAACTCACCGCAAAGGCCATCAGCTTGGTGTGCATCGGCCGGATGCCGATCACCTCGGCCGCCACGTCCATGTCGCGGATGGCCATCCAGGAGCGACCGATGCTGCTGCGCACTAGGTTCTTTGCCAGCAGCGCGAGCACGGTGACGACGGCCAGCGTCAGCAGGTACTTGGCCTCGGGCGACTCGAAGGCATAGCCGAGAATCTCGACCTTCTGCGCCGTGATGACGCCCGATGAACTGTTGTTGGAAAACCATGGGAATTTGGTCAATGCCCAGACGATGAAGAACTGCGCCGCCAGGGTCGCCACCGCGAGGTAGAAACCCTTGATGCGCAGGCTCGGCAGGCCGAACACCATGCCGACTGCCGCCGCACACAGGCCGGCCAGGATGAAGGCCACCAGGATCGGCATGCCGGGTACGCGCAGCACGAAATTGTAGGCGGCGAAGGCACCCACGGCCATGAAGGCTGCAGAACCGAGCGAAAGCTGTCCGGCATAGCCGGTGAGGATATTCAGGCCGATTGCCGCGAGGGAAAAGATGAGCACCGGAATCATGATGCCCTGCAGCCAGTACTGGCTGGCGAAGTACGGCACCACCAGATAAAAGAAGGCGAGGATCAACGCGATTGCGATGCGATCCTGCCGGATCGGGAATATCTGCTGATCTTGCCTGTAACTGGCCTTGAACTGGCCTGCTTCACGGTAAAACATTATCGGTCACACCCTGTCGATATGTTTGTGGTTACGGCCGCCGCTTCGCGACTTGACGTTCGCTTCGCTCACATCAGCCTCCGCCGAAAGCACATTGCCCGCTAGACGCGATCAATGTGCTTTTCACCGAACAGGCCTTCCGGCCGGACGAGAAGGAAGAGGAGCGCCATCACGTACGGGAACCAGCCCTCGATGCCGCCCAGGCTCGTCTCGATGCCGAAGGTGCTCTGCACGAAGGGCGGGATGTAGATTTCGCCCAGCTTTTCGCTGGCGCCGATGATCAGCCCGCCGACGATCGCTCCCGGTATCGAGGTAAACCCGCCGATGATCAGCACCGGCAGCGCCTTGAGGGCGACGAAGGTCAGGGCGAACTGCACGCCATTGCGCGCGCCCCACATGACGCCAGCCACCAGCGCGACGAGGCCGGCCACGGCCCAGACGATGCGCCAGATATTCTGCAGGGGAATGCCGATGGCCAGCGCGGCCTGGTGGTCGTCCGCCACGGCGCGCAAGGCACGTCCGACGCGCGTCTTGTTGAAGAAGACGGCCAGCACGACCACCAGGACCGCCGAGACCCCGGCGGCGAAGAGATCGAACTTGGAGACGCCGATGCCGGTGTTCTCCATCATCCACTCCAGCGGCTCATCCTGGATGCCGGGGATTTCCAGGCCGCGCACGCTGGCGCCCCACATGCCCTGGGCGAGGCCTTCGATCAGGAAGGTAAGGCCGATGGTGGCCATGAACAGTGTGATCTGCGGCTGGTTGACCAGCGGCCGCAGCACCACGCGCTCGGTCGCGATGGCCAGCAGGATCATCGCGCCGAAGGCGAGGATCAGCGCAAGGCCGAAGGGCACGCCCATTTCCGTGATGCCGACGAAGGTCAGCGCGGCGAAGAACACCATTGCACCCTGGGCGAAGTTGAACACGCCGGAGGCCTTGTAGATCAGCACGAATCCCAGTGCGACCAGCGAATACATCACGCCGCTGAGCAAACCGCCGATCAGAACCTCGAAAAAGAACTGCATCCCTGTCCCCTCTTCAGTGTGCGACGCCGAGGTAGGCCTTGATCACGTCTTCGTTGTTGCGGACCTCGTCCGGCGTGCCGTCGGCGATCTTCTTGCCGTAGTCGAGCACCACCACGCGATCCGAAATGTCCATCACCACGCCCATGTCGTGCTCGATCAGAATGATGGTCGTGCCGAAGTGGTCGTTCACGTCGAGCACGAAGCGGCACATGTCCTGCTTTTCCTCGACGTTCATGCCGGCCATCGGCTCGTCGAGCAGGAGAACCTTCGGCTCGGCGGCCAGCGCGCGGCCAAGTTCGACGCGCTTCTGCAGGCCGTAGGGCAGGCGGCCCACCGGCGTCTTGCGGATATGCTCGATCTCGAGGAAGTCGATGACCTCCTCGACCTTCCTGCGATGCTCCAGTTCCTCGCGCTGCGCCGGCCCCCAGTAGAGCGCCTGCAGCAGGAAGTTGGATTTCATCTTCAGGTTGCGTCCGGTCATCAGGTTGTCGAGCACGCTCATGCCCTTGAACAGGGCGATGTTCTGGAAGGTACGCGCGAAGCCGGCCTCGGCTGCCTCGTGGGTGTCCATGTCGTGGCGCTTCTTGCCACGGAAGATGATGGTGCCCTCCTGCGGGTGGTAGACGCCGTTGATGACGTTGAGCATGGAGCTCTTGCCGGCGCCGTTCGGGCCGATGATGGCGCGGATCTCATGCTCGCGCACGTCGAAGGAAATGTCGGTCAATGCCTTGACACCGCCGAAGCGCAGCGAGATGTTCTGCAGATCGAGTATGGCCTCGCCGATTTGTCTGCCGTTGCTCATGCTGTCTCTACCTCACGCCGCCTTCTTCGCCGCCTGCGGCAGGCAGGTCTTGGCTTCCACAATGCGCAGGTCGGCGCTGACCCTGCCCCTGCGGCCGTCTTCGAACTTGACCTCGGTCTCGATGAACTGCGACGCCTTGCCCGAATACAGGGCCTCAATCAGCACGGCGTATTTCTCTGCGATGAAACCGCGCCGCACTTTGCGCGTCCGCGTCAGTTCGTCGTCGTCCGGGTCCAGTTCCTTGTGCAGGATCAGGAAGCGATGCACCTGCGAGGCGCTGAGCATGGCGTCGTGCGCCAGTTCGGCGTTGGCCTGCTCGACGCAATCGCGGATGAGCTCATAGACCTCCGCCTTCTGCGCCAGGTCGGTGTAGCCCGAGTAGGCGATGTTGCGCCGTTCGGCCCAGTTGCCGACCGCGCCCATGTCGATGTTGATAAAGGCGCAGACCTCGTCCTTGCCGTCGCCGAAGGCCACGGCCTCCTTGATGTGCGAGAAGAACTTGAGCTTGTTCTCGATGTAGTTGGGCGCAAACATGGCACCGTTGGCCAGCTTGCCGACATCCTTGGCGCGGTCGATGATCTTAAGATGGCCGTCCTCGTCGAAGAAGCCGGCATCGCCCGTGTGGAAATAGCCCAGGGCATCGATCGCCTCGGCCGTATCTTCGGGACGCTTGTAGTATCCCTTGAGCATCACCGCACCGCGCACCATCACTTCGCCGTTGTCAGCGATCTTAACCTCGACGCCCGGCGCCGGCGGACCGACCGTGTCGAACTTGATCTGGCCGTCCGGCTGCAGGCAGACGGCGGCGCAGGTCTCGGTCGAGCCGTAGAGCTGCTTGAGATTGACCCCGATCGAACGATAGAAGCGGAACAGGTCGGGGCCGATCGCCGCACCGGCCGTGTAGGCGACGCGGATGCGGCTCATGCCGAGCACGTTGCGCAGCGGGCCGTAGACCAGCAGATTGCCGAGGGCGTATAGCAAGCGGTCCGTGCCGCTCACCGGCTTGCCGTCGAGGATCTCGGCGCCGCAGCGGCGCGCCACGCCCATGAAATAGTGGAACATGCCGCGCTTGAGGGCGCTGGCGTCCTCCATGCGGATCATGACCTGGGTCAGCAGGTTCTCGAAGACGCGCGGCGGGGCGAAGTAATAGCTCGGACCGATCTCGCGCATGTCGGTCATCACCGTGTCGCCCGATTCCGGGCAGTTGATGGTGAAACCGGCGTAGGTCGCCTGGGCGAAGGAAAACAGGTGGTCGCCCACCCAGGCCATCGGCAGGTAGGACAGGATGTTGTCCCCGGGAACGAGCTTGTCGAATTCGCAGCCGCTCTGCGCCGCGGCGATGAAGGCGGCGTGGGTCTGGCAGACCCCCTTCGGCTTGCCGGTGGTGCCCGAGGTATACAACATCACGGCGACGTCTTCGGGCTGGCCGAGGTCGATTTCGCCATCGATGAATTCGGGATGGTTGCGGTTGTGGATGCGCCCCATCTCCTGCACTTCGTCGAGGCCGTGCAGGAAGGGCTGGTTGTAGTGGCGCATGCCGCGCGGATCGTCGTAGAGGATGTGCTGCAGGCCGGGGCACTGGGCCATGTTCTCGAGGAGCTTGTCGACCTGCTCCTGGTCCTCGACGATGGCGAACTTGATGCCGGCATCCTGGAGCACGAAGACCATCTCGGCCGCCACGGCGTCCTGGTAGAGCGGAACCGGCACCCCACCGAGGCACTGCGCGGCGCACATCGCCCAATAGAGACGGGGGCGGTTGTCGCCGATGATGGCGAGGTTGTCGCCGCGCTTGAAACCCAGCTCGGCCAGGCCGCTGGCCATGGCGCGCACTTCTTCAGCCACCTGCGACCAGGTCCAGGTCTGCCAGATGCCCATGTCCTTCTCGCGCGTCGCCGGATGGTTCGGGCGAACCTGGGCGTGATGCATCAAAAGACGAGGAAACGTGCTGAGCGACGGCAGTCGAACGTTGTCCGACATGGACTCCTCCTGTTGCTTGCGCTGGCGCCTGAACCATTAAGACTGACCGGCACCGTCTTTTATTCTTTGCTGCGGCCGATGATTCTCCATCGGACGCTCTGCCGAGTCAAACCATACGTCGCGGTCGGCTTGCCGGAATAGGGCCAATCAGGTTACTGGAGCCCCAATCCGCACGCTGTCATCCTACAGACAATCCGGTAAACTGCACTGATGCTCACTCTTGGCGACATGCTGCGTGCCAGTCTCTGGTCGCGATCGCTCACCCCCGAGCAACTGCGGCGGGTGGAAGGCGAGACGCTCACCCGCCAGATTCCCGCGGGCGGCTTCGTCTGCAGGAAAGGCGAGCCGGTCGAACACTGGATCGGGGTCATCGACGGTCTGGTCAAGATGACCAACCTCTCGGCCGACGGCAAGCCCACTACCTTCACCGGCCTGCCCACCGGCGGCTGGTTCGGCGAGGGTTCGCTGCTCAAGGACGAGCCGCGCCGATACGACGTTGTTGCACTGCGCAATAGCCTCGTGGCCTACATGCCCAGGGCGACGTTCACCCGGCTGCTGGATACCAGCATCGAATTCAACCGCTTTTTGCTGCACCAGCTGAACGAGCGCCTTGGCCAGTTCATCGCCATGGTCGAGTACGACCGGTTGCTCGAACCGGATGCCAGGGTCGCGCGCAGCCTCGCCGCGATGTTCAATCCCTACCTCTACCCGGGCATCGGGCCGCAACTGCAGATTTCCCAGGAGGAGATCGGCTACCTCGCCGGCCTGTCACGACAGCGCGCCAACCAGGCGCTGAAGACGCTGGAGAAGGCCGGCCTGCTCCGGGTAGAGTACGGCAGCATCACGGTGCTCGATCTGGAGGGGTTGCGGAAATTCGAGGCGTAGGTCGGCCCCGTAACCGACCTACATGCTTCTTCGATACTGTCCGCCGACCTCGAACAGGGCGGCGGTGATCTGGCCCAGCGAGCAGCAGCGAACCGCATCCACCAGCACCGCGAAGACATTGCCGTTCTCGATCGCCGCCTGCTTCAGGCGTGCCAGCATCGGCGCCGCTTCCGCGGCGTGACGTCGCTGGAAGTCTGCCAGCCGCTTCAGCTGCGACTGTTTCTCCTCTTCCGTCGAGCGCGCCAGTTCGATCTCGTGCTGGGCGTCGCCTTTCGGGTTGCGGAAGGTGTTGACGCCGATGATGGGGTAGGAGCCGTCGTGCTTGCGCTGCTCGTAGTAGAGCGACTCCTCCTGGATCTTGCCGCGCTGGTAGCCGGTCTCCATCGCCCCGAGCACGCCGCCGCGCGA
>Ga0073899_10005324_pt1 | contig 11190 bp, 12 predicted proteins | sample KloWWTmetaKNB5Ph_FD_88975 | JGI IMG/M metagenome (GOLD analysis project Ga0073899, IMG submission 88975) | Active sludge microbial communities from Klosterneuburg, Austria, studying microevolution and ecology of nitrifiers - Klosterneuburg... | ecosystem: Engineered > WWTP > Aerobic digester >...
GCCAGGCGTCGAAGACCATGCTGCCGTCCAGCGCCCCATTCTTCGGTGACGGCACACCAAGGGCGAGACACAGGTTGTCCAAGCTCACGGTCTTGCCGTAGCCGGCCCACAGCTGCATGGTGCAGGTGAAGTCGCGGCCCACCCTGGCCATCGGCCCAGGTAGCCATGCCGGCCGCGGCACGTCGTTGACCACGCTGCGGCGCCACAGGAAGCCCAGGTCGAAGGCCGCGTTGTGTTCCACGAGGTGGTGGTCGTCGACCGGGAAGGTTTCACTGCGGCCGGGCAGCATGGCTCGGGCGTCGGCCTGGGTCCAGGCCTCGACGGTGGCGAAAGCCATGTGCAGCAGTTCGGCCTCGGACTCGCCCGGCCGCCTGCAATGCACGAACCAACGGTCGTCGTCGGTCAGCATGGCAATGGAGCAGATTTCGCCCATGGTGCCGCCGTCCAACGACTGCTTGCGCCATGCTTCCTCGACCGCTCCGGGGCCTTCGGTGGCATGCCAGGCGGCGATCGACTCGGGCTTGCGGTAGGTGCCGGGCGGCTTCACATGCTGGCGCACCAGGTCGCGGGCGTCGGGGCGTTGGCTCGGGATGGTCTCGACGTCGATGTAGATCAACATGGTCTTCCCCTTAGAAGGTGACGTCGTCGGGGATGTCATCCCAGGCGGCCGGCGGTTCGGTGGCGGGCTTGACCTTCTTCGCTGCCATGTACTCGGGCGCGGCCATGATCTGCGCCTTGAGCTTGTCGCCCAGGTGTTCGAAGGTTGACCAGTCGGGTCGGTCCAGATCGAACAGCGTCAACGGCTCGGACGGGTCGGCGCCGGTCAAGCCCTTGGGTGCTTTCATGACGGCGGCGATGTTGGCGAACGTGCTGCCGGCCTTGTCTGCGTGCACCACGGACAGCATGCAGTTCTTGCCCAACACGGTGTCCAGGTCGAAGCCCTTCAATTCCTCGGGCGTGAAGTCCCTGCCGCGCCATGAGGCCAGGTCTCGGCGTAGCGCCGATTTTTCGTGCAGGCTGCGGGTGTACCGCTTGCTGACCAGGTAGGGTTTGCCGTCGTCGGTGTAGGTGTCGGCGTCGACGATCTCCCAGGTCAGCAGCACCTTGCGGGCGCTGCTGGTCTTGCCTTCGAAGGTGCTGGTCTGGGTGCCCAGGTCGATGATGCGGCGCAGGCTGGCCAGGTAACTGCCGGCTGGGCAGGGGGTGAAGGATGAAGCGGTGTTTTCGGTCAGTCTCATGATGGTTCCATGTAGGTTGAGGATTAGGACGTCGGTCGTGTTCGGTCTGGTGTCGGTCGTGTTCGGTCTGGGTGTTCAGGGCCGCGGGGCGTGCGCCGGGCAGCGTTGGGGCAGGGCGGCCAGGTCGGGGCCGACCTCATGGGTCGACAGGCCTGCAGCGCGGTGGCGGGCGCAGCGGTGCAGAGTGGGTCGGTAGTACCGGCAGGCGGTGCACGTCACACGGTCGTCATCAGTGGCTAGCGTGGCTAACTGGCTAGCGTCTGCATCCGGCTCTGGTGCTGCAACGGTGGCTAGCGTGGCTAACTGGCTAACTGTGTTGACTAGCCGACTAGCCGGGCTAGCCACGTTTGCAGCATCTTCATAGGGGTCATCTGCCGCTAGCCAATTAGCCGGGCTAGCCACGTCTGCAACACGTCGAAGCAGTTCCTGGATGTCAAGCACTGCGCACCTCCCACCCGTCACCGACCGGGCGCACGTAGCCGCGCATCTGCAGTTCGGCCAGCAGGTTCTTCACGCCCTCGGCCTTGAGGTTGCGCACGGCACGCGGGCTGCGCTGCAAGACGTCGTTGTTGCTGACGATGGGGCCGCGCTCGCGCAGGAACTCGACCAGGACGTGAAGCCGCTTGAGGTGCTCGACCTCGACACTGACGCCCATCAGGCGCACATGCTCCTGCAGGTAGAACTGAGTCACCTCGACGGCGCCGGCCATGGTCTTGATGTCGATTTCGACGGCCTGCGGGTCGGCCAGGACCGTGATGACGCCAGCGATGCGTGCAGCGTGCTCGCCGGCCTTGCTGGCCCATGCCCGGGCGCCTGCCAGTTCTTTGCCGTCGGCCTGCAGTTCCTCGACGTTGTCGTAGAAGGCGACCCACAAGTCGGTGGCCTCCTTCGACATCTTCAGCACGCGCGGCTGCAGCTCGAACCCGTCGCCGTCGGGGTGCAGCGGCGGCTTCGTGTTCAACAACGTCTTCAGCTTCGCGTGGAAGGCCTTGACCTCCTTCGACTCCATGACGTTGACCGCCCTGAACTTGCGCGTGCCGGCCAGGGTGTCGGGCTCTGCGATGAGGCAGCGGGCCAGCAGGCCCTGACCGGATGCCAGCGGGTCGGCCAGCAGCTGCCGCAGCAGGACCGGCTGAACCATCAGGTGCATTGACAGGCGCCGGCCCACCAAGATGCTGAGACCGTCGCCGCGGGTGAGTGCGTCCAGGGTCTCGCCGCTCCATCCCTTCAACAGCCAGGCCTGGCCTGCGGCCTTGCGTTCCTCGCGCATGCTGTGCCCGGCCAGCATCTCGCCACCTTCGGCCGTGAACAGCCCCAGGTGCGATTGATGACGTAGGAGCTGGTGCATGCCCTCGGTGGTGGCCTTGGCGATCACCAGGGTCTGGGCACGCGGCGGCGTGACGGGGGCGTCACCCGGGCTGCGCGAGGCCTTCGCGGCTTCGTATTCGGCCTGCATGGTGGCGTAGTCGCGGGCCTGCTCCTTGCGGTACTCCTCGACCGGCCAGCACGCGACCTGGTCGGTCGCGCTCTTGCGGTCGCCGCTGCCGGCGCCGGTGATGATGTTCAGCGACAGCGGTGCACGTTGACCATGTGGAAGAAGAACATCGGCATGGGGTTGGGCGGCCAGCGCAGCAGCGGCCAGCACGCTGCCGGCGGCCAGCGAGTCGGGCGCCTGCACGTCGCGTGCAGTGGCTAGCGCGGCGAGACCGGCTAACGGCCCGAGAGCCTTCAACGGGAACTTCTTCGGCTTCGGGGTGGAGACCTCGGGCAACGGGTCCAGCTTGGGCCAGGCGTTGCCGTCCAGCTTCGCGGCGACTGCTTCGTATTCGTCGCGCTTCACTTGGTGGCCTCCACGATCTGGTTGACGCGGCCCACGGCCTTGACCAGGCGGTGGTGGTCGACGCCGCTGATGGTCTTGCGGCTCACCATGTCGCTGCCGATGACGGCGATGACGGTGGACTCCATGACCAGGACCTCCAGGGCCTGATAGGCGGGCAGCTTCAGCCGCTGCGGGCTGGCCCCAGCACCAGGTGCATGTGCACCACGGGCGGGGAACAGGTCGACGACGGAAAGGCCGACAGCACCAACGACGTCTTCGACGCTGCAGCCGCCGAAGCAGTGCAACAGCAACTTGCCGTCAGCCAGTTCCTTGACGGTCAGGCTGGGGCCGCGGTCGTCATGGGCGGGGCAGCGTGCAGACCACTGACCATGACCACGCTGGCGCACGTGGTCCAGGCGCTGCAGGATCTTGTCTACGGGTGCTTGTGCGTCGGGGTGATGCTGCTTAAAATTGAGGCACTGTTTCTTGCCTGCCTTGGGGGCCTCGACTGTGGCGGTCGGGGCCTTCATCATTTCCGGCTCCGCTTCGTGGAGCTTGGCGCACATACCAGCGACGGCAAGAACTCGTTGCAGATGCGAGTCAGCTCGCGCCCCAGCTCGTTCATCTCTTGCTGCTCCGCCTTCGTCAGGCGGGATCTGACGGGTGCAGCCTTCTGGCGCAGTGCGGCGGTGATCGGGGTAACGGTGGCCATTACGCGGCCGCCTTCGACTTCTCGATACGGCGGCGGGCGCCGCGCCCGCGCGCCTTGATCCAGGCGTCTATGTCGGCCTCGCGCCAGCCCACGGCACGCTTGCCGATTTGCAGCGGCGTCGGGAAGGTTCCCGCCTTGACGCCGTCGTAGATACCCGTCTTGCCGAGCCCGGTCTTCTCTGTGACCAGGGGCCGGCGCAGGATGCGCTCGGTCATGCCTTCGCTCCGTATCGCCCCGAACCACTCAGGGCTTGGGACGCACACTACGAAGGCACATTCAGGGGTTCGCTAACCCCTGAAATTCGGGGCTACTTCTTCGGTCGCTCCTGGCCCACCATGGTGCCGAACCAGGCGCGGCCGGTGTTGCCGGCGCCGTCGGTCCAGATGTTCGCGCCCGACACGCTGCAGCCCTTGGGCGGGCGCTTCTTGAAGGCCTCCCAGGCTTGAGCGGGCTTGTGGTCGTGGTGCTTCGCCATGTACTTCCTGATCCAGGCGCGGACCTTGCCCACGGTGCCCGGCTTGCGGCCGGCCGACATAACCTTGCCGTGTTGGGTCAAGTCCTCTTCCAGGCCGCTGTATGCCAGCAGTATCTCGGTGCGTGCCCGGCCGTCGAGCCCATGCTCGTTGAATCGGGCGCTGATGCACGCCTCGACCAGCTTGTGCGCCTGCCGCTCGGATGGCGTCACCGCCTCGTTCTCCATCATCTGACCAAGCGTTGCCTTGATCTGCGCCGCGTCCATGCCGCGCACGCTGATGCCCAGGCGCTCACAGGCCGCTTCCAGGCGTTGTTCGCCCTCGTCCTGAATCTGCATCAGTACTTCTTCCTTGCTCTCCGTAGACTCGAAGGTGCTCATGCCCAGCCACTCGGCCAGGTCGTCGGGGGTCTTGAACTTGGGTTGAAGCTTGCTCATGACCGCGCTCACAGCGCCAGCGCAGCCAGCGCATCGGCTGCGCGCTGGCTCTGCAGGTGGCCGTAGTGCTTTTCGATCATGGCGACCGACGTGCCCGACAACTGCGCCGTGGTCAGCAGATCAAGGCCGCTGCTGACCAAGTCGGTGATGGTCGAATGCCTCATGGCGTAGGCCGTGATGGCGGCCGGCAGCTTGGCCTTCAGCGCCGCAGCGCGGATCGGCTTCTTCCACGCATCCTTGTTCCACGCCGAGCCATCGGCCCGGGCCAGCAGCGGCGCGGCCGGCAGCTTGTCCTTGGCATGGCCTTCGAAGAACTCGGCGGCGACCTCGGGCAGCTTGATCCGGCGGTCCCGGCCGGTCTTGTCCTTGCCGATGGTGAGCACGCCGAGCCGGCGGTCGAAGTGGGCCACGGTCAACCCGGCCAGCGCACCAGGCCGCAGCGGCACCAGTGACAACCCGGTCAAGAACTGCGCCACGTCGACCGGCGCCTGGGCGATGAGTGCCCGTCGCTGGGCGCGGTCGAGATACGCCTCTCGCTGACCGTCGGCATTCTTGATGGGCCGCAGCGCCACGCGCCACGCCATGTCGGTAGTGGCGTGGCCGGCGTCGTGGGCGTGGTTGAGCGCGGCCCTGAGCGCCGTCATGTCCCGATTGATCGAAGACTTCGAACGCTCGCGGGTGCGCTGGTCCTTGGCGTCGGCATGCGGGTTGACGACGACAGGCGCCTTCTCCAGCTTCCGGCGCCACGCCTCGACCTGCGGCCGGGTGAGCTTCTGCAATTCGACGGCGGCGAGCTTCTCGTCGTTCACCCAGCGGCTGTACCGAGCTTCGATGTCGACGGCCTGCTTCTCGCCCTTCGTGCCGCGGACGTGCTTGACGTAGTTCGCACAGGCGGCCTTGACGGTCACGCTCTCGGTCGTGCCGCCACGCCCCAAGTGGGAAAACCACTCATCAGCAGCCTTCCGGGCGGCGTCGAAGCGCTGGCTCGGCGGGATGTCGTCGAAGGCACCCAGGCCGCGCTTGGACTGCTTGCCAGTTTCCGGGTCGCGGCTGCGGGCGACCCAGGTGCCTACGCTGGTGGCGGTGAGCTTCTGGAAGCCCAGGTACTGACCTTGGGTGAGCTTCTGGTAGTAGGGGTCATGCCGTGCCTTGAGCTTGTCGCGGGCGGTGACGGTTGCGATGCTGGTTGCCATGTGCGTCCCCTTGGTGGGAAAAAAGTGGGAAAAACCCATACGCACATTCTAGGTCTTCACCGGACCATCTTCATAGGTAAACGTGTTCCGGCGAAGTCCGAAAAAAGCCGGTTCCCCATCCTTCACACGGCAGGGGTCGCAGGTTCGAACCCTGCACCGCCCACCAGGTAAAACCCCCGCAAGTCGTTGATCTGCGGGGGTTCGTTGTTTCCGCTTCGCTTGCGCACCTGCTCGAAAATGTGGCAGGTGTCCAAAAGGTGTCCAAAACGCCCCTCTGTCGGGCGCCAGTCACGCCGACCACCTCGACCACGCCGAGAGCACCAGACGGTGCAGGAAGTGCAGTGCATGGGCGTCACCACCATGCGCTACTCGGCAACCCGCCCCAGCGCTTGCGACGTTGACGCTGGCGGGCCTATCGCGGTGCTGGTGGCACCAGGGTAGCCAGCGCCTTTTCAAGGCCGTATTCGACCAGCAGCCGGGCGGCATGCCGCTCAAGCACGGCGTGGCGGTCGGGCTGGCGGTGGGCCAGCCGGTTGACCAGGCGGCGCAGCTCGCGCGGCAGCTTGATGCCTACCGGCGGCAGGTAGGTGACGCTGCTCATGCTTCAGTTCACGGTCGACCGCGTCGCCAGCATGCGCCGGGCCTGGGCCACCAGCGCCTCGACGACAGCAGCTTCGGCTGCGCTGGCGGGCCTCGCCATCGCACCCGGCACCAACACGGCCTCGGCCAGCATGCGGATCACGGCCGCGCCTTCGGCCAGGTCGCGGGCCGCCACCGGCACGAGATCTCGGGCGAAGCGGTCGGCCTCTGCGGTCATGGCGGCGGCCCCTTGAAGAACCTGCTGGGGCTGGTGTCTTCCGCCTCGGCCTTGGGCGCTGGTAGCCGTAGCCTACTTGCCGGCGTCAGGCCCAGGGCGGCCAAGTAGGCGTTGCACTCGGCCCGGGCCTGCGCTGCTGCCACGGCAAGCGGCGATCGTCGCTGCATGTCCGGCTGATCCGACAGGAGCGCTTCGGCCGGGTCGCGGCCGGCCTGCAGCAGCCGCTGCCGCTGAGCGTTGAGCGCAGTCTCTGCATGCACGACCTGATGCCATGCGCTGCAATGCAGGGCCAGCGCCGACGCGTCCAGTTCGGACAGCAGGCCCAGGTGGGTGGCGTCAACTATCCTGCCCGGTCGGCGACAACTACCTTGGCCGGTGAAGGCGGGGGGTGATGTTGTCGATTTGGGCTGTTTGGCTGAGGGTGTTCGTCCCCTTTTTCAATCGGCTGTTCGGCAAGCGAAGCGCGTCAGGCCGTAGACATCTGTCGGGGAGCGGTGGGCAAGCCACGGACCCGACAGGGGCCGTCCGCCGGCTTGTCCTTGAACAGGTTCACCTCGAACGGGTCGCGGAGAGCTTGGCGGTTCAGGTCCTCCGCCACCGTGTGCAGTACCGGGCCCCGGCCTAGATCAGCGAGTAGTAGTTGAAGTTGTCGACGCCGACTTGGTGCGCCTCCCCGGAGCCCGATGGTATGCGGTCGATACGGCCGGCGGGCTGGTTGCCGTCGATCGTGGTCATGCGCGGTACTGGTCCGGCCCCAACAGTCTCGATCAGGAAATGGTGGCTCTTGGATCGAACGGCGCCGATGTCCGCCGGCTTGATGCCCGCCGCGAAGGTCGGGCGCCATCGGTTCAGAGCGAGCGGGCCGACCGGCCGGCCCGTAACCATGTCCCAGAACACCGGGATCCCCGCCATTCGATAGCAGTACACCGCGAACACGCCGCACCAGCTCTTACGCTGTCCGCCGATCAGCGGCTCCTGCACCCACGCTCCGTTGGGCAGCTTGAACGCGGCGTCGGTGATCGAGGAGTTCGCGGCCACCCTGAACATCTCGATCAGGAAGTCGATGCCCCTGGGCCGGCCGTTCACGAGCTTCAAGAAGTCGACGCTGCCTATGTGCTTCTGGGCGATGGTCAGGACGAACGGCCGCAGCGCGTCGAACGGCAGCGTTCCCGGCGGGATCCCGGCTGGGAGCTGGGCAAGGAGCTGCAACAGGAGATCCCAGGTCAGCGGTCCGACGACGCCATCCGGTGTCAGCGAATTCGCGCTCTGGAATTCACGCACGCGTGCCGTGGTCTTCGTGCCGTAGACGCCGTCGGCGGTGAGCCGGGGCTGAGCACTCGGCAGCAGATTCATACCCTGCTGCAGACGGACCACGTCGTTGCCTTTCGACGCGTAGCGCAGCGTAGGATTCGCCATCGCAGTCCTCCTTTGGCCCGCCGATCTTGGACCGAAGACGTGGGGCTAGCATAAACCACCTGGGCGGTCGGAGGATAGGATAATTTGGCCGCGCATCTTTCGGCTCGAAGCCGGGCTTAGAGCTGCCTACGCAGCCGGCCGGCCCACTCAGGCGTGAAGTACCTCGAGGCCGACCGCTTCAATCGCTGTCCCCCCGTGCGCGACGAGGTCGCGGTGCCGGTCCGTTTCGGTTCTGCTGCCTCGGGCGCAAGGCTCAACCGGATACCGTGAGCATCTTCCCACGCGATGCCCAGCACCGCCTTGGCTGCAGGTCTGGAGTTGGTTGACCGCGTCGTCGTGTGGCCCCGCTTACATCGCGCGCGTGAAGGCCGCAGCGGCCAAGCCCGCGCGATGGGCCGGTCCACGCTCCGGCGCCTTGGGCGGCGGCTTCGGCTCCAGGCCCACCTTGATCACGACCTTCTCGATCACCGGCCGTTCCAGGATGGTCGCGATGGTCCTGAGCTCACCGCTGCCGTTCGAGCAGTGCTCCAGATCCAGTGACAACCGATGCTTGAGAAAACGGGCCGCGCTGACTCTTGCGCGCCAGTCGAGCCACCCCTCGGCAGCCGGTGGCGGCCGACTCCTGGCCGATTGCCGATGCCCACGGGTGCCCGCTCAGGCGATAGCCATCGGGTGCCCGGGTGGAGGCTTGACTGCGCACGCCCGAGGTCCGTGTCGTCAATGTGCTGAGCCAACCTGTTCGATGGTCGCCGCCGGCCACCCTGGGCAATGAAGCGCGACGCCGCGTCGAGGACACGGTCGTCGTCGCTGGCCAGCCAGCGCAGGCATGGTGTGGTGCTGCGGATCGCGCAGCAGCCGCTCGAAGATCGCGTTCCTCAGCCGGACAAGCCGGTCCTCGTCGTCGGCGATGAACCTGGGGCATCCGATCCCCACCGATCGCCCTCCCGACCTCGACTCGCCGTGTCCGGCCGCATGGAAGTCAGCCATGGCCTTGGCTGGACCGCGCAGCGGTGCAATGGCGCCTTTTTCGGGCGGGTCGCCGGAACGTTCTGGCCTCATGCTGCCCCGTTCTCATGCTGCCCCGTTCGATGTAAATCGTTCGATGACCCCCAACACCCTCGCCCTCACCCCACACGGCCGACTCACCGCGGTGTCCGTGCCGGACGCCCCGCAGCTGCCGTTCGAACTGGCCGAGCCGCTGGTGATGGACAGCGTCCTGGGTTCGGGCCAGGTCCTGCTGGGGCTTGGCGCCGAACACGTCGGCGCGGCCTTGCCGCCGGTGATCGCGTGGTGGCGCGATCTGGCCGTGCGCTACCTGACCGCGCTGTGCACGCTTCCCGAGGTGGCGGAGCACTTGCCCGGGCGCGTGTTGTCGCCAAATGCCGGCGAGCTGCAGGCGCTGACGTGGTCGGCGCCGCCGATGGACGGGGCCGAATACCTGTCGGTCGGGGTGCTGGAGCGGCTGTGCCAGGAACTCGACGCCTGGCTGCACGCCGAGCTGCAGGCCTCGGGCCAGCCGCTCGGCGTCTACCTGAAGGCGCGCCACCCTGCCTGGAACCTCGTCGGCCGCATCCACGTCCATCTGGCCGAGAACCGCAAGGACAAGCAGTTTCCCTTCGCCTTCCTCGCCACCTGCACCACCCGGCTGCAGGCGCCGGGCCGCGCCGCCGCTCAGAGCTGGGTCGCGACCGACTCGACGCGCACGACCAGGGCTCCGCGCGCCCAGGGAAACTTCTCGCGCACCAGGTCGACGTGCTCGCCGGCGGTGACGACCTCGCCGCTGCCGGCGATCACGCAGCCCTGACCCGGGCTGCGCGTGCCCGCGACCTTGTGCGACGCGACCATCAGCTGGATGCGGCCGTTGGCCTTCAGGTTCTGTTCGGTGCGCTGGAAGCGGCCGACCGGGAACACCACCGTCGCGCCCGGGTCAACGATGCGCATGTAGCTGCCCCAGTGCCCCGCCAGGTGCGGCCCGTCGGGGCCTTGCGTCACGATGGTCACGTATTCGGTCGCGTCGCAGACTTCGCGGCAGACGCCTTCGATCCTTGCCATGGAAATCCTCCGGATGGAACCGCGATGATGGTAAGCCCGCGGCCGCGCCGGCAGCCGGGTCGCGGGCCTTGTCGCTTCGGCAGAATCGAAGGCGCGCTGCCGCGTCACCAATGAAAGACGACACGATGACCCCGAACCGCCCGCCCGCGCCACCGTGGGCGCCGAATGCCAACTGCCGCTTGCGATGGGGCTCGGCCGCGCGGCCGAAGCGGGCGGTGCCCTCATGAACCCGCTGCCCAGCCAGGCGCGCGTGGTCGTGATCGGCGGCGGCGTGATCGGCTGCTCGGTCGCCTACCACCTCGCGCAGATGGGCTGCCGCGACGTGCTGCTGCTCGAGCGCGACCGCCTGACCAGCGGTACCACCTGGCACGCGGCCGGGCTGATGGTGACCTTCGGCTCGACCTCGGCGACCGCGACCGAGCTGCGTCAGTACTCGCGAAGCCTGTACGCCCGGCTCGAGGCCGAGACCGGCCAGGCCACCGGCCTGCGCCAGTGCGGCTTCATCGAGGCCGCGGCCGACGCCGACCGGCTCGAGGAGTTCCGCCGCGTCGCGGCCTTCAACCGCCACTGTGGCGTCGAGGTGCACGAGATCTCGCCGCGCGAGGTCGGCGAGTTGTTCCCACTGGCCCGCACCGACGACCTGCTGGCGGGCTTCTACGTGCCCGACGACGGCCGCGTGAACCCGGTCGACGTGACGATGGCGCTGGCCAAGGGCGCGCGGCAGCTGGGCGCGCGCCTGGTCGAAGGCGTGCCGGTGCTCGACGTGACGCACGCGCGCGGCCGCGTCACCGGCGTGCGCACCGCGGCCGGCGACGTGGCCTGCGAGGTGGTCGTCAACTGCGCCGGCATGTGGGCGCGCGAACTCGGCGCGCGCTCGGGCGTCGTGATCCCGAACCAGGCCGCCGAGCATTACTACCTGATCACCGAGCCGATCGCCGGCGTCTCGCGCGACTGGCCGGTGCTCGAGGACCCCGGCGCTTACGGCTACTACCGCGAGGAGGGCGGCGGGTTGATGGTCGGCCTGTTCGAGCCC
>Ga0073899_10005326_pt1 | contig 11188 bp, 10 predicted proteins | sample KloWWTmetaKNB5Ph_FD_88975 | JGI IMG/M metagenome (GOLD analysis project Ga0073899, IMG submission 88975) | Active sludge microbial communities from Klosterneuburg, Austria, studying microevolution and ecology of nitrifiers - Klosterneuburg... | ecosystem: Engineered > WWTP > Aerobic digester >...
CCTCGTCCAGATAGGCTTCGCTGAACTGGCCCTTCTGGGGCTCGATGCCCGCCCACAGGACCAGGAAGCGCACGTGATTCAGACCCCAATCACCGGACACCCGAGCGAAGTCTTGGGGCTGGTGAAAGCCGAAATAAGGCGCCTGTTTGTGCGCGCCGGCGAGGTTCACCCCCCGCAGGATCACCGCGCGCCCCTCGGGGTCGCGGAGCGCGCCGCCCGCGACGTGCCAGCGCTTCGGAGAGGCGTCGTCACTCGGCTCGCTCGAGCCGCAGCCGGTCCCCGAGAGCAGGGCGCACACGACGAGCAGCGCGGATCGCATCTAGCCCTTCGCCCGCCGCCCCCGCCGCCGCAGGAAAGACATCCCGAGCAAGAGCGCAAAGCCCGCGCGGGTGGTCGACGGGTTCCACTCGACGGTGATCTGGTTCGGCTGAAGGAACTCGGGCGGGGCGCTGGGCCGGAAGGTCATGTCCTTCAGCTGGGGCCCGCCGAGCTGCCCGCGCAGCCGAACCAGCGCGACCTTGCCGGCGCCCACGAACTGCGCGAGCCCGGCATCGACCAGCATGACCGGAGGGAAGTCCTCCATGCCCGCTTCGATCACCAAGGCCCCCCGCTCCGAGGCTTGGCTGAAGAGCACCCCATAGTTGGTGGTGGCGGCCGACGTCGCGCGCACCTGCTTGGCGATGCGCTCCACCGGGTAGTTCTTCGGCAGCATGGCGGGCGCTCCCACCAGGAACAGCAACACCTCGCTGCGCAGACCGGGCGTGACCGAGTGCGACGAGAGGGCGAACGGGTACTCGAGCTCGTCCGCCGGGATGGGCGAGCTCACCACCGTGATCGGGGCCAGCTCGCCGCGGTTTGCCTTGGGTTGAACGCGCGCGGCCAGGAACACCCAGCCGCGCTGGGCGTAGCCATCGAGGGTGTGCTGGATCTCGGTGGGAACGGGGAACTTCTCCCGGGTCAGCCACTCGCCGATCGATTGCCCCGAGCCACCGCCCACCACCACGTACTGATACGTTGCCGTCTCGCCGCGCTGGACCACCCGCACCTCTTCCGGCGGGCCGCCGCCTGCTGCCCCGGCCATCTTGGCCCCGGACGACGGCATGCAACCGCAGCCGCTGCCTCCGCTGGGGCTCCGGGCCGTCGGGTCGTAGATGTGGATCTGCGGGGCAGTGAAGCGCTCGAGGTCGGTGAAGACCTCGTGCTTCGCGTCCTCGATCCGGAGCGGCTCGTGCTGAAGCGGCAGCACGAACGCCTGATCGCCGGAGGCGCCGTCGAACCCCACGCCCACGACCACGGCGGTGCTGTGTGGGCCCTGAGCGATCAGCACGCGTTGTGCGCTCATCGACGCCTGCTGGCTCTCGCTCTGGGCGATCATCCCGCCGCAGGCGCTGGCATGCGGCGCAGCCAGATGGACCCCGAGGGCCAGGGTGATCCCGAGCAGCGTGCGGCGAAGCATGCCGCAGGGTATCACGCGCGCGAGCGACTCACGGCGTCGAGAATGCGGGTCAGCGCCCGCTGATCGAGGCAGGTGAAACGCACGCCGAAGCCGCCGGCTCGGGGGACGATCTCTCCTGGCGCGCGTACGCGCTCACCGTCGAGCTCGAGCTCCACGTCGACCTGGGACCCCGGCTCGAACGCCGGCGGCTCGCCCGAGCCCAGGCCGCCCATGGACAGATCGCACACCTGCACGGTGGCCTCTCGGCCATCGAGCGAGAGCCGCGCCAGGGCGGCCAGCGAGACGCGGGCGTGGGCTCGGCGATTGGTCAGGGTGACGGGGTGCAGGGCGGGCATGGCGTGCTCCGGGTCGTCGTGGTTCAAGGTCTTCCCACGGATGCGTCGGCTTACGCGTTCGGGCAAGCGATCGTGCCCTGAAAGGAAATGAAAGCGGCGGATGACGCTATGCGCCAGGGTCTGATGCCGCAGGCTCGAGCGCCGGGCTCCACATCACCACCCGGTTGCGCCCGTCGCGTTTGGCCGCGTAAAGCGCGCAGTCTGCCCGGGTGACCAGCTTCGCCGCGTCGGTCACGTCGGCGCTGGTGTCGGCGGCCGCGACGCCGAAGCTGGCCGTGCAACGCACCGTGCGCTCGCCCGCCTGCACCGGCGTCGTCTCCACGGCGGCGCGCAGTCGCTCGGCCAGCACGAATGCCCCGGCGGTGCCGGTATTGGTCAGCACGATGGCGATCTCTTCACCGCCATAGCGCGCGACCACGTCGGCCTTGCGCACCGACCGCCCGAGCGTGACCGCGACGCGGCGCAGCACCTCGTCCCCCACCGGGTGGCCGTGCTCGTCGTTCACCCGCTTGAAGTGATCGATGTCGGCCAAGATCAGCGCCAGTGGAATGCCATAGCGCTGCAGGCGCGCGACCTCGACGTCGAGCACGTTGTTGAAGTGCCGGCGGTTGAACAGCTCGGTGAGCGGGTCCGTACACGACAGGCGGTACAGCTTCTCGTTGGCCGCGGCCAGATCTTCGGCCATCAGCTTGAGCCGCAGGTGGACCCGCACCCTCGCCACCAGCTCGCGCGGGTCGAAGGGCTTGCACACGTAGTCCGACGCGCCGCGATCGAACAGCTCGACCTTCCGATCGAGCTCGGTGTCGGCCGTCAAGATCAGCACGGGAATGCTCGCGAGCTCGGGCTTGGCGGCTCGCAGGCGCAGCAGCTGGATCCCGTCGCAGCCCGGCATCACCAGGTCGCACACCACCAGGTCGGGCCTTTCCTCGGCCATCAGGCGCAGCGCCACCAGGCCGTCCTCGGCCTCGAGCACCTCTGCCAGATCACCCGCCTGTCGCAGGGTCTCGGCCACGGCAGCGCGCACCGGGGCGCTGTCGTCGACGACCAGGATTCGACCGCGCGGCATCGGCCTCAGTCTGTCAGAGGTCCACCGAATAGACGAAGCTGTTCTTGGGGAAGCGCAGCACCCGCTCGGCGATCTTGCCCTGGGGGATCTTGTCGCCCTCGACGTACTTCTTGGCCAGGCCCTCGGCGCCCTTCTTGTCGTTCTTCGCCTTCACCCGGGCCACGTCGCGCATCAGCTTCTCGCAGGCGGTCGGGAACTTCTCGAAGTTCAGCTTGAAGGCGCCCACGTCGCTGCCGTTGGCTGCCGGCGCGCTCGGGTCCCAGACCACCGCGCCCTCGTCCATCAGCACGCCCAGCTGGATCGCCGCGAGCTGGCTATAGGGCTTGCGCGTGCCGTCCTCGTTGGTCATCCCTTGGGCGATGTGCCCGAACGCCCAGACCACGCTGTCCACGTACGACTGGCGCCGCAGCTCTTCGGTGATCAGACCCTTCTTCACCAGCAGGTCCAGGTAGTAGAGCGCGCCGCTCTGGGCCTTGAGCTCTTCCATCATGGACGAGAGCCCACCGCCGAAGGCCTGGCTGTCGGTCTTGCCCTGGAAGGTGTACTCGTGGCTGGGGCCCAGGTTGTGCGTCGCCTCGTGCAGCACCGTCGACAGAAGCCCGGGCAGCGCGTCGTCGCGCAGGTGCAAGGTCGCGGACTTGTCGAGCAGCGACTGCGCTTGCTCGCGGCGGGCGGCGAGGGAATCGGCGTCGGTGTACAGGTTGGCCATGGCCACGGTGCGCCCCCGACTCTCGTTCGCCACCTTGCCCCAGTTGGGCAACGACTGCCCGATGGTGGCGCCGAAGGCCGCCCGGCTGTCACCCGCGTTGAGCACCACGTCGATGAACTCGGGCAGCTTGAAGCTGACCGTGCGCTCGCGGTAGGGCCAGGCGATCAGCTTGGCGAGCGCCGCTTCCATCTCTTGCTGGTGGGGCGTGAGCTTCTGCTGCCACACCAGCGAGTCCTTGTTCACCCGGGCGAAGCTGACGTGGAAGCCGGCCTTCTGGCTGCACGGCTCCCAGTACGTCTCGTCGGGGCCGATGCGCAGGTAGAACTTCGAGCCCTTCCCGGCCATCTTCGACCAGGCTTCGTCCGCGGCTTCCCAGTCGTTGTCGCGGAACGCACGGGCCGCGGCGGTCAAGTAGGCGGCCAGTGCGCGCTCGTCGGGGCCCAGGGCCGCGGCAGCGGCGTCGAGGTGCCCGGCGACCATCTGCATGTTCTGAGCGTACGCGTTCGAGTACTTCACCGGCACCAGCTGGCCGTCTTGCTCGCGCACGACCACGAACGGAGCCAGCAGGTCTTTCGAGTCCTTGCGCTTCTCGAGCGCCTCGCAGAACTTCGGATCGTCTTGCAGCTTGCCCGGGTACACGTCGACCCGTCGCTTCGGCGCTCCCGGGATGGCGTTGCAGGCCGGGTTCTTCTCGGTCTTGGGGCCTTCGCACTTGGGCCCCCAGTTGCGACGGAACAGGCTCTGGCTGGGCGCGTGATCGGCGGGCAGCTTGTCCTTCAGCGCCGCCATTCCGGTCTGGATCGCGAACAGGCGCTCGACCTCGAGCGCGGCTGCCACGATCGACTTGACCGCCGCCCGATCCGACGGGGCGAGCCCGCGGAAGTCGGTGTGGACGAGGGTGGGGCGGCCCTGATCGAGATCCTCGAGCACCAGCGCGCGACGCGCTGCCTCGGCGGCCGGCACGTCGGCGGCCGGGGCATGCACCGATGCCAGCATTCCCGAGTAGGCCAGGTCCAGCTCGGGCGTGAGCTTGCCGCCCTGGGTCCAGCTGGGTGAGGTCGGATAGAAAAGCAGACCCCGGACCTCGTCCGGGTCGAGGGTCTTGTTGCCGTTGGCGTCGTGGGCCCAGTACACCGGCAGGTTCATCCGCACCGCGAGCTGATTGAAGGTCCGGCGGTCGAGCGCACTGTGCTCGATCGGCGCGGGCGGCGGGGTCACGGCCGGCGCCGGCGTGGGCAGCGGCGGCGGAGGCGGCGGGGGCGTCTCGCGCGGGGTGCAGGCCAGCAAGAGCGGCAGGGTGAAGGGCAGGAATCGAGCGCGCATGGCGCGCGCGTATACGACGATTTCCGCGGGCCAGATAGCGGCGAGCGCGAGGCATCTGCGGCGCCTGCTCGGCCAGACGCAAAACCTTCGTGGATGGGGCCGGTCGGGGCCCCGAAATCTGCCGCGCACGGGATGTGCTTGTTCCGGGCGCACCCTTGAAGGCTCGGAGCACCTGCCCATGAACCCCACCTCCCCACGTACCCTTCGGAACATCGCCCTGCTGGGCCAGGCCGGAAGCGGCAAGACCACGCTGCTCGAGCGGCTGCTGTTCGAGGCGAAGGCCATCCCGGCTCAGGGCTCGGTCGAGCGCGGGGACACCGTCAGCGACTTCGACCCGCTGGAAAAGTCGATGCGGCACTCGCTGAACGTGAGCCTGGCGCACCTCGAGTGGGCCGATCACTACGTGAACTTGCTCGATACCCCGGGCACGCCGGACTTCATCGGTCGCGCGTTCGAGGCACTGGAGGCAGTCGAGACCGCGGCGGTCGTGGTCGATGCCAGCGCCGGCGTCGGTGCGGTCACGCGGCGCGCCATGCGCGCCGCGAGCGGGCTGTGTCGCATGTTGATCGTGAACAAGATCGACGTCGCCCCCGAGAAGCTCGACGCCCTGATGGCCGAGCTTCGCGAGACCTTCGGCAAGGTGTGCTTGCCCATCAACCTGCCCTCGCCCGATGGCAAGCGGGTCGTCGACTGCTTCTTCGCCCGGAAGCCGGCGTCGCCACGGCGCTGTCCGACGTCGGCGCCGCTCACGACGCCATCGTGGACCAGGTGGTCGCCCTCGACGACAAGCTGATGGAGCTCTACCTGGGGCAGGGCGAGTCGTTGAAGCTCGAACAGCTCCACGATGCGTTCGAGGCGGCGCTGCGGCAGGGAGAGCTGATCCCGGTCTGCTTCGTATCCGCGGCGACGGGCGCCGGGGTGCGCGAGCTGCTCGACGTGGTCGGCAAGCTGATGCCCGACCCCACCGAGGGCAACCCGCCTGCGTTCTACAAGGCCGAGGGCGCTCAGGCCGCCCCCGTGGAGGTGGTGCCCGACCCCGCGCGCCACGTGGTGGCCCACGTGTTCGAGATCGTCAACGACCCGTTCCGCGGGAAACTGGCCATCTTCCGCCTGTATCAAGGCACCGTCACCCCGCAGAGCCAGCTGTTCATCGGCGACGCGAAGCGGCCCTTCAAGGTGGGTCACCTCTTGCGCCTGCAAGGCAAGACCCAGGTCGACGTCGAACGGGCCATCCCCGGTGACATCTGCGCGATCGCACGGGTGGACGCCATCACCCGCGACGCGGTGCTGCACGACTCGCACGACGAGGACCAATTCCACCTGCGGCCGCCTCCGTTCCCCAAGCCGGTGTTCGGTCTGGCGCTGGTTCCCAATCGTCGGGGTGACGAGCAGAAGCTGTCGGAGGCGCTGCACCGGCTGTTGGAAGAGGATCCCGCGCTGGCCGTGGAGCACGACCCCGAGTCGAACGAGACCATCATCCGCGGGCTCGGCGAGCTTCACCTGCGCACCGTCGTCGAGCAACTCGGTGCGCGCTACAACGTGAAGGTCGACACGCGCCAGCCCAGCATTCCCTACCGCGAGACCATCACGGGTCGAGCCGAGTCGCGGTACCGGCACAAGAAGCAGACGGGCGGGGCCGGGCAGTTCGGCGAGGTGGCGATCCGCGTCGAGCCGCTGGAGCGCGGAGCCGGCTTCGAGTTCGTGGACGAGATCAAAGGCGGCGTGATCCCCGGGCACTTCGTGCCGGCGGTGGAGAAGGGCGTGCGCCAAGCCCTGAGCGAGGGGGTGGCGGCGGGGTTTCCGCTGTCCGACGTGCGGGTCACGCTGTTCGACGGCAAGACCCACGCGGTGGACTCGAAAGAGGTCGCCTTCGTCACCGCCGGACGCTACGCGATGCTCGAGGCGGCCGCGCTGGCCAGCCCGGTGGTGCTCGAGCCCGTCCTCGAGGTGCTGGTGCGCGTGCGCGGCGATCTGGTGGGTGAGGTCAGCGCGGACTTCGCGCATCGGCGCGGTCGCATCACCGGAAACCAGTCCCTGCCCGACGGCCGCGCCGAGCTGACGGCCGCGGCGCCAATGGCAGAAATGGCAGGCTTCGAGAGCCGTCTCAAGTCGATGACCGGGGGCGACGCCAGCTACTCGATGGCGCTCAGCCACTTCGATCGGGTTCCCGAGGCGGTCCAACGACGGCTCGAGAGCGAACACCAGGCGCGCCGGGCCGCGGGTCACTGACGGCGGCCATCGAGCGGACTCGATGCGCGCTAGCGCAGCACCTCGACCCGCACCCTCACCACGCCCGCGCGCAGCATGTCGAGCTCGCGTGCGGCGGCCTTGGAGAGATCGATGATGCGGCTCGGTTTGCCGAACGGACCACGGTCGGTGATGCGCACGATCACCGCGCGACCCGTGTCGACGCGCACCACGCGCACCTGCGTTCCGAAGCGCAGCGTGCGGTGGGCGGCGGTCAGCGCGCCGGGGTCATAGCGCTCGCCGCTGGCGGTCTTCCTTCCGGTGAGCTTGTCGGAGTAATACGTCGCCTCGCCGTCGAACACGACCGCGGCCGCGGGCGCGGGCTCGGGGGTCGGCGCCGGTGGGGGCGCGCCCGGCGGCGGTGCGCCAGGGGGATCTTCGGCCGAGGGTAGCGGCGGCGGGAGCGGAGCGACGCGAGCGCACGCGCCCAGGCCGATCGCCAGGCACACCGCCAGCCTCACGGCTTGGACCAGGCGCGGCTCACTCGGATGTCGTCGATGCTCTGCAGGCGCCCGCTGCCCGCTACCAGATAGCTGGTGGTCACCACGCTGACCTCGCCGCCGCGCTGCCGCAAGACCTCGCACTCCGCGCTCCACGACGAGCTCTCGGGGGGGCGCGCCTTGCGCTTGCTCTTGTTGGGCTTCAGCGGCGTACGGACCACGCCCTTCATGTTCACGCTGCAGGTGTCGATGATGGTCCACTGATCGGGGAAGTCTTGGTGGCTCTTGTCGAGCATCTTGGCGATTTCCGCCAGGGTGCGCGGCTCCCCGTCGATCGAGGCGCCGTCGCTCACGAGGCCCATGAACACGCTGGTGCGCCTCGAGTTCAGGGCCGCCTCGATCTTCTCCAGGGCGCGCGAGGTGGCGACCACGAAGTTCTTGTTCGGGTTGTTGGTCTCGATGGCGACCGAACGCTCGCAGCACAGCCCGCGCCGGTCGGGCGCGGTGCTCGCGCCCGAGGCGACTGCGCGAATCGAGCACGACCCGCCGCCGCGCACCACGAAGCCGTGCGATTGCGCGGTGAGCGTCCACGACGGCTCGCGGGCCACGGTGGGGTTCTCTGCGCAGACCCGCGACCACTGCTGCTCGGTGCAGAGCGACATGCCCGCGTCGGCACACCGCGTCTGTGCATCGAGCGCGCCGCGCCCGGCGTCGTCGGCCAGCGACTGCACGCGAAACTCTTCAACCCAGACGTTGCTGCCCGGGACGCTCCCGGCGGGGACGGCCTTGGCGAGGGGCGCCGGCCGGGGCGGCTCGGGGCCCACCGACGCCGAGGCCGGAGGGGCGGGCGCGCTGGGCGGTGTGGCCCCCGTGGCGCTCTCGGTCGCGGCGGCCTGCGCCGACCCGCTCGCGACCAGAGCCGGCTCCGCTCGCTTCGCGGACGCGAGGTAGGCCGCGCCGCCGATCACCGCGCCCAGGGTGATGCTGCCGATGGCGACCGTGGCGATCAGCCGACCGCGCCCCGCCGGCTCGTGGGCGACATGGGCGGGGTTCTGGTCGATCGGCACCTGAGTGCTGGACGAGAGCTGCGTCGAGCCCTCTTGCGGCCGCACCGGCGCCTGCAACGGATCCACCGTAGTGGGGGTGTCCGGGCCTGGATCGGACGGCATGAGCGCGTCGACGTCCGCCCCGCCCGGCAGGAAGGTGTCCAGGGGGAGCACCGCCGCGTGCGACGACATTGGCGCGCGCGGTGCCCAGCTGGCCGCTTCGCAGAGCGCGTCCCAGAACTCGCCCATGGTGCGAAAGCGAGCCTTGGGGTCCACCGAGAGCGCGACCGCGATCGCCTCTTCGATGGGGGCGCTCACCTCGACGCCGCGTGCCCGCAGGGTGGGCCGATGCTCGAGATCGGCCGAAGACACGAAGAGCTCGGCCGCGTCTTCGCCTTCCAGCGCGCGCTTGCCGCTGACCAGCTCGATCAGCACCAGCGCCAGCGCGAACACGTCGGTCCACGGCCCGGTCGCCCCGAATCGGCGCGCGAACTGCTCTGGCGCGCCGTAGTGCGCCGTGAACGCTTGCAGCGTCCGCCCCGTGACTTCGAACGCCCGGCTCACGCTGGCGGTCTCGGTGATCACCTTGGCGATGCCGAAGTCGAGCACCTTGATGGTCTGCCGCCCGCCGATGTCGGCCAGAAACAGGTTGGCGGGCTTCACGTCGCGGTGGGCCACGCCCTGCTCGTGCGCCAGATCCAGGGCGCGAGCCACGGGGTCGAGCAAGGTGAGGGCCTCGTGCAGCGGCCGACCGCGCATCCCCTGCTTGTGCCGCTCGTCCATGTCCTTTTCGAGGGTCCGACCTTCGAGCCACTCGAGCACCAGATAGGGCGTCCACTGGCCGGTGGGCGAGGTGGCCGCGCCCACGTCCAGGGCCTGCACGATGCCGGCGGTCATGCGCGACAGGCGATGCTGCAGCTTGCCCTCGTGCAAGAAGCTCTCGAAGAAGCGATCCTTGTCCTCACCCTTGAGGTCATCGGGCACGCGCAGGCACTTGAAGGCCACTTTCTCGCCGAAGCCCAGGTGGTTGGCGCGATAGACCACGCCGAAGCCGCCCTCGCCGACGCACTCTTCGACCAGGTACTTGCCGTCTGCGGTGGCGCCCACCCACCCGAACGGATCACTCTGGACGCCGGCCATACGGCCGGCAGCATAGCGCCGAACGCAGGGGATGCAGTAATACACTTTCCGCCGATGCGCTGGATCGCCGTTTCACGAGCATGCTTGCCGCTCTTCGTCGCGTGCGCGGCGCCGAAGCCCAAGAGCGCGCCGCCGCCCGCGTCCGCGTTGACGGTCCCCGAGGCCCGCGCCGAGGCCGCTCCCGAGACGCCGCTCGAGCCCTCGCCGTCGAGCTCGCGCATCACACCAACCGGGCTCGGGGTCGAAGACCTGACCGTCGGCTCGGGCGCAATCGCCGAGCCGGGAATGCGCGTGCGGCTCCACTATGTGGGTACGCTCGAAGACGGCAGCGTGTTCGATTCGAGCCGTCAGCGCGGCACGCCGTTCGAAGCGCAGCTCGGCCAGGGCCAGCTGATCAAGGGCTTCGAAGAGGGCATCGCGGGCATGCGCGTGGGCGGGCTGCGGCGGCTGATCATTCCGCCCGAGCTGGGCTACGGCGAGCGCGGCACGGGGAACATCCCGCCGGGCTCGATCCTGATCTTCGAGGTCGAGCTGCTTGCCGTGATCACGGCGCCGTGACCGAGAACGTCGCAAACCCGTTCTTCTTGGCCGAGTCCACCGCGTTGCCGTCGGTGGTGTAGTCGGTCCCGTTCACCGCCAGCTTGACCAAGAGGTCGCTCTTGGCGCCCTGGGGCAGTCCGTGGATCGTGGCCTTGCAGCGTGCGGTGGCGCCACAGGTCATCGGTGCCCAGGTCGTGCCGTCGGTCGAGACCTGTACCGCCAGGGAGGCCACCGTCAGCTTCTCTTTGCCCGCGCCGTCGACCAGCTTCAGGCCCACGGTCACGGGCGGCCACACCATGTTCCCGTCTTGCACCGTAGCCAGGAAGAGCTAAAGTTCGTGCCCCCCGCTCACGGCCGTCAGCGTGTCTCGGAACAGGAACCAGTTGCGCGGTTTGTCCGATCCCATCGGGGTCTTGATGGTGTCTGCGGCGTTCTTCAGCGAGGCGTGGGTGGTGTCGGTACCTTGGGCTTCGTCGACCTTGATCGGCAAGGTGTCGATCGGCGTCTCGTTCGCCGAGACCTTCAGCGTCCAGCCCCCCGAAGCGCCCGACGCCATCGAGAAGAACAGCGTGGCGTCGTAGGTCCCCGGGGTCGGGCTCTCTTTCACGGCATCGATCGGGACCGGCGCGCCATGGGTCATCTGGCCCATCTGCATCACCGGGCTGAGCCCGAGCGCTGCCTCGAGGCCCGCTGCCGGCTGGCCGTCGGCCTGGGTGGTCACTGCGAGGCGGAGCTGGCTCTTGCCGACGTGCAGGCCGGCCGCATCGGGGATGACCTTCACCGCGTAGGTGCCCGCGACGGCGCCGCCGCTGCCTGCGCTGCCCGCGCTCCCGGAGGCGCCACCGCTGCCTGCGCTGCCGCCGCTGCCTGCGCTGCCGCCGCTGCC
>Ga0073899_10005327_pt1 | contig 11187 bp, 8 predicted proteins | sample KloWWTmetaKNB5Ph_FD_88975 | JGI IMG/M metagenome (GOLD analysis project Ga0073899, IMG submission 88975) | Active sludge microbial communities from Klosterneuburg, Austria, studying microevolution and ecology of nitrifiers - Klosterneuburg... | ecosystem: Engineered > WWTP > Aerobic digester >...
TCGAGGACACCGGAGCGGCACCGAAACTGAAAGCCTCGGGGGAGATTCCCAGCTTCGCGGGTAGCGAATTTCCCGCCACCTTCGGGCAGAGCGCGGATGCGGCGGGGAATGTCTACGTGCAATGGCACCGGCGTGACAATGCCGGGCGCGTCGATATGATGCGACTGGAAGGCGATACTCTGAAAACGGGCGGATTTGTGGCGGGGACCGCGACCGACATCCGCATGGACGGTCTCCTGAGCTTCTCGCCTGTCAGCATACGCGACGGAGCGGTCTATCGCGTGCGACCGGAGAATGGGCGTGGTCTCTTCCGGCACGGTCCGGGCGAAGCCGAACCAAAATTGCTGAGCGAAAAACCCGGCCTGGCACCTGCGGTGTTATCGAAGAACCATGCGATATACGGGGCCCTCGACGGAACGGTAAATATCGTGCCGCTCGTCGGTGGCCCGGTTGTCTCACTGGCCACCGCCTTCGGTGCGCCGATCAGCGCTCCTGTCGCCGTGGCCAGCGGGCGAATTTTTGTTCCCAGCGAAGACGGGCATCTCTATGTGTTTGGTCCCGGTGGAAAGGCGGCACTGCCGGTGACCGATCCCGGGGTTTGGAAGGTCCGCAGTCCCCTTACTGGGAAACTGGCTGATCCGAAATACGACTGGTACACGAACTACGGGAATTTCTCCGGCACCAACTCGAACGATCAGGGACTCGCTGCACCACTTCGCATGCGCTGGACACGACGACTTGAGGGCACCGTAAAACACCTGCCCGTGTGCGGTGGCGGTCGTCTCTATACCCATACCGCCGAAGGCCAGGTGATCGCGGTAGAGCAGGATACGGGGCGTCTTCTCTGGCGTCGTTACTGGCCCGATGTCTACTTGTCTTTCACCTCGCCGCTCTACATCGACGGCAAACTGCTCATCCCGCAGGCCGGAATCAAGCGTTCCATGATGCGCTGCCTTGATGCCGCTACGGGCAATCTGCTTTGGGAAGCACCCTTCACCGGATCGCCGAGTTGGAGTCGACAGTTTCCACCGGTCGTGCAGGGCAAGGTCGCCATCTACGCTTCCGGGACCGGGGAATATGCGACCCAGGGCACTGAGAAGCCGTTCACCTTCGGGGGCGAACCCGTGCCCACGGCGGATGGTCACGAAGTCATGAGCTGGATCTACTCGAATGACAATCCTTACTACCCGAAGGATCATCGCCCGCGCCTCTGGGCCTGGGATCTCGAGACCGGCAAAGTCGTCTGGGAAAAGGATTTCTCTGAGGAAGGACGAGGCGGCAATGACTGCGGGATCGCCCTGCTGGATGGAAAGCTCTATTACTCCGTCTTTTTCGGCTACGCCTCCGCCGAAAAACGCCGTCGCGGCCTCCCGGTTGAAAACAACGGACTCACAGCCTGTCTCGATCCCGCCACGGGCGAGGTCATCTGGAAAACCAACGAGTTCTATGTCACCGCCAAATGCACGCTCAGCGCCCGTGATGGACGCCTTTATATCGGCGGCAATAATCGTGCGCAGGAAGGCACCGATGACCGCTTTGTCTGGTGTCTCGATGCGAAGGACGGCAAGCTGATCTGGAAGTCCGACCCGGTCACTTCGGCACTGAACGTTGTCACGGTGGGGGAACGGTTTATCTTCTCCAATGCTCTGCGCGGCAAGGGCAACGTCTTCGATTGTGTCAACGGGAAGGTGGTCTACAGCATCCTGACAAACTACGCTTGCTGCCGTTTCACTCTCTCCGAACCCTTCGTCCTCGGGGCGAATATGGATATGATAGACCTGTCGAATAACGGCAAACTCGTTTCCACCGGTCCGGCGATCGATTCCCGCGAATGTCTTGGTGCCGTCGTCTCGAATGGCCGCATTTTCTACACCTCGCAGGCGAGCGGATTTGTGGTCTCGCAGACCTATGGAGCGGACTCGAAGCAATTGCCGCCGGCGTGGGAGGTGAGGTGAAAGAGCTTAGCCACGTTCCACTTTTCCGTCCGTTCGCTTCGTGAACTGATGCAAAACGCCTCCATCGACTCCGTAATGAGTGAAGGCGAAGGCATCCGGCTGCACATTGAGATGGGTGAATCCGTGGACATCCTTTCCGTAAGGCACATTGCGGTGGGTTGGTTGCAGCTTGCGTGTATTCGCCCCGCCACCGCCCGAAATAATGTGAGAGGTGAATCTGCCCTCGAGTTCGAGGTGTTGAAGATCATGATCATGGCCGCAAAGGTAGGCATGCACGTGATGTTCCTGAAGAAGCGGTTCCCATTCTTTGACCAGCGGCCCGGTATCACCATGATCCCCGTTTGAATAGACCGGGTGATGCGCCATCACAAGGGTGAAAGGCGCGCGGGGTTTGGTGAGTTCGCTTTTGAGCCAGGAGATCTGAGCGGCCGCTTCATCTTTCGTCATGGAGGCGAGCGGCTTGCCTGTCTTCTTGTTCTTGCCCGTTCCGCTCACGGTAGGCAGATTGCTATCGAGGCAGATCAAAGTGAGTAGTGGATTAGAACCGCCGAAGTCAACACGATACCATTTTGAGGGGTATGTCCAGCGCACCCCGGGGATTCGGGCATAGGCGAGTTGCACTTTCTCGCCGCCCTCGTTGTCGTGGTAATCATGATTTCCAGGAATGGCATACATGGGGCCCGGAAAAACGGAGGCGGGATACATGTCCTCGACGTCGGTCTGCCACCGCTTCGAATCGGTCGTGAAACCCTCCTTGACCGCGCTGTAAAAGTTGTCGCCTAACATGAGCAAGGCGTCAGGCGTTATGCGGTTTCGGTCGGCGAAGGACCGCATCGCCTGAGCGACCTTCTTTTGATCAGTTGATCCCGTGCCGTAGTCCCCGATGGCGAGGAAGTTCAGCCCGCCTTTTCCGATCTCCGCACGGGAAATTCCGGGCCGTAGATTCAGGGCCATGGCGGCACTGGAACAAAAAAGCGTCTTAATGGCGCGGCGGCGGGAGGGGGTGTTCATGCGATTGATGGAACCCGGGATTGGATCGGGCACCCGGGGTAATGTCAATCTGCGGGAGAATTTGGCAAAACCTAAAAGAGACATTCTTGAGGATGTTCTTCCATCTTTTCAAAAAGTGGCGACCGCGCGCTGCGCCGCCGTGCCGCAACTGCGTGAATTCCCATTCGATGGAATCTCTGGCATGGTGCGAGAAAGTTTCCCTTTTGCGATGATGATCCGTCCGCTTCTTATTCCTGGTCTTGTTCTGCTCGTTTTCTCCTCTGTCGGCGTTGCGGTGGACGCGCCTGCCGCGAAACCGAAACCGGAGTTCCAGTACCAATCGGGCAACATCGCTGTGCCGGCAGCGACAGCGGACGAACCCAGGGTCGCGAAATTTGACGCATCGACAGCGCGGGCGGCGCGACGGTATCTCGACGACGGAGCCCTCTCCTGGGTCCGGGAAAAATCGTGCATCAACTGTCACACCACCGGCCCCTATCTGAGTGAACGTCCCGCCTTGTCACCGCTCATGGGAAAGCCGAATGCGGAAGTGCTTGCCGATTTCATCGAATCCATTCCCAAAGGAAGCGCGACGGAGACCGAAAAAAACGGGCACAAATACGTCCCGGGGTCGTGGACGGCGGTGTGGTGCGCGCTTGGCCTCGCCGAGTGGGACAAGCATGTGAACTTATCGCTCTCGGATCATACCGACCGCGCCTTGCGACAGATGATGTTGCGACAGTCCCCGAACGGGGCCTTCGTCAGCTACGGGGAAGTGGAGATTCCCCATATCACGACGGACTTCGAACTCACGCTGCAGGCGGTTCGAGCCATTACAGCAGCTCCTGGCTGGCTTGAGGGATTGAAAGATGAGGAGTTGCTTGGCCGCCTTGAGAAGATGAAGTCCTGGCTCCGGGAGGCCCGCCCGGCCAATGACTTCGACCGGGTCCTGCGACTCCAACTGGCGCACTATCTGCCCGAACTCGTCTCACCGACGGATAAAGAGGCGGCGTTGGCGCTTCTTTCATCAAAGCAGCATGACGACGGAGGCTGGTCTACGCGGGATATGTCGACCATTGAAGATTGGCATTTCGAAATGAGCAAGACGGTGGTCGATCTCATCAAGGGTCTTCCTGATGCCGCAAAGCCGGAGAGTGATGCCTACATGACCGCCCTTGCCATTGTCCTGATGCGTCAAAGCGACATTGCCGCGAGCGACCCTCGCATCCAGAGGGGACTTGATTGGCTCAAGCGGGAGCAGCGCGTCTCCGGTCGCTGGTGGATGCACTCGCTCTACCGGGGAAACTATCATTACATCACCTACATCGCCACTTCGCAGGCGATAAAAGCTCTCGCCCTGTGCGGGGAGTTGCCCGATATCGCGGCGCAGTGAAGGTAGTTTCGGCGGAGTTTTACGAGGGCGGGGAATAACCGGCGGCGCCCGGGCCCGGTCTCGCGAAATCGGCTCGACGCGCCCTATAGGCGATTAAGACGAAAGGGGGCCTTTCGTATGACAGCCACCGGTGGCTGTCGATCACTTGGCATGATGAATGCTTAGAGATGTGAGTGTCTCAACATCCATCTCCCAGGTCATTCATGAAAAACAAACTCATTGCCAGTATATTGTCCGCTATCGCTCTTCTTGGCGCACTCCCGGGGTCTGCGGCTGAACCTTTGAAAATTGGATACTCCGACTGGCCGGGATGGGTCGCATGGGAGATCGGGGTCAAGAAAGGTTGGTTCAAAGAGGCGGGGGTCGAAACCGAATTTGTCTGGATGGACTACGTCAAATCGATGGAAGCCTACACGGCGGGAAAACTCGATGCGGTCTGTGTGACCAACGGTGACGCTCTCGTTACCGGTGCCACGGGGAAGGCATCTGTTGCGATCCTCATTAATGATTATTCCAATGGCAATGACATGATTGTTGCCAAACCCGGCATTGATTCATTCAAGGACCTCAAAGGAAAGACGGTCGGGCTGGAAGAGGGCTTTGTGGAGCATCTTCTCCTTCTCAAAGGACTCGAAGCGAACGGCATGAGCGAAGGAGATATAACGATCAAGAACACTCCCACGAACAACACCCCTCAAGTCTTCTCCTCGGGAGAGGTGGCTGCCATTGGTGCGTGGCAGCCAAATTCAGGTCAGGCCATCAAGCTTGTTCCGGGCTCAAAGGCGGTCTTCACCTCGAAGGATGTGCCCGGCCTCATTTATGATGGTCTATTCTGTGATCCTGCCAGCGTCAAATCCAGACGTGCCGAGTGGGTTAAAGTGGTGGAAGTCTGGTATCGTATCGTTGCCTACCTGGCAGACGAAAAAAATCTGGATGAAGCGTTGGCTATACTCGCCGAACGCGTGGGTGTCGCCCCGGCCGAATATGAGCCTCTCCTGGACGGGACGAAGATCCTTTCTCCTGCGGAGGCGCTGAAGACTTGGGAGAAAGCGGACGGACTCACCTCAATTTTTGGCTCAACGAAGATCGTGGATAATTTTAATCTGAAGTACAAGGTTTATGAGAAACCGGCCGACATTGACTCCTACCTGGATGCTTCACTGACGCTGGAAGTCCTGGGGAAATAGGGTCAGGGCTGCTCCGATCATGGATCAAGCAACTGGCAGGCATTGGTTTGGAATTAGGAAATCCCTGGATCAGACCCGCGCCGCGATGTTGACGGTGTTGTCGTTTGTTCTTCCCCTGACCTTCTGGTGCGTTGCCTCCTATGGCCCCTGGTGGGATGTTGCTCATCAGGTCATCGTCTCCGCAGATAGCCCGAACCTCCAGAGTGTATATATCGTTGGTGACCGCCTTGAGCCCGGGACCTGGAATGAGTTTGTAGCCGTGATAAGACGGGATAACGAGGAGATACAAAGAGCACGCCATACGGGCGGATTGGCGGTCGCAACGGAGCGGCAGAACAAGAAGATTCTCCGCCAGATTCATGAGACTGCAGTTGCCAACGGATGGCTTACTCGTGATCAGGAAACCGACGATGAAGCTATCGGGAACGTCTGGTTGAAACTTGCCAGCGGTGACCTGCACGCGACCCGCCCGCCACTCTCTGAAGAGAACCGGAAAATCGTCGTAGAGAATGCGGTCAAGCTCGGGAAATCCTGGCCAGGGTGGCCGAGTGAGCCGTTTCTTAAACTCATCCCCGAATCAAGCACGGAAGTCTCCCGTCCTCCCTATCTAGTCCCTCCGGATGTGGTCGCCAGATCCTTCTGGGAGGGCATAACTGCCGGGCAGCCCGGAAAACTCGAGGCGGGTGAACAGGGTGCGGAACGCAAGACTCTGCTACAGCGATACTCGGAGTCATTGCGCACCATCGTTCTAGGGTTTCTCCTGGCGATGCTCGTTGCCATACCCCTTGGCATTCTTGCAGGGGCGTTCGATTTTTTTTCCAGGGTGGTCGAGCCTTTTGTGAATTTTTTCAGCTACATGCCCGCTCCTGCCTTTGGTGTCGTTCTCATGGCCATCTTCGGTCTCAATTCGGGGCCGAAAATCATGCTGGTGTTTCTAGGAACGTTGCCGGGAGCCGTGCTCATGATTGCCAAGACGACGCGCCGCCTCGATAGTTCATTGTTGGAGGCCGCGCAGACTCTGGGTGCCAATCAACGCCAACTGATCAATCATGTCGTCATCCCCGGCATACTCCCCAATCTCTATAACGACTTGCGCTTGCTTTTTGGATCCGCTTGGACATGGCTGGTGATTGCGGAATTGTTAGGCTTCAAGAGCGGGCTTTCCGAGGTCATCGATACCCACGGAAGGCGCTTTCAGTTTGACCTTGTCTATCCCGCGATCCTCCTGATCGGTCTGTCAGGATTTTGTATAGATCAGATTCTTGCCTTCCTCGCGAAATACTTCTTCCCCTGGATGTCACCGCCTAAGCAAGGTTTCCTCGGGAGACTCGGAGCGCGGTTCGGGAGAATGATTAGAGCCGCAGTGCCGGTCGCTCCTGCGCCGTCATCATCTGTGCCATGATATCCACGCTTTCCTATCAAGACCAGTCGTCAGGAGTGAAAGAGCGCTTCGACAGACTTAAGCAGCGTCCGCCGATGCTGGAACTTAGAGCGTTGCATAAACAATTCCATTCGAAGGGAGGCGATGTCGTGGCCTTGCAGGATATCGAACTTACTGTGCATCGCCGCGAGTTCATGTCAGTGCTCGGCCAGTCAGGATGCGGCAAGTCAACGCTTATCCGGATCATCGCGGGATTGGAGACTCCCACCGGAGGTCAGGTTCTCGTCGAGGGGAATCCTGTCGTTGGTCCAGGGCGGGATCGAGGTATGGTATTCCAGAGTTATACCTTGTTTCCGTGGCTTACGGTAAAACAGAATGTGATGTTTGGTCCGCGCATGGCAGGGAAAGGTGCGTTTGCCAATGACTCCGAAGCCCGTCAGTGGCTGGCCTTGGTGGGCCTGGAAAAGTTTGAGAACTCCTATCCCCATCAACTGAGCGGCGGCATGAAGCAGCGCGCGGCTATCGCGAGAGCCCTTGCCAACGAGCCGCAAATCCTCCTGATGGATGAACCCTTCGGTGCACTTGATCCTCAGACTCGCCTGCAAATGCAGTTTTACCTTCTGCAGATATGGAGAAACGTGGATATCACGATCTTTTTCATTACCCACGATCTTGATGAAGCGATTTTTCTGTCAGACCGCATTCTGGTGCTTGATCCGCGACCTGGTCGCGTTCGGGAATTGATTGAGGTACCGGTCTCTCGTCCTCGTGCCCATGAGCAAATGCGCTCGCCGGAATTCATCGCTATCAAGAAGCATCTGGAAACGATTATCCACCCGGAGGATGCTTCGGCGATGCCGCAATTCGATAAGTTGCCAATGGCTCGATTAACGGTTGTTGGCGATGAAGTGGAATAAATCGACGGGTATGATCCGATGATGAAGATCTTCATACGATTTCAATTTTTTTTCATACGATAGGCTCGATCAATGCTATAGATCAAGGCCATGGCCGAGATTTCACCGACGTCTTTTCCCAACGCGAAACGCATCACCATTTCACTGCCGGATTCCGTGCTCACGCAGTTTGGTGAGTTGATGGAGGAGCGCGGATTTCAGAATCGATCCCAGGCCATTTCAGAAGTTATCACGCAGCACATCGCCGATTATTACAGCCTTAAGGGCAATCGTCTCATGGCCGGAACCATCACACTATTTTATGATCATAAGCGCCCCGGACTGAAGCAGCAGATCGCTGACATTCAGCACGAAAACATCCGGCATGTGATCAGTTCGTTACACGTTCTCCTCGAAAACAGCAACACTATGGAGGTCATTCTTGTCCAGGGTCCCGCCAAGCGCCTCCGCGAGATCGCCAGCAAGCTTCTTACTGTCAAAGGAGTGATGACGGGCCGGCTTAATCTCACGCGCACTCTCATGCCGCCCATTCAAACGCTACCTGACGAAGAGGACACCTCTGCATCATGACGGAACTATACACTCGGGAACTCAATGGAGCCGGCATGTGGTCGCGTATTATCGGCCGGCATAAGACCCTGCGAATTACGGACCTCGAAGGTGGCGCAAATGTCGGCATGTTGCTCTATAACGCGACTGAACGGCACGAACGTTACAACATGCCTGACACCTTGAAGGGGCAGCATATTTTCTACCTTCGGGCTCCTTATTGTGTGCATTCGGACATGGGCCGTTTGTTCGCTTCGATAACGAAAGATACGGTTGGATGGCATGACACAGTATGCGGTGCCGGCGATGCGGCATTGGCCATTCAGAAATATGGTGCGAAGACCTTCCAGGAGTCCCGCAATGAGTTTCACCGTAACTCGCGCGATTGTTTTCTCATTGAGCTGTCAAAGTGGGGCCTCGGTGAACGCGATCTGGTTCCGAATATCAATTGGTTCAGCAAAGTCGTCGCTGATGAAGAGGGGCGGCTCAGTTTCATTAGTGGTCACTCGAGGACGGGCGACTCGATTGATCTGCGTTTCGAAATGGACACCCTCGTGGTGCTGAATTCCTGTCAGCACCCGCTCGATCCCGATCCGAAGTATCATCCGCGTCCGGTGAGGCTGGAGGTCTTTAAATCAGATCCCCCCGCGATTGACGATCCCAGTTTCACGGTTCGTCCCGAGAACGCCAGGGCGCATCAAAGCACCGATGAGTTTTATCTCCTCTCTCAATGATCGAATCCACTCTTAATCCTGCCGACGCCATCCACGATGAGGTGGTTCTTGCCGGCGATCATTGGCTTCATCTCATCAGGGAGGGGCAGACCTTACGAATCGAGGATGTCGAGGGCAATCAGGCCGCTGACACCCTTTTTTATAGCGCGAGCGATCCCTTGGACCGCTACAGCGCCGGCGACACCATCCGTCATCAAGCCGCGCTCTATCTGACTACTGGAACGAAATTGATGTCCACCAGAGGCAACACGTTACTCACCATTGTTGCCGATACTTGCGGACGTCACGATACGCTCGGCGGAGCCTGCTCCCGTGAGAGTAACGTCATGCGTTATGATTTTGACAGGGAGTCGATGCATGCCTGTCGCGACAGCTTCATCCGGGGCTTGCAGTGCTGGAGTCATGGTATGGGTAAGCGCGATATCACCTGTAATATCAACTTTTTCATGAACGTGCCCGTAACACCGGATGGTCAGCTGAGCTTCGCCGACGGCGTCTCCGGTCCCGGTCGCTATGTGGAGATGCGTGCCGGGATGGATGTAATGTGCCTGATCTCCAATTGCCCGCAGTTGAACAATCCCTGCAATGATTTTAACCCGACACCAGTGCGTGTCCTCATCTGGGATTGACTTATGTTTTCAAAAGTATTGGTGGCCAACCGCGGCGAAATCGCCTGTCGTATTATTCGAACGCTCAAGAAGCTGGGCGTTGGCTCGGTAGCGGTCTATTCAGAGGCCGACCGCGGTTCTCCGCATGTCTCGCTGGCTGATGAAGCTTATTTGCTGGGGCCGGCTCCGGTGGCGGAGAGCTACATTAATCAAAGTCGATTGCTTGAGGTCGCCGCCCTTTGTGGAGCGCAAGCGGTCCACCCTGGCTATGGCCTGCTGAGTGAGAATGCGGGTTTCGCAATGGCATGCGAGGCTGCGGGCATGGTCTTCATCGGGCCGACACCGGATCAGATGCAGGCGTTCGGGTTGAAGCACACGGCGCGTGAACGGGCGCTGGCATGTGATGTGCCACTGGTTCCGGGTTCAGGGTTGCTGCAGAGTGAGGATGAAGCCGTGAGTGAGGCAGTGCGCATTGGTTTCCCCGTGATGCTGAAAAGTACGGCAGGAGGCGGCGGCATTGGCATGAGGCGATGTGTCGATACCCTGTCATTGCGCGCTGCGTTTGAGTCTGTGGTTCGTCAGGGCAAGTCGAGCTTTGGTGATGGCGGTGTGTTCGTCGAGAAGCTGGTGGTGAATGCCCGACATGTTGAGGTACAGATTTTTGGTGACGGCAAAGGTAGGGTGGTGGCTCTTGGTGAACGCGATTGTTCGACTCAGCGCCGCAATCAAAAGATCATTGAGGAGACGCCCGCGCCCAACTTGTCTGATGAGACTCGTCATGCGCTTTGGGAGTGTGCGGTCCGGCTGGGTGAATCGGTGAACTACCGGTCGGCGGGCACGGTGGAGTTTGTCTACGATGCTGACACAGGCGAGTTCTATTTCCTTGAAGTGAACACGCGGCTGCAGGTGGAGCACACCGTCACTGAATGTGTGACCGGGTTGGATCTGGTCGAGTGGATGGTGCGAACGGCGGCGGGAGAAGATATTGGCCTATCTAGCTACGTATTTTCACCTCTCGGCAGTGCGATTCAGGTGCGTGTTTATGCGGAGGATCCGAACAAGGATTTCCAGCCGAGTTGCGGGCGACTCACTGAGGTGCGGTTATCGGCGGATGCACGATGCAATGGCTGGATCAGTGCAGGAACGGAAGTCACGCCGTATTACGACCCGTTGCTCGCAAAGATCATTGTCCATGGAAATGATCGAGCCGATGCCATTTCACGAATGGAGCAGGCCCTTGATCACTCGTCGGTGAGTGGCATCGAGACGAACTTAGCCTACCTGCGACAGGTGATACGCGATCCGCTTTTCACGGAAGGACGCATCACTACCAGTGCCCTCGCGACGTGTTTCATTTATCGCCCTGAGACGATTGATGTGATTACGCCGGGTGTGCAGACCACGGTCCAGGATTTCCCCGGGCGTGTGGGATACTGGGAGGTGGGGGTGCCGCCATCCGGTGCGATGGATTCA
>Ga0073899_10005328_pt1 | contig 11186 bp, 8 predicted proteins | sample KloWWTmetaKNB5Ph_FD_88975 | JGI IMG/M metagenome (GOLD analysis project Ga0073899, IMG submission 88975) | Active sludge microbial communities from Klosterneuburg, Austria, studying microevolution and ecology of nitrifiers - Klosterneuburg... | ecosystem: Engineered > WWTP > Aerobic digester >...
GTGCAAAGCAGCCTGGGCAAGCCGATGTTCGACTTCCTCCACCCCGACGATCGCGAGCGCGCGCGCCAGCTCTTTCACGACCTGACGACGGGCGCCCGTGACGCCTGCGAGTGCGAGTTTCGTCTGCGCACCCGCAGCGGCGAGATTCGCTGGGTCGAAGTGACCGCGCGCCGCGCTCCCGACGCTGGCCTGGCCGATGCAGCACTGACCGGCACGGTAGACGATATCTCCGCGCGCAAGGTCACGGAGCTGACGCTGCGCAACCTCAACCTGGAACTCGAGGCACGCGTCCGGGTACGAACCGCCGAGCTGGAAGCCTCGAACCGCGAGCTCGAAGCATTCTCTTACTCGGTGTCGCACGACCTTCGCGCGCCTTTGCGTGCCATCGACGGCTTTGCCCGCATTCTCGAAGACGAGCTCGATGACTGCATCGCGCCACGCTCGCGCGAACATCTGGCACGCATTCGCAACGCCACCGAACGCATGGCGCAGTTGATCGATGCGCTGATCAATCTCGCCTTGCTGACACGCCAGCCGCTGCAGAAGGAAACCTTCGATCTGTCCGAAGTCGCCCGCCAGATCGTCGACGAGCTTCATTCCGAGCAGCCCGAGCGTGAGGTGGTGATCGAGATCACCCAGGGCCTGAACGTCACCGCTGACCGGGCGCTGATCTACGCGATGCTGGACAACCTGCTGCGTAACGCCTGGAAGTTCACCGCCGGGCAGGATCAGCCAAGGATTGCCCTGAAAGCTGAACGCCTGTGCGACCGCCGGGTCTTCTGCATCGAAGACAACGGTGCCGGCTTCGACATGGACCACGCCGGCAACCTCTTTCGCCCCTTCTATCGCCTGCACGACAGCGAAGCGTTTCCCGGTACGGGAATCGGACTGGCGAACGTGCAGCGCATCGTGCAGCGCCATGACGGCTCGATCTGGGCTGAATCCAGCCCGGGCGAAGGCGCCCGCTTCCTGTTCACCCTGGGTCAATAGCGGGCGAACGTGACGGGGTGCATGTACTGCAGCGCCCGTTCGCTGCTTTAATCCAGTGCAGCGCCGCGAACATTGTGCACTGCAGTATAATCAGTCGGTGTCGCACTCAAATGCCCGAAACCACGGGCAAGCGCACAACAAGAATATTCATCAGGACAGGTTGCAGCCATGAAAGACAAGCACTATCTCACCCCTCTCCTCGAACCCCGTTCGGTTGGCATCATTGGTGCCAGCGAACGCGCAGGTTCATTGGGCAATGTGCTCGTTCGCAACATGCTCGACGCGGGCTTCAAGGGCAAGCTGTTCGGCATCAACCCGAGGCATGAGTCGGTGCATGGGATCGCCTGTTTCAAGTCGGTGGAGGACGTACCTCAGCGCCTGGACCTGGTCGTGATCGCCGTGCGTGCGGAAAAAGTACTGGCCATCATGGACGACTGCGGGCGAGCGGGCGTCAAGGCGGCAATTCTGCTGTCGGCTGGCTTCTCCGAATCCGGCCCGCGCGGCGCACTGCTCGAGCGCAAGGTCATCGACGCCGCCCGCCGCCACCGCATTCGGCTGCTTGGCCCCAATTGTCTGGGCATCATGCGTCCGCAGCTCGGCGTCAATGCCACCTTTGCCCATGCCAGCGCACTGAAGGGCAGCATTGGCCTGATCTCGCAATCCGGCGCACTGTGCGCGGCCATACTTGACTGGGCGAAGCCGAACAACGTCGGCTTTTCGGCCGTCGTCTCGCTCGGCACGTCCTCGGACATCGACTTCGGCGAAGTGCTCGAGTACATGATTTCCGACCCGCGCACCGAGAGCATTTTTCTCTACGTCGAAGGCGTCCGTGATGCCCGCCGCTTCATGAGTGCGCTGCGCGGCGCGGCGCGGGTCAAACCCGTGCTGCTGATCAAGGCCGGACGCCATCCGGAGGCATCGCGCGCCATTCTGTCCCACTCGGCAGCGCCCATGGGCGACGATGCCGTGTTCGATGCGGCCCTGCGCCGCGCTGGCGTGATCCGTCTGTACAACCTCGGCCAGCTTTTCGCCGCGGCCAACGCCCTGTTTTCGCACTTCCGTCCACGCGGCAACCGCCTGGCGATCATTACCAATGGTGGCGGGCCGGGCATCATGGCAGCCGATCGCGCAGCGGACATCGGCATCCCGCTGGCCGAGCTATCCGAAAGCACGCTCGAGAAGCTCAATGCCGCCCTGCCGGCCAACTGGTCGCGGGGCAATCCGGTCGACATCCTCGGCGACGCCGACCCCGAGCGCTATGGCAAGGCGCTGAAGGCCGTGCTCGAAGGGCCGAACGTCGACGGCGTGCTGGTGATGCTGACCCCGCAGGCCATCACCAACCCGAGCGGCGTTGCCGATCAATTGATCGAACTGGAAAAAACGGCCGACAAGCCGGTGGTGGCGTGCTGGATGGGCGAAGACCTCGTCGCCGAGTCGCGCCTGAAGTTCAGTGCGGCGGGCATTCCGCACTTTCGCACGCCGGAGCCGGCGGTTGAGCTGTTCAGCCACATCTCGGCCTACTACCAGAACCAGAAGCTGCTGATGCAGACGCCATCGTCCTTGTCGCACCTGTCGCCGCCGTCGATCGAAAGCGCGCGCTTGGTCATCGAGATGGCGCTGTCCGAGCGCCGCAAGAAACTCAACGAGATGGAGTCGAAGGCGCTGCTGGCGGCCTTCCGCATCCCCATCGCGCAGACGGTGGTCGCACGCTCGGCCGCCGAAGCCATGGTGCTGTCAGCCGAGATCGGCCTGCCGATCGTGATGAAGATCGATTCCCCCAACATCGTTCACAAGTCCGACGTGGGCGGGGTGCGCCTCAACATCCGCAGCCTGGCCGCAGTGCGCTCCACCTACCAGGAGATCCTGGATGAAGTGAAGCGCGTGCAGCCTGACGCCGTCATCAACGGTATTGCCATCGAGCCGATGATCCAGAAGCGCAATGGCCGCGAGCTGGTGGTCGGCGTCAAGCGCGATCCGGTGTTCGGCCCGGTGATCACCTTCGGTGAAGGCGGCAACCTGGTCGAGGCGAACCGCGACATTGCGGTCGCCCTGCCCCCGCTCAACAGCTATCTGGTCAAGGACATGATCAGTTCGACCCGGATCGCGACGCGTCTCGGCGAGTTCCGCCATCTGCCGGCGATCGACATGAACTCGCTCGAACTGGTGCTGTTGCGCGTATCTGAGATGGTCTGCGAGCTGCCCTGGATCACCGGGCTGGAGATCAACCCGTTGATCGTTGACGAGAACGGTGCAGTGGCCGTGGACGCCAGCATCGTCGTGGACAACGTTTCGCCCACTGCGGATCGCTACGATCACATGGCGATCCACCCTTACCCTTCGCACCTGACCCAGACCTGGATCGTGCCCGACGGCACGGCAGTGACCATTCGCCCGATCAAGCCCGAGGATGCCGAACTCGAGGTCGAATTCGTACGTGCGCTATCGGCTGAAACCAAGTACTACCGCTTCATGAACACGATGCGGGAATTGCCGCCGGCGATGGTTGCGCGCCTGACACAGATCGATTACGACCGCGAGATGGCTTTCGTCGCCACACTCACGGTTGACGGGCAGGAGAAGGAGATCGGCGTGTGCCGCTATGCGGTCAACCCGGATGGAGAGTCCTGCGAATTTGCCGTGGTGGTGGCTGACGACTGGCAGCACCGCGGGCTGGCGCGCAAGCTGATGGGCGTGCTGATCGAGACCGCGCGCAGCAGCGGCATTGCCTACATGAATGGGGTTTTCCTGTCGAACAACGAGCGCATGCTCAAGTTCGTGCAGAAGCTCGGCTTCGTTCTCAGCAACGACCCCGAGGACAACACCGTCAAGCTCGGCGTGCTGGCCCTGCAGGATTGATGGCGATGGCAAGGACTGGCATCGAACGCGTCGACCTCAAGGGCCTTCCCGCCCTGCGGCTCGCTACCGGCAGCGGCGCGAGCGCGGTGGTGAGCCTGTTCGGCGGGCAGGTGCTGTCATGGACGCCACCCAGCGGCGGTGACCGTCTGTACCTCAGCCCGCAAGCCGCAAACGACGGCAGCCGGCCGATCCGCGGTGGCATTCCGGTCTGTTTTCCGCAGTTCGCCGATCTCGGTCCACTGACGCCGCACGGGTTCGCGCGCACGGCCAATTGGTCAGTACTGACCGAGCGCAGTGACAAGGACTTTGCCCTCATTACCTTAGGCCTGAGCGACGACGAGTCCACGCGCGCGCTGTGGCCGCACGGGTTCAAGGCTGAGCTAAGCATCCTGATCGAGGAAAGCCGGCTGGATCTTGAATTCGAAGTCACCAACAGCGGCGACACCGAGTTCGAGTTCACTGCCGCACTGCACACCTACCTGGCCGTTCGTGAAGTCGAGCAATCGCGCCTCGAAGGCCTGCACGGCTATAGCTACGGCGACAAGACGGACGGCAACCGAATCAAGCGCGACAGCGGCGACGTCGTGCTGATCGAGGCCGAGACCGACCGCGTCTATCACGACGTCCAGCGCCCACTTCTACTGCGCGAGTACAGTCGCAGCCTGGGCATCAACGCCGAGGGTTTTGCCGACGTCGTGGTCTGGAGCCCTGGATCGAGCGCAGTGCCGCACTTGCCGACCTGCCCAACGACGCCTTCCGCCACCTGCTGTGTGTTGAGGCCGCTGCTGCGCAACACCCGCTTCGACTTGCACCCGGCGACAGCTGGTGGGGACGCCAGACCCTGGTCGCCCTGTAATCACTCGAGCTTCACCCGCACGTTCGCTTGCGCCGGAATCACCACCCGAACAGTCGACTGCGGGGCTTGTCGGGTCGCGCCGCTTGCTGCACCATCCCGGCCTTCGTTTCACCCGCAACGCGCCCACAACATGCTCCCCCCGATCGAATACCGCATTGCCGACGAGCTCGGCGTGCCCCCCCGCCAGGTCATGGCTGCCGTTCAGCTACTCGATGAGGGAGCCACCGTGCCCTTCATTTCCCGGTATCGCAAGGAAGCCACCGGTGGTCTGGACGACACCCAGCTGCGCACGCTGGAAGAGCGTCTGGGCTATCTGCGTGAGCTTGAAGACCGCCGCCGCACGGTGCTGGCATCGGTCGACGAGCAAGGCAAGCTGACGCCGGAGCTCCACGCGGAGATCGACAACGCCGATACCAAGCAGCGCCTCGAAGACCTCTATCTGCCCTACAAGCCCAAGCGCCGCACCAAGGCACAGATTGCGCGCGAAGCCGGCATTGCGCCGCTCGCCGAGGCCTTGCTGGCAGACCCTGGGCTGGACCCCGAAGTCGAAGCGACACGCTTCATCAATGCCGAAGCCGGCTTTGCCGACGTCAAGGCCGTGCTGGACGGCGCCCGCCAGATCCTGATGGAAGTCTTTGCCGAAGATGCAAAGCTGCTCGGCGAACTGCGCACCTACCTGCACGACCATGGCGAGGTGAGCTCTGCGGTGGTCGACGGCAAGGAAACCGAGGGCGCCAAGTTCCGTGACTGGTTCAATTTCAAGGAAGCCATCGCCACCCTGCCCTCGCACCGCGCGCTGGCCCTGCTGCGCGGCCGCAACGAGGGCGTGCTGCGCCTGACGCTGGAGGTCGAGCGTGCCGACGCCAACGCCCCTCATCCTTGCGAAGGCCGCATCGCTGCGCGCTTTGGCATCCGTAACCAGAGTCGCCCAGCTGACCGCTGGCTGGCCGACACGGTGCGCTGGGCGTGGAGCGTGAAGATCTCGGTGCACCTCGAACTCGAGCTGATGAGCGAGTTGCGCGAACGCGCGGAAGAAGAGGCGATCCGCGTTTTCGCGCGCAACCTCAAGGACTTGCTGCTGGCCGCGCCGGCCGGCACGCGCACCACCATCGGCCTCGACCCCGGCATCCGCACCGGGGTGAAAGTCGCGGTAGTCGATGCCACCGGCAAGCTGGTCGATACCGCCACGGTTTACCCCTTCGAACCGCGCCGCGACCGCGAGTCGGCCATTGCCACCATTGCTGCGCTGGCCAGAAAACACAGCGTCGAGCTGATCGCGATCGGCAATGGCACGGCATCGCGCGAAACCGACGCGCTGGCCGCTGAACTGATGAAGCGCCACCCGGAACTGCCGCTGACCAAGGTCATGGTGTCCGAGGCCGGTGCATCGGTGTATTCGGCGTCGGAACTCGCCGCGAAGGAATTTCCGGATGTCGACGTCACCTTGCGCGGTGCCGTATCCATCGCCCGACGGTTGCAGGACCCGCTGGCTGAGCTGGTGAAGATCGACCCCAAGTCGATCGGCGTCGGCCAGTACCAGCACGACCTCAACCAGGGTCGCCTGGCCAAGAGCCTGGATGCGGTGGTCGAAGACTGCGTGAATGCCGTTGGCGTCGACGTCAACACCGCCTCAGTGCCGCTGCTGGCGCGCATCTCGGGCCTGAATGCAGCGCTCGCCGGCAACATCGTCGAGTATCGCAACAACAAGGGCCCCTTCCGTAGCCGCAACGCCCTGAAGGACGTTCCGCGCCTGGGGCCCAAGACGTTCGAACAGGCTGCAGGCTTCCTGCGCATACCCAGTGGCGACAACCCGCTCGATGCCTCTTCGGTGCACCCGGAAGCCTATCCCGTGGTGCAGCGCATTCTTGCCCGCATGCAGAAGAGCGTACGCGAGTTGATGGGCAACGGCAGCTTTCTCAAGTCGCTCAAGCCCGGGGATTTCACCGATGAACGTTTTGGCCTGCCAACCGTGCAGGACATCCTGACCGAGCTGGAAAAGCCCGGGCGTGATCCGCGACCGGAATTTCGCACGGCCAGTTTCCGCGACGGCGTCGAGACCCTGAAGGACCTGGCGGCCGGCATGTTGCTCGAAGGCGTGGTCACCAACGTCACCAATTTTGGCGCCTTCGTCGACATCGGCGTGCATCAGGACGGCCTGGTGCACATCTCGGCGCTGGCAAACACTTTCGTCAAGGATCCGCACAGCGTGGTCAAGGCCGGCCAGGTGGTGAAAGTGAAGGTGCTCGAAGTCGACCTCCCCCGCCACCGTATCGCACTCACCATGCGCCTGGCCGACGAGCTTCCGGCACCCGGCAGCGACCGCGCAACAGGCAGTCGGCGACCGAGCGAGTCCGGACGACAGGCGGGCGAGCAGCGCCATCTCGCGACGGGGACCAAAGCGCCCACGACGGGGCCCGGATCTTCCGGGGTGGAGGCCAGGCCCCGCAACAAGCCGGGCGAACGACGCGAACAAGGGAGCCCCGCTTCGGATAATGCGCTGGCGGCAGCCTTTGCCCGAGCCCGCAGCAACAAATGAACAAGGATGCGCAGCCATGCAAGCGGTGATCTACGGCATCAGGAACTGCGACACCATGAAGAAGACCTTCGCCTGGTTCGACGGCGCCGGTGTCCCCTACCAGTTTCACGATTACAAGAAATCCGGCACCGACAGCGCTGTGCTGGCACGCTGGTGTGAGCAAGCGGGCTGGGAGGCGCTGGTCAACAAACGCGGCACGACCTGGCGCAAACTCGCGCCCGAGCAGCAGTCCCCTGCGGACACCGCGGCTGCCATTGCACTGATGCAGGCCCAACCCAGCCTGATACGCCGCCCGCTGATCGAGACCAGTCAGGGTGATCTCGTGCTTGGCTTCGACCCCGAGCGCCTGGCCGCCGTGTTCACGGAGAATACGCAATGAGCGACACCTTCCCCCCCAGCCACGTTCAGCGCTTCCTGCTGGAAGATCTCGACATTCGCGGCGCTTTCGTGCGCCTGACCGGGGTCTGGCAGGCCATGCAGAAGGGGCGTGATTACCCACTCGCAGTCGCGCGCCTGCTCGGGCAAATGAGCGCCGTGTCGGCGGTAATCGCCGGCAACCTCAAGCAGCCTGGCCGGCTCACCTTCCAGATCAAGGGCCACGGCCCGGTCAGCCTGCTGGTGATCGACTGCGCCGAAACCCTGAACCTGCGTGGCTACGCCAAGGCGGAACCGTCCCCGGGCGGCGACACCCTGAACGAGCTCGTGGGCGACGGGCGCCTGCAACTGTCGCTCGACGTTCCCGGTCTGGATCAGCCTTATCAAAGTCTGGTGCCGCTTGAGGGCGAGAGCATCGCCGAGGTTTTCGAACACTACCTGGTGCAGTCCGAACAGCAACCGGCGGGTTTATGGCTGGCCTGCAGCGCGGACGCTGCGGCTGCGCTGTTCCTGCAGAAACTGCCCGGAGCGGACCAGAAGGACGCCGACGGCTGGAACCGCATCCAGCAACTTGCCCGCACCGTGCGCGACGACGAACTACTGGGCCTGGATGCCGCCGACGTCCTGCGTCGCCTGTTCGCAGAGGAGAACGTGCGGCTATTCGATGCCCGCAGCGTCACCCACGACTGGCCTGCCGACCCGGAGAAAGTTGCCCGCATGCTGCAGAGCCTGGGCGAGGACGAGGTGCGCGCGCTCCTCGTCGAGCATGGCGAAGTGGTGGTGCACGACGACTTGTCGAACCACACCTACCGCTTCGACGCGGCCGATATCGATGCGCTCTTCAAGGCGCGCACCCTGCACTAAGCAGATCGGCTTGCCCGAACGCATGCGCCTAAGTACACTCCCTTGATTTTGAAGAAGCTTCCATCCATGTCCGCCCCCGCGTCCGTCCGTCCGATCGAGTTTCGCAACACCACGCTCGGCGTGACCGTCGCCATGCTGCAGGCAACCGAGCCGCCCGCGCTGGCCGATGCCCTGCACAAGATGCTCGGGGGCATGCCGGACTTCTTCAATGGCGAAGCCGTGGTTCTCGACTTTTCCACGCTGCGCGAGCTCCCGCAGCAGATCGATTGGCCAGGGCTCAATTCACTGCTGCGTCGTTACCGCCTGCAACCGATCGGGGTGTTTGGTCTGGCCCCTGCGCACGTCGAAGCGGCACGCCGCGCCGGGCTGGCCGAGCTCGATGCAGCGGTCTTGCGCGACCCACCCGCAGTGCAGGCCACCCGACCCGCTCAGCCCCCCGCGACCGTTCCCGCCCCCACCCCCGCAGCAGTTGCAGCACCAGCCGCGACAAACGCACCGCCAAGTGCGCCGTCAACGATGTTCGTCGATCGCCCGCTGCGCTCTGGCCAGCAGGTTTATGCGCGAGGTGGCGATCTGGTGCTGCTGGGCGGTGTCAGCCCGGGCGCCGAAGTCATCGCCGATGGCAGCATCCACTGCTACGGGCCACTGCGCGGCCGTGCCATCGCAGGGGCACAGGGCGACAGCAAGGCCCGCATCATCGCCAGTAACTTTGGTCCGGAACTGGTCTCGATCGCCGGCGTATTTCGCACTTTCGAACGTGGTATTCCCGACAACGTCGCCGGTCGCGCCGCGCAGGTACGCCTGAACGGCGTCGACAACACACTCAACATCGAACCGCTGCAGCTCGACTGAGCCGCAGCCATCCAAGCATCCACAAGGACAAACCGTGAAAGTCATCGTCGTAACGTCAGGCAAGGGCGGCGTAGGCAAGACCACCACCAGCGCCGCATTCGCCTCCGGCCTCGCGCTGCGCGGCTTCAAGACCGCGGTGATCGACTTCGACGTCGGCCTGCGCAACCTCGATCTGATCATGGGCTGCGAGCGCCGCGTGGTGTATGACCTGGTCAATGTCGTCAACGGCGAAGCCCGACTGAACCAGGCGCTGATCAAGGACAAGCACTGCGAGAACCTTTTCGTACTGCCCGCCTCGCAGACGCGTGACAAGGACGCGCTGACCGAAGATGGCGTCGAAGGCGTGCTGAAGGAACTCGAGCACATGGGCTTTGAGTACGTGGTGTGCGACTCGCCCGCGGGCATCGAACGCGGCGCGGTCATGGCCCTGACCTTCGCCGACGAGGCCATCGTCACCACCAACCCCGAGGTGTCATCGGTGCGCGACTCCGACCGCATCCTCGGCATCCTGCAGAGCAAGTCGAGGCGCGCACGCGAAGGCGGCGAACCGGTCAAGGAACACCTGCTGATCACCCGTTACTCACCGAAGCGTGTCGAAGACGGCGAGATGCTGTCGTACAAGGATGTGCAGGAACTGCTGCGAATGCCGCTGATCGGCGTGATTCCAGAGTCCGAATCCGTACTGCACGCCTCCAACCAGGGCACACCCGCCATCCACCTCAAGGGCTCCGACGTGGCCGAGGCCTATGGCGATGTGGTTTCGCGCTTCCTCGGCGAAGATCGGCCCCTGCGCTATGTCAACTATGAAAGACCGGGGCTGATCAAGCGCCTGTTCGGAGGCAAGTGACATGTCATTCCTTGCTCGACTGTTTGGAGAAAAGAAGAAGACCGCCGAGATCGCCAAGAACCGTCTGTCGCTGCTGATCGCCCATGAGCGCGCCGGCGGAACACCGACGGCCGATTTCCTGCCGGCACTGCAACGAGAGCTGATCGAGGTCATCTCGAAGTACGTCTCCGTCAACCCGGATGACATCAAGGTCCAGCTCGACAAGCAGGACAACATGGACGTTCTCGAGGTCAACATCGTGCTGCCGGAGCAGCCGCGCTAAGCCCCTGGCAGGCGGTCCGGAGGCTGCGCTGTCGGGCAAGCGCCTGCCACGGACCTTCAGCCCGCCCTGCATACCCGCCCGGGTGATGAAATTGGTAACCATAGCGGACTTAAAATCCGCCGGCGCAAGCCTTACGGGTTCGAGTCCCGTCCCGGGCACCACCGAAGACCTGACTGGCCGAATGAACTTCATCGACCCCTTCCGGGGCACCCTGCTCGGGCAAGTACACACATCGTGATTGTTATCGACCTCTGCTGCGACAAGGATCATCGATTCGAAGGCTGGTTCGCCTCGGCAGAAGCGTTCGATCAGCAGCATGCCCGCCAGATGGTCAGCTGCCCGGTGTGCGCCAGTACCGCAGTGCGCCGCCTTCCCAGTGCGCCTTACGTGCAGACTCGGACTGCCGCAGCTGCGCCTCATTCGTCCAGCACCCCGCCGTCTGCTCCACCCGGCGCCCCTTCCGGCACCTCCCTGTCACCTGCCACGGCCGCCGCCGTGCTGCAGATGCTGCGCCACATGTCGCGTAACGCCGAAAACGTCGGCGAGCGTCTGCCCGAGGAGGCACGCCGCATCCATTACGGCGATGCCGAAGCACGCGACATCCGTGGCCAGGCCTCGCCCGAAGACGTCGAGGATCTGCTCGAAGAGGGTATTGTGGTCGTGCCGCTTCCGCCCACCGACGACGAAGTTCACTAGCCGGGACAGTCATTGGTTCAAGGGCGCGGCGTGGCCCGGACCAGTGCGAAAC
>Ga0073899_10005330_pt1 | contig 11185 bp, 9 predicted proteins | sample KloWWTmetaKNB5Ph_FD_88975 | JGI IMG/M metagenome (GOLD analysis project Ga0073899, IMG submission 88975) | Active sludge microbial communities from Klosterneuburg, Austria, studying microevolution and ecology of nitrifiers - Klosterneuburg... | ecosystem: Engineered > WWTP > Aerobic digester >...
CGACGGCTTCGGCCTGATCCGCGCGTCGAACACGACGCCGGTGCTGGTGCTGCGCTTCGAGGGCCACACGCCCGAGGCGCTGGAGCGCATCCGCGAGCAGTTCATGGCGGTGCTCGAGACGGCCAAGCCCGACGCCCACGTAGACGCGGCGGCCCACTGATCCGCGACGACGCGCACCGCAGTCCTGCACGGCCGTGCGCATCCTGATCGTCCAGCCTTCGAGCCTCGGCGATGTCGTGCATGCGATGCCGGCGGTGCAGGACATCGCCGCCACGCACCCCGGCGCGCGCATCGAGTGGGTGGTCGAGCCGGCCTACGCGCCGCTGGTCAAGCGCGTCGACCACGTCGCGCAGGTGCACGCCGCGCCGCTGGCGCGCTGGCGCCAGGGCTGGTGGACTTCTCGCGTGCGCGGCGAGTACAGGGCGCTGCGCGAGCAGCTGCGGCGCGAGCCCTACGACGCCGTGATCGACCTGCATGGCCGCGCCGAGTCGGCCTGCGTCGCGCGCGCGGCGCGCCTCGCACCCGGCGGGCGGCGCTGCGGTATCGGCAGCGCCACCGAAGGTGCGCTGTGGGACCGGTCCGCACGCTGGTTCGTCGAGCGGCCGATCCGCGTGCCGCCGCGCGGCCACGCGATCGACATTGCCCGCGGCGTCGTCGCGCAGGCGCTCGGCCACGCCGTGCAGGGGCTGCCGCGCCACGGCCTGCGCGCGACGCCCGACGCCACGTCGCGCGAGCGCTCGCCGACGGTAGCGCTGGTGCACGGCACATCCGACGAGGGCAAGCTGTGGCCCCACACACACTGGGTGACGCTGGCCAAGCGGCTGCTCGCCGAGGGCTGGCGCATCGCGCTGCCGCAGGGCAACGAGTCCGAGCAGACGCGCGCCGAGATGATCGCCGCGGCGCTGCAGTTCGAGCGCGACCCGCAGGTCGAGGTGTGGCCGACGCTGCGCCTCGACGCGATCGCCGACCGCTTCGCGACGATGGTCGGCGTGGTCGGCACCGACAGCGGATTGAGCCGCCTGGCCGTCGCGCTCGGCCTGCCGCACGTGCAGATCCACAACGCGCAGACGGCGTGGCGCAGCGGCCCGCAGGCGGCGCACGGCCACCGCCACCAGGTCGCCGTGCAGGCGAGCCCGCACCCCACACCCGACGCCGTGTGGGCCGCGTGCCGCGAGGTGCTGGTGCCGCCGCGCGCGGCCGCGCGTTGATGGCGCTGCCACCGTGGCGCCGGGCGCTCGCGCGGCGCAGCTATTCGGCGCTGCTCGCGTTGGCGACGCCGGCCTATCTGGGCAAGCTGTGGCTGCGCGGCCGCGCCGAGCCGCTGTACCGCCACGCTGTCGGCGAACGGTTCGGTCGCTACGGCGCGTCGCAGCCCGATCGCGCGGCGCGCGAAAGCTGGATCTGGGTCCACGCCGTCTCGCTTGGCGAGACGCGCGCCGCCGCGGCGCTGATCGACGCGCTGCGCGAGGCGCTGCCGGGCCTGCCCCTCCTGCTGACCTGCGGCACGGCGACCGGCCGCGAAGCAGGTGCGGCGCTGCTGCGCGAAGGCGACCGGCAGGTCTGGCTGCCCTACGACACAGCGGGTGCGACGCGGCGCTTCGTCGAGACCTTCCGCCCCGCCGTCGGCGTGCTGATGGAAACCGAGATCTGGCCCAACCTGCTGCACGCCGCGCGCGCGAACGGCGTGCCCGTCGTGCTGACGAATGCGCGCCTGTCGAATAAGAGCGCGCGCAAGGGCGAGCGGCTGCAGGCGCTGCTGCACCCCGCCGTCGAAAGCCTCGCGCTCGTGCTGGCGCAGACCGAGGCCGACGCGCAGCGACTGCGCGCGAGCGGCGCGCGGCGCGTCGAGGTGTGCGGCAACCTCAAGTTCGACATGGCGCCAGGCGCCGCGCAACTCGAGCGCGGCCGCGCCTGGCGCGCCGCGAGCGGCGAGCGGCCTGTCGTGCTGGCGGCGAGCACGCGCGAGGGCGAGGAGGGGCCGCTGCTCGACGTGTGGCGGCGCACGATTTCTTCGCACGCTGATGCCGATGACGCCGCAGCTGACATCCGGCGGCCGCGGCTGCTCATCGTGCCGCGCCATCCGCAGCGCTTCGACGAAGTGGCGGCGCTCGTCGCGCAGGCCGACCTGTCGCTCGCGCGGCGCAGCCGCTGGAACGGCGACACGCCCGACGCCGACGCGCTCGCCGCCGACGTCTGGCTCGGCGACTCGATGGGCGAGATGGCGGCCTACTACGCCGCCGCCGACGCCGCACTGCTCGGCGGCAGCTACGCGCCGCTGGGCGGGCAGAACCTGATCGAGGCCGCGGCCTGCGGCACGCCCGTCGTGATGGGGCCGCACACCTACAACTTCGCCGAGGCGGCCGAGCTCTCGATCGCCGCCGGCGCGGCGCGGCGCGTTGCCGACATCGGCGAAGGCGTGCGCGAAGCCGCGGCGCTGGCGCGGCCTGGCGCGCGCGACGCGATGGCGCGCCACGCGCTCGCCTTCACCGCGCAGCACCGCGGCGCGGCGGCGCGCATGGCCGCGCGCATCGCCGAGGTGGTGGCGGCTCGAAGCGAGGCGACGCGATGACGACGCAGCACGACGAAGGCAATGCGGACGACGAGCACGACGCCGCGCGAGAGCGCCACGAGCGCTACCTGCGCGAGCACGTCCCGTTGGCCGCCTTCATGCAGGTGAGCGTGCTCGAGGTCGGCGCCGACACCGTCGCCGTGAGCGCGCCGCTCAAGCCCAACGTCAACGTGCACGGCACGCTGTTCGGCGGCAGCGGCGCCGCGCTCGCGCTGATCGCCGCGTGGTCGCTGCTGCACACGCGCATGCAGGCCGAGCATGTCGCCGCAAGCCTGGTCGTTCATCGCCACCAGATGACCTATCTGCGCCCGATCGCCGGCCGCGTCACGGCGCGCGCCGGCTTCGCGGCGGGCGCCGCCGAGTGGCAGGAGTTCGCCGAAGCGCTCGACCGCAAGGGCAGGGCGCGCATCGTCGTCGATGCGACGCTGCTCGACGACGCGGGGCAGGCCGGGGCGCAGCTCAGCGGGGAGTTCGTCGCGGTGCGGCGGTGAGGAGAGCACCGCGAGCGAAACATGACGGCTCGCCTCCGTGCCGAGACAGGCCTCTGACGTTGTCTTCGCGTGGCCCGCAACTCGGGCCGGCAGACGCTCCGGTCACCGCGCCGAGAGATGCGGGCGTCTTGCGGCGCTATTTCGCCGTTCTCCGCCCGCCCGGCCGTGGCCCACTGGTTCAAGCAACGATCGGCGCCATTGCCGCGCGGTCGCATCCCACCATAGCCCTGTCCGAGACATCACTGTGAGCTTGCGCAACCTGACATCCCGCGCCCGCATCGTGCTCGGCCTCGGCGCTGTCGTGCTGGTGATGACGAGCATCGTCGCCGCTGCTCTGTCGGGCTTGGCGGCCGTCGCCGCGTCGCGCGACTCGCTGTCGGTCGCGCAAGCCTGGGTTGCCGGCCTGGGGTTGCTGGGCCTGCTGGTGGCCGCGGTCGCCGGCTGCTGGCTGTCGCGTGCGGTCACTGAACCGCTCGGCGAGGCACTGCTGATCGCCGAGACCGTCGCTTCGGGCGACCTGAGCCAGGAATTCAGCACCGACCGCGGCGGCGACTTCGGACGCCTGCTTGCCGCGCTGGGCGGCATGGAGGACACGCTGACCGATCTGGTCACGCGCATCAAGGCCTCGACCGACTCGATCGCCGCGGCCTCGCGCCAGATCGACAGCGGCAATGCCGATTTGTCGCAGCGCACCGAACAGCAGGCCGCGTCGCTGCAGGAAACCGCAGCCAGCATGGGCACGCTGACCGGCACCGTGCAGCAGACCGCCGAACGGGCGCGCTCGGCCAGCACGCTGGCGCTGCAAGCCTCGCAGATCGCGGAGCGAGGCGGCGCCGCGGTCGGCGAGGTAGTCGGGCAGATGGACTCGATCAGCGGCAGCTCGCGCAAGATCGTCGACATCATCGAGGTCATCGAAGGCATCGCCTTCCAGACCAACATCCTGGCGCTGAACGCCGCGGTCGAGGCGGCGCGCGCCGGCGAGCACGGCCGGGGCTTCGCCGTCGTCGCCAACGAGGTGCAGGGACTGGCGCGTCGCAGCGCCGTCGCAGCCAAGGAGATCAAGCACCTGATCACCGATTCGGTCGAGCACGTCGATCACGGCGCGGCCATGGTCACGCGCGCCGGCGGCACGATGCAGGAGATCGTGACCGCGGTGCGCCAGGTCAGCGCCATCCTCGGCGAGATCTCGCAGGCGCTGGCGGAGCAGAGCCGGCACATCGCCGACGTCGACCGCGCCGTCGGCGAGATGGGCATCGTCACGCAGCAGAACGCCGGCCTCGTGCAGCAGGCCGCCGGCTCTGCGGCGGCACTGGCCGCACAGGCCGGCGAACTGCAGAAGGTCGTCGGCGAGTTCAGGCTCGAGCCCGAGGACGCGGGCTGAGCCTCGGGACGGCCCGCGCGAGATTCGTCCGCTCAGCGACGGCCACCCGGCGAGGCGCCGGGCGCGGCCGCGCCGTCCTTCACCACTTCATCTCGCCCTTGTTGACCTTCGCGCCGATGTCGAGCGCGATGCCCAGGCCCGCCTGCGGATAGGCGCTCTTCAGCGCCGCGATCAGCTCGGCCGCGTTCCTCGCCTTCGGCAGCTCGGCTTCGAAACGCTGCAGGTACTCGCGCGTGTAGCGGATGGCGCTGTCGTCGAGCGCCGTGCCGGCGGCCATGTGGCCGGGCACGACCAGCGTCGGGCGCAGCGCCTGCATCTCGTCGAGCTGCGCGAGCCAGGCCTGGCGCTCGCTGGCCTTCTGGGTGTCGGCGGTCCAGACGTGCAGGTTGCCGAACACGCCGATGTTGCCGACGATAGCCTTGGCCGACGGAATCCACACGTAGGGCCGGTGCGCCAGTTCGCCCGTTGTGCCGCGCACCTCGACCGCCTGGCCGTCCACGCTCAACGTGCGACCGTCGATCGCGTCGGGCACGATCGGCGACTTCGGCGCGTTGGCGCCCATCTTCGGGCCCCAGAACGCCACCTTGCCCGCCAGCTTGGCCTGCATCTTCTCGCGTACGGCGGGCGTGGTGAGCACCGGCGCCTTCGGGAACAGTTCCTTCAGCACTTCGGCGCCGAAGTAGAAGTCGGGGTCGGCATTGCTGATGAAGATGGCCTTGAGCGTCTTGCCGCTGTCGAGCACGTTGGCGGCCACGCGCAGCGCGTCCGCGCGCGTGAAGCCGGTGTCGATCACCAGCGCCTCGGTGGCGCCGCTGACGACCACGGCATTGACGTGAAAGCTGTCGACGCCTGCGTTGTAGACCTTGACGGCCAGCGGCGCCGGCGTCTGGCCGGACGCGCCGTCCGCGCCGACGATGCCGAGGGCCAGCAGCGGCAGCATGCGGCGAGCGAAGTTGAAAGGGGAGAGCATTCGAGGACTCCTCGAGAGGGTGGCGACGACGGGACTGTATTTGCGCTGTTTCGGTGGAAAAAGCTCACAACGATTGATGTACTGTTGCGCCATTCGTCGGTGTCGAGACATCCCATGGACAGACTCACCGCTACCCGCGTGTTCGTCACCGTGGTCGAGCACGGCAGCCTGACGCAGGCCGCCGAACGCCTCGAGATGTCCACCGCGATGGTCAGCCGCTACCTGGCGGCGATGGAGAACTGGCTGGGCGCCCGGCTGCTGCACCGGACCACGCGCCGCATCAGCCTGACCGATGCCGGCGAGTCCGCGCTGGCCACGGGCCGGCAGCTGCTCGAGCTGGCGCAGGAGCTGCAGCACCGCGCCGGGTCGGCCCATCGCCAGCCGGCCGGCCGGCTGCGCGTCGCCTGCTCGCCGTCGTTCGCCGAGGCGCAGCTGGCCGCCGCGCTGGTCGAGTTCCAGCACGCGCACCCGCAGGTCGACTTCGTGCTCGTGGCGGCCGACCGCAGTGTGGATCTGGCGGCGGAGCGCATCGACCTCGCGGTGCGCATCACGAACACGCTGGAGCTGGGCCTGATCGCGCGGCAGCTCGCCGTGTGCCGCTCCGTGCTGTGCGCTGCGCCGCAGTACCTCGAGCGGCACGGCACCCCGGCGACGCCCGCCGACTTGCTGTCGCATCGCTGCCTCGCGCACTCGCTCGTCGGCGCCACGCACTACCGCTTCACCCACGCCGGCCGATCGATCGAGATCCCCGTGGCCGAACGCTTCTCGACCAATGAGACGGCGGTGCTGCGGCGCGCCGTGCTGGCGCAGGGGGGCATCGGCATCCTGCCGACCTACTTTGTCGGCGATGACCTGCGCGCCGGCCGGCTGGTCCGCATCCTGCCGGCGCACGAGCCCGACACGCTCGGAATCCACGCCGTGTTCCTGTCGCGCCAGCACCAGCCGCTGGCGCTGCGCCTGCTGGTCGATTTCCTCGCGCAGCGGCTGGGCGGCGCCGCGCCACCCTGGGAGGCCGCGCTGGGCCTCGCCGCGTAGGGCCTCCGAGGCGTCGAAAGCATCCGACGATCCGACACAGACCTGATTCAGGTCAAGAAATTCGGAGCCGCATCCGGAGAGACCCGGTTGTCTGTTCCGACCAATGTATGCAGTATGCATACGCACAACGACGACAGGAAATCCCGGTGACAGTTCGCTCGCTCAAACCCGTCGAACGCGCGGTAGGCCTCGGCGAGCAGGTCTACCTCGCGCTGCGCGCCCAGCTGCGCAACGGCGCGGTGCAGGCGGGCCAGCCGCTGCAGGAGGTGCAGCTGGCCGAGCAGCTGGGCGTGTCGCGCACGCCGGTGCGCGAGGCGATGGCGAGGCTCGCGAGCGAGGGCCTGCTGGCCGCCGACCGGCGCAGCTTCACGGTACCGGCGCTGACGCTGGCCGACATCGACGACATCTACGAACTGCGCTGCCTGATCGAGCCCGCCGCGCTGCGCCGCGTCGCGCCGCTGACGATCGATGCCGAAGTGCGCGCGCCGATCGACGCGGCGCTCGCCGACGCCGAGGCGGCGCATTGCACCGGCGACGCCGAGGCCTTCGGCGACGCCAACCTGCGCTACCGCGCGGCCTGGCTCGCGCTGGTGCCCAACACGCGGCTGGTGCGCATGGTCGAGCTGTATGCCGACCACATGCAGCACATCCGCGCGCTCACCCTCGGCCGCGCCAGCGTGCGCAGCATCGTGCTGCGCGGCATCCGGCGCATCTCGGCGGCGCTCGCCGCCGGCGACGCCGACGCCGCCGCCGCCGCGCTGCACGACCACCTGATGCAGGCGCGACGCGCCTTCGTCGAGGCCACCGGACTCGACGGCAAGCAACCCGCAACCCGCACGCGGAGCACGAGAACATGAAACGAGCCCACATTCCCTACGGCGCCTACTGGAGCACGCCGTTCACGCGCTGGCAGGGCAGCTTCGCGCACCTCAACAGCGTCGAGTTCGCGGCCCACGTCGTGCGCCTCGAACTGGCGCGGCGCCGCATCGACGCGGCGCAGTTCGACCACGGCGTGCTCGGCATGTCGGTGCCGCAGAAGCACTCGTTCTTCGGCATGCCGTGGCTGATGGGCATGGCCGGCGCGCCGCAGGTGGGCGGCCCCACGATCATGCAGGCCTGCGCCACCGGCGCGCGCACGCTGCTCGCCGCGGCGCAGGAGGTGGAGGCCGGCCTGGCCGAGCAGGCGCTGGTCGTGACCTGCGACCGCACGTCCAACGGGCCGCATCTCTACTACCCGAATCCGCGCGGCCCCGGCGGCACCGGCGCCGCCGAAGACTGGGTGATGGATAACTTCAACTGCGACCCGCTCGGCCCGCACGCGATGCTCGCCACCGCCGAGAAGGTGAACGCGCGCCACGGCTTCACCACCGCCGAGCAGCATGAGGTGGTGCTCCACCGCGAGGCGCAGTACGCCGAAGCGCTGGCCGACGGCGCGGCCTTCCTGCGCCGCTTCATGACGCTGCCGTTCGACGTGCCCGGCCCCGGCTACAAGAAGACGCTGACGCGGCTCGAAGGCGACGAAGGCGTGTCGCGCTCGACGGCCGAGGGCCTGGCGGCGCTCAAGCCCGTCGCGCCCGGCGGCACGGTGACCTACGGCGCGCAGACGCACCCGGCCGACGGCAACGCCGCCATCATCGTGACGACGCGCGAGCGTGCGCGCGAGCTGTCGAGCGACCCGAAGATCGTCGTGCGGCTGCACGGCTTCGGCCAGGCGCGCGCCGAACTCGCGTGCATGCCCGAGGCGCCGGTGCCGGCGGCGCAGCGCGCGCTCGCGCAGGCCGGGATGCGCGTCGAGCAGATGGCGGCGATCAAGACGCACAACCCGTTCGCGATCAACGACCTGGTGTTCGCGCGCGCCACCGGCGTCGACTGGCGCACGATGAATCAGTACGGCTGTTCGCTGGTGTGGGGCCATCCGCAGGCGCCGATGGGCACGCGCGCCATCATCGAGCTGATCGAGCAGCTCGCGCAGCGCGGCGGCGGCTACGGCCTGTTCACCGGCTGTGCTGCGGGCGATACCGCGATGGCGGTGGTGCTCGAAGTCGGCGACGCCTGAATCGGGCGCGGGCAGTGATGGATCTCGCCGACTGGATCGCCGCGCAGGCCGGCCGCACGCCCGCCAAGCCGGCGCTGTGTTGCGGAGCGCGTAGCTTCAGCTACGCCGAACTGGCCGAGCACGTCGACTCGATCACCGCCGCGCTGGCCGGCGCCGGCGCCGCGCCGGGCGATCGCGTCGCCTGGCTCGGCGTGAACAGCGCGGCGATGGTCGCCACGCTGTTCGCCTGCGCGCGGCTCGGCGCGATCTTCACGCCGCTGAACTGGCGCCTCGCGCCGCCCGAGCACCACGCGATGCTGCGCGAATGCGAGCCGTCGCTGCTATGCGCCGAACGCAACTTCGTCGACGCCGGCCTCGCCGCCGCCGTGCAGCCGCTGGGCACGCGCTGCGTCGTGCTCGACGACGCCGATGCGGCAGCGGGCAACGCCGCCACGCCGCCGGGCTGGACCCCCTGGCGCGACTTCCTCGCTGCGGCGCGCGGCACACCGCCGGCGGTGCGCAGCGACGCGTCGGCGCCCGTGCTGCTGTGCTTCACGTCGGGATCCACCGGCCGGCCCAAGGGCGTGCTGCTCAGTGGGGCCGCGCTGGCGGCCAACGCCGACGCCAGCGTCGACATGCACGGGCTGACGGCCGACGACCGCATCCTCACCACCTTGCCGCTGTTCCACGTCGGCGGGCTCAACATCCTGACGACGCCCGCGCTGCGCGCCGGCTGCTCCGTGACGCTGCATGCGCGCTTCGATGCCGACGCCACGTTCGACGCCATCGAGCAACAACGCATCACGCTGACCGTGCTCGTGCCGGCGCAGCTCGAGGCCATGATCGCGCACCCGCGCTGGCCAGCGGCCGACCTGTCGAGCCTGCGCATGCTCAGCACCGGCTCGACGCTGGTGCCAGAACGGCTGATCCATGCCGTGCACGCGCGGGGCATCCCGCTGGTGCAGGTGTGGGGCGCCACCGAGACCGCGCCGATCGCCGCCTGCCTGCATGCGCACGAGGCGGCGAGCCACGTGGGTGCGGCCGGCCGCGCGGCGCTCGGCTGCGCGCTGCGCGTCGTCGAACTTGACGGCCGCGACGCCGCCACCGGCCGCAGCGGCGAGATCCTCGTGCGCAGCCCGAGCCTGATGAGCGGCTACTGGCGCGACGCCGCGGCCACCGCGCACGCGCTGGCCGGCGGCTGGTACCACTCGGGCGACAGCGGCCACCTCGACGCCGACGGCTTCCTCACGATCGACGGCCGGCTCAAGGACATGATCATCTCGGGCGGCGAGAACGTCAGCCCGGCCGAGGTCGAGAGCGTGCTGCTGTCGTGCAGCGAGGTCGGCGAGGCCGCCGTCGTCGGCCGGCCCGACGCGCGCTGGGGCGAAGCCGTGGTCGCCGTGGTGGCGCCGGCCGCCGGCGCGGCGCTGACGCGCGAGCGCGTGCTGGCGCTGTTCGACGGGCGGCTCGCCCGCTTCAAGCAGCCCAAGCACGTCGTGTTCGTCGATGCGCTGCCGCGCACGGCGCTCGGCAAGGTGCGCAAGGAAGACGTGCGGCGGCTCGTCGCCGAGCGTCTGGCCGCAGCGCAAGGCAGCGACGAGCTGCCCAGGGAGCAAACCGCATGACGATGAAGACCCCCCCGGGCGGCGCCGCCGCCGCGATCAAGATCGGCATCGACGTCGGCGGCACCTTCACCGACTTCGTCGTCGCGCGCGACGGCGAGGCGCCGCTGATCCACAAGACGTTGTCCACGCCGGCCGATCCGTCGATCGCCGTGGTGCAGGGGCTGACCGAGATCGCCGCGTCGTTCGACCCGCCGCTGCCGCTCGCCGAGTTCGTGCGCGGCATCGCCACCATCGTGCACGGCACGACGGTGACGACCAACGCCACGCTCACCGGCACCGGCGCACGCTGCGCACTGCTCACCACCGAGGGCGTGCGCGACGCACTCGAGATGCGCCGCGGCGTGCGCGAGGCGCAGTACGACAACCGCTACCGCAACGTGCAGCCGCTGGTGCCGCGCGCGCGCCGCGCCGGCATCGGCGGGCGGCTCGACCGCGACGGCCGCGAAGTCGCGCCGCTCGACCTCGACGCGGTGCGTGCCGCGCTCGCGGCCTGGCGCGCCGAGGGCGTGCAGGCGGTGGCCGTGTGCTTCATGAACTCGTTCGCCAACCCGGCGCACGAGAGCGCCGCCGCCGCCGTCGTGCGCAGCGAGATGCCCGACGCGTACCTGTCGGTGTCGAGCGAAGTGCTGCCGTCGATCCGCTTCTACGAGCGCGTCAGCACCACCGCGCTCAACGCCTACGTCGGCCCCAAGCTCGAGCACTACCTCGACCAGCTCGTCGAGCGGTTGGCCGGCATCGGCTTCGGCGGCGTGCTGCTGATCATGCAGTCCAACGGCGGCGTGATCTCGCCGCAGGCTGCGCGCGACAAGGCCGCGCTGACGCTGCTGTCGGGGCCGGCGGGCGGGCCGGGCGCAGGGCTGTTCTACGTCGGCGCGCACGGCCGCGACCGCTGCATCACCACCGACATGGGCGGCACCAGTTTCGAGGCGTCGGTCGCCGTCGGCGCGCCGCTGGTCAAGAACGACGGCGAGATCGCGCGCCACCGCATCGCGCTGCCGATGCTCGACATCCACACCATCGGCGCCGGCGGCGGCTCGATCGGCTGGCTCGACGAAGGCGGCCTGCTGCGCATGGGCCCG
>Ga0073899_10005336_pt1 | contig 11182 bp, 7 predicted proteins | sample KloWWTmetaKNB5Ph_FD_88975 | JGI IMG/M metagenome (GOLD analysis project Ga0073899, IMG submission 88975) | Active sludge microbial communities from Klosterneuburg, Austria, studying microevolution and ecology of nitrifiers - Klosterneuburg... | ecosystem: Engineered > WWTP > Aerobic digester >...
CCCTCACAGAGCTACCGGCTATGCTCGGGTCTCGCGCCTGGGCTGGCCCCGAAATACCTGCCGCTCGCTTCCAAAAGTCATTTTGAGATGCGCTCTACGCCCTCTCCTTCCGCTCCTTCTCCCGCTTCTGTGGTTGCAGTGGGTTGACACCGATGGTCTTGTACAGTTCGCGGGCCCGCAGCACGTCCACGGCCAGCCACACCGCATGGCGGAAACTGCCTTCGTCGGCCACGCCTTTGCCGGCGATGTCGAGCCCGGTGCCGTGGTCGGGGCTGGTGCGCACGATGGGCAGGCCGGCGGTGTAGTTGACCCCATGGCCGAAGCTCAAGGCCTTGAAGGGGGCCAGGCCCTGGTCGTGGTACATGGCCAGCACACCATCGAAATGGCGGTAGGCGCCGCTGCCGAAGAAGCCGTCGGCGGCGTAGGGCCCCATGGCCGTGATGCCCTCGGCCACCAGCTGGCGCGCGGCGGGCAGGATGCGTTCGCGGTCCTCGGTGCCCAGCGTGCCACCGTCGCCCGCGTGGGGGTTCAGGCCCAACAGGGCCAGGCGGGGGTTGGCGATGCCGAAGTCGCGCAGCAGGCTCTGGTGGAAGAGCCGGGCCTTGGCCACGATGCGGTCCGTGGTGATGGCCGCGGCCACGTCCTTCAGCGGGATGTGGCCGGTGACGGTGCCCACGCGCAGGCCGTCGGCCACCAGCACCATCAGCACCTGGTCCACACCGGCCACATGGGCCAGGTATTCCGTGTGCCCCGGGTGCGCGAACCCGGCGGCCTCCATGCTGTGCTTGTCGATCGGGGCGGTGACGAGCACGTCCACCTTGCCTCCGGCGAGGTCCTGCGTGGCGGCCTCCAGGCTGCGGATGGCGTAGGTGGCCAACGGGCCACTGGGCCGGCCGAGCTCCAAGGGCAGCTCGTCGTCCCAGAGGTTCACCAGGTTCAGCTTGCGGGGCAGGACCTCGGCCGCATCGTTCACCCGGTGGAACTGCACCTCCTCAAGGCCGAGCTGCTTGCGGTGCAGGCTCACGGCCTTGGCCGAGGCGTACAGCACGGGCGTCAGTTCCTGCAGCATGCGGGCGTCCTCGAAGGTCTTCAGCACCACCTCGATGCCGATGCCCTGCAGGTCGCCACAACTGATGCCCACGCGGACGGGGCGGCGTTCGCTGCTCATGCCTTGGCGCGGCGTTGGAGGAAGTCCACCAGCAGGCGCACGCCCGTGCCGGTGCCGCCCTTGGGGCGGTAGCCATCGCGGCGGGTGAGGAAGGCCGGCCCGGCGATGTCCAGGTGGATGAAGGGCCGCGTGGTGAAGCGCGCCAGGAACTTGCCGGCGGTGATCATGCCCGCGCTTTCGCTGCCCAGGTTCTTCAGGTCGGCGATGTCGCTGTCCAGTTCGCGGTCATACTCCTTCCAGAAGGGGAACTGGGCGATGCGCTCATGCACATGGTCGCCCGCGGCCTTCAGGCGGTCGAAGGTGCGGTCGTCGGCCGTGCCCATGGCCACGATGCCCTGCGTGCCGATGGCGCGGGCGGCGGCGCCGGTGAGGGTGGCCACCGTGACGATGGTCTCGGCCTGGTAGCGTTCGGCGTAGCTCAGTGCATCGGCCAGCAGCATGCGGCCCTCGGCATCGCTGTTCATCACCTCCACGGTGAGGCCGCTGTGCATGCGCACCACGTCGCCGGGGGCGAAGGCGTTGCCGCCGGGCCGGTTGTCCGTGGCGGGCACCAGGGCCACCACGTGCACGGGCAGCTCCAGCAGGGCGGCCGCGGCGATGGCGCCGGCCACGCACGCCCCGCCCGCCATGTCGCACTTCATGTAGTCCATGCTGTTGGGCGTGGGCTTCAGGCTGAGGCCGCCGGTGTCGTACACCACGCCCTTGCCCACCAGCACGATGGGCTTGGTGTTCACGGCCTTCTTGGGCTTGTACTCCAGGATGCTGAAGGTGGGCGGGTCCACGCTGCCCTTGTTGACGGCGAGCAGACCGCCCATGCCCAGGGCCTCGATCTGCGCCTTGTCCAGCACCTGGAACTTCACCTGCGCGTTGCGGCAGAGGGTGCGCAGCTCGCTGGCCAGCTGCACGGCGTTGAGGGAGGAGACCGGTTCGTTCACCAGGTCGCGCACGGTGCACACCGAGGCCACCAGGTCGTTGAGGCGCTCCACGGCGCGGCGGTCGATGTCCGGATGCACCAGGCGGATGCGCTCGGGCCCCACGGGGGCCTTGCCGGTCTTGAACTTGCGGAAGCTGTAAGCGCCTAGCGCGAGCCCTTCGGCGAGGGCGAGCAGGAGCTCGGCATCCTCGTGGAGGCCCACGAGCTGGGCCTCGGGGCGCTTGGCCGCGGCCAGGCGTTCGGCCATCAGGGCGCCGGCGCGGCGGGCGTTCTCCAGCACCTCGGCGCGCGGGGCCTTGGCGGGGTTGTGGGCCAGCACCAGGCGGCCGCTGACGTCCAGGGCGGCCAGGCCGTCCTCGCTGGCGAGCAGCTCGCCGAGGTAGTGCTGGTCGGCGCGCTCGAGCTCCAGCTCGCGCAGGCGGGTCTTGCCGGCCACCAGGGCCAGCGTGTCGGCGCCGGCGGTGGGCTTGGTGGCCTTCTCGAAGGTGATCATGGGCGGGGTCCGACCGCGGAACGGCGGTCCGGCCAAAGATAGCCGTCACCCTTCCGGCAAACCCGGCCGCGTACCAAGCAGCACCCTTGCACGTTCCATTCCCACCGGCCGTCGCTTCCCACGCGCGCGAGGCGCTGGAAATGGCGACCTTTGACCGACGATGCCCCGCCTGCGCGCCCTGCTCTTCCTCGTCGCCTTGCTCACCGCAGCGGGAGCGTTCGCCACGCACAACCGGGCCGGTGAGATCGTGTACTGCGTGGACCCGGCCAACCCGTTGCGGTATTTCGTGCAGATCATCACGCATTCCAAGACGAGCGCGCCGGCCGACCGGCCCGAGCTGGAGATCTACTGGGGCGACGGGTCCAGCGACACGCTGCCACGCATCTCCATCACCCCCATCATCGGTGCCGACGCCCAGCGGAACGTGTACGAAGGGGTGCATGTGTTCAACGGCCCGGGCCAGTACATCCTGAGCTTCGAGGACCCCAACCGAAATGAGGGGGTGCTCAACATCCCCAACTCGGTGAACCAGACCTTCTGCGTGAAGTCGATGCTCACCATCGGCCCGCTCACCGGCGGCAACTGCAGCGTCAACTTCCTGAACAGCCCCCTGCAGGACGCCTGCCTCAACACCCTCTGGGCGCACAACTCGGTGGCCTTCGATGCCGATGGCGACAGCCTGAGCTACGAGCTGCTGGTGTGCGCCGGCCTGGGTTGCGACCCCATCCCGGGCTACGAGTACCCCCAGGAGGTGTCGCCCGCGCCGGACATCTTCCAGATCGATGGCCAGACCGGCACTTTGTTCTGGGACTCCCCGCAGATCACCGGGGAGTACAACATCGCGTTCCGTGTGCGCGAGTGGCGCAAGGTGAACGGCATCTACTACGAGGTGGGCTGGGTGGTGCGCGACATGCAGGTGACCGTGGGCCCGTGCAGCAACCAACCGCCGGTGGTGGACCCCGTGCCGGACACCTGTGTGGTGGCGGGCACGGTGCTCACCGTGAACGTGCAGGCCAGCGACCCCGATGCCGCGCAGAACGTGACGCTATCGGCGCTGGGTGGCCCCATGGTGCTGCAGCAGAGCCCGGCCACCTTTCTGGCCGGCGCTCCGGACAACCCCGTGAGCGGCGTGTTCACGTGGAACACGGTGTGTGCGCACGTGCGGCTGCAGCCCTATCAGGTGGTGTTCCGCGCCAGCGATAATGGCAGCCCGGTGGTGCTCGAGGACTACGAACCGATGAACATCACCGTGGTGGCGCCCGAGCCGGAGAACCCCACGGCCACGCCGCTGGTGGATGCCATCGAGGTGGGCTGGGACGCCAGCGTGTGCACCAACGCCGCCGGCTACCGCATCCATCGGCGGGTGGGCCCCTTCCCGTTCACGCCGGCGCATTGCGAAACGGGCGTGCCGGCCTACACCGGCTATCAGTTCATCGGCAGTGTGGCCGGCAGCGGCACCACCACCTTCACGGACGACCAGGTGCTCTTCGGCGTGCAGTACTGCTACCGCATCACCGCGTTCTTCAGCGACGGTGCCGAGAGCTACAGCAGCGAGGAGGTCTGCGCCTTCCTGGAACGGACCGTTCCGCTGATCACGCAGGTGAGCGTCGGCATCACCGACGGCATCACCGGGCAGGACAGCATCCGCTGGACCAACGCGCTGGACCTGGATACCGTCGCCAACCCCGGTCCCTATCAGTTCCAGCTGTTCCGCGGCGATGGCTTCGGTGCGGCCAACACCCTGGTGCATACCAGCGCGCTGCACCCCTTCCTGATGCATCCGGACACCGCCTTCGTGGACAACGGCCTCAACACCGCGGACCAGCCACACACCTACCGGGTGGAGCTGTACGGTTCGGGCGGCACGGTGCGCATCGGCAGCAGCGACCCTGCGTCGAGCGTGTTCCTGAGCGCGGCGCCGGACGATGAGCGCATCGAGCTCAGCTGGCAGGCCAACGTGCCCTGGACGAACAGCAGCCACGCGGTGGACCGCTTCGACGGCACGCAATGGGTGCAGATCGCCACCACCACCGAACCGCTGTACACGGACACCGGCCTGGTGAACGGCCAGACCTACTGCTACCGCGTGCGCACCAGTGGCGCGTACGGCGACCCCTCGGTGATCGCCCCGCTGATCAACTACAGCCAGGAGGCCTGCGCCGAGCCGGTGGACCTCACCCCGCCCTGCGCCCCCACGCTCACCCTGGACAGCGACTGCGAGGCGCTGCTCAACAGCCTGGCCTGGTCCAACCCCAACAACAGCTGTGCGGACGACACGTGGTCGTACACCATCTGGTTCACCGACTCGCTCGGCGGCACGCTGGTGCCCATCGCCACGATCCTCGGCGCCACGGACACCACCTTCACCCACGTGAACGGCAACAGCGTGGCGGGCTGCTATGCGGTGACGGCCACCGACAGCGCGGGCAACGAGAGCCTGCTGAGCGACACGCTGTGCGCGGACAACTGCCCGCTCTACACGCTGCCCAACGTGTACACACCCAACGGCGACCGCACGAACGACTTCTTCGTGCCCTACCCTACCGCGGGGTGGAGCGCATCGACCTGCAGGTGTTCAACCGCTGGGGCAACGTGGTGTTCACCACGGAGGACCCCGCCATCGGCTGGGACGGCACGAACCAGAGCAGCGGGGAGACCTGTCCGGACGGAGTGTACTTCTACATCTGCACGGTCACCTTCGCGCGGCTCAGCGGGCCCGAGCGGATCCAGCTGAACGGGTACGTGCACATCCTGCGCGGGCAGGGCAGCGGCAACGTGAACTGATGTTCACCGGCATCGTGGAGGAGGTGGGCCGGGTGCTGGCCGTGCGGCCCGAGGGCGGCAATGTGCACTTCGACATCACCGCGCGCATGACCCCCGAGCTGCGGGTGGACCAGAGCGTGGCGCACAACGGCGTCTGCCTCACCGTGGTGGCCCTGGAAGGCGACCGCTACACCGTCACCGCCGTGCAGGAGACCCTGGCCCGCACCAACCTGGGCGCCCTGCGCCCCGGCGATGGCGTGGACCTGGAGCGCAGCCTGCGCCTGGGCGACCGGCTGGACGGGCACCTGGTGCAGGGCCATGTGGATGCGGTGACGGCCTGCCTCGATGCGCGCGAGGAGGGGGGCAGCTGGCGCTTCACCTTCGCGCTGCCCGCCGCGCACCGCCATCTGGTGGTGGCCAAGGGCAGCATCTGCCTCAACGGCGTCAGCCTCACGGTGGCCGAGCTGCACACCGACCGCTTTTCGGTGGCCATCATCCCTTACACCTACCACCACACGGTGTTCCACGCGCTGCGGCCCGGCGATGCGGTGAACGTGGAGTTCGACGTGCTGGGCAAGTACGTGGAGCGGATGATGGAGGGGCGCAGGGGCTGAGACCCCTACCGCTTCACCAGCACGGCCCGCAGTCCATCGGCCTCCACCACATAGAGCCCGGCGGACAGGTCGGCCACGGGCAGGGCCACGCGCCGGTCGGCGATGGGGCGGGCGGCCCAGGCGCGCACCACACGTCCGTGCAGGTCGGTGATGCGCACCTCGGCGGTGCCTTGGCGCGTGCCGCCCAGGTAGAGCAGGGCATCGCCGTCGGTGGGGTTGGGGTACAGCACGGCCCGGTCGTCCGTGTAGGCCAGCGACGGCACACGCAGCACCAGGTTCTGGCCGCTGATCAGCCAGGTGTCGGGGTCCAGCAGGGCGCTGTCCGCCTGGAAGGGCAGCCAGAGGCTGAAGGACTGGCCGCTGCTGCTGTGGTCCAGCACCAGCAGGCTGTCCTGCGCCGCGTTCTTGAACCGGAGGGGCACGGGCATTTCGAAGAAGTCCACGCTGGGGTGCGAGCTGCTCTGGTGCAGCTGCAGGTCCACCTGTCCGCCGGCATCCTGGGTCCATTCCACGGTGTAGGTGGGGTGGCCTTCACCCGTGAACCAGTCGGCCATGAAGCCGTCGAGGTCCAGGCCGCTGGCGGCCTCCAGATGGGCCTGCAGGTCGCTGGTGCGGGCGCTGCCGTAGGCCAGGGCAGGGTCGTCGAGGTAGTTGCGGCAGCCGGCGAAGAAGGCGCTGTCGCCGCACACCCAGCGCAGCATGTGCAGCACCAGGGCCCCCTTGCGGTAGGTGAGGCGTGCGCTGAACAGGCGGGCGATGTCGGTGGTGTCGCTCACATGCACGCTGCCGTCCGGCAGGGCGGTGATCAGGTCCACCTGGGCGCGTTTCCAGCCGGCCCAGTATTGCGGGGCCAGGGTCTCGTAGCACAGGCCGCTGAGGTAGGTGGCGAAGCCCTCGTTGAGCCACAGGTCCTGCCAGCTGCCGCAGGTCACCTTGTCGCCGAACCATTGGTGGGCCAGTTCGTGCGCGGCCAGTTCGTAGTTCCAGCCGCCCATGAAGGTCATGGTCTGGTGCTCCATGCCACCGCCCCAGCCGAACTGGGCGTGGCCGTACTGTTCATCGGCGAAGGGATAGGTGCCGAAGCGGTCGCTGAAGAAGGGCATCTGCTGGGCCACGTCGCCGGCCACCAGCTGTGCCATGAAGTCGTCCTGCGGGTACGCGTAGGTCCACATGGGCACGGTGTCATCCGGCAGGGGGATCTGGATCTGGCTCACGGCATAGTCGCAGGTGGCCGTGGCGATGAGGTAATAGGCGATGGGGTACCGATGGCGCCAGTGGTGCAGTCGGTGCGTACCGCCGTTCACGTCGGTGACGGACAGCAGCACGCCGTTGCTCACGCCCTCGTAGGCCGCGGGCACGGTGAGCCACACATCGATGGAGTCGATCTTGTCGTTGAGGTCCTGCTTGCACGGCCACCAGTCGCGGGCGCCGTAGGGTTCGCTCAGGGTCCACTGGGCCGTGTTGCCCTGCGGGGTGCCCACGGCAAAGGAGCCGAAGCCGCTGCCACTGGGCGCGCCGCTGTACACCACCGTCACGCTGTCCACGGTGCCGGGGGCGAGGGTGGCGGGCAGGTCGATCAGCAGCGCACCGTCGGGGGTGTGCGTCCAGGTGAGCGGGTCGGCACCATGCAGCACGGCGCTCACGTGCAGGGCGCTGTCGGCATCGAAGCGCAGGGTGCTCAGCGGGGCGGAGGCGGTGAAGTGGCTGCGCACGGTGCCGCTGATGAAGTTCACCGCAGGGTCGAGCGACCACTCCAGGCGGTGGTAGTGCAGGTCGTATCCCCCGGTGGGCGTTCCGCTGCGCAGGAACGGGGCGATGCCATGGCGCTCACGCCAGGCCAGCTCGTCCACCACGGCCTTGTCCCAGGTCACTTGGGCCTGTGCACAGCCGGGGCGCGGGGCGAGCAGGAGCGCGATGCACACCAGCGCTGTGGCATGGAGTAAGGCGGTGGTGCGCATCCCCGAAAGGTATGGCGGGGAAATGCCCATGTGTCCATGTGCACATGGCGCATGATCGGAGCGGATCAGCGGACGGCCTTCAGGATGGCGCGCACGGCCTCGCTGCGGCCCATGGTGTAGAAGTGCAGGCAGGGCACCTTGCGGGCGGTGAGCTCCCGGGCCTGCTGGATGCCCCATTCGATGCCCACGCGCTTGACCTCCTCGTCGGTGCGGCACTTGGCCAGCTCGGTGCTGAAGGCCACGGGCAGGTCCAGGTGGAAGGTCTTCGGGATGAAGGCGATGTGCTTCCGGTTGGTGAGGGGCTTCAGGCCGGGGATGATGGGCACGGTGATGCCCTCGGCCCGGCAGCGGTCCACGAAGGCGAAGTACCTGGCGTTGTCGAAGAACATCTGGGTCACCAGGTACTCGGCGCCGGCGTCCACCTTCTGCTTCAGGTAGGCGATGTCGGTGTCCAGGTTGAGCGCTTCGGGGTGCTTCTCCGGATAGCAGGCGGCGCCGACGCACAGGTCGGTGGGCGCTGTCTCGGTCTCCTCCTCGTGCAGGTACTGGCCGCGGTTCAAGGCGGCGATCTGGCGGATGAGGTCCACGGCATGGGCGTGGCCGTCGCGCTCGGGCACGAAGTGGCCCTCGTTCTTCACCGCATCGCCGCGCAGGGCCAGCACGTTGCCGATGCCCAGGAAGTTGAGCTCGATGAGGGCGTCCTCGGTGTCCTCCTTGCTGAAGCCGCCACAGATCAGGTGGGGCACCGTGTCCACGCTGTACTTGGCCTTGATCATGGCGCAGATGCCCACGGTGCCGGGCCGTTTGCGCAGACGCACCTTCTGCAGCAGGCCATGGCCCATCTCCTTGTAGATCACCTCCTCGCGGTGGTAGGTGACGTTGATGAAGCTGGGGCCGAACTCCATCAGCGGGTCGATGCCCTCATAGATGGAGCGGATGTCACGGCCTTTCAGCGGCGGCAGGATCTCGAAGCTGAAGAGCGTGCCGGTGGCCTTGCGCAGATGGTCGGTGACCTTCATGGAGGGCGGCGAAGATAGGGGAACGCCCCGCGGGGCGGGGCGTTCGGCCGAAGGGGCGTGGCCTTCAGCGCAGCAGGGTCACGTGCCCGGCGTACTCCTTGCCGTCGCTGCGGGTGAGCACGTAGTAGTAGGTGCCTTCGCTCACATCCTTGGGCGACCACTGGTTGCGGTAGCTGGTGCTCTCATACACCGTCTGGCCCCAGCGGTTGAACACCTTCAGGTCCGAGTTGGGGTAGTACTCCACGCCGGTGAACTCCAGGTTGTCATTGTCCCCATCGCCGTTCGGGCTGAAGACGTTGGGCACGAAGATCTCCGTGGGGATCACCGTGAAGAGGTAGGTCACCGTGTCCGTGCAGCCATTCGACGTGGTCACCAGCAGGGTGATGGGGTAGGTGCCGGGTTCATCGAAGGTGATGCCCGCGGTGCTGGTGGTCCCGGAGCCCTGGCCGGCGAGGTCCCACAGCCATTGCGTGATGGGGTCCTGGCCGGTGCTGCCGTCGCTGAAGATCACCGGCGTGCCGGGGAACACGGGTCCCGGGGGTGTGGCCACGATGCCGGCGTCCGGCACCGGGGCCGTCAGCACGTTCACCGGGGCCGAGGTGCCTTCGCAACCGTCCGCGCTGGTCACCGTCACGGTGTAGGTGCCGGTGTTCACCGTGATGGTGGGGTCCTGCGATCCGGTGTTCCATTGGTAGGTGGGGAAGGGCTGGGTGGTGCTCAGCACGGTGGGGTCGTCGCCGCAGGAGAAGAGGTTGCCGGCGATCACCGGTTGCGGGCTCTGGCCTTCCACCACAGTGACGGTGTTGCTGCCGAAGGTGCAGTAACCGGCGGTGACCTCCACGCTATAGGTGCCCGGGCCCACCAGCACGCTGTTGCCGTCGTAGCCGTTGCTCCACTCGTAGGTGTCGTACAGGGGCGGCACGGTGAGCACGGCGCCCTGCCCGCTGCACGCCACGGTGTCACCGCTGATCACGGGTGCGGGCAGGGTGGTGAAGTACACGTCCACCACGATGTCGATGGTGGTGGTGAGCGGCGGAGTACCGTTGTCCGTGGCCGTGAAGGTGATGGTGTGGAAGCCGGCCTCGAGCGGGGTCGGGGTGAACTGGCCCTGCACGATCACCGAGTTGTTGCCGCTGGTGTTCAGTACCTCCACATAGCCCGACAGCGTGGGCGCCGAGGAGGATGCCACGGTCACCTGTCCCTGCTCGGGGGCGATGAAGTTCATCTCGATGTCCACCAGCTCACCGGTGCACACGCGCACCGTGTCGCACAGGAAGGTGCTGCTGGCGATGGGCGGGATGTTCTGGGTGCTCACCGCCGTGGTGAACACGAAGTTCTGGTCGTCCAGCCAGTCCACACCATCTGGGCTGCCGAAGGGGCCGTCGTAGGTGATGCCGGGCTGGTCGAAGGTGCCGAACTGGATGTAGTCGATCGCGTTGCCGCGGTTGGCGCCCACCACGGCGGGGATGCCGCCGAAGCCGTTGACGCCCAACGATGCGGCCCCGGTGGTCCACTGCATGTCCTTGTAGCAGAAGCTCACGTTCTTGCCCGCGCCGATCACCGGGTCGGTGCCGTCGGTGATGATCAGCTGGAAGGTCGCTTTCTTGTCGGTCTGTGAGTTGTAATAGCCCACGTCCACCCAGTTCACATACAGAGCGGTGGGGGTCACCTTGTACAGCACCTGTCCACCGTTCAGGCCGAGACCGTCGTCGCCGCGCGTGTCCACATCGGCCCAGAAGGGGGCCACCATGATGAACTCGTTGTTCGGGAACGGCGTGGCACTGAAGGTGACGTACGGGTTCAGGAAGGAGATGTTGCCGTTGTTGTTGATGTACAAGGTGTTGTACAGATCGCCGTAGAGGTTGAATTGGAAGGGGATGGTGATGGCGGCCGACGAGCCATCGTCGTTCGGGGTCATCGCCAGCTGGTAGCTGCTGTCCGGCGCCACCCAGCAGTTGCAATCGCCGTTGACACCGCCTCCGCCACCCTTGGGCCGGGCGGGCGGGGCCTTCGAGGCCTGCACGCGGGGCGTGATGGGTTCCAGTGTGGGCCGCACCAGCTCGAAGCTGGCGGGCAGGCGACCCTCGGCCTTCAGCGCGTCGTATTCGGCCAAGGTGAGCTTCACCTGTGCGCTGGCCGTGGTGTGCAGGGCAAGGGCGGCCAGCAGGAGGATCGTGTGTCGCATGGAGGGGTCGTTCGCGCGTTACTTGAGCAGGTTCACGTGGCCCACCCA
>Ga0073899_10005337_pt1 | contig 11181 bp, 9 predicted proteins | sample KloWWTmetaKNB5Ph_FD_88975 | JGI IMG/M metagenome (GOLD analysis project Ga0073899, IMG submission 88975) | Active sludge microbial communities from Klosterneuburg, Austria, studying microevolution and ecology of nitrifiers - Klosterneuburg... | ecosystem: Engineered > WWTP > Aerobic digester >...
CTACTACAACAGCGAGCAGCACGTGAACGCCATCTACCTGCCCAAGTACCGGCCTGACCGCAAGCAATACCTCGGCTTCTTCAACACCGGCGCCTACCAGGATTCGCTCGGCGGTTTCGGCGGCATCCAGCATTGTTTGATCCCCAAACCCAAGCACGTGCTCATCGACCGCAACGCCGACGGAAGTCTCACCGACCGGGTGTTCGCCGAAGTGCAGAGCGCGGAAAGGATGATGGAGCTGCTGGGGTATCTGCCGCAGGAGGAGTTGGTGAGGAAGTGAGCAGGCACCATGGTTCATCTACTGGATCTGTTCCGTCGGACCTGCAGGTTCCGGATAGTCACACACATTCTGCTTTTCGTTGTTCTGACGAGTCTCCGCTCCCTCAGTGTCACGCCGACCCGCGCCTCGGGCACTAAGCGGACCCTGCGAGGAGGATCTCTCGGACATCCACTTCGTACGGTAGCCCTTTGTACTTGAGTGCGCCCCCCGGTTGCCACGCATGATCGGTGGTTTCCGTTCTATCTTGGCACCATGAAGATCCACCGTGAATTGACAGCGATCATTGAACGGGAAGGGAACGGCTATGTATCACTGTGCCCTGAACTCGACATCGCGAGCCAAGGTGGCACCATCGAAGAAGCACGTGCGAACCTGATCGAGGCGCTGGAATTGTTCTTCGAGACCGCATCACAAGCGGAGATCACAGAACGCCTGCACGACGAAGTGCTCATCACCCGCGTGAAGATCGCTGTCTGATGCGTGTTCTTTCCGGAGGCGAGGTATGCGCCATCCTGCGCAAGCACGGATTCGAACAGGTGCGGCAGCGTGGAAGCCACATCATCATGCAGAAGCAACATGCAGGATCCACGATCACCGTACCGGTACCCGACCACAAGGAACTACGCACCGGTACCCTGTTGTCCATTATCCGGTAAAGTGGAGTGGACCGTTCGGCTTTCGCATGAATACAGTGTTACAACTCGCGCAGGGATCCTGTGCAGAGGATCTATCGGACACCCTCTCCGCAGGGTCCAGTACCGCTCTTGAGCGCACGACCCACCACCGCTCCCGCAGGGTCACGCCAACGCGCACCTCCGGCACTGAGTGGACACTGCGGGAGCGGTGGGCCGACACCATCACTCTTCCGCGACCTGTCACATGAAATGCCGCTGGTGCCCAGCGAACGACGTAACGGCGCGCCTCTATATTCGACCGCGATTCTGACCATGAGCAACCGACCGATCAGCAGCTTCATCGAGAAGCACTATCTGCACTTCAACGCCGCCGCGTTGGTGGACGCCGCCAAGGGCTACAAGAAGCACAAGGCCGAAGGCAAGAAGATGATGGTGACCCTCGCCGGCGCGATGAGCACCGCCGAACTGGGCAAGATCCTCGCTGAGATGATCCGCCAGGGCCAGGTGGACATCATCAGTTGCACCGGGGCGAACCTGGAGGAGGACGTGATGAACTTGGTGGCGCATGACCACTACGAGCGCGTGCCGAACTACCGCGACCTGACCCCGCAACAGGAACGCGACCTGCTGGACCGCGGCATGAACCGGGTGACCGATACGTGCATCCCCGAGCACGAGGCCTTCCGCCGTTTGGAGAAGCACGTGCTGGACCTCTGGACCGCGGACGACAAGAGCGGCAACCGCCGTTTCCCGCACCAGTACTTCTACGAGATGCTGAACAGCGGCGTACTGAAGCAATACTACCAGATCGACCCGAAGGACAGCTGGATGGTGGCGGCCGCCGAGCGCAACCTGCCGATCATATGCCCGGGCTGGGAGGACAGCACGCTGGGCAACATCTTCGCCGGCCACTGCATCACCGGCGACTGCAAGCCGCAGATGATGAAGAGCGGCATCGAATACATGATCTTCCTGGCCGATTGGTACACCAACAACTGCGGCAACGACGGCATCGGCTTCTTCCAGATCGGCGGCGGCATCGCGGGGGACTTCCCCATCTGCGTGGTGCCCATGCTGCACCAGGACCTGCAGCGGGACAGCATCCCCTTCTGGAGCTACTTCTGCCAGATCAGCGACAGCACCACGAGCTACGGCAGCTACAGCGGTGCGGTGCCCAATGAGAAGATCACCTGGGGCAAGCTGGACATCGACACGCCGAAGTTCATCATCGAGAGCGACGCCACCATCGTGGCCCCGCTCATCTTCGCCTACATACTGGACATGTAAGCCTCGCCCCATGCAGCGACTGATACGCTCCTTCAACACCCTTACGGACGACCTGCGCGAGATGCTGCAAGAGCAGTATCCCGACGGCATCGACAACAGCCACATCCGCACGCTCAACACGCCCAAGGGCGAGAGCCTGCGGGTGATCGAGCTGCGCACCAGCGACGCCATCTACCTCATCAAGATCAACCCCGAGAGCCGCGAGGAGATCGAGCAGTTCCTGGAACAGGAGGACAACGCCGGCGGCGGTGACGATATCGATACCGGCGAAGAGTTGGAAGGCGTTGAGGGCGCTGGCGACGATGAGGAGGGCGGCAAGGAGGACGATGACGGCGATGACGATGATGATGACGACGACGAGGACGGTGATAACGACAGCGGGGACGAGGACAAGGACGACGACGAGGATTGAGCGGTCCCCGCGCCGATGACCGGCCCTGAACGGGGCTGATCCCGGGGAACGGGCACCCGGAGAGCGCCGGGTACATTCGCCGGGCCATCATGGTCTTCTCCTCCCCCGTATTCCTGTTCCTCTTCCTGCCATTGGTGCTGTTGCTCACGGTCCTGGCCGGGAGCATCCGCGCGAAGAACACCGTGCTGCTGCTCGCCAGCCTGTTGTTCTATGCTTGGGGCGAAGGCGCCTACGTGCTGCTCATGCTCGGCACCGCGCTGTTCAACCACCTGTGCGGCCTGGTCATTGAGCGGTGGCGCTCGCCGCGGGTCATTCTCGGCATGGCCGTCTGCGCCAACCTGGCCACACTACTCTGGTTCAAGTACGCAACGCCTGCCGCCATCGGCATCAACGCGCTGTTCGGGCATGAAGTGCTGCGGCCAGACCCGGCGCATCTTCCCATCGGCGTCTCCTTCTTCATTTTCCACAGTCTGAGCTACGTGGTGGACGTGTACCGCGGCCAGGCGAAGGCGCAGCGTTCCCCCGGCATCACCGCGCTGTACATCGCCCTTTTCCCCCAGCTCGTCGCGGGGCCCATCATCCGCTACCACGACGTGGCGGAGCAGTTCACGGCGCGCCGCATGGACATCAGCGGCTTCGCCTACGGTACCCGCCGCTTCATCATCGGGCTGGCCAAGAAGGTGCTCATCGCCGACCTCTGCGCGCGCATCGCGGACCCCGTTTTCGCCCTGCCCAGCGACCAGCTCACTCCGGCCGTGGCCTGGCTGGGGCTGGTGGCCTATGCGGTCCAGATCTATTTCGACTTCAGCGGCTACAGCGACATGGCCATCGGCCTGGGCCGCATGCTCGGGTTCCGCTTCCTGGAGAATTTCAACAGGCCGTACGCGGCCGCCAGCCTCCGCGAGTTCTGGAAGCGCTGGCACATCAGTCTCACCAACTTCTTCCGCGACTACCTGTACATACCCCTGGGCGGGAACCGGAAAGGCGCGGCCCGCACGTACATGAATCTCGTGATCGTATTTTTCCTCACCGGGCTGTGGCACGGCGCCGGTTGGAACTTCATCGTGTGGGGCCTGCTCCACGGCGCCTTCATGACCGCTGAGCGCGCGGGCCTCGGAACGTTGCTGGAACGGACCCCGCGCATGGTGGCCCGCGCGTACACGCTACTCGTGGTGCTCATGGCCTGGGCCTTCTTCCGCAGCGGGAACATCAACAGCGCTTGGACCTTCATCGCTACCCTGTGGACGCCCGGCCATGGCGATCCCACGCTGGTGTACCCTTCCTTCTACCTGCCCAACGACGTGGTACTGGCCCTGGTCATCGGCATCGTCGGCGCGCTGGGGATCGCTGACCCGCTCATACGCTGGATCCGCCAGCGCCGGCAGTCGCCCACGCGCACATGGCCGGCCTGGACATGGGACCTCGGCCTGCTCGCGCTCTTCTTCCTCACCTCCATGGCCGTGGCCACCCGCACCTACGACCCTTTCATCTATTTCCGGTTCTGACCATGAGCGCCCCTTTCCCCACCATTCCCCGAGCGGGCGGCCGGGTCCTGATATCGCTCGCGATCGGCGTACTGGTGTTCCTGATCACCTATGGCATCACCGTGCGTATGCGACCCTCCGACGACGACATCGAGGTGCGCTTCCATGTCGTCGCACAGAACGATGACATGTTCCAGTTGTTCCATGCCTCTTCCAACGAAGAATTTTCCAACCACCGTGTTCTTTCCGTCAACCTGAGGGGTTCGGGCGATGCCCAATGGGTACGTTTCAAACTGCCCCCGGACAGCCTGGTACCCAAACTGCGCTTTGATCCCGGTGAGCAGCAGGATAGCATCGTGCTGCTGCGGTCCGAGGTCGTGTGGGCCGGTCGTACTGCTCCCATCCCGCTGTCCGCATGGACGGAGGCCCCGCTACGCCACGACATCGGCACGATGCGCACAACGGGCGAGCTTACGACCGGACATCCGTACGGCGATGGTCTTGCCATCCGCTTCTCCGGGCGGGATCCCTATCTCACGCTCGGTGCCGACCTGAACAATGCGGTGCATCGGTTGCGCCGGGAGCACGTCCCTTGGCTGCCGGGCATGACCGCGCTGTTGGCCGCCGTGCTCGCCTATGCGGGCGCTGTCCGGGCACCGGCGATGCGGGCGGTAGCTGTGGCCCGACCGAACGACGTGGCACTCACCACCTTGTTCCCCGCCCTGCTGGTGCTGCCCGCCCTTGTCCTGTTCCATCCGGGGATCGAGCCGGAATTCCCGTTCACGGAGAAACGCCGCCTGGCGCCGTACCCACCACTGGAAGCGAGCGCGATGGAAGGCTATCCCATCCGCTTCGAGGCCTGGTACAAGGACCACTTCGGTTTCCGCAAAGCGCTGTACCGGTGGAACTCCTGGGCCCACGTCAGGATCCTGCACGCTTCACCGCTGCCCGGCGCCGTGCTCCTGGGCAAGAGTGGCTGGCTGTTCCAGTATGACGACCGCGTGGATGGTGATTATCGGGGACTGCCGCTCCACACCATGGCGGAATTGGAGAACATCCGCCTCCTGTACGAGGAACGACAACGCAAGCTGGCGGCCATGGGCATCGATTACTACGTGATCATCCCGCCCCTCTCGGCGAACATCAACCCGGAATACCTGCCGGACCGTATCCACCGCCGGTCGCCCCTGACCTGGCTGGGGCAGGTGAAGGAGTATTTCGACCGGTACAGCACGGTGCCCATCATCGACGTGAGCGCCGAACTGACCGTGGCGAAACGGACGCGACCGGTCTACTTCAGCACCGACATCCACTGGAACCCGTACGGCGCCTACTTCGGCTACCGCAAGCTCATCGAGCGCATCGAACAGGACAGGCCGGAGGTGGGCGCACCCTGGCCGTTGGAGGCTTTGCGTTTCGAGGACGCGGAGAACCCCAGCGCCGATCTGGCGCAACTGCTGGGCTTGGACGACATCATTACCCGGACCGTTCCGGTGTGCATCCCGCTCCGTCCCCGTCAAGCGCGTTTCGACCGTTTCCTGGACCTGCCGCCATTCCAGGCCCATGAGCGGCCGCAGTTGTTCGCGCGCGCGGACACCACCGGTCCCCGGCTCCTGGTGCTGCACGACTCCTTCGGGGTCTACCTGCGCGAGTACATGAGCGAGCACTTCGCTCGCAGCACTTGGGTATGGACCAACAACTTCAGGCCTGCCGCGGTGCTCGAGCACAAGCCTGATGTAGTGGTGCAGGAGTTCATGGAGATGTTCGTGCCCGGCATGTCGTACGATTCCGAGCCGCTGCCCTGACCGCGCTCAGGCGCCCACCTCGAACTCGTGGCCACCCCGCGTCAGATTGGGGTTGTAGCAGGGATCATCAGCGATCATCTCCTTCCAACGTTCCTTGAACAGGCCCACCTCACGCACGTGCAGCGCATAGCTCTCGCGCGTCATGTGCGGATGGCCGCGCGTGAGGCTCTCGTGGTGCCGCAGCATCACGTGCGGCAGGTAGACATTGTTCCAGCCCTTGGCACGGAGCCGCAGGCACAGGTCCACATCGTTGTACTCCACGGTGAACAGCTCGTCCCAGCCGCCGATCGCGTCCAGCTTCCGCCGTTCCACCATCATGCAGGCTCCAGTGACGGCGCTGTAGTTGTTGATGGTGTTGATGTAGTTGTAGTACCCCGGCCCGTCGCGGTGCAGCCCGGCGAACACGTGCCCGGCCACGCCGCCCAGGCCGATGATCACGCCCGCATGCTGGATGATGTCGTTGTGGTAAAGCAGCTTCGCGCCCACGGCGCCGGTGGACGGCCTGCGGCTCCATTCGTGCATCGCGCGCAGCCAATCGGCGTGGATGACCTCGGTATCGTTGTTCAGGAAGAGGATGTGCTCCGCCCTGGTGCGCTCCATGCCCTTGTTCATCAGGGCGCTGAAATTGAACGGCACGTTGTGCTCGAACCAGCTGAAGCGCCCGGCATGCTCCTTCTCCATGCGCCGCAACAATGCGAACAATGCAGGGTCGGTGGAGTTGTTGCTCACCACCATCACCTCGACATCGGGATGGTCCGTCAGGGCATAGAGGGAGCGCAGGCAGGTGGCGAGCACCTCGGTCCGGTCCCTGGTGGGGATGATCGCGCACACGCGACCCACCAACGGCGTGGTGAAGCGGATCGAATACCCCCTGAAAGCATGGAGAAAATCGACCTTGGCGGGCTCGCCCCGGCGCTCGCAGGCCTCAGTAAGGGCGCGCTTCGCGGCGTGGTACGCGTACGGTTTCACGTCCTCGCTCAGGGCCAGGCTGCCCGCGTGGATGCGCCAATGGTAGAGCACACGTGGCACACGCGCCACACGGTCCGTGCGCTCCGTCATGCGCAGAAGGAGGTCGTAGTCCTGGCTGCCGTCGAAGCCCTCGCGGAAGCCCCCCACTGCGCGCACCAGCGAAGCTCGGGCCGTGACCATGTGCCCGAAGTAGTTGCGGCTGAGCAGATGGTCCGGGCACCATTGCGGCTTGAAGTGCGGCTCGCTGTGCCGCCCCTGCTCATCCACTTTGTCCTCGTCGGTATAGATCAGGTCCAGTGCGCGGTCCTTGTTCAGCCGCTTCACCACATGGTAGAGCGCATCCGGCGCGAGCAGGTCGTCATGGTCCATGAAGGTGATGAACTCCCCGCTCACCAGCTTCAGCGCGCTGTTGCTGGCCTTGGCGATGTGGCCGTTCTCTTCGCGGAACACCACCTTGACGCGCTCATCCTTGCGCTGCCAGTCCTCCAGGCATCGGCGCACGTCGGGACGGGTCGATGCGTCGTCCGCGATGCAGAGTTCCAGGCCGGGGTACACCTGCCGCATCACCGAAGCGATCGCCTCATCCAGCAGACGCACCGGAGGGTCGTACACGGGCATCAGTATGCTCATCACCGGCCGGTAGGCGAACTGTTCCAGGTCCTCCTTGTACATCGCCAGGTCACCCTCCCGGGCGAAGTGCCCGCGGGTCCACCGCGTGTACGGGTCGGCATCGTCCACCAGGGCCGCCCGCAGTTCATCCTCGCCCACGATGATCCGCACGGGGCGCGTTTCCGTCCACAGGTACAGCGCACGGAAGACCTTCGCCATGAAGCGCCGCATGATGACGCGGCCCTTGGAACTGGCCAGGAAGATGATGCGCCGCAGCCACAAGAGCCCCCCGCGCGAACCGAGGCCGCCGGCCTTCAGCAACGTGGCCACCTTGTGCCATGCGAGACGCAGCCGCCACAAGCGGCTCTTCTCGATGGCGGCGATACGATCCTCATAGATCGTTACCAGGGCCTGCAATGCCCGGATGTGCTCACGGTGCGCCTCGAGGGTGGTCTTCGCCCGGTCCACCTGACCCACCAGCCGGTGCGCTTCGTCGCCGAGGGCCTTCAGTCGTGCCTGATCCCCGGCCTGTATGCGGTGCAGTTCGGCGACCACGCCGGGCGCCTCGGCCATAAAAAGACCCTTGTGCTTGGTAGCGATATGCCGTACCACCTCGGCACGTGTTCCCTCCTGTCCGGTACGCCCCAGCAAGGAGCCCTCCCGTACCCGGTAGTGGAACAAGGGTTCAGGGATGCGCGCGAGCCGATGGCCCGCACCGAGCAGCCGCAACCACAACTCCCAATCCTCATATCCATCCCGCATGGACTCGTCATAGCCGCCCTCATGCTCCAGCACGCTGCGCCGGAACACCGCGCACGCGTCCACCCGGTTGCCCACCAGCATCTCGGGCAGGGAGACCTCGGGCTGCTCCACTACGCCGGTACGCAGGCCGAACTCGCGGCGGTCCGCGTACACGGCCACCACAACGGGGTCCGCGTCCAACCGGACCTCCGCCTCCGTGATCAGCCGCGGGTCGATACGGTTGTCGGCGTCCAGAAAGAGGACATAAGGCGCGGTCGTTGCGCGCCATCCTGTGTTCCGCGCCGCCGCCAGTCCCCCGTTGGGCCGGTCGATCACATGGAAACCCCGCTGGCGCAGGTCATCCAGGACCTGTAGCGTGCGCGGGTCTGAACTGCCATCGTTCACCACGATCGTATCCCGGCCCCCGGCATGGCCCGGACCGAGGCTCTCCAGCGCCTCGATCAGGAAATGCCCGTCATTGAAGCAGGGCACCACCACCTGGGTACGCCCTCCCGTGCGCTGTCCGTTCATATCCCCCATCATGCTTCACTGACCCCAAGCGACCGGTGATAATACAGCCCCACCTCGTGCGGGTGCCCGGTGATGGCCACGCGGCCGTCCTCCATGCACGCCGCCCGGTCGCATACGCGCTGCACTTCGGCCAGCGAATGGCTCACCAGGACGATGGCGCCACCGCGTTCCTTGAGTTCCTGAATGCGCCGGTAGCATTTTTGCTGGAAGCCCGCGTCGCCCACGGCCAGCGCTTCGTCCACCAACAGGATGTCGGGGGCGTCCGCCGTGGCGATGGAGAAGCCCAGCCGCGCCATCATGCCGGTGCTGTACCGCTTCACGGCCATGCGCAGGTCCTCTTCCGCCAGACCGCTGAACGAGCGGACGTTCTCCAGCACGCGCGCGGCCCCGGCGCGATCCTGCCCCATGAGCGCCGCGCAGAGCTTCGCGTTCTCGATGCCGGTGAGCTCGGGCTCCAGGCCCACGCCCAGACCCAGCATCGGCGCAATGCGCCCGCGCGTGACCACCGTTCCCTCCGCCGGGTCCACGATGCCCGCCAGCGCGCGCAACAGGGTGCTCTTGCCGCTGCCGTTGCGGCCCACGATACCGAAGCATTCGCCTGCCGCGATACAAACATCCACATCAGTAAGTATTCGCTTGCGTTCGAGCAATCGCTTGGAACCGAGCGAGACGAGGTACGACTTGATGCTGGACGCACCATACCGCTGCACGAGAAGGTCCACGGTGAGTCCGCGCGCTTCGATCCGGAGGGCGGGACGGTCCATGGTCTTTTGGCGCTGAGCGCGAGGTTACGAAGACCGGAAGGAATACATCGGCGGTCATGGGGCTGTACATCATGTTTCCCTTGTCGAGCGAAAGGCCATTCCGATCGATGGACCTCCACCGTATGACGAGTCGGGCTCCCGGACCCTGCAGCGATGACACCAATTTTCGGCCATGCGCACGAAACTGCTCCTCCTCGTGCTGTGCCTGGCATCAAACGCGCCCGGCCAGTCCATCCGGTTCCAACAGGTGCTTACCGGCTTCTCGGGCCCGGTGGACATCGCCCACTGCGGCGACGACCGCCTCTTCATCGTTGAGCGCCCGGGGCGCATCCGCATCGTCCGCAACGGGACCGTGCTGCCCACGCCCTTCCTTGACATCACCGGCATCGTGAATGACGGGAGCGGGGAGCAAGGACTCCTCGGCCTCGCCTTCCACCCACAATACGCGGCCAACGGCTGGTTCTACGTGTACTACGTGGGCGGGACCGGGAACGGGTTCACGGCACTGGCGCGCTACTCCGTGAGCGGGAACCCCGACGTGGCCAACCCGAACAGCGCGCTGGTCCTATGGACACTCGACAAACCATACCCCAACCACAACGGTGGCGATCTGGACTTCGGGCCGGACGGGAAATTGTACGTCTCCGTGGGTGACGGTGGCGATGGCGGCGACCCGGGCAACAGGGCACAGAACATGGGACTGCGCTTCGGCAAGATCCTCCGCGTCACTCCGACGTCCGGTGGGTACTCCATTCCAACCGACAATCCGTTCGCGTCCCAGTCGGGCGTGCTGCCCGATATTTGGGCCAGTGGGCTCAGGAACCCATGGCGCTTCGGCTTCGACCGACTTACGGGGGACCTGTGGATCGGCGACGTCGGGGAGATCAGCTGGGAAGAGGTGAACAAGTGGCCCGCAGGGAACAACAGTGGCCCCAATTTCGGCTGGCGCTGCTATGAAGGGGCCGCGGCCCACAATACCAACGGCTGCCAGCCCCAGTCATTCTACGCGGCGCCCGTCGCCGTGGGCGCGCACGGCAGCGTCCAGCACCCCAACGGCGGCAACTGGTGCTCGGTCATCGGGGGCCGCGTCTATCGCGGGAACAGGTACCCGGCGCTGTACGGGAAGTACGTGTACACGGATTACTGTCATGGAAGGATCAATTGGATCCTCGCTTCCGACCCGCAGCAGCAGGGCATCTTCAGCGGCCCCACCGTCACCGGCATGTCGGCGATCGCCGAGGACCGCTGCGGGGAACTCTGGGCCGTGAACGTCAACAATGGCGGGCTTTACCGGATCATGGATACAGGGATGTGCCCGCAGGACGTGAACAGGGACGGCATCGTCAAATATACCGGCCCGAACAACGATCGCGACCCCATCCTCGTGGCGGTGGGCGCCACCAGCCCCAACGCGCCGGTCCCGTGCGCCTGTTGCGCCCAGGATGTGACGGGCGACGGCGTCGTGAAATACACGGGGAGCGGTAACGATCGCGACCCGATCCTCGTTGTGGTGGGCGCCACCACGCCCAACAACTCCGTACCCTGCGGGGACGGCGAGTAACCGTCGGCCGCTACGGCCAGACCACGCCCGCGTACCAGCGCTCACCGGTCGCCTGGTCGACCAGGGTGATGAACAACGGCCCGTCCTGCGGGAGGACACCGGC
>Ga0073899_10005338_pt1 | contig 11178 bp, 9 predicted proteins | sample KloWWTmetaKNB5Ph_FD_88975 | JGI IMG/M metagenome (GOLD analysis project Ga0073899, IMG submission 88975) | Active sludge microbial communities from Klosterneuburg, Austria, studying microevolution and ecology of nitrifiers - Klosterneuburg... | ecosystem: Engineered > WWTP > Aerobic digester >...
CGGTGGAGACCATGCGGCGCGTTCGCGAGCGCAATGCCCACACGACGCCCGCGCCGGCCACGACGAGCGCGACGGCGGCGAAGGTCCTCGACGCGAGGGAGAGCTTGCGCACGGCCGGAGCCTACCGCGGACCGCGCGCCGGTGGGTGCGTCGCCCTGCGCGAACGCTCGCGTTCAGGGCCGCTTCGCCGCTGCGCGCTTCGTGGCGGGCTTCCCCGGCTTCGTGGCCGTCGCCTTGGCGCGGGCCTTCCCCGTGGGCTTCGTCTTGCCGATGACGCCAGCGTCGGCGTCCGCCGTCACCGGCACCGGGTAGGTCGCCTGCGCCGCGGCGATGTCCTCGGGGGTGAGGTCGCGCCCGTCGTCGCGCATCACGAGCACATGAACGCGGAGGTGAGCGGGAAGCGCCGGGGGCGTCGGGATCGGGGTCGTGTACGCGGATGCCATGGTCATCTCCTGCGCGTTCAGTAGGTGCGTCGGGCGGCGCGTCGGGCGCGGGCGATCATCGCACGGACGACCCCTGGGGCGACACCACGCCGCCGGAGCATCCTCGCGAAGCCGGGCAGATCCTGCGGCCCCTTGGCGGCGTTGCACGCGGCGCACGCGGTCACGAGGTTGCTCGGGGCGTTGACGACGGACGCCAGGGTTGAGGCGGGGAAGTGGGCGAGCGACCGCGCGTGGTCGACGTGGAGCGCCACCCCGAGGCCCGACACGCCGCAGTAGACGCACGCGAGGCCGTCACGGAGGAGGACGCGTGCCAGGAGCGTCTGGGGCACCCGCGCGTCGCTCTGCGCCGGGATGGTGAAGCGCCTCCCCGCGGTCACGGACGGAGCTCCTTCGCGGAGGTGGTCCGTGGGGACTCACCCTTCGAGCGCTTCGCCCGTGCCGAAACAGACGCCCTCGCGGCCATCGGCTCCAGGGATTGGGGACGGACCTTTGTCTTCGGCCTGGCCATGGGCGACGGTATCACCCGCCGCAACACGACGCAGTACAACGACAGCTTGCAGCCGTGACGATGTGACGCTGCGTCGCAAGTCGTCGGCCCACGCGCTACCGCGGCGACGCAACCTCGTGCCGCCGGGGACGTACACGGTTCCCTGCGAGGTGCGGATGGAGGCGAACCGGGCGGTGGAGAGTCGGCCGATGGCGGGCGGGAGGAGGGCGATGACCGCGCTGTCGGGGGCGGTCGCGGCGGCGATGGGCGCGGGGGCGCTCTACGCCGCGCTCCAGCACGAACTCGGCGACGTCGTGCTTGGGCTGGCGTACGCGGGCCTCGCGGCGGGGCTGGCGCTTCATCTCGGGCGGGCCTTCCGACGCGCGGATGACGTCGGCCTCTCCTGGCGCGGCGCGCTCGGGCGCACCGAGCACGCGCCCTGGGCCGAGGTCGTCGACGTCCGCGGGGAGGCCGACGAGTGCAACGGGCGCCGCCACGAGGTCGAGCTCCGCGACGGGCGCGTGATCCGCTGTGAAGTGCGGTGGCCCCACGCGGACGCGCTCGTCGAGCGCGTGGGGCGCGCGATCGACCGCGGCGCGTATCGAACCGGAGCCGACGCGGACCCGACGCGGGCGACGTTTCGCTACGGCGGGCCCTTCGAGCGAAGGTTGTGGAAGCTCTCCGCCGCTTGCGTCGCGGGGGTGTCGCTGGCAGGGTTGTTGTGGTTCGGGGGAAGCGCCGCGTTGCGACGACGCGTGCGCTCCGCGCTGCAAGCCCAGCCGATGTCACGGTGAAATTCGACGCCGGGCGGCGCCGCTCCCCAGGCCGCCCACCGCGCGGTTGTGTGGGGGACCGTATCGCGCCTACGCTCGGACGATGCACTCCCTCCTGTATGTCGCCGCGCTGGTGGGCGCCGGTGCTCTCGGCTGCGCGTCGGAGGTGGGCTCGACGGACGCCGCCGCGGACGTGCGAGGCGACGACGCGCCCCCTGACATCGCCCCGCCCGAAGCGACCGCGGACGCCATCACGATCGAGGACACCGCGCGCCCTGACGCGTCACCGGACATCGCACCCGGCTTCGACACGGCGCCGGACGTCTCCCCCGAGACGCCCGACCCCGCGCCCGACGCGCCACCGGACGTCCCTCCGCTCGACGGCGCGTTCGACGACGCACGCGATGTCTCCCTCGACCTGCGGGATGCGCCTCCGTCTGATGCGCTCGCGCCCGACGCGCCTCCGCCCGACGCGCCTGCGCACGACGCCGGCCCCGACGCGCCTCCCCCCGACGTCGACCCGCCGCCGCCCACCTTCCCCGAGCGCATCGGCCACCTCTCCTTCGCCATCCGCACCGGCGCCGGGACCAACGACGGAACCGACGGCAACACCCTCTCCCTCTGCCTCACCGCCACGCGCTGCTTCCCCATGAACGTCGCGGACGTCGACGACTTCCGCCGCGGCGAGATCGACGTCTACCACTTCGACGACGTCGCCCTCGACCGCCGCGCCGTCGACCGCGTCGAGATCCGCTCGGTGGACGGCGCCGACGCGTGGCGCCCCACCTGCGTGGAGATGCAGTGGGACGGCGAGCCGGTGCACTGCGCCGACGGGCTCAGCACGCTCTTCGGCAACGGCGGCCCGAGCGAGGTGAGGTCGTGGCGCGACCCGGCGGGCGTCCACCGCGGGTGCGTCACCTGCTACCCCGAGGCCGTCACCCACGGGCCCGTCGTCGGCGCGGCGGGCGCGGGCGCCGCGCGCGTGCTCGTGCGCAGCGACGCCACCCGGCGCGTGGCCCTCCGCGTCACCGACCCGGCGCGCCCGTCGACGCCCGAGCGTCGCCTCGTGGCGTACCCGTCGCCGCTCGACGACTTCACGCGGCAGTTAGTCGTCGACGGCCTCGAGCCCGCCCACGAGTACGCCGCGGCGGTGGAGGTCGACGGGCGCCCCACGACCCGCAGCGCGCGCTTCCGAACCGCCCCCGCGGACGGCGCGCCGGGGGCGTACCGCGTGGCCTTCGGGTCGTGCGCGCGCGACCTCGCGCAGCCCATCTTCCGCGTGGTGGAGGCGCAGCGGCCCGACCTGTTCCTCTTCGTCGGCGACAACCACTACGCCAACTCCGGCGACCTCGGCTCCCTCTGGTGGAACTACCGGACCGCCCTCGAGGTGCCCGAGCGCGCGTCGCTCCTCGCGTCGACGCCGGGCCTCGCCACCTGGGACGACCACGACTACGTCGGCAACAACACCGACCGCACGTCGCCGGGCCGCGCCGCCGCCCTCCGCGCCTTCGCCGACTACCAGCCCAACCCCACCTTCGGCGACCCCGCGGAGCCCGGGGTGTACACCCGCTCCCGCTGGGGCGACCTCGACTTCTTCATGCTCGACGTCCGCTACGAGCGCGACCCGCCGGGCACCGCGGGCGCGCGCATCTGGGGCGACCGCCAGGCCGCCTGGCTCGAAGGGGAGCTCCAGCGCTCGACGGCGACGTTCAAGTTCATCGCGTCGGGGACCCTCTTCTCCCCTACGCCCGACGAGACCTGGCTCGACTACCCCACGTCCCGCACACGGCTGTTCGAGTTCATCCGCGTCCACCGCATCGGCGGCGTGGTGCTGCTCTCGGGCGACGTCCACCGCAGCATGCTCCGGCGCATCCACCGCGCGGGCGTCGGCGCCTACGAGCTCCCCGAGGTGGTGAGCTCCCCCCTCGCCAACAGCACCTCCGCCTGCCCCGCGAGCGCCGAGCCCGACGCCGCGCAGATCGCCTGCTACACCGGCGGCCCCAGCTTCGTCGTCCTCGAGGTCGACACCCGCGCGGCCGACCCCCGCGTCGTCGCGCGCGTCCTCGACGCCGCCGGGGCCGAGCGCGGGCGCATGGAGGTCCTCCGCTCGACGCTCCGGTGATCGCCCCGCCGCCGCGGCCCCTTGTCGCGCGTGACCCTTCTGGGATAAACCGTCGCCCCCATGCGTGAAGCCCTCGCGTCGATCCTCCGCGCCCCCGGCACCGGCGCGCCCCTGTCGCTCGAGGTCACCGCGCGCGACGGCGACGACGTGAGCGAGGGCGCGCTGCGGTCGGGCGCCGAGTCATGGCCCGTCGTGCGCGGCGTCCCCCGCTTCGTGTCCTCCGACAACTACGCGCAGACCTTCGGCTTCCAATGGAACCGCTTCCCCGGCACGCAGCTCGACAGCGTGTCGGGGATGACGGTGTCGCGCGACCGCTTCCTCGCGCAGTGGGCGATGCCTCCTGAGTGGTTCGCCGGCCGCCGCCTGCTCGACGTGGGCTGCGGCGCGGGGCGCTTCGCGGAGGTGGCCCTCTCGCTCGGCGCCGAGGTGGTGGCCGTCGACCTCTCCGCCGCCGTAGACGCGTGCTGGCAGAGCCTCCGCGCGCACCCGAGGCTCCACGTCGTGCAGGCGAGCGTCTACGATCTCCCCTTCGCGCCTGGCAGCTTCGACGGCGTGTACAGCTTCGGCGTGATCCAGCACACGCCGGACGTGCCGCGCACCTTCCGCGCGATCGTCGAGATGGCGCGCCCGGGGGGGGAGGTGGCCGTCGACGTCTACAAGAGCGACTGGAAGTCGTGGCTGCACCCGAAGCCCTGGCTGCGGCCGGTCACCACCCGCGTCCCCGCGGACGTGCTCTTCTCGCTCATCGAGCGCACGGCGCCCGCCCTCCTCGCCGTGAGCCGGGTCGTTGGCCGGGTCCCCGTCGCGGGGCGCGCGCTCCGGCGGGCGATCCCCGTCGCGGACTACGAGGGCGTCCTCCCGGTCGACGATCGCCAGCGCCTCGAGTGGGCGGTGCTCGACACCTTCGACTGGCTGTCACCGCGCTACGATCAGCCGCAGACGAGGGAGACCCTGCGGCGTTGGGCGGAGGACGCCGGCCTCGTCGACATCCAGACGCTCCACCCGGCGCACCTCACGCTCCGCGCGCGGCGACCGGGCTGAACGCCCTCGACGGGAAGGGCGATCAGAAGGGGACTTCGGTGATGGGGCCGCGGCGGACGCGCGCCGGGCGAGCGGGGCGCGCCGCGGCGGCGGGCTGCGCGGCGGGGCGGGCTGCGCGCGCGGCCACCGCGCGGGGCTGGGCGGCGGGCGCTTCCGCAGGCTGGGCGCGGCGGACCCGGCGACCGCGGCGGTTCTCGCGCTCGTCGGGCTCGTTGGCGGCCTGGGCGGGCTCACCGGACGCGGTGGGGGGAGTCGCCTCGGCGGGGGGCTGCGGGGCCGCGGCCAGCGCGGCGAGCACCTGCGCCGGTGCGGCTTCGGCGGGCGGCGCGCTGGGGGCGAGGGCCTGAGCGACGGGGGCCGCGGCGAGGGGCTGGGCCACCGGTGCGACCGCGGGCTGCGCGGCGGCGGGCGGCGCGGCGGCGCGGGCGGCCGCGGGCGGGTGCGGGGCGCGGATGGCGGCTTGCGACGCGGAGCTCTGCGCGCGGCGGTTGCCCGACACGGCCACGTAGCCGGCGACCGAGAGGATGAGCGCCGAGGCCGCGCAGGCGGCGAGCAGCACGAACTTCATCGACGAGCGCTTCGGCGCCGGCTCCTCGGCCCCATAGCCCGTGGGCGGGGGCATCGTGAGCGCGTTGTTGTGCACGGGCATCGAGCCCGAAGGGCCGTCGAACTGGAACTGCGGCGCGCCGTGGGAGGGGGGCGGGCCGCCGAACACGTCGACGGCCTGCGTCGGGGGCGACTCGCCGAGCGCGGGCTGCGCGCCGCCGAGGACGGGCGGCGGCGGGTCGGGCATGTCGAGGAGCGTGCCGGAGCGATGCGGGGGGATGGTGGGCTGCCCGGGGTGGTGCGACGCGGGGGAGGCCATGGTGGGCGCGCGGAGGGGCGGCTGCGAAGGCATCGGCGCGTTGGGCACGGCGACGGGCATCCCGACCGGGGGCGTCGGGCGGCGGCCCGCGAGCGGCAGCGGGGCCGAGGGGCCGCTCTGCTGCATGGGCATGCCGTTGGGGGCGCGCACCTCCGTCTTGCCCTCCTCTTCGTCGTCGTCGAAGGACGGGAGCGTGAGGCTGGCGGAGGGCCCCGACGGCTCGCTGCACCTGCTGTCGGTGCGCACCTGGCAGATCGTCAAAGTGGCGCCCGACGGCAGCTTCGTGCCGGTCGTCGGGTCCGGCAAGAGCGGGCGCGGGGCGCTGGGCGACCCGACCAAGGCGGACGTCGCGCCCAACTGCTTCGTGATCGCGCCGGACGGGACGATGTACATCGGCGAGAACCATGGGTCGGGCGGGAGCGCCGCGATCCCGCCCCGGGTCCTGCGGCTGCCGCCAGGCGGCCAGCTCGAGGCCCTGCCGCAGCCCAGCTGGGGCACAGGCGACGTCGTGGGCGTCGCGCTCGGGCCCGCCGGCGAGGTCTACGCCTACTTCGACAACCCGGGCACGCCGGGCGCCGGCGAGGTCTGGCGCATGGCGCCGGGCGCCCCGGCCCGGCTCGCGGCGGGCCTTTCCGCCGGCAACTACGGCGACCTGGTGGCGCGCCCGGACGGCACGCTCGTGGCCTCCGAGCAGGATGGCGGGCGGATCGTGTCCATCCCGGCCGGCGGCGGGGCCCCCACCGTGATCGCCGGCGCGACCGGCCCCGCGCCGACGCGCGGCCTGCTGGCGCCTTCAGCGCTGGCGCTCGGCCCGGACGGGACCCTCTACGTCGCCGACTACGCGACCACCTTGATCCACGCGCTGCGGCCGGACGGCCGCTTCGAGCCCTATGCCGGCAGCCAGGCCGCGCTGCAGGATGGCGACGTCACCACCTTCGCGATCAACGGGCCGGGCGGCCTGGCCTTCGACGCCGAGGGCCGGCTGCTGATCGGCGAGGCGGGCAGCGGCACGGTGAAGCGCTTCGACGGCAAGGCCTTGGCGATCGTCGCGGGCTCGACCTACGGCCTAGGCGGCGACGGGGGGCCGGCCACGCAGGCCCGCTTCAGCGCGGTGGCGGGCATCGCCTTCGACGCGGGCCGCCTGTGGGTGACCGACACCAGCAACCGCCGCATCCGGCTGGTTGGCGCCGACGGGATCGTCTCGTCGGTGGCGGGCCAGGCGGCCACCACCAAGGTGATGGAGCCGGGCCGCAGCTACGACCCGACCCAGACCCAGATCCAGGTGATGACCGGGCTCACGCTGGCCCCAGATGGCACGCCGTACATCGCGTCGGGCGGCTCGCACCAGCTCCTGCGGCTGGTCGACAACGGCGCGGCCGGGCGCGCGCTCGAGGTCGTCGCCGGGCGCGACCAAGGCGACGACTCGAACAGCCAGGCCGGCCTGATCGGCGGCCTGCTGGCCGGCGACGAGCCCGACCCGGCCAAGATCGCGCTGCGCTTCCCCTTCGGCCTGGCCTTCGATCCGCTCGCCGCCGAGCCGACGCTCTACCTGGCGGAGCCTGGCGGGCTGCGCGTGCGCAAGCTGACCGGCCTGGGCAAGGGGCAGACGCCCCGGCTGCAGGTCCACGCGGGCCTGAGCCTGCCGGACGCGCTGGCGCTCGCCGCGAACCTCGGGCCGGAGCAGGCCGTGCCTTCGCGCAACGGGATGAAGGCCAGCGAGGCCGCGCTGTTCCTGCCGATGGGCCTGTGCTTCGACAAGGCCGGCAACCTCTACGTGACGGAGGCCGGCACGCGCAGCGTCGCGGCGATCGGCCCGATGTTCGGCGGGGCCTTCAACTTCGACGTGTCCGGCCTGCCGCAGTCCCCGGCCCGGGTGCTGCGCATCGCGCGCGACACGGGGCTAATCACCACCATCTGCGGCCCGGAAGGCAAGTGGTTCACGGACCCCGACGCGCCGGACGCCTTGGTGGTGCCGACCGCCATCGCCATCGCGCCGGACGGGCGCCTGGTGATCGTCGACACCGGGGCGAACCTGGTCCGGATCCTGCCGGCCGGCTCGTTCTAGGTCGTGGGGCCATCACCCAGCGCCTGGGCGTCGATGGCCCTGGCTGTCTCGGCGGGGGGGGCTGAGCGCCGGGTTTCCGGCCGCGGCGGGGCGGGTACGTGGGGCCCATGAAGGCCCGTCATCTCGTCCTCGTGGCCACCTTGGCCTGCCTGATCGCCACCGGCTGCGCGGGCGGCGTCCCGGCCGCGCCTGGGGCCGCCAAGCGGCCGGCGGGCAGCAAGCCGGCCGTGGCCTCGCCGGGCCCGCTGGCCACGGGCGGCGGCCCGCTGGGCCTTGAGGGCCTGGCGCGGGTGGCCGTGCCGGCCGACGCGCCGATCGCGACGCTGACCGGCAAGGCCAAGCTGCTCGCGCCGGCGTCGTTGGTTTCCAACAACGGCGGATCGCTGGTCTCCAACAATGGCGGGGCGATCATCTCCGACAATGGCGGCGGGCTGATCGCGGGCGCCAAGGGCGCGATCATCAGCGACAATGGCGGGGGGATCATCTCCAACAACTCGGGCGCGATCCTCAGCAACAATGGCGGCGGGGTGACGACCGCAGGGAGCAACGGAACGTTGATCGCCAACAACGGCGGCTCGCTGACCGGCCAGGCCAGCTACGGCCTCGCGGCGGCGCCCGCGCAGGTGGCGGGCTTCGCGCTGGCCGAGGCCACGATCACCTTCCACGACGCCACGGGCGCCGTGCTGGTCGACGCGCAGGGCCAGCCGCTCACCGCCACCACCGACCGGACCGGCGCGTACACCTACAGCGGCCCGCTGCCGAAGGGCAACGTCGTGGCACGGATCAAGCTCAACCCGGCCGTCGGGCTCGGAACGCTGCAGGCGATGGTGGCGCGCGATCGTCAGCCAAACGGGGGCCGCGGCGATGGCGCGGACGCGGGGCCCCCGCTGACGCTCGACCTCGACACGGCCTCGACCATCGGCGCGGCCTACGTCCTCGGCAACTTCATTGCCCCCCAGCCGAACCCCCAGGCGGTCTTCGACAAGCTGCCGCGCGCCGCCAACGAGAAGCTGCAGCGCGAGCTCGACGTCGTGCGCGGCTACCTGGTGGGCGCCTTCGCCTACGACCCCCAGCTGCTGGTCGAGGCCGCCGACGCGCTGCGCGCCCGCGAGCAGGCCGTCGACACCACGATCGACGAGGTCAAGGCCTTGCTGCTGGGCCAGGCCAACATCGGCGCGGGCCGGCTCGCCACCCAGGTCCCGCTGATCGAGCCCGCCAGCCTCGCGCTCGACGCCGACGGCCGGCTGCTGATCGCCGAGTGCTTCCCCGGCCGCCTGCGGGCCGTCGGGGCCGACGGCCGGATCCAGACGCTGATCGACGCCAGCTTCGGGCAGCTCAAGCGCAACTTCCCGGGCCTGCGCGACCTGGCCGTGGCGCCAGACGGGGTGCGCTACGTGCTCTCGACGCGCCTCGCGCAGATCATCCGGATCGCGCCCGATGGCACGATCGCCCCCTACATCGGCTCGGGCAACATCCGCCACGGCGGCCTCGCGGAGGTCGGCGACCCGCTCACCACCGACGTCACGCCGATTTGCTTCGTCCGCGGGCCCGACGGCACGCTCTACTTCGGCGAAGAGCATGACCTGGACAAGGCGACGAAGACCGCGATCCCGCCGCGCATGCTCAAGCTGGCGCCGGGTGGCAGGCTCGAGGCCCTGGCGCAGCCGGCCAGCTGGTCCGAAGGCGACGTCATCGGCATCGCGCTGGGGCCGGACGGGGCGGTCTACGCCTACTACGGCAGCTCCACCGTCGCCGGCACCGGCGAGATCTGGCGCGTGGCGCCCGGGCCCGCCGTGCAGCTGGCCGCGGGCCTCTCGCCCGGGCCCTTCGGCGACCTGGTGGTCCGGCCCGACGGCGCGTTGATCGTCTCCGAGCAGCAAGGCGGCCGGATCGTCACGATCCCCGCCGGCGGCGGCGCGCCCACCCCGCTGGGCGGCATGCCCGGGCTGCTGGGGCCGGGCTCGCTGGCGCTCGCGCCCGACGGCACGCTCTACGTCGCGGACCAGGCCACCACCCTCGTCCACGCCCGGCGGCCCGATGGCCGCTTCGAGGCCGTCGCCGGCACGCAGGCCGCGATCCAGGACGGCGACGTCACCACCTTCGCGATCAACGGGCCGGGCGGCATGGCCTTCGACGCCCAGGGCCGCCTCTTGATCGCCGAGGCCGGCAGCGGCACGGTCAAGCGCTTCGACGGCAAGACGCTCTCGGTCGTGGTCGGCTCCACGCGCGGCGACGGCGGCGACGGCGGCCCGGCGACCCAGGCCCGCTTCGGCGCGCTGGCCGGCCTCGCCGAGGACGCCGGGCGGCTGTGGGTGGTCGACAGCGGCAACGGCCGCCTGCGCGCGGTCGGCACCGACGGCCTGGTCACGTCGCGGTCCGGCGCGCGCGATGTCTCCCACGACTTGGAGGTCGGCAAGCCCTACGACCCGCAAGAGACCCGTCCCCGCTCCATGACCGGCATCGCCCTCGCGCCGGACGGGACCCCCTACTTCGCCTCCGGCGGCTCGCACCAGATCCTGCGCCTGCGGGCTGGCGTCATGGAGGTCGTGGCCGGCCGCAACCAAGGCGACGAGGCCATCAGCGAGGCCGGCCTGATCGGCGGCCTGCTGGCGGGCGACGAGACGGACCCGGCCAAGGTCAACCTGCGCTACCCCTTCGCCATGGCCTTCGATCCGCTGGCGGCCGAGCCGACGCTGTGCGTCGCGGAGCCGGGCGGCCTGCGCGTGCGCAAGCTGAGCGGGCTGGGCGCGGGCCAGGCGGCCAAGGTCGAGACCTACGCCGGCATCAGCCTGCCCGAGGCGCTGGCGATCGCCGCCACCTTCGACCCCGCCAAGCCGCCGCCGTCGCGCAATGGCTGGAAGGCCACGGCGGCCGCCTTGTTCCTGCCGATGGGCGTCGGCTTCGACCCGCAGGGCAATCTGTACGTGGCCGAGGCCGGCACGCGCAGCGTCTCGGCGATCGCGCCGCTGTTCGGCGGGGCCTTCGCCTTCGACGCCTCGGCGTTGCCGCAGGCGCCCGCCCGGGTGCTGCGGATCGAGCGGGCCACGGGGACGATCACCATTGTCTGCGGGCCGGATGGCAAGTGGTTCACGGACCCCGACGCCGAGGACGCGCTGGTGCTGCCGACCGGCGTCGCCGTGGCGCCGGACGGGCGGCTGGTGATCATCGACTCGGGGGCCAACCTGGTCCGGATCCTGCCCGCCGGCTCGTTCTAGCCGCCGCGGGGCGCGCAGGGCCGCCGATCGGGTACAAGGCCCGTATGGTACGTCCTGAAAGCTGTTCAGGTCTTGCGGGTGCAAGTCCCGCCCGGGTAATCGCCGGAGAGCCCGGTAGCAGGCCCCAGCGGTCGGGAGTAATCCCGGCGCGCCGAGTGGGGCGTCGA
>Ga0073899_10005339_pt1 | contig 11178 bp, 12 predicted proteins | sample KloWWTmetaKNB5Ph_FD_88975 | JGI IMG/M metagenome (GOLD analysis project Ga0073899, IMG submission 88975) | Active sludge microbial communities from Klosterneuburg, Austria, studying microevolution and ecology of nitrifiers - Klosterneuburg... | ecosystem: Engineered > WWTP > Aerobic digester >...
CATGCGCGCCAATTGCAGGCCGACATCCACTTCCATGTCGACGGTGACGGGTGCGGCGTCCTCGCTGACGTTGTTCGGGTTGTAGGGCAGGGTCAGGATCTGCGCCGCGAGCCCGGGCAGCAGTAGGTCGCTTGCCATGTGCCCGATGTAGCGCGGGCTGTGGAACGGCACCGACTTCTTCAGCGAGGCGGACAACGCATGCAGTTCGCGGCGCAGGCGCGCCTCGAAGGCGCGATAGCCGGGATCGAAGGCGGCGTCGGTGGGGATGGCCGGCGGGTCCTCCGGATGGAAGTTACGCCGCCAGTACACGTGGTCGCGCAGGAACTCGGTGACCAGCTTTTCGAGGAGGCTGTCGTTCTCGCCGTAAGGGCCGAGGAAACACGCGTCGAGCATGGGATTCGGATCAGCGATGGACGGCGATGAGGACGGCATGGAGGTCTCCCGGGCATGGCCCGGAGCAGTGGCGCGTGCAGCGCCTTGGGATGGGCTCAGGGCAGTGCTGCGTGTCCGGCACCGGACACGAGCAGCGGATCGAACTGGCTGGCGATCGCCTGCGAGGCCAGCCGCGCGACCCGATCGAAGCGGATCGTCTGTTGCTCCCATGCAAGCGATCCGTCCTCGAACAGCGGCGCGAGGCGGGCCAGTGCATCGGCGAAATAGCTGCGGAAGTCGATGACGTGGTGGTTCTCGAGCTGCGCCACGTCGATCCGCCCGAAGCAGAGGATGTGTTGCAGGATCGCGGCGCGCAGGTGGTCGTCGTCGCTGAGCTCCACGCCGCGATCCGCAGCGCGATGGCCTTGGTCGATGCGCGCTTCCCAGCCCGTCTGGTCCAGCGGGTTCTGCGCATAGCAGCCGCCAAGCTGGCTGATCGCGCCCACGCCGAAGCCGACCAGATGCGTCTCGCCATGCGTACCGAAGCCAAGTGCATCCCGGTACAGGCGGCCGCGGCTGCGTGCGGCCAGCAGCGGATCATCGGGTAGCGCGAACACGTCCACGCCCACGTGCACGTAGCCCGCGGCTTCCAGGGTGTCGGCGCCGGCCAGCAGCATGCGGGCATGGCGTTCGTGCCCGGAGTCTTGCGTGGCCGCGTCCGGTTCCTGCGAGGGGCAATGGCGCAGGCCGATGCGTTCGGGCCGCGCGGCGGCCACCGCCGCGACCAGGGCGGCGAACGTGGCATCCGACTGACCCGGCAATCCATACGGCAACTCGATCCGCAGGTTGCCGAAACCAGCATCGCGGGCGTCGCCCAACAGACGCGCGACCTCGCCCAAGCGGGGCGTCGCGGCTTCGCCCGCGGCGGCGAGCGCAGCGAGGTTGATCCCGACCCGGTTGAAGCCGAGTGCCGCCCAGTCACGCAGCGGATGCCGGCGCGCAGCTCGTCGTCGCTGAAGTTCAGCCCGGGGAAGGCGCGCGCGTTGGTCTGGTCGCGGAAGCCGGCGTAGACCGCGTTGGCGCCGGCATCCACCGCCGCCTGCAGGGCCGGCAGGTTGCCGGCGGGACACACCAGTTGCATGGGAAGCTCCCAGCTGGGGAAGCGTGCATGGTCTGGCGTGGGGCCGGGGGGCGTCATTGATTTGCGTCAATCGGGTTGGCCGCCGCTGGACGAAACCCGGATCCGGCCAGGCCTTAAGGCGCCCATAAGCCGGCGGCGGTGGAATGCGTCCGTGGGCAAGCCGCCCACTCCTGGAGAGAGACGACATGAAAGCCCCCCTGCTCAGTTTCATCACGCTGGCCACCGTGACCGCCGCGCTGTTCGCGCCGGCTGCCGTCGCCGGTCCCAAGTGCACCGACGCGCCGCGTGGCAAGTGGCTGCCGGAGAAAACCATGCAGGACCGCATCACTAGCGCCGGTTACGTCATCGACAAGTTCAAGGTGTCGGGCAGCTGCTACGAGATCTACGGCAAGGACAAGGCCGGCAACCGAGTGGAGATCTACTACGACCCCACCAACGGCAAGGTGGTCAAGGAACGCATCAACGACTGACGGAGGTTCGCGATGGACACCATCCTGCAGCATTCGGGCAACGAGCCGGCGGCGACGCCGGCACCGACACCGATAGTCAAGGTCTGGGATCCGCTGGTGCGGCTGTTCCACTGGTCGCTGGCGGCGTGCATCCTAGGCGCGTTCTTGGTGGAGGAGGGCGATACCGCCCACCGCTGGTTGGGTTACACCGCGCTCGGGTTGATCGGATTCCGGGTGCTGTGGGGCATGGTGGGCTCGCGCCATGCACGCTTCGGAGACTGGGTGCGCGGCCCGCGGTCGGTGGCTAGCTACCTGCGCGAGCGGCTTGCTGGCCGCTCACGGCGCAGGCTTGGACACAATCCGGCGGCGGCGGTGATGATCCTGCTGTTGATGGCCTGGGTGGCCGCGGTGGGCGTTACCGGCTGGATGCAGGCGCTGGATGCCTACTGGGGCGTCGAATGGCTGGAGGAACTGCACGAGGCGTTGGCCTACGGCCTGCTCGCGCTGGTCGGCGTCCACGTGCTGGCGGCCATCGTCGAGAGCTGGCACTACCGCGAGAACCTGGTCGCCGCGATGGTGCATGGCCGCAAGCGCACGCTCGACAATGCGCCCGATTGAGGTCGCGCCGGCCACCCTTCGCCCACCCAATGCGGTGGGCGAAGGCGTGCCCGGTGGTTTGCCCCAGGTCAAGGTTGGCCGTGCCGGGCCGGCCTAAGGTGCACGCATGCGCCTGCTCCTAGCCGAAGACGACCACGCGCTGGGCCGCGCCCTGGCGGACGGCCTGCGCCACCTCGGCCACGCCGTGGACTGGGTGGAGGACGGCCTGCACGCACTGCATGCCTTCGATGGCGCCCCCTACGCCGCCGCCATCCTCGACTGGAACCTGCCGCGCATGAGCGGGATCGAAGTCGTGCGCACCTTGCGTCGGCGCGGCGATGCCACCCCGGTGCTGCTGCTGACCGCGCGCGATGCGCTGGACGACCGGGTCTCCGGCCTGGACTGCGGTGCCGATGATTACGTGGTGAAGCCGGTGCATCTCGATGAGCTGGCTGCGCGCGTGCGCGCGCTGCTGCGGCGTTCGGCCGGCGATGCCGCACCCGTCCAGCGCTTGGGGACGCTGGAGCTGGATCCGGCCAACCGCAGCGCGCGCCTCGAAGGCTGCCCGTTGGAGCTGTCGCCGCGCGAATACGCGCTGCTCGAATCGCTGGCCGCGCATCCCGGGCGCGCGCTGTCGCGCACCCAGCTGGAGGAGGCGGTGTACGGCTGGGGCGAGGAGGTGGCGAGCAACGCCATCGAAGTGCACGTGCACCACCTGCGCCGCAAGCTGGGGCCGGGCTGGGTGCGCACGTTGCGCGGCGTGGGCTATGCGTTGTTCCCGCCGGCGACACCGCCGATGGCGGGGGACGAAGGGGCCCTGCCATGAGGCGCCCCTCGCTGCAGCGCCGCCTGCTGTGGTTCGTCGGCCTGCCGGTGGTCGCGCTATGGATTGGCGCAGGGCTGTGGCTGGCGCAGGGCGCGCGGCACGAAACCGCGGAGATGTTCGACCGCGAGCTCGAGCGCACCGGCGCGAGCGTGCTGGCGGTGATCGCCTCGGTGCCCGACGCGGCGCTGGCCGCACGGGGCAACGGAGTAGCGGTCGCGGTGGCCGAAGACGGGGACGAAGGGCCGCGCCCCGAAATCGTGGTCCGCGATCGCAGCGGCCGCGTGCTGCTCGATGCCTCCAGCTTGCCGCCGCTGCAGCTCGACGACGCGAAGGCGCATTTCCACAGCATGGCCCACGCCGGCGAAACCTGGCGCGTGTACCAGCGCTGGGATGCGGCCGGCCGGCACTGGATCCAGGTCGCCGCGCCGCTGCACGACCGCGATGAACTGCTTTCGGCGCTGATGCGGGGCACCTTGCTGCCGTTGCTGGCGCTGCTGTTGTTGCTGCCACTGGCGACGTGGCTGGGCTTGCGCGGCGGATTGGCGCCGCTGCGCTTGGTGTCCCGCTCCATCGATGCGCAGCCTGCGCGCACGCCGACATTGACCCGCGCCGACGTGCCCGTCGAGCTGCTCCAGCTGACGCGGGCGGTCGATGCGCTGGTCGGTAAACTGGATACCGCGCTCGCACGCGAGCGTCGTTTCACCGCCGATGCGGCGCACGAGCTGCGCCATCCGTTGTCGGTATTGCAGCTGGAACTCGACCTCGCCGGCCCGGCCGGCGATGCCACGGGCCGCGCGCAACATCTGCAACGTGCGCGCGAGGGCCTGCAGCGCATGGAACGGCTGGTCACCCAATTGCTGACCCTGGCCCGCGTGGAGTCGCTGGACGCGGTGCCGGACGCAGCCACGCTGTCGCTGGCCGAACTGGTGCGCGGCGTGGCGGCCGACGCCAGCGAACACGCACAGCCGCGGGGCGTGCAGCTCTCGCTGATGGCGGCAGAAGGAATCCCCGTACACGGCAGCGCCGGGTTGCTCCGCATCGCCATCCACAACTTGGTGGACAACGCCATCGCCCATGGTCGAGCGCCGGGGCGCGTGGACATGGGCTTGCAGGTGCGGGGTGGCCATGTCGAGCTGGTGGTGGACGACGACGGCCCCGGCTTTCCCGAAGACCAGGTCCAGCGGTTGGGCGAGCGCTTCCTGCGCAGCGGGGGCACCGGCAGTGGCCTCGGGCTGTCGATCGTGCACGCCATTGCCGCGCTGCATGGCGGCTCGCTGGCGATCGAACGCTCGCCATTGGGCGGAGCGCGGCTGGTGATGCGGTTGCCTGCGCAGGATCGGGCTGGCTGACCGGGTCAATGCGCTGGCGTATTGACTTGGGTCATGGCTGCTGGCAATGGGGCGTGCGATGGTGCATGCAGCGCGGGCACCGCCTGCGACCTTGGAGAAGAACCATGCTGTCGGGAATCAAGCTTTCTGCGTCCGCGCTGGCGCTGGTCGGCGCGCTGTTCGCCGCGCCGACGATGGCGCAGTCCGCCGCCCACCACGACCACGCCGCGCACGCCGGCCACGACGCCAAGCCGCAGGTGCCGGCGCAACGCTGGGCCACGGATGCGCCGCTGCGCGCGGGCATGCGCAACCTGCGCGAGGCGACCGAGACGCTCAACCATTACGAGATGGGCCATCTGGATGATGTGCAGCGCGACAACGCGGTGGAGAAGATCGATGCCGCGATCAAGGACATGGTCGCCAACTGCAAGCTCAAGCCGGAGGCCGACGCCGCCCTGCACGGGCTGTTGGCGAAGTTCATCGCCGGTGCCGGCGCCGCGCGTGCCGGCAAGTTCAGCAAGGCCGAACTGGTGCCGATGCAGGAAGCGCTGGCGCTGTATCCGCAGATGTTCGACGACCACGACTGGAGCGAAGCGGCCCACTGAGCCGCCCGTTCCACAGGCCCGCGCCGGCATCCATCCGGCGCGTGGCTATGGCTGCCGCGCAGGGGCCGCCTGCGTGGCCAGCACGCCGCGCCACAGCGCATCCACGCGCTTTTCCACCCTGGCATCCAGCTGGATCGGCTTGCTCCAGGTGCGGGTGGTTTCCGCCGGCCATTTGTTGGTGGCGTCCAGCCCCAGCTTCGAGCCCAGGTTCGGGGTGGGGCTGGAGAAGTCGAGGTAGTCGATCGGGGTCTTGTCGATCAGCACGCTGTCGCGCACCGGATCGACGCGGGTGGAGATCGCCCAGATCACCTGCGACCAGTCGCGCACGTCGATGTCCTCGTCGGTGACGATCACGAACTTGGTGTAGGTGAACTGGCGCAGGTAGGACCAGATACCCATCATGATCCGGCGCGCGTGGCCGGGGTACTGCTTGCGGATCGACACCACCGCGATGCGGTAGGAACACGCTTCCGGCGGCAGGTAGAAGTCGACGATTTCCGGGAACACCTTGCGCAGCAGCGGCACGAACACGTCGTTCAGTGCCATCGCCATCACCGAGGGTTCGTCGAACGGCGCGCGGCCCATGTAGCTGCCCTGGTAGATCGCGTCCTTGCGCAGGTGCATGCGCTGGATGGTCATCACCGGGAAGTGGTCCTGCGCGTTGTAGTAGCCGGTGTGGTCGCCGAACGGGCCTTCCAGCGCGGTCTCATCGGGGTCGATGAAGCCTTCCAGCAGGATCTCGCAGCCCGCCGGCGCGTCCAGTCCGGTCAGCGCGCTGGGCCAGACGCGGGTGCGCTGGCCGCGCAGCAGGCCGGCGAATTCATATTCGGACAAGGTGTCCGGAATCGGCGCCACCGCCGCCAGCAGGGTGCCGGGGTCGGCGCCGACCGCCACCAGCACCGGGAAAGGTTTGCCCGGATGCGTCGCCTTCCAGTCGGCGAAATCCAGCGCGCCGCCGCGGTGCGGCAGCCAGCGCATGATGATGCGGTTCCTGCCGATCACCTGCTGGCGGTAGATCGCCACGTTCTGGCGCGGCTTGCGGGTGCCGCGGGTCACCACCAGGCCAAGGGTGATGAGCTTGGCCGCATCCTCCGGCCAGCAGCGCTGGATCGGCAGGCGCGCCAAGTCGACCTCGTCGCCTTCCAGCGTTTCATGCTGGAACGCGGCTTCGCGCACCTTCTGCGGGGCCACGTGCGCCAGCTGCGCCAGCTCCGGCCAGCTGCCCAGCGCGTCGCGCAGGCTGGATGGCCAGCGCGGCTCGCGGATCGCCGCCAGCAGTTCGCCGAGCTCGCGTAGGGACGCCAGCGGCCGACCGGCCAGCGCCGCCTCGATGCGGTCGCGGTGGCCGTAGAGGTTGCCGAGGTAGGCATGCCCGAACCCCAGCGGCTGCTCCATGAGCAGGGCCGGTCCGCCGGCCTTGAGCGCACGCAGGCTGAGCGAGGTGGTTTCCAGTTCCGGATCCACCGGCATGGCGACCCGCCGCAGGCGGCCGCTGCGTTCGAGTGCGTGAAGGAAGCTGCGCAGGTCGTGGAAGCTCATCCCGCGCCGCCCGGCGGGTTCATGCGCAACCGCAGCCGCAACCGCATTCGCTGCCGACACGATCGGCCACGCGCATACGCAGGCCAGACGAGGTGATGGCCGCATCCAGTTCCGCGGGATCGATGCTGCCGCGAACCAGCATGTCGCCCGTAGCTTCGTCGAGGAGCATTTCGCAGTTGGGATCCAGTCCAGCGAGTAGTTCGCGCAGTTGCTGGATGGAAGCGCTGTCCGTGGACGGCGCGAGCGGCAGGGTCATGGCGGCCTCGGCGAGGTTCGGTCGGGGCACGCAGTGTCGGTATGCCCCTGTTCGCATGCACTGATGCAGGTCAAGCGTGGCGACTCGTCGACGCCTTAGACTGCAAACCCCCGTATCGCTGTCCACCCATGGAACATTTCGACGACTTCCTCGCCGCCGCGCGCGGCCAGACCGAGCCGCAGCGCCTGCTGCTGGTGTTCGCCCGTGCTGAGTGCCCGCCCGATGCCACCCCGGCGGAGCGCGAGGCGTTCGAACGTGGCGAAGGTGGTGCATTGGCCCCGGCAGTGTGCGTGGACAAGCTGCCTGAGGAGATTGCCTCGTTCTCGGCGCTGCTCGAGGAGTCGAAGGCCGCGGTGCCGGACTGGCGGATCCTGTTCGTGGCCGCCATGGACGGCCGCGGCGGCCATGCCCCCAAAGGGGACCTTCCAAGCCGGATGAGTCCCTAATCTCGCCGCGAAGGGGCATTAGATCCTGCTTGATTCAAATCAGATCGCAGTGCCCTGCATTCAGTAAAATGGCACCGTGATGCGCTTTCTCCCATTCGGACGATTCATGACGCGGTTGGCCCTTGCGGCCATCCTGCTCATGGCGCTGGCGCCCACGGTAAGCCGAACGCTGGCTTCAACGGATATCTCCGGCCCCGTAAAGCAGGCCATCCAGATATGCACGATGGCGGGCCTGCAAACGAAGGTGGTCGCCGCCCTGTGGGACGACCAACCTGGCGATCAGGGTGAGCGGGCTCCGATTCCGCATCCGCATGAACCCGGCGATGCGTGCGGCTATTGCAGCCTAGTAACACCTTTTCCGGTCGTACTGGTCCTACTCTGCGGCCTGCTGTTGCTGGCTCCCGTGGCGCCAGCGTTCCTTGTGCGCGTTGCCGGTCCGCGCGCCTACCGCAACCGTCGCGGACTCGGGGCTCAAGGTCCTCCCGTCGCCTTCTAAGCCACAGAAAAATCTCTCGCCGTGGCTGACCCGCCACGCGGCATGTGCTTAGGAGACCTCATGTCCAGTATTCCCCCAGCGACGGCCTTGCCGTCGCGGCGCACACTCGTGTGCGCACTCGTCGCGATCTTGTCCCCGGCGGTCACTTCCGCCGCCGAGAACGGGCTCGATGACGCCAAGACCCTTGATCGCGTGGTTGTCACGGCGACGCCTGTGCAACCGCTGACGTTCGAAACCGATCCCAGGCTTCCCCGGCAGCCGGTCCCCGCCAGCGATGGCGCTGATTACCTCAAGACGATCCCGGGCTTCAGCGCGTTGCGCAATGGCGGGACCAACGGTGATCCGGTGCTTCGTGGCATGTCGGGATCCCGCCTGAACCTGCTGTCCAACGACGGCAGCATGCCGGGTGCGTGCCCCGCGCGGATGGACAATCCGATGTCCTACGTGGCACCCGAGACGTACGACAGTCTCATCGTGGTGAAGGGCCCGCAGACGGTGCTGTGGGGGCCGGGTGCCTCGGCCGGCACGGTGCGGTTCCAGCGCCAGACGGCACCCTTCGATAGCCGCGGTCTTCGCCTGCAGGGTAGCGTCCTGGGAGCGAGCTTTGATCGCAACGACCAAGTCGTGGACGCCACCGCTGGCACCCCTGCGGGTTACGCGCGTCTGACAGCCAATCGCTCAGAGTCGGGGGACTATACGGATGGACACGGCGACGTGGTGCCATCGAAGTGGAAGAAGTGGAACGCCGACCTGGCGCTGGGATGGACGCCAAGCGAGGACACGCTGGTGGAACTCACCGCCGGCAACGGCAATGGGAAGGCGCGTTACGCGGGGCGCGCAATGGATGGAGCGCAGTTCATGCGCGAGAGCGTTGCCCTGCGGTTCGAGCGGTCGCTGCAAGGATCCTTGCGCAAACTGCAGGCGAGCCTCTATCGCAACGATGCCGATCACGTGATGGACAACTACACGCTTCGTGCACCCAACCCGATGAGCGCGATGCCCATGCCGGTGGCCGCGAATGTCGATCGCAGCACCGAAGGTGGGCGGTTCGCGATGGACTGGGAATGGCGCACGCTGGCATTGACCGCCGGCATGGACCTTCAGGACAGCCGTCACCGCGAACGCAGCGCGATGGGCGTCGGCGCCTACGCGACGATGCCGTGGACTGACGACGCCGAGTTCCGCAATACCGGGTTGTTCGCCGAAGCGAAATGGACGCTGCAGGCGGGCAACCGTGTCGTCGCGGGCGCGCGCGTCGATCGCGCGCGCGTGACGGACCTGCGTGCGGGTGCCGGGATGATGGGGCTGCCGAATCCGACGTACCTGCAGACAAGGCGCGAGACGCTTCCTGCCGGCTTTGCCCGATACGAGCACGACATCGCGGGGACCGGTCTGGGTTGGTATGCGGGACTGGGCCACACGGCGCGGATGCCCGACTACTGGGAGTTGATCTCGCCCGACACGGGGCCGATGGGTTCGCCCAACGCGTTCGCCGGGATCAGGCCCGAGAAGACCACCCAGGCCGATGTCGGCATGCAGTTCAGAGCCGGACAACTCAATGCCTGGCTTTCGGCCTATGCGGGCAGGATCGACGATTACGTCCTGTTCTCGTATCTGTCGGGCGGAATGATGGGCATGAAAAGCGCCGCGGCGAACGTGGATGCCCGCATCCACGGTGCCGAGGCCGGCCTCGAGTTCCGCCCTGCCGTGGACTGGACCATTGGCGGTGATGTCGCCTGGGCTTGGGGCAGGAATGCCACGAGCGGCACACCCTTGCCGCAGATGACGCCACTGGAAGGCCGGTTCACCGCGGCATGGGACAACGGCCGCTGGAGTCTTGGTGCCCTCGTAAGGGCTGTGGCTCGACAGGAACGGGTCGCCGTGGATCAAGGCAATGTCGTCGGTCGGGATCTCGGGCCGAGTCCAGGGTTCGTGACCGTCGCGATCAATGGTGGCGTTCGTCTCAGCGATCGAGTTCAACTCACTGCTGGCATCGACAACCTGTTTGACCGTGCTTACAGCGAACACCTGAATTTGGCCGGCAGTGCAGACTTCGGTTACCCCGCCTATCCGGTACGGATCAACGAGCCAGGTCGCAGCGCATGGCTGAAGCTCAACTACGCATACTGATGAGATGAAAGGCGCAGTCGCACCAAGGTCATTGGTGCGGCTATGTCTGCTCCTGGCCGGAAGCGGGTATTCAATGCTGAGCTAGGCCGGCCCGCTGCGCGGGCATGGCAGAGGAAAAGCTATGGCTTCCAGACGCCGATCCAGCGCATGCAGCAACTCTCAGGAGTATTGCACTTGGGATGCTGATTCACCCGCGTACGGGAATCAATGCGACGAGAAACGATGTGCCTTTTGGAGGTCGCTTGCGGTACTTGGCCTCAACCTTGTCCTTGTCAAGGTTATACAAGGATCCATCCATGAGGAGTCTTTAGCACGTAGTGATCACCGTCGTAGGGCGGGTCTCCTGAAATGCAGACGATTGCCCCATTGGGGATTTCGTCCTGAGTCCAATCGGCGACTACCTTGATTCCCTTTTTTGAAGGGCGATGGCAATGTGATGAAGTTCCAGGCCGCAAGGAAGCGCGTTGATTGACCGTCCCTTGACCTTCTCAACGAGCTGTTTCGCTTGTTGATAACGAATGTCCAGCAGGGATGCAATACATGCCGCGCCACAGCCCCAATCGTCCTCTTGTGACACCAACTGGTATTGCGTCATGAGCTCTCCTTAGCGGCTGGCACCTAAGTTAAGCCGGCCCGCTACGGGTTTAGGGCAGAGGCACAATCCTAACGCTTCTACCGAGACTGGAGGTTCGTACGCGGGCCTGGGTGTAGTTCCAGTGGTCGTACTCACATGAAGGCTGATCGATCGCTTCACCTCCAAGAGCGCCGAACTTTCGTTGATCGAATATCGCATCAGGTTGCGTGTGCCGCTGACGTGGGTTCTTGCGAATCCGAACAGAGAACGGTGATCTGAAAACGCCAGCTTTTGGCCATCGCGCGGATCGATGGCGGAATGCCATCCGACCAGGCCTTGTCGCCATTCGGCTGCCTCGGGAAGCACCTTTTGGGTTGATCGATGACCAACAGTGTCGGATTGGTCGAGCGGACGCTCTC